>Ga0302320_10027596_pt1 | contig 10936 bp, 9 predicted proteins | sample Bog_T0_3_FD_202130 | JGI IMG/M metagenome (GOLD analysis project Ga0302320, IMG submission 202130) | Peat permafrost microbial communities from Stordalen Mire near Abisko, Sweden - Bog_T0_3 | ecosystem: Environmental > Terrestrial > Soil > Wetlands > Peat | place: Sweden: Abisko, Stordalen Mire... | reverse complement strand
CCAGCTCGAGGAGGATCCCTTCCTCGGGCTGGATCTGGAAGATCAGGCGGTTCCGGGGGGGGTCCACGCCGGGAAGCGCGTTGAACAGGATGTGCGGGCCCTCCTTGAACGTGACCGCGATCTGCGTCCCGCGACCGCTCATCCGCTTGCCGGAGCGGAGGTAGATGGGCACTCCCGCCCACCGGAAATTGTCGATGAAAAGGCGCAGCGCCACGAAGGTCTCCGTGTTCGACGTCTCGGGAACGTCGGGCTCCTCGCGGTAGCCGGGAACGGCCTTCCCGTCGATCTTGCCTCCGGAATACTGGCCCCGCACCACGTCCAGGTCCTCGCCGGAAAGGCTCAACGGGCGCAGCGCCTTGAGGACCTTGACCTTCTCGTTGCGCACGTCGTCCGGAGAGAGGCTCGCGGGCGGCTCCATGCAGGTCAGGCAGAGAACCTGCATCAGGTGGTTCTGGATCATGTCGCGCAGGAGTCCGGCGGATTCGTAGTAGCCGCCGCGACCTTCGACGCCCAGGGTCTCGGAGGCGGTGATCTGGATGTTGTCGATGTTCCGGGCGGACCAGATGGGCTCGAAGATGGGGTTGGCGAACCGGAACACCAGGAGGTTCTGCACGCCCTCCTTCCCGAGGTAGTGGTCGATGCGGTAGATCTGGTGTTCGGCGAGGTGTTCCAGGATGGAGCGATTCAATTCCTGGGCCGACTTCAGGTCGCGACCGAACGGCTTTTCGATGATCACGCGGGACCATCCCCGGCCATCCTGGTTCTGCCGTGTCAGGCCGGTGTGCGAAAGGGAGGCGACGATGACGGGGAAGGTGTCCGGAGGCACGGAGAGGTAGTAGAGGACGTTGTGCGGAATCCCGAGCCGGGTCGACAGCTCGGCCAGCCGCGCGTCCAGGATCTTCACCCCCTCCTCGTCGTACCCGGAACGGCAGTAGTACAGGCTCTCGCGGATCTCGGAGGCCCCGGCGCGCTCGCGGAAGGTCTGGTCGTTCAGGTCCGAGCGTCCGACGCCGACCACAGCGAATTTCTCCGGAAGGAGGTTCTGCGCCCTCAGTCGCGCGAGCGCGGGGAGCAGCTTTCGGTGCGCGAGGTCTCCCGATCCGCCGAATATGACGACGAAGCCGCCCTCGGAGACCGGTGTATTGATGGCTTCCTGCATGCTTGTCCTCTGCAACGGATGTGGGTGTGCCGGGAAGATACTCGTTGCCGCGGCCCCCAACCTCGTCAAGGCGTGGAAGGCTGCTTCTCGTCCGTTCCAGCCGGAAAGGAGTCCAGCGGTTCGGAACCGGGTGCGGCGTGCATCGCGGGGGTCGGTGATCCGGTGGACTCCACTCGGACGGAATCCGGAACGGATTGGCCTGGATCCGAAGGATTCCCGCGGTGGCTCGCGTTGGAGTCCGGGGCCGTGCATCGCGCGAACGCCGAGTCGCGGGCCTGGTATGTCATGTGCGGGAGGGAATGTTCACCGACCAAGGTCGAATCGGCCGGTTCTGGATTTCCCCCCAGGGAATCGAGAGTGTCCGCAAGTGCCGGACACAGGGGCACGCCGCCGAGGAGCGCGATCATCCTGTCCTGGAAAAGCCTCGCGGGACGTGGGCTGCCGGTGAATCCATTGCACAGGAACGAGAAGGCCAAGGTGTCCCGACCGGGGCGCACCAGGTACCCGGCCAGGTTCGAGACTCCGTCCAGAGTGCCGGTCTTCGCCACCACCTGGGCCGGATCGGGCAGGTTCTGGAAACGGTGGCGGAGAGTCCCCTCGCCTCCGGTCGGAAGCACGGAAACCAGTCTGGTCCCGCCGCTCCTGGCGTCCATGGCCAGAAGCCGGGTCATCTGGCGCGCGGAGGCGAGGTCGTATCGGGAGAGGCCGCATCCGTCGTCCACCAGCATGCGCGTCTGGTCGACTCCACGCGAGGCCAGCCAATCCTGGATCCGCTTGCGCCCGGATTCGCGCACCGGTCCGCGACGGCCCAGCCCGAGTCCCAGCAGCATCGCCTCGGCGAACGGGTTCACCGATTCGCGGAGGCAAACGCGCAGCACGGGTTCGAGTTCCGGGCTGTAGATCGCACCGACGCGCGTCCAGGTCCTCCGTGGACCGAACGAATCGCCCCGCGCTCGAACGCCGGTGTCCGAGCCCAGAACCCGTACTCCTTTGGCGAGAAGCGCGGCCCGCAGCGCCTTGAGGGCCCTGGGGCGGGGCTCGGGGAGAGCATGATCTCCGACCCTGTTCTGGTCCCAGTTCAGACCGAGGACCGGCGAACCATATCCGTCCCGGGAGCTGTTGATGGTCCAACCCTGGGGCCAGGCGTCCTGCCCGCGCCCCACGATGGTGTCGAGCGCCACCAGATTGCCGTGGACGCGGCGGATGCCGACGCGCGACGCGGCGGACGCCAAGTCGGAAAGGTCGGTTCCGTCCGGCATTCCCAGCGTCGGATCGCCTCCTCCCTCGAGGACCAGGTCGCCGTGGAGCACGGAATCGTGGATGGGACCCGTGGCCCAGAGGGTCGTGCGCCAACGAAAGCCCGGACCCAGTTCGGAAAGCGCGACGGCCGCGGTGAAGAGCTTTTCCGTGGATGCGGGGAGGAGCCTGGCATCGGCGTCGTGGCGCCAGAGCGGGATGGTATCGCCCAGGCGGGAGACGAATGCTCCCAGGAGCCCGCCTCTGGAGAGATAGTCCGCCTGGGCGAGGGAATCGAGCGCCGTCCACAAGGAGGTGTCCGCACCGGTCGGAAGGTCCCTCCAGCGGGGATCGGGAGGTGTCGGGCATCGCGGCGGAAGCGGGCAGGGCATCTGGACCGAATGCACCACCAGGGTGTCCACCTTCCACCGCTGACGCGACGGGATGTGCACGTAGCGGCTCAACGAATCGACCTTGAAGCTGGATTCCCGCCATGCCGACCTGGACGGACCGGACGCGCAACCGGAAAGGACCAGGGCGAGGAGCGCGGGACCGCGGGGCAGGTCGGTCATCGCAAGAGGATCCCCTCTGCCAATTCCTGTCCCCGACTCCCGGCCCATGCCACCGCGTCGTGGGCGTGTATGCTCTCCATGGAACGCACATGCACCGAGGCTCCGGTATGCCCGGCTGCGTCCAGGACGTCCAGGAGGCGGGTGGCGGCGTCCTCGACGAACCGGAACGAATTCCCGCGGGAAAGGGCGTCGATGACTTCCTTCTCGTCTTCCCGCCGCAGAACGGGATGGACGCGGTTGGAAGCGGCCCGATCCAGCGCGTCCAGCAGACCCGAGGGGCGGTCGGACCAGTTTCCGTCCACCTCGGCCTGAAGGATGCCGCGCTGGTTGTGGAAACCGAGCTCCCCGGAAAGGGCCTTCGAGCAAGGGCAGGCGAGCATCGCTGCGCTTTCCACCCGGGTCCGGAACCTCACCCCCGCCACCGGGGACCATTGCGCGCGAAGTTCCACCCGGAAGGGGTGGAATCCAACGGATCCCGAGATGGGGGCGGCGCGATCCACGAGATCTTCCCAGGCGAGGGTCGCCAGGAGCTGGACGGTGTCCTGCGCCTTGGCCGCGATCTCCAGCCTGGACCCGAATTCCACGAGCGGAAGCTCGGCGCCCTCGGGGACAAGCATCCTGTACAGGCGGCTCATGTGCACGCCTCTGTGCCCCAAGGGGACGCGGGCCACCATGGAAACGATCGCGGTCGCGGTGCGTGCGCCACCCAGGGCCAATCTCACCCGAACCCTGTCGATTCCGGCGAGGATCTCGGGTCGGGCGGGATCGGAAACCTCCGATTGGACGTCGGGCAAGTCGATTTGGATGGACATAGGAACGCGGAAATCTACAAGCCTCCCGCCCCCGCGAACCTGCCGTGGCGGCGGAACTAGGTGATCTTCAGACGGTCGGGCGCGGGGATGCTCGCGTAGAATTCGGCGCGCAGCGAGGGGTTCGATTGGAAGGCCCCCGAGAGCTTGCTGGTCCGCGTGATTGTTCCGTCGTCCCCGATCCCGCGGGTCTTGACGCAGCAATGCATGGCGTCCACCACCACGGCCACGTCGTCGGTGCGGAGGATCTGCGACAGCGCCTGCTGGATCTGAAGCGTGGCGCGCTCCTGCACCTGGGGACGGCGCGCGAAGAAGTCCACCACCCGGTTGAACTTGGACAAGCCCAGAACCCAGCCCTTGCAGAGGTAGGCCACGTGGGCCTTGCCCAGGATGGGCAGGAAATGGTGCTCGCAGGTGCTGTTGAAGGTGATGTTGATCTCCACCAGCATCTGGTCGTAGTTCATCTTGTTCTCGACCACCGTGATCTTGGGGAACGTTTCTTCACGGAGTCCACCGAAGATCTCGTCCACGTACATCTTGGCCACGCGTTCCGGGGTCTCCGCGAGGCTGTCGTCGCCCAGATCCAGCCCCAGGATCTCCATGATTTCGCGGTGTCGGCGCGCGATCTCGATCTTCGCCGTCTCCGGATCCATGCGCGGTTCCTTGGAAACCGGCGTGGGCACCACGTTGGCGAGGAGCAGAGCGACGTCCACGTCGTATTCCCCGTTGAGGTGCCGCGGGATCGCCCCCAACTGCGCCGCGTTTTCACCGCGGACCCTGTCGTGCATGTGATTCCTTTCGTTCCCCCTAGAATGTACCGGAACAGGGCCGGGGAATGCCACAAACTCGTTGGATGCTACGGATTTGTGACAGTGCCGGGTCGCACGATAGATAGACGCATCCCTATATCCATCGTTTTCCCGGAGGGCGACACCTCTCGAGCTGCGCCTCTGCTACCTTGGGATCCAGCGGCCTCGTCCGTCCGGGCCTGGGCGCCTCTCCAATTGCGGAAGGAAGTCGAGCATGGGCGAATCGATGGTCACCACGGCGTTCGAATTGCCTGGATATGTCGTCACCAAGAATCTGGGGCTGGTGCGCGGGATCACCGTCCGGTCCAGATCCATCGTGGGCAATTTCTTCGGAGGTTTGCAGTCGATGCTGGGCGGGAACATCACCATCTACACCGAACTTTGCGAAAAGGCCCGTTCGGAGACCTACCGGCTGATGTGGAGCCATGCAAGTTCGCTGGGAGCCAACGGGGTGATCGGCGTGCGCTATGACGCGACCGAACTGATGCCGGGATTGACCGAAGTCATTTGCTACGGAACCGCCGTGGTGGCTGTCCCGACGAATTCTCCTGGGGAAACCCGGCTCTAGAAACAGACCGTCTTTTCCGACGCTTTTCGAGGCGGACAACCACAGCTTCCCGCATATGCTTGGGGCGGATCGACACTATTCCGCAAAACACCCCCCGTTCCATCCCGATCAACCATATCGGCATGCGATTCGCGCCGTCGTCCGACCAAGACAGATGAACACAACCTTTTCAGGAGCAAATTCCATGAGGACCCTATTGATCGCGCTGGCCTTGGCTTCCACCGCCTCCATCGCCGACGGCACCACGCCGTTCGACAGCTTCCAGATCACCCACGCCAGGTACGTGGACTCCGTGGTCGTTTCCCACGAGGCCGAGGACGCACAGCTTTTCGCTGCCCTTCCGGACTCCATCAAGCCCCTGATCGCCGCCGCCACCCAGTCTTGGGAGGCGGTGACCCTGGCCGAAGCGGATCAGGACTCGAACCAGCGCGCCAAGACGGTCGATTCCCTGCAGGGGATCTTCAGCCGGAAGCGGGACTCCCTGCTGGTCATGATCAAGGACTCGGTCGCCCGAGGCCAGGTCCGGTTGCGCATCGCGATACTCGAGTCCGTCCGCGCGGACCTCAAGGCGAAGCTGGAGGCCAGAAAGGCGGAGATCGCGGCCAAGATCGCGAGCATGGGCGGCAAGACCGGAACGAAGTAGGGGCTGGAGGGGGGCCTCCCCCCGAACGATACCACCACCTCCTCCTCCGCGGGACGCACCCCATCATCCCCGGGGATGGGGGACAGAATCTTCCCGGCTCGCGCGACGCGCGACCCAAGTTCCCCTTGACCTGACATTTCCTGGCATTGTAGCATGGGTCCGTGACCGGTCGGAGTCCAGCCGGAAGGCGGATCCCGCGGCGCGACCGAAAGGGGGGAATCGATGGGTGGGGAATTCCACGGACTTGTGGAATATGGACCGGAACGGCCGCCGGGCGATGCTGGTATGGCGCACTTGAAGGTGTCCGCGGGAAGAATCGCCTCCCCGACCAGGAAAAAACGGACCTCCTGCCGGAGAGATCCGCCGGGACGAGCAGCTGCCGGATCCAAAAAGCCCCTGGCATGGAGGTTGCCCCGGGTTGTCGGGAGCCATCGCTTCATGCAGCTGCTTGGATCGGTGCCGGTGGCAAAATCGCTGTGGAGGAACGCTTGAACCATTCCAGATTCCTTGTCACCGGGGGCGGCGGCTTCATCGGAAGCCACTTGGTGGAGTCGCTCCTGGAAAGCGGCGCGGCGGTGACTGTTCTGGACGATTTCTCCTCGGGGTTTCGATCGAACCTGGCCGGCCTTTCCGGCGACCTGCGCGTGGTCGAAGGAAGCATCCAATCCGAATCCGACTGCCGAACCGCCCTGGAGGGAGTCCAGGCGATCTCGCACCAGGCGGCGTTCGGTTCCGTTCCGCGTTCCCTGGAACATCCCGAGCTCTACTCCTCGAACAACGTCCATGGAACCGTGACGTTGCTGCAGGAAGCCCACCGCGTCGGAATCCGGCGGGTCGTGATGGCTTCGTCCTCCTCGGCCTACGGAGACGATCCGGTCCTTCCCAAGCGCGAGGATCGCGTGGGCCTTCCCCTGTCTCCCTACGCGGCATCCAAGCGGGCCTGCGAGCTCTTCGCCCAGGCCTTCGCGACGGGAATGGGTATGTCCGTTTTCTGCTTGCGCTACTTCAATGTCTTCGGACCTCGCCAGAATCCCCAGGGACCCTACGCCGCCGTGATCCCCCTGTTCATCCGCTCGCTCCTGGACGGTCGCAGACCGGTCATCCACGGCGACGGACTGCAGGCGCGGGACTTCACCCACGTCGAGAACGTGGTGCGCGCCAATCGGAAGGCGCTTTCCAGCGATTCGCCCGCGGGCTGCCGGATCCTGAACATCGCCTGCGGAGGCTCGACCAGCGTGAACCAGCTCTTCGACCGGATCCGGGTGGCGTGCGCGAGCTCCTTGGAAGCCATCCACGGCCCGGACCGGCCCGGCGACATCCGGGACTCCGTCGCCGACATCTCCGAAGCACGGAAGGTTCTGGGATACGAGCCCTCGGTCGGACTCGACGAGGGCCTGGAGCGCACCGTGGCCTGGTACCGATCCAATCCGTCGGGGATCGCATGATCCGGCCCCCCAGGCTCGAATCCGTCCGGATCGGGGTGGTCGGTCTCGGATACGTGGGACTTCCCCTGGCCGCCGCGTTCGGGAGCCGCTTCCCCACCCTGGGCTTCGATGTCCAGCAAGCGCGCATCGAGGCCCTGCGGCGGGGAGACGACCGGACGGGGGAACTGGACCCGGCCCAGCTCCGGGGGATCGCGCACCTCGAATTCTCCAGCGACCCCGCGGCCCTGGCGGGGTGCAATTTCTTCATCGTCTGCGTTCCGACCCCCGTGGACCGCCACAAGCGTCCGGATCTGTCCCCGCTGCTTGCGGCCACCGCCTCCATCGGACGGAATCTGACCGCCGGGAGCGTCGTCGTCTACGAATCCACGGTCTATCCAGGCTGCACGGAGGAGGACTGCGCGCCCCTCCTGGAACGGGAGAGCGGCCTGCGGACCAACCGCGATTTCTGGCTCGGGTACAGCCCGGAGCGCATCAACCCCGGCGACAAGGAACACACCTTCCGGAAGATCCGCAAGGTGGTCAGCGGATCCTCGCCGGAAGCCCTGGACGCCGTGGACGCGGTTTATTCCAGCGTGGTGGATGCCGGCACCCACCGGGCGCCCTCCATCCGCGTCGCCGAGGCGGCCAAAGTCATCGAAAACTCCCAGCGCGACCTGAACATCGCCTTCGTGAACGAACTCGCGCTGATCTTCCACCGCCTGGACCTGGACGTCGGCGACGTCCTGGAAGCCGCGGGAACGAAGTGGAACTTCCTTCCCTTCCGGCCCGGACTGGTGGGTGGGCATTGCATCGGCGTCGACCCCTACTACCTGACGCACAAGGCCCTGGAGACCGGATACCATCCGGAGGTGATCCTTGCGGGAAGGAAGATCAACGACGGAATGGGCACCTGGATCGCGCAGGAATGCATCCGGCTGCTCATCGACGCCGGGCGCCCCCTGAAGGGCGCTCGCGTCCTGGTCCTGGGACTGTCCTTCAAGGAGAACGTCCCCGACATCCGCAACACCAAGGTGATCGACATCGTACGCGAACTCGAGAGGTTCGGGATCCGCTGCGTGGTCGTCGATCCCCTCGCCTCCCCCGAGGAAGCCAGGCACGAATACGGGATCGAGCTCGCGGGACTGGACAAAGCGCCCCGCTGCGACGCGTGCGTGGTCGCCGTGGCGCACGAGCCGTTCGCCGCCCTCGACGCGGGGGACTACGGAAGGATGCTCGAACCCGGGGCGCCGATCCTGGACGTGAAGTCGGTCCTGGAGGCGGATCCGCTGGAGAAGGCCGGATTCAGGATGTGGAGGCTGTGATGAGGATCTTGACCTTCGAAACCATCGAGGATCTGATGCGCCACGCGGGATTCGGCGCCAAAGGGACGATCCTGGAGGAGGACATCGACGTGGTGGAGACGGACTGCGACCTGAATTCCCGCAGACGCCGGGACGCGGAAGTCCTGACCACCGTGGCGGCCAACGTCGAAGGCCCCTGTCTGGAACTGGGGACGTCGCACGGACACGGCGCCTACAAGCTCGCGACCAACCTCGGCTCGCGCGGCACCGTCCACACGGTCAACATCCTCCCCGAACAGTTCGATTCCACGGCGGGGATCCTGGTCACCCACCTCCTGGAGAAGGAGGGCATCGGCGCCTTCTACAGATCCAAGGGAATCGAGGGCATCCGCCAGCACTACGCCAACACCGCCCGCTGGGAGGTCCCCCAGGAAATCTCGGGGCTTTCCATGGTCTTCGTGGATTCCGCCCACGACACCGCGATGGTCCTGAACGACTCGAAGCTGGTCTGGCCCAGGGTCCGACCGGGCGGATGGGTGCTCTGGCACGACTTCAACCCCGGGCTTCGCCACAGGTACGACTGGATCGACGCCTCCATGCGCGGTGTGGAACAATTCCTGTCGGAAACCCTCCCGGACGCGGAGATCCTGCATCTGCGCCATTCCTGGGTGGCCCTCCTCCGCAAGCCGGATCACTCGATGGGGATCCCCGCATCGGCGGCCTCGGCGGAGGTGCGCATCCCGTCCGGGCTCCGTCGGGAACCGGTCGCGGATGCGATCCGTTCCGCGTGGCCGGCCCCCAGGATGCGGCTCCTGCGCTACGTCCTCGCCTATCCCGCCTACGGAAAAAGGCGCATCGGGGAGGAGGAGGCCCTGGCCTTCCGGCTGCGTGCGTTGGGATACGACGTGGAAGCGTTTCCGATCCCGTGCCCCGGCGGGTGGTGGCCCTTCCCGCGGCTCGACCGGGCGTGGAAGGAAGGCGACGACCACCTGAAGATGGCCTACGACGCCCTGGAGGCGAAGCTCGGAGACCACGGCGTGCTGATCGCCCAAGGCGGATCCATGCTGCATCCGGAATTCGTGGCCCGGTCGAAGGCGTACACCGTCTTCCTCTGCGCCGACGACCCGGAAAGCTCGGAGCAGCTATCGAGACCCGTCGCGGCGGCCTTCGACCACGCCATGCCGACGAACGCGGCCTGCCTGGAGGATTACGTCGGTTGGGGCTGCCGCCGGGTGGATTGGATCTTCCACCCCCTGAATCCGGCGTTGACGGCCCCTTGGCTGACCGCCGAATCCATCCTGGAAGGCAGGCGCGGCCTGGACGTGGTCCTCTTCTGCGAACGCGTCCTGAACCTTTCCGACAGGGCCGGACGAGTGGAACGATTGACCTCGAGCTTCCCCCAGGCCTTCGTGCGGGGAAAGGGATGGCCCGGGGGGTTCATTTCCGATTCCGAGATGGTCGGGGCTTGCCTGGACGCCAAGATCGGATGGAACCTGCACAACTCGACCGGACCCACCAATACCCGGACCACCCTCCTTCCCGCGCTGGGCGTGATGCAGATCTGCGACAACAAGCAGCACCTCGGTCGGCTGTTCGAACCGGACGTGGAAATCGCGGGATTCGACACCGTCGAGGAATGCGTGGACAAGACCCGATACTACCTGGCCCACGACCTCGAACGCCGGAGCATCGCCGCGAAGGGCTGGGAACGGGCGACGAGGGAATACACCGAAGCGGCCTGGTGGAGACGGATCCTCTCGGCGGTCGGACCGCACGCCCTGGCGAAGTCGCGGCTGGCGGATTGAAAAGAAGGAGGATGGGACCATGACGACTGTGGACAAGTTGGTGGAACACGTCACCTGGAACGACCAGAGGATCGCCACCATCATCCGGCGCGAATTCGTTCCGGAACAGACCACGTTCCTCTCGCCGGATTCCTACTACCAGCAGGCCGGATTCGTGGTCTATCCCAAGGACGGCGTGGTGGCCCGCCACGTGCATCTGCCCCTGCAGCGGCACCTGGTCGGCACGCCCGAAACCCTGTTCATCCGGAGCGGCTCCGCCGAAGTGGAGCTCTACGCGATCGACAAGAGCTTCCTGGGAACGTGGCTTCTTTCGGAAGGGGACATCATACTGCTGGTCGGCGGCGGGCATCGCCTGACTTGCAAGGAGGACACTGTGTTCTTCGAGATCAAGCAGGGGCCCTACACCGGACTGAAGGAGAAGGAGATCTTCTGATGATCCCCGTCGCCGAACCCGTTCTCCAGGAGGAGGATCGCGCCAGGGTCCGCGAAGCGCTCGAGGGCGGATGGATCTCCTCCGCGGGCGCCTTCCTGGAGGGATTCGAGGAGGACTGGGCCCGGGCCTGCTCCATGCCGTACGGAATCGCCGTGAGCAACGGCTCCGTCGCGTTGG
>Ga0302320_10027593_pt1 | contig 10937 bp, 4 predicted proteins | sample Bog_T0_3_FD_202130 | JGI IMG/M metagenome (GOLD analysis project Ga0302320, IMG submission 202130) | Peat permafrost microbial communities from Stordalen Mire near Abisko, Sweden - Bog_T0_3 | ecosystem: Environmental > Terrestrial > Soil > Wetlands > Peat | place: Sweden: Abisko, Stordalen Mire... | reverse complement strand
ATTTTCCCGTGCACCATTGCGAACGCAGGAGCGCATCGCGCGAGTGCGTTGCCTTAGGGAACGCCCAAGCAATGCGTATGTCGGAACGGAAACCGACAAAGAAAATACGCTCGCGGCGCTGCGGCACACCGTAGTCAGCGGCGTTGAGCATCCGCCATACGATGCTGTATCTTAGACCGGTTTCCGTGCCCTTAGTCTTGATTCGTTCGAGCCGCGAAAGGTGCTCGCTCCAATTCTCGCCTTCGCGCTTCGTGACGGTAGGGTAGGTGAGTTGAAGCACAATATAGCCGAAATACTTCGCGAATGACGCGCGCGCCAACCCCTTCACGTTCTCAAACACGAAAGCGCGTGGTTGCACTTCACGCACCGCGCGCGCGGCCTCGGGAAACAAGTTGCGACGGTCTCCCATCGCGCGGTGCTTGCCGCCGATAGAGAACGGCTGACACGGCGGACCGCCCGAAACGAGATCAATGCGGTTCGCCCATGTGGTGAAGTCCTGATGATGCACGTCGCCCTCGATGAGTGGCCAATGCCGCACGAGATCGAAACCATTGCGTTGGTTCGCTCGGATCGTCTCGCAAGCGTCGTGATTGTATTCGAGAACGGCGTCGTGTTCGAAGCCCGCGTTCGATGCAGCGATGGCAAGCCCGCCCGCGCCTGCAAAAAGCTCCACGCACCGGAGTGCGCGCGGCTCCACAGGTTGAGGCTCACCTTCGCACACTACGTAGCTTCCGTCATTTCGCCGCTGGCCGCGCGCCGATGATTCGCCCTTCGACTCCGTCGCTCGCCGGAGCTGCTTTTGGCGATAGAGCGGCTTCGGTGTTTTTCTTGTTGGTTTCCTCTTCATTGCGGGAGAACGCCTAGCATGGTGCCAAAAATGGCGATGATTGCCACACCAAACGCCCGCCATTTTCACCGCGCATTCTCAATCAGGAAAGAGCCGGCAATCCTCGACAGGTAATGGCGATGGCTTCCGGGCGGATCAGGCTTCGATCAGGTCCTTCTCGACGCGCAGGTTCTCGATGATGAAGTCCTGCCGTTCAGGCGTGTTCTTGCCCATGAAGAAAGACAGGAGTTCGTCGGAGCTGTTGAGATGATGAAGACCAACCGGGTCGAGCCGGATGTTCTCGCCAATGAAATCCTTAAATTCGCCCGCGGAGATTTCACCCAGACCCTTGAATCGTGTGATCTCGTGGCCGGCGCCGAGCGCCGCGACCGCCGCCTGCTTCTCCTGCTCTGTATAGCAATACTTTGTGATCTTCTTATTCCGGACCCGGAAGAGGGGCGTCTGAAGGATAAAGAGGTGATTGTTACGGATGACATCGGGGAAGAACTGCAGGAAAAACGAGAGCAGCAGGAGGCGGATGTGCATACCGTCCACGTCGGCGTCGGTGGCGATAACGATCCGATTGTAGCGCAGCCCGTCGAGTCCGTCCTCGATATTGAGCGCTGCCTGGAGGAGGTGAAATTCCTCGTTCTCGTAGATGACTTTTTTGGTGAGGCCGTAGGTGTTGAGCGGTTTGCCCTTGAGGGCGAAGACAGCCTGGGTCTGCACGTCACGGGTGGCGGTGAGGGAACCGGCGGCGGAATCGCCCTCGACGATGAAGAGCGTGCTCTCCTCGGCGCGGCGGTCCTTGTCGCCGAGGTGCAGGCGGCAATCACGAAGCTTGCGATTGTGAAGTGAAGCCTTCTTTGCACGCTCGCGGGCGATGTTGCGGATGCCGGCGAGTTCCTTCCGCTCATGCTCATTTTCTTCGATCTTCTTCCGGATGATCTCGGCCGTCTCGCGATTCTTATGCAGGTAGGTATCGAGCGCCTGTTGCACGAACTTGCCGACGAATTCCCTGATCGTTGGCCCCTTCGGGCCGACGCTGGCGGAGCCGAGCTTCGTCTTGGTCTGCGACTCGAATACCGGCTCCTGCACGCGGACGACAATGGCGGCGTCGATCGACTGGCGGACGTCGGCCGCATCGAAGTCTTTCTTGAAATGATTGCGGACAGTCTCGACCAGCGCCTCGCGAAAGGCGGCCAGGTGAGTTCCTCCCATGGTCGTGTGCTGGCCGTTGACGAAGGACCAGTATTCCTCGCCATAGTGGTTCCCATGGGTGAGCGCGACCTCAATATCCTCGCCCTCGAGATGGATGATCGGGTAGAGCGGCTCGCCGCTCAGCTCCTTGGCCAGGAGATCCTTCAGGCCGTGCTGGGAGCGGAAGGGTTTGCCGTTGAGCGTGAGGGTGAGTCCGCGATTGAGAAAGGCATAGTACCAGAGCATGTCCTCGATGAACTCGGTGCGGAATTTGAAGTCCTTGCCGAACAGCGCCTCGTCGGGCGTGAACTCCACGAGCGTGCCGTTGCGCTCGCTGGTCCTGGTGACGCGTGATTGGCTCTTGAGCTTGCCCTTCTCAAATTCGGCCACCTTGGTCTCGCCCTCGCGTATGGCCTGGGCGCGGTAGTTCAGGGAAAGGGCATTGACGGCCTTCTGGCCGACACCGTTGAGACCAACGGCTTTTTGAAAGGTCTCGCTGTCGTACTTTGCGCCGGTATTGATGATCGAGACGCAGTCGACGAGCTTCCCAAGCGGAATGCCGCGGCCGTAATCGCGGACCTTGACGCTACGTTCGGTGTGCTCGACCTCGATTTTCCTCCCCGCTCCCATCATGAACTCGTCAATGGAGTTATCGATTGTCTCTTTCAGGAGCACGTAAATCCCGTCCTCTGCGTGAGCGCCGTTGCCAAGCCGGCCGATATACATGCCCGGGCGAAGGCGGATATGCTCGAGCGAGCTGAGAGTCTTAATGCTGGCTTCAGTGTAGTCGGATGCCATCGGTTTATCGCCGGAAAAGGTGGCAGGCTTGGGTGTTCTGACAAGCGCAATCCCCGCCACGGACCTCGATAACACTGCCGCGGTCCGCCTCGAACAGCTCGCCCTGATCCCGAGGATCGCGGACTCACTTTTGCGGGTAGGTTGCGGTGGTTATCGGGCTGTCGGCCATCCCGCTTTTATATGCAATGGCTTTTAGGGTCATGCCGGGACGGAGCGTTATTACTCCGCAATAAATGTAGCCGCGGGTGCGCGTGGGGGTGGTGCCGTCGAGGGTGTAGCGAAACCAGGCACCGGGGGTGGTGGAGGTTAGGGTTACTACATGGTTGGCACTTAAAGCTGATACGGCAGGGGATGGGATGGGGGGGGATACGGGTTCAATGCCCTTCTCGTAGAGGCCGCAGTCGGGGTAGTTTTTTACGATGTCCCAGGCGAGACGCTGGAAGATGGCGGATTGGGCTGGGGTAAAGGTGGTGGACATGGGGAGGACTTTGCCCTCGGGAGATTCGCGGAAGAAGGCGGCGTACCATGTGAGCATGACAAGGTAGGCGCCGTTGCCTTCCTGGCTGATGGTGGGGGTGGAGGGGTGGGTGCAGTCCTGGTAACAGGCATCGAAGAAGGAGCCGGGTTCGAGGCCGGGGACTTTGCCCTGGTCGATGAGGTTCTTTGCCCAGGCTACGATGAGTACGGAGGGGAGGATGCGGGGGCGCTTGCCGTATTTGTCCAGGGCGAGGAGCTTGGTGTGGACGTCTTCGACGTAGAGGAGCATGTCCGAGCAGGCTTCCTCCCAACTGAGGGCGGGGAGCACGGTTTTCACCTGGGCGCTGGGGATGGCGCCTTTGCTGGAGGCGGAGCCGAACATAACATTGTAGCTGCCGCACTCTGAGTAGAGCCAGGGCTCGGCGTTGGGGAATCGCTGGTGGAAGAGGTCGCAGAATTTTTCCTCGTACGCGGCTTCCTCGTCGGTGTTCCAGTCGCGGGGCTGGAGGGTGAAGTAGTTGACGTTGGCGGCGTTTTTCCAGGCGCCGTCCCATTTTTTCCCGTCGACTTCGGCGTTGCGGTAACGGGCGAGGTCCGTCTTGCCGGGGCCGACGTTCCACATCTCGATGGTGGGGGCGCCAGGCCGGACCCAAAGGTCGAAGTTGTCCTTGCGTCCGGCGGTACCGGCGATCTTGGGGAAGTTCGCGAGGACGTGAGTGAGACTATTGCCGATGTGGAAGGATTCGGTGTCGGAACGGAGGTCGGGCCTCAGGAAGAAGTTGCCCCAGGCGAAGCGGCTGGGGGCGCGGCCGGGAGGAATGGCGACGGCCATGATGCTGGTGTTGCCGGTGACTTTGATGGGCTGGGTGTAGACGAGGCCATGGGTAGCGTCGGGCCAAGTGCCGTCGAGGGTGTAGCGGATCTGGGCGCCCGGGATGGATTTGACTGCGACGTCGACGGGGCTGTCGAATACGCTGGCTTTAGCGGGATCAGGATCGAAAAGCGGGGCGGGAGCGGTCGCGCGGTCCTGGAGGTCGTTGGCAACGAAAGCGCCATCGGGCTGGTCTGCCTCAAACCAGGTGTCGTTTTTTTTGTCGAGGGCCTGCCAAAGTACGTGCTCGGGAGCGGTCGCCATGACGGTGCCGAAGGCGTTGCCGCCATTGGCGCCGGTCATGTTGGCGTCGCCGGAATAGAATTCGATCTCGGCGATTTTGCCGTGGGAGCCGGGCGGGCCCTCGTAACGAATCCAGCGGTAAGGGGTTTGGTTGGGGAAGTCGATCTCGGTCCAGGTGTTGGCGGGGGGGACGGATTGGATTTCGGCGAGGGTTTGATAGCCGGAGTTATAGGAGGTATTGGAGCCGCGGATTTTGCCGCCGAGCATGGCGGATTCGCCGCCGGGGGCGGGGAAGAAGCGGACTTTGTTGATGATCACGTAGCCATCGGGGGATCTTACGGGGGCGGCGACGGCAGGGAGGGAGAGCAGGGAGAGGAGAAGAAAGGCAAGCTTCATGGGAAAAAGGCTGAAGGTGAAAATGCGAATCCTACCGGACCGGGCAGGAGAGGACCTTGAAATTCCTGACACAGAGCGCATCTCCGGTGTTTTGATTTTTAAAAAAAAGATAATTGATCTTTGGTGGAAATATGGTCGCCGTCCCCTGGAGAATATTGTTTATATAGTATTCCACCCTGCCTGTTTTTGTATTCAACGTAATCACGCCCGTGATGGTCGGATAGAAAGCGGCATAGGATGCCCAGTTGCCTGCTTGACGCTCGGGATCATCGCAGAATCCCACGATGCCGCTATCACCGTCCTTCGCATTCTGGGCCTCGATGAGCATCCATGGGTTTGCCTTTTCCCCATGACTGCCGACCGCAAACCCGAAGGCTCCCATGCTGCTCACGCCCGGTATCCTGGTGAAATCAAACGTCACAACCAGCGTATAGCACATATCCTTTTTTGCGGTGAAAGGATAGAGCGCGATCGCTCCGCCACTGCCAGGCTTTCCCCCGGCGGTGCTAATCAGCGCTCGTGTTCCATCCGTCGAAATCACACTTTCCGGGCTGTAAAACGCGCTCCACTTATCCGCTCCCGTGGTGGGGGTATGGCCGTTGATATCCGCGGCAGCGTAAGCAAACGTGTCTTCCATTTCTGTTTTCCCTTGTAGCTGCAAGGGCTTCGAGGAAAGCCTGTCCACCATCAAACTATTGGCGGCCGATATGAAGTTCGGAAGGATGGTGTCGCCTTCCGGATGGGGCCACTTCCCCGCCTGCTGCACCATGTAAACGGTGACAAGGCCCAGCCTCTGATTAATCAACATATGCGTCCCGGCGGCCCCGCCGTGACTCGCCTTGTCGCCGCCCGTCATCAGGCCAAAACCGTAATCCATTTTGATGGCGCTGCTGGTCTCCTTGGTGGTCATCGCTTTCATCGACGCTTCCGTAAGGTAGCGCCTTCCTTCGAATTCGCCTTTATTAAGAATCATCTGGCAGAACCTTGCTACATCGGTTGCCGTGGAAAACAGCCCCCCGGCTGGCATTGGATGGCGGTTTTCAAGATCGTTAAGCGGATAGGAAAGCTGTCCAATATTTGACGCCACAAGCTCTCCGTCTTTGGCGCCATAACACCTCGACAGCCGGGTAAGTTGTTCTTCGTTGGGCCAGAAGGTAGTGTCTTTCATGCCCAGCGGCTTGAACAGGCGTTCTTCCATGAATTTCTCGTATGGCATGCCGCTGACGACTTCAATGATTCGTCCCGCCGTATTGATCCCGGCATTGGAGTAATTATACTTCGTACCTGGATCCGAATCCAGTGGGGACATCGCATAACTGCGGACCGCCTCGCACAAAGTAAGCGCGTCCAGCGTCGGACGTTCAATGGGTGACGAAAAGGGCAAACCGCTGGAATGGCTGAGTATTTCGCGTATTCTTATCGGATGGCCCGGTTTCTTCAGCAGAACATGATCCTGGTCCTTCTCCGCCACGTACATCTGGCCCTTGAACTCCGGCAGATATTTTTCGACGGGATCCTCCGTGTTCACTTTCCCTTCATCGACCAGCATCATTAACGCCGCGGCGGTCATCGACTTGCTCTGCGAGGCAATCCAGAAAAGACTGTCGGCTCTCATCGGTCTTCTTTCCGCAAGGTCGGCGTAGCCCACGGCATTGATGCTTAATATCTCGTCTTTGGTGGCGACCAGGGTAACTGCTCCCGGTATCGTGTGGTGGTCCACAAATGGCTGAAGAACGCCAGTGATGTCCTCGGGCGATTTAATGGATGAAGCGCCATAGGTGCCAAAGCCGATCGGAGCGCATTGAATGACAACGAAAAGCAAGCTTGCAGAAAAGCACCCACGGCGGACGGATGTATTGAGAGTAAAGATTGGCATTACGGTATTTCTTTGACGGCTTCAGCCGGTATGATTTCCCCTTCCCCAAAAGTGGGCGACCACCTCTGGATCGTATTGGCTGGCCGGGTTTTCGTCATGCTGGAGTCGGAAAAACACAACTATGTCAACGCACAAAGCGAAATGCAACGGTTCTTCGCTTGCATTTGTTTTCGTTTTCCCGAAGCTAACCCTGCTTTACATCCGTTCGAGCATGTCATCAAAATGCCCGGGGTTTGCTCCGGGATCCCTCACTCCCAGCAGCGAAAAAGCATGAACGTCAACAAGCTCCTGATTTTACGAGTTGCCCTGCTTCTGTTGATGGGAACGGGAATTTGGAATCCGAATCTTCGCGGAGTGGAGCCCGGGAGCGGCATCTATTTGGACGAGGTGCAGGATCGGGCTTATGCGGCCTCCGGTCTGTATGGAAACGAGAGCGTCGAGGAGGAAAGTAAATTGCCGGTTAAAAACGTGGCCGCCGAGCCCTGCGGGGAAAAAATCAACGTGATCGAACCCAGGGCGATGTCGTTGGCCGGCGAATGGCTGATGCGGGACTCCGAACATTTTGAATTGGCGAAAACGCTCGCAAACCGTGGAGAAGAGAGCAAGGCGTTGGAGGCCGGATGGTACGAGCCGGAGTTTGACCGAAGTGACTGGTACAAGGTACAGGTGCCGACGTCGGTGCAGAGCGCGCTGCTGAAACTGGGTTTAATGCAGGATCCTTACTGGAATGCGAACACCTATGATGAACTCATCAAGTATGGCACACCCAAGGAGCTCCTGGAGTGGCATCGACGACTGACCCGCATCGAGCAGCACGACTGGTGGTTTGCGAAAAGTTTTACGGTGCCTGCGGCATGGAAGGGGACAGGTTTGAGGCTCTATTTCGACGGCATTGATTACGCCGGATCAATCTATCTAAATGGAAAACCTCTCGGCTATCACGCAGGGATGTTTGGCGGACCGGTTCGGGATGTTACCGGAATGGTGAGTTTTGACAAACCCAACTGCCTGGTCGTGAGAGTGGACCGCATTCCGGAGATTTCATGGTGGGACGGCGTACTCAAAGGGAGCGCCGGGTGGGGATGGAACTACGGGCACCTTATTTCCCTGGGAATCTGGCGGGATGTCCGGATCGAAGTGTCGCCCCGCGTTGAAGTTTCCGCTCCGTATGTGACTACGAAATCGATTGAAGGCAAAAAAGCTGTATTACAAATCGAATATGACGTGAACAGCCAGGAGACTGACCTTTGTGATTTGAATATAACCGGTTCGATCACAGGCTCGAACTTCAAATCAATGGCGGTCAGGTTTGCCAATGCAATTCGCGCGCCGAGTGGACGGAGTCGATACCGGACCGAGGTGATTATCGATGATGCCCATCCATGGTGGCCGCTAAACTATGGCGACCCGAACCTCTACAAGCTGGACCTTACGCTTTGCCAGGGGGACAAGGGAAAACCTGTCGCAATGAACACCGTTTTCACCACTTTTGGCATCCGGACCATCGAAATGCGGCCTGCCACCGGAGCGACGCCAGGGGAATCGTATCGATGGCAGTTTGTTATCAACGGTGAGCCAATGTTCATCAAGGGAGCCAATTGGTGTTGGTCCGATCCGATGCTGGAATGCAATCCCGCGAAATATGAGCGGCTATTGGAGCTGGCCAGGCGTGCCGGAATTCAAATGTTCCGCTCATGGGGGGGCGGGATCATCGAAACAGATGAATACTATCGGTTATGCGATGAAAAGGGGTTGATGGTTTATCAGGAGTTCCCATTTAACTGGGGCCCGGCGGATTTTCCCCGCACCGATCCCGTGGTGGAGGATGAACAGGTCGTTCGGATCGTCAAGCGCCTCCGCAACCACCCCTCCCTCGTGATGTGGGGGGGCGGAAACGAGAACGGAGGGAATGCGGGAACTGACGAGGCCCTGCTCCTGGCGGGAAAGCGCTGCCGGCAGTTCGACCAATCCCGACCGTTCCACCGAACCGATCCGTGGGGCGGGAGCACGCATAACTATCGTGTCTATCATGAGGGACTGCCAATTGACCGCGGTTATCAGGCCATGCCTTCGGTGTGGTATGGAGAATACGGGCTGCCCAGCATGACCAATCTGTCCAGCATGAAAAGATATCTGCCGGAAGAAACGATCCACCAATGGCCGCCTTCGCCCGATGATCCCGGGATCAACGCGCATATGAACAACTTCAGCCTGCGAGACATGGTCAAGAATTTCAGGTATTGCGATTATGGGCCGCTGAAGTCGTGGGCCGACTATGTCGAGTATTCGCAAATGGCACAGGGAGACTGGCTGCGCTTCGCGGCCGAAGGGCAACGCGCATCCAGCGGGGCGGGCAAGACCGGCGTTTGGTTTTACAAGTTCAGCGATCTGTTCCCGTGTCATGCCTGGTCCGTAGTCGATTTTTACGGCTGTCCAAAGCTGTCGTATTACCGAGCCAAACAGACGTACAAACCCCAATGCGCTTTTGCAGTCTATGACAAGTTGGACTGGCCAAACAACCAGCCTTTTTCCGCCACTCTGCATGTATCCAACGACACGCCTAAACCATTCACCGGGGCCGGAGTTACCGCGACGATTTATAGCAGCGACCTGAAACCGGTCTGGAATAAGGAGTACGCCGTCGGCGCCCTCGATCCTAACCAGCGATTGGAGCTTGAAACGATCAATGTTCCCATGGACCCCGCAAGGTCCAAACCCTTCTTGCTCGCGGTAACAATGAGAGATGGGCTGGGAAAGCTAATATCTGACCAATGGTATTGGATGAATTTTCAAGCCAAGGATGAAGCGATGAACAGGTACGGAATCAAAAACCTGGACAAAATGCAGTTGCCGGATATCCCGAAAGCCTTCGATGCCTACATGAACGCACCCGAGGCCCGATTGCTGAGCCTCCCACGGACAACCCTCGGCCTGCGGCGGGTCCAGAATGGAAGGATCGGACGCCTCGTCATCAAGAACAACGGCACGGTCCCCGCCTTCAACGTGATCGTCGATCATTTTCCGGAAGGCTGGAACGATTTTCTGGATGACAATAGTTTTTCCCTGCGACCGAACGAGCAGAGGGAAGTGGCTTTTGAACTGGAGTCGGATAAGACGCTGAATGGCATCGCGGTCCGTGCGTGGAACGCACCTGCTGTAAACATTCATGAATCCAATCCTCCGGACAGGTAAGATCACTCTCGCCATGAATAGACTTATCCGCTCATCGCCCCGATTTGCCATCCTGTTGCCGGGTATTCTCGTTGCCCTTTCTTTCGGATTAGTGGCCGGCACATCAGCGGCGAATACCGGCAGTACGGAAGAACACCAGCCAAATCCGGACGGATTTGCGCTGATTCCCGAGGGGAGTTTTCAAATGGGGGACGCGCTTGGTGACGGCGCGCCTGACGAGCTTCCGATGCATCAGGTAACGCTAAGCGCTTATAAGATGGAGAAAAAATTGGTAACGAAGCGAAACTGGGACGAGGTTTATGCATGGGCCGTGGCGCACGGTTATAATTTTTCCGGCGAGGGGGACGGGAATGGGCCGAGTCAGCCGGTACATACGGTGAGTTGGTTTGACGTGGTGAAATGGTGTAACGCCCGCAGCGAGCGAGAAGGACTGAAGCCATGTTACTATACCGATTCATCTCACCATACGGTGTATCACACCGGGGATCTGAACCTGGCCAACGATGCGGTGGACTGTACAGCCATCGGCTATCGGCTACCGACGGAGGCCGAGTGGGAGAAAGCGGCCAGGGGTGGATTGAGTGGACGGCGGTATCCGTGGGGAGACACGATCAGCCACAGTCAGGCGAACTATTACAGCGGCTATTGCACTGGCGACATAAGCTCAAGGCGCGAGGATCATCCGAGATATGACGATGGGATGCGTGCAAATACCACAACGGCGGGCTCGTTTGTGGCAAATGGCTATGGGCTTTATGATATGGCGGGAAACCTCAGGGAGTGGTGCTGGGATCGATATGGGGCGTACCGTAGCCAGCGTGCGCAAGACCCGGCGGGCCCCTCCCCCACAAGATCGCTCCGCATTCTGCGCAGTGGAAGCTGGATTGATCCGGCGCCTTTCTGCCGTGTGGCCTTTCGAGATTGCATTGACCCATTCAGCGGCCGCAGCTTCATTGGCTTTCGCTGTGTTCGCAGATAGAATGTAAGCGTCACGCGACGTGCCTATTGACAGGCGTCTGATTGGCTGGGGTCATATTTTGCATAAGTGTGATACCGGA
>Ga0302320_10027588_pt1 | contig 10941 bp, 6 predicted proteins | sample Bog_T0_3_FD_202130 | JGI IMG/M metagenome (GOLD analysis project Ga0302320, IMG submission 202130) | Peat permafrost microbial communities from Stordalen Mire near Abisko, Sweden - Bog_T0_3 | ecosystem: Environmental > Terrestrial > Soil > Wetlands > Peat | place: Sweden: Abisko, Stordalen Mire... | reverse complement strand
GGCGAGTTATCATCGTCGCGCCCATTGATAATCAAAAGAGGACAGCGCACTTCCGCCGCTTCCGTCAGCGCCGACGTGTAGCCGTACTTTTGGGGGTCCTTGTCGATCTCTTCGGCCGTGGCGCCGCACTGCGCCTCCATATCGGCGACCATCTTTTTCAGAATGCCGACCACCGGCTCGCCGCGCGCCGCCGCAAATTTGTCCTGAATCAGATCCATGGCGGCGGGTGCGCACAGAATCGCTCCGGAAAGATCCGTGCGCGACGCCAACCGCGAGCCGACCTGTCCGCCGTGGCTGCCTCCCATGTAACCCATGCGCCGGGCGTCGACAAACGGGAGCGAACGAGCCCGCTTGACCGCTTCTACGGTGTCGTCGAACTCGATGGGGTAGATCCCAATCTTCGCGGAAGGGCGGTAGTCAACCGAATAAATGGCCCAACCGGCCTGGATAAAGCTCTCAACCGGGTCTCTGGGCGAGCGGCCCATCCCCTCGGTCGCACCCTTGCCATAGCCGCCTCCGTGGCCCAGCACGATGAGCGGAAACGGACCCGGACCGGCAGGCTTGCGCACGTACGCGGGAATCGCCGTGCCGTCTTTGCCATGAAACTCATCCGGGCGGCCCAGCGAGCCGTCGGGCAGGTGCTCCCAGGAGTCCGCAGACATCGCCGGAGGAACGGACGGCGCGGCCGGAGCATCGGACGGAGCCTGAGAACGGGGTCCCGGTTTCAGCATCGACGAACTGAAGAAGGTGAACGCCGCATCGCCCATGGTATCGAGGCACTGGCTGCGATTGTGTCCTTTCACATTGGTGAGGAAATAGAACTCGTGCGGGACCATATTCTTCACGAGCGCCTGGTGCAGCTTCTCGCATTGCGGCCAGAGCCATTGCTGGTCCTCATAGTGAGCCACGATCCGGATCACGGTCCGGTCACGCAGCGCCGGTGCGTTCTTCCCGGCCAGCGTGAACGGATCGTTGGCATGGAAGTATTCCATATCGCCACCCATGGCGAGGGGCGTTGTGAACAGCCGGGACCAGGCCTGCATCGGGAGCGGCTGCTTCAGCTCAGGACCGAGCAGCGGCGGGGCCATGATGGAATCCACTCCAAAGATCTCGGGAAACTTGAAACCCAGGTGCGCGGCCCCGAAACCACCCATGGAGAATCCGTCCACCGCGCGGCCGTCGCGTGAAGCGATGGTCCGGTAGGTAGCGTCGATGTGGGGGATCAGGTCCTTGACGATCACGGTTTCGAGCGGCCACTTGCCATCGTGGGAATCGCAGTACATGGTGTTGCCGCGCAGTCCGTTCACCCCGACGACAATCATCGGCGCCAGTTTGCCCGCGCGAACGGCGGCATTGATTCGCCTGACGACTTCGGCCACGGTCTTCGCCTGCTGTCCGCTGGCAGGCAGGTCGTACAGCACCGGATAACGCATCGACGTTGGCTGGCCGTAATCCGGCGGCAGATAAATCAGGTAGCTCACGCCGCCATGGATCGTGTCGCTATGGAAGGTCTTGTAGAGCATCCCTTCGGGCGCCGACGTGTCCGGATCGACCCATTCCATGGACCCATAAGAACTGGGCAGCTTCTTTTGCGCCGGAGTCTGGGCCGCGGCGACGGCAGTAAGCAGGAGAATTGCCAGTAGCTTCATATGGTGCCGGCTATTTCAGGAACCAGGTGTGTGTCGCCGGATCCGTCTTGAAGAACTTTAGCATCATCGCCGAGATCTTAGCGCTGCCTTTATCGGACGGGTGCAGACCGTCCTCGCGCAGATCTTCGCGGAGATAGACGAAGCCGTCCTTGCGGCCCTTGATGCCATCGGTCCAAATGTACGGTCCCCACTCAATCCACGGCGAGCGCACCTCGCCCTTTGCCGGGTCGTAGTTGAGATCGGGCTTGCCGGCGATCTGGTCGTTCACCACGGCTTTGACCGCGAAGCCGGTCTCGTAGGCCGCGGGCTCCGGACTCCCGCCCAACTCGGTATAGCCGCCATAACTGCGGCTGGTGACATAGGTCGTCTTGAGGTTCGGGAAGCGGCCGTGGAGGATATGCAGGATGCCGATGTAATCGTCGTGGAGTCTCTTCTGTTCGCTCTCCCAGGGATTCGCGCCGGGATTCACTTCCTTCAGCCAGACGGCTTCCACCTGCTCACGGGTCACGCCAGCGGCAGCGAGCCGCTGGTCGTTGGTCTTCCAGTAGTCGTTCTCGGGATCGCTAATCATGTGCGCGGCCTTGCTGCCCACGCACCCGTTCACCGTGACCAAATGCGGATTGATATCCGCATCACCCGCCACGAGCCGCTGAAAGGCTGGAAACTCGATGCTCGGATTGGAAAAGCCAATCGACATCAGCACGATCTTGCCGGCAGGCGAGGGATTGCCCCTGGCGTCCAGCGGCACAACCGCGGCGGCCAGCTTCAAGCCGGCTTGGAGGTGCTGGGGTGGAGGGACGTTCCGGCCCCCGGCATACAGTCCGCCCTCCTGTCCCTTGTACGTCCCAGCGCCAAGATCGACAAGCGGAATGAGGCCGACGGAAGACCGCGGCGGGTTCTGCTGCATATACTGTTCGCGCCGTTTGGCCTGGTCGGCGGCGCTCTTTGGTCCCGCGCCGGCTGCCTGATGCTGCTGCAGAAACTGGCGCTCTTCGGGAGTGAGTGGCTCGCCGTTCCGGACTTTCTGCCGGATGACACTGGGGTCGATGCTCTGTTGAGCCATTGCCAGCCCGACGCAGCCGAGTAAGATTTGCAACGAATTGAATGTGCGCACAACGCCTGCATCTTGTCATGCCGCCGTGCGGCCCGTCAAGCGGATTCCCTCCGATCCAGCCGCATGCTTTCGACCGGAACTTCCGGACATCGTACAATCGGCGCATGGCTGTCGTAAGATCTGGAGGTGAGACCATCGTCCGGCATAGCCGCGCTCTCGTTGCAACTTATTACGTTCTGGCGGCCGCCGCAGGCGTCATTTCCGGGCTATCTCCGATGGTCGCGCCCGGCATGGCGGTCGAAACGGGAACCTGGAAAGAAAGGCTCTGGAGCGTGATCAGCCGGATACTGGGAGCACTATGGTTTGCAGTGATCACCGCTCAGTTGTACGGGGCCGCACGAGCCTACGCGCGTGCGTTGGTAGCGATCGGGATCGAGAGGCTGCGGGTCCATTTGGGGATTGGCCCCGAGCGGCGTTTCGAGTGGCGTGAGATTTCGGGTATTACATACGAGCATAACCGGCGCGAACGGGTCTGCCGGTTCACTGCCGGCGACTCGATCTACACGCTCACTCAAGACAGCTGCCCATCTCCGGGTATAGTGGCTCAGTTGCCGGCAGAGAAGAAGGGCATCCTATTGGCTGCTTCCGGGGCTTCGGCATGACACCCGTGACTCCTCCCCCGCTCAAGGTTCGCGCCGAAATAGGGACTGAGCGGCGCGTCTTCACGTTTGCCAAGGCCTTTCGCATCGGACGAACGGACGACTGCGAGGTGTGCATCAAGAATGAGCACGTCAGCCGCAAGCACGTCGAGGTCGTGTTTGAGAATGGCACATGGCTGATCCGCGATCTCAAAAGCGCGAACGGTATCTTTGTGAACGGCGAGAGGGTGCAGTCCGTGCCGCTGTTCACGGCGCTCAAGATCCGGTTGGGGATTCAGGGACCGTTCGTCGAGTTGGTGGTCGACCCCCGAAGCGACCCGCAGCCCGAACCGCCGGCTCCGGTCCAGGCGACGCTGCCGGTTAGTCCGGCCGGCACGCTGCCGGCGAACAAAGACGCGACGCACTATTTCGGCAATCCGGAAGACCGGTCGGTCGGCGAGCATACGCGCATGATCCGGCGGGCGTTCGCGGAGGTGCAGACCAAACAGAAGCGGAAATACGGCGGGATCATCGCCGGACTGGTGGTATGCGCGATGGCGGCCGGCGGATACGCGCTTTACCTGCATCACGAGACGCAGAAGAATCGCGTCATCGCGCAGGAGATGTTCTATTCGATGAAGTCCATCGACGTGAATATCGCGAATGTCGAGAAGATGGTCGAGGCCAGCGGCAACACTCAGGGAGCCGAAGAGGTGGTTCGCCTCCGTAGCCAGCGCCAGAACCTGGACGATAGCTACAACCATCTGCTCGCTTCGCTGAAAGTGTACGACCCGAAGATGAGCGAGCCCCAGAAACTGGTGCTGCGCGTCGCGCGGATCTTCGGCGAGTGCGAAGTCGCCATGCCCCCCGAGTTTCTCACCGAGATTCAGAACTACATCAACAAATGGAAATCGTCCGGCCGGTACCTTCGCGCGGTCAGACTGGCGCGGGACAAAGGCTATACGCAGACGATTGCCAAGGAGTTCCTCGCGCAAGGACTCCCGCCGCAGTTTTTCTATCTTGGCATGCAGGAGAGCGATTTTCAGGAGCTGATCAGCGGTCCGCCGACCCACGCCGGCATCGCCAAGGGAATGTGGCAGTTCATTCCGTCCACGGCGGAGCACTACGGCCTCAGAATCGGCCCGCTGGTAGACCTCCCGCGGCCGGATCCGGCGGATGACCGGCATCACTGGGATCGCGAAACCAACGCCGCGGCAGCCTATATCAAGGACCTGTACGGCACCGATGCGCAGGCCTCCGGGCTGCTGGTCATGGCATGTTATAACTGGGGCGAAAAGTCGGTACTGCCTCTGGTCCGGAGCATGCCGAAGAACCCTCGCGAACGTAACTTCTGGAAGTTACTGTCGCTCTACCGCGACAAGATTCCGGATGAGACTTACGACTACGTGTTCTATATCGTGTCGGCCGCGGTCATTGGAGAGAATCCAAAGTTATTCGGCATGGATTGCGATAACCCGCTAGCCGGGCTGTGAGACGCGCGCCAAAACCGGCTAACGGTGCAAGGGCCCGATAATCAGACCGGTACAATCTGGGCTAGCCTCTTCACCCACATCTCACGGTCGCCTATGCCGAGACGCTGAAAGTGAGTCTTCTCGAGTTGCCGCTGGCCGAATTCATTTACAGGGCGCGAAAACAGGTAACCGATCCTCGAATGCAGCAAGTGCTCCGTGGAGTCAATCTTCAGCGCAGCTAAGATCGCGGCTTTGGCCCGATCATCCGCGCCCCACACTTCGATGACGTACATCCCGGACGCCCGTGCAAACGTCCGGCAGACATCGCTCTGCTGGAGGTCGCGGTTCTTTTTCAATTGCCGGGAAAGCATGCGTTCAACCCCGGCTTTCGATAGGGGGGCAACTACGTAGAAGCAGCGAATATCGCCTCCTTGTCCATCAATCGTCCACGCGCGGACGCTGCCAGGGGTGTGCTTCGACAACCATCCAAGCGTCGACCGAAGCACGAACGTGTCATCGCCGGTGGTAGCGCTTCCAAGCGCCCGAATATTGTCGAGGCACTGCTTATCAATAGGTACAGGCACCAGTTTCCTCACATGCGCATTACGATATCCCTCCAAAAGGCGCATGGCCCACAATTTCGTATTCAGGAAAGATCCGATCGCACAAGACAATATACCGGACGCTCCAATGACGAGCCAGATCCATATCGGAATTACGATCTCGTGGCCGCTTAGGAACGGGATCCATTTGGGGACCGCTCCGGCGCCAGCCGTCGTCACTGACACTCCGATCAAGCAGGCTCCGATCTTCCACGCTCCGGACGCTCGCCGGTATAGTTCCTGCTGACCGCGGACTTCTATCATGTCCAAGGACCCTAGATAACGATTTAGATTTTCCATCCTCAGCATCTCCGCAGCGACGGGCATTTGTCCACTAATGATCTCTCTCGCCGCCGAAACCTCGCCGGCTCTCATCTTGTTGACCGCATCTGCCTTCGTCGACAGTTCTTCAATTCCGTAGAACGTTATTTGACCTGCCGGCCGACACGCAAACCCCGGGCTGCTCAAATCGATCACGAGAGAAGGCATCACACCGGCTCGTTCCAGCTCACCGTAGAGCCGTCTCACGTATTCAGATGTCTCGGGGTTCACGTCAAGCGCCACGATCACCGCGCCGGACGCCAGTATTACCTGCCAATCGTCCAAAGGACAAGTCCGCAGCATTGGGTACTTAGCGCGCAAGGCGCCCAAGGACTTCTCGTTCCGGCCCGCCACTGTTACAACCATCGAAAGTTCAGTAGTAAGAATTTCAGCCAACAGGCTAGCGGACAGGCCGGACCCGATAATGGCGATCGCGCTCCCAGGCGCATACGCAGCCTCAACGATGCCGCACGCTATGCGCTCCAAAGAAATGTTACCGCGAAAAAGCTTAGTCTCGGCATCGACGCGCTGTCGCGTGTAGCGAAGCGAAGAGACCACCTTGTTCAAGAGCGATATGTCGCCGACTTTGTAGCAGACGTCCGTAAGCGCATGACGGGTCTGGTTGAACACTTGCGAGTCGCCGAGAGTGACGCTGTGTAAACCGACCGAAACTTCATGGAGATACAGGAGCGCATCGAGGCCCGCAAAGGATCTAACTATGGCCCGATGCGCTAACAATTTGCCGTTCGTCAGCCGCGACCAGCTTTCGAGTATCGATGCTTGCAGCGCTGGAGCGGGTGTGGGATGTAATGCGACCGCGACCACGAAAACAGCGTTGCATTTGGTAAGTATCGACAACTCGTATAGCGGCGTCTCGCACGCCCGCAACAGTTCCTCGCAATTGGCCTTGGTGCCCGCAATCGTGACATCCTCAAGTACCTGAAGATTCGCCGCCGTCAAATCGACGAATGAGATGCCCACGATTACAAAATCGTCGACCAGGTCGTAGCGGGAGGCAAATCGCGCGCCAGGGAACCACTTCTCTTTCATAGACGCTCCCTAGAAGCATGCCGCGAGCGAACGATCGGCACACTCCAGCGCGAAATCGATGTCGGCATTCGAGTGCGCCGCGGACACGAACCCGGCCTCAAATCGCGATGGGGCGAGAAGCACTCCACTATCGAGCATCTTCCCAAAGAAAGAACGGAATGCCACGTCGTCCCCGGCTTCCACGTCCTTCAGTGAGCGCGGTACGTTGGACGAAAAGTGTATGCCGAACAATCCGCCAAAGCAGTTGCTGCTCACCGGCAACTGCCGGGAGCGGGCGATCTGGTTAATTCCCTCCGACATGCGCCGCGCCAGGGCAGACAAAGATTCCAGCGTTTCGGGCTGCGACACCAGGGGAACAGCCCGCAGGCCCGCTGCTAAACAGACAGGATGGGCGCCAAAGGTGCCGGCTTGATAGACCGGACCTTTAGGAGCGAGATACTCCATGATTTCACGACGGCCACCAAACGCGCCGATTGGCATGCCCCCACCGATAACCTTACCCAGAATCGTCAGATCCGGCCGGATGCCGTAATACTGCTGTGCAGTCAACCGTGTTACGCGAAAGCCGGTTATGACCTCATCGAAAATGAGAAGAGCGCCAAATTTTGCGGTGAGCGTTCTGCATGTTTGCAAGAACGACGGGTTAGCCTCGACTAAGTTCATGTTGCCGGCAACCGGTTCCACTATGAGCGCGGCAATCTCGTGGCCGCGATCTGTGAAGAGTTGGGTAAGCGCCTGTTCATCGTTGTATGGCACGACCAAGGTGTCCGATATGGATGCCAGCGTAACTCCCGCGGAACTCGCGCTCGGGTATGTAAGCAAGCCGCTACCGGCCTTGACGAGAAGCTGGTCCGCGTGCCCATGGTAGTTCCCGGCAAACTTAACAAGCTTGTCGCGACCGCTAAAAGCGCGGGCGAGACGGACAGCGGTGAGCACCGCCTCAGTTCCCGATGTAACGAACCGGATCTGCTCGATGGACGGTACCAGACTGGAGATGAGCTCGGCAAATTCGACCTCGTTGCGGTGCACTGTACCGAGCGCAAGTTGGGTGTTGGCAGACTGGCAAATGGCATCTATCACGCCGGGGTGCTGGTGACCGAGAGCGATGGCGCCGAACGCCATAATAAAGTCCAGGTAGATGTTGCCATCGACGTCGGTGAGGTGCGCCCCTTTCGCGGCCGACATGTATATCGGGGTTATCCCGACCGCGCTAAACGAACGCACCGGGGAATTGACGCCTCCCGGCATAACACGGCAAGCTCTGTCGAAAAGTTCCTTGCTTTGCCGCAACGAGTGTTCCTTGCTTTGCCGCAACGAGTCACCAGCCATCGAAATCCTCCGAAAACAATGACGATCACCACAGTCTAGCAACGGGGCGTGGCAATCTGCAAGATTGTACCTGAGACTCGGGTGCGCGACACAGAAGCGGTAGGTTCGGAGAGGCATTGGCCAAACGATCAAATCCACGCGTTGGTTATGGAAAGATGCGGACGTCCAGGCGGCCATCCGGTACGTCGTTGCAGGATAGAGAGAACCAATGGGAGTTTACCTGGGAGACGTGCTGTAGCGTACCGCTCCTTAACAATCGCGGCTCAGTAAGCTTACCAGGCTCCTTAGACTACGCCAGTATCTCTTTCACCACCTTACCCTCTACATCCGTCAACCGGAAATGCCTACCCTGGAACTTATAAGTCAACTTAGTGTGGTCGATTCCCAGGCAACTGAGAAACGTCGCTTGCAGATCGTGCACGTGCACGGGATCCCGGGTGATGTTATAGCAAAAGTCGTCCGTGGCTCCGAGCACCACGCCGGGCTTCATGCCTCCGCCGGCCATCCACATAGTGAAGCATCGGGGATGGTGGTCGCGGCCGTAATCGTCTTTGGTGAGGCGCCCCTGGCAGTACACCGTTCGTCCGAATTCGCCGCCCCAGATGACCAGCGTGTCGTCCAGCATGCCGCGTTGTTTTAGATCCGTAATCAGGGCCGCGGAGGCCTGGTCCGTATCCTTGCACCTTGCCGGCAGACCTTTGGGCAGTCCGCCGTGATGGTCCCAATCGCGGTGATAGAGCTGGATGAAGCGCACTCCGCGCTCGGCCAACCGGCGGGCGAGAAGACAATTCGAGGCAAACGTACCCGGCTTTTTGGAGTCCGGGCCGTAGAGATCGATTATGGACTGCGGCTCCTTTGAAAGGTCCGTCAATTCGGGTACGGAGGCTTGCATCCGGAATGCCATCTCGTATTGCGCAATGCGCGTCGAGACTTCGGGGTCGCCGGTCGCATCGGCCGTCATGCGGTTCAAAGTCCCGAGTGAATCGAGGAACGCGCGCCGGTCATCGCGATCGAAGCCGTGCGGATCGGAAAGATACAGGACCGGATCGCCGACGGAGCGGAACTTCACGCCCTGATACTTACTGGGTAGAAACGCACTGCCCCAAAGGCGGTCAAAGAGCGGCTGCCCGCTGCCGCCCGATCCGGGAGAAATCATTACTACGAAGGCGGGCAGATTGTCGGTCTCCGCTCCGATGCCGTAGGAAATCCACGACCCCATACTGGGACGTCCGCCGAGCTGCGCGCCGGTCTGCATCATGGTGACCGCGGGATCGTGATTGATGGCTTCGGTGTGCACGCTCTTGACAATCGTGAGGTCGTCAATCACTTTGGCGGTATTCGGGAGCAGTTCGCTGACCCATGCGCCGCTCTTGCCGTATTGCGCGAACTTGAACTTTGACGGCACTACGGGAAAGCTGGCCTGCTGCGACGACATGCCGGTCAGCCGTTGTCCCATGCGGATGGATTCGGGCAGCTCCGTGCCCTGTGCTGCGACGAGGTTCGGCTTATAGTCGAACAGTTCCATCTGCGCCGGGCCGCCGGACTGAAAGAGGTAGATGACGCGCTTCGCCTTGGGCGCGAAGTTGGGAAATCCCGGAAGTCCGCCGGCAGCCTTAGCTTGCGCGCCGCGTTCCAGCAAGCTCGCCAATGCCGCCACGCCGATGCCGGTGGCGGTGCGTCCGAAAAAGTGCCGTCTGGTGAGCAGCGGGTCCATGGTCTTACTCCTTGGTAATGGTCTCGTCGAGGTTGAGAATCAGGCTCGCGACGGCGGTGTACGCCGCGAGTTCCGCACTATCCAACGATTTCTCGCGAGGGGAATCGCCGTTCGCCAGAAACTCCTCCGCGGCCTTCGAATCGGCCCGATAGCGCCGTTCGAAACGCCGCAGCGTCTCCAGCAGGACTTTCTTCTCCGCATCGCTCGCGGGCCGCGCGAGCGCCAGGCGCCACCCGGAATCCACGCGTTGTTCCGGTTGCGAACCGCCATCCTGCATCATGCGCTCGGCAAATTTCCGCGCGGCTTCGAGAAATGCGACATCGTTCATCAGGTTGAGGGCCTGCAACGGCGTGTTGGTCCGGACTTCGTTAACGGTGCAAACTTCGCGATTCGGGGAATCGAAGTTGATCATAAACGGCGGCGCGACGGTGCGCTTCCAATAGGTGTACAGCGACCGCCGGTAAAGGCCGTCGCCCTTATCGGGCTCGTAGCCTTTGCCGCCGGCCAGTTCCTGCCAGAGTCCGGGCGGCTGGTAGGGTTTCACGGACGGGCCGCCAATTCTCCCGGCGAGCAGTCCGGCCAGATACAGCGCCTGGTCGCGAATTATGTCGGGGCCGAGGCGCAACCGCGCTCCACGGGCGAGCAGCCGGTTATCCGGATCCTTTTGCAGCAGCTCCGGCGTCACCTTCGACGATTGCCGATAGGCTGCGCTCATCACGATGGTCTTCTGCAGCGCTTTCACGTTCCAGCCGCTCTCCATAAACTCGACGGCCAGCCAGTCGAGCAGGTCCTGATTGACCGGCGGATCGCCTTGCGAACCGAAATCCTGCACAGTCTTCACGATTCCCGCGCCGAAATACATCTGCCAGAAGCGATTCACCGTCACGCGCGCAGTGAAGGGATTGCTGCGATCCACCAACCAGCGTGCCAGTCCCAGGCGGTTATTGGGCCACTCCGGCTGCATTGGCGGGAACACCGACAGGATGCCGGGCTCAACCTTTTCGCCGGGCGCATCGTAAGCGCCGCGCTTGAGAATGAAAGTGGGGCGCGGCGGATTCAGGTCCTGCATGACCATGGTGGTGGGAACGGTCTTGAGATACGCGTCGTACTCT
>Ga0302320_10027587_pt1 | contig 10941 bp, 5 predicted proteins | sample Bog_T0_3_FD_202130 | JGI IMG/M metagenome (GOLD analysis project Ga0302320, IMG submission 202130) | Peat permafrost microbial communities from Stordalen Mire near Abisko, Sweden - Bog_T0_3 | ecosystem: Environmental > Terrestrial > Soil > Wetlands > Peat | place: Sweden: Abisko, Stordalen Mire... | reverse complement strand
CCATCGGGATCGACTACTCGCTGCTCATGGTCACCCACTTTCGGGAGCGTGCATCCACAGCGAGCGTGGCCGACCGGGTGATCGATACCGTCGCGCGCGCCGGCCTGACCATCGCCTGGTCGGGACTTACGGTCGTGATCGGTTTTTTCGGGCTGCTGTTCAGCCCGATTCTCGAGACGCGTTGCGCGGGAATCGGCGGCGCGCTGGTGGTGTGCGTGTCGGTGCTGGCTGCCTTGACATTGCTGCCCGCGGCTCTGGTGCTGATGGGCCCGTATCTGGAGCGCTGGTCGGTGATTCCGCGCCGCTTTCGCCTCGGCAACACCACCACGCTGTGGCGGCGCCTAGGAGAATGGATCCTGCGTCATCCGCTTCCCACGCTGACCGTCTCGGCGGCGTGCGTGATCGCGCTCGCACTTCCGATCTTCAAGGCAAGCACGGGGATCAGCAATGAACGATGGTTCCTGCCGCGCGCGGCCGAATCGCGGATCGGCGCCGAGATCCTGACAGCGGTACGAAGCCAGAATGCCTCGCTCAGGATCTACGTCATCTTGCGTGCGACCGACGGCTTGCCGGCGCTCGCGGGACCGCACATAAAGGCGCTGGTCGATTACGCCGAGCGGCTGACCCACGATCCACGAATTGCCTCGGTCGGATCGGCCGTCACCCTGCACAAGGGCTTCGGCGCGGCCGAATACGCAGTCCTCTATCAGAATCTCGATGAGGCATTGCGCGGCAATCCGCAGGTCGCCCAGCTGTACGTCAGCCGCAACCGCAACGCCGCGTTGTTCGACATCACGCCGGCCGGCTCGCTCGGCGAGAAACAAGTCGAGCGTCTCACGCGCGACATCGCCGCGCTCGCCCCGACGGGACCCTTTGCCGTGGAAATCGGCGGCACCGCGGCCGAGCACAACGATTACAACGACGCGATGCTCAAGAGTCTGCCCAAGATATTCGGCTTCGTCGTCGGCGCGACGCTGCTCATGCTGTTTGCCGCGTTCCGCTCGTATCTGCTGCCTGTCGAAGCGGTCGTCATGAACTTGTTCGCGGTTGCCGCTGGCATCGGTGCGGTGGTCGCGGTGTTCCAACTCGGTTGGCTCAACGGTTTGGTCGGACTCGAACGACCGTTCGCGGTCATTCCGCTCGAAGTGCCGATCATGGTGTTCTGCCTGAGCTTCGGTTTATCGATGGACTATGAGTTGTTTCTGTTGTTGCGGATCATGCGCGAATATGACGCCGATCGGAACAATGACCGCGCCACGGTCGCCGGCCTCGTGGCCGTGGCGCCGGTCATCACCGGCGCAGGACTCATCATGGCCGTGGTCTTCGGCGCGTTCGTCGGGGCGGAATTGCCCGCTCTGAAGATGATGGGGGTCGGGTTGTGCGTTGCCGTCCTGGTCGACGCCACGGTGATCCGGACCTTCGTCGTGCCTGCAGCGATGGCACTCGGCGGCAAGCTCAACTGGTATCCGGGTCACTCGCGCGGGCTTTAGAAGCCCGCGCCAATCAGCTCATCGGCTTGCCGCAACGGGCGAGGACGCCGCGCAGGTCGCGAATGGCCGGGAACACTTCATTGTTCCAATCGGCGCCCTGCGCATCGTAGGCCCGCTGCTCGTACTCGACGATTTCCTTGTCCTCACGAAAGATATTCTCCGTGAACCACACCACGAACGGCCACACCGCGTGGATGATTCCCGGAACCTTCGGCTTTTTCACCGACAAATAGCCGTAGGTGCGGTTGGTGCGCTGTTGGGCATCGAGCGGTGTGTAGCCGAGCCAGACTTCGAGCACAGGATCATCGGTCTCCTGGATGTTGCGGCCCACCCAGACTTTCAGATTCTGCGTCGGATAATCCGTGCGGATCTGCATATGATCGCAGAAATCTTTTTTTGCTTCGCCGCGCTTACGCATCAAGTCGACGATCACTTGTTCGCCCACCGACTGCTTGCCGCCGGTCCGGCTGAAGCTGTATTCCACCTGAGCCCAGTCCTCGCCGTGCTTTCGGCCAAGGCAATTGGCCCGGATCGACCCCATCTGCTTTCGATGCATGAACTGGTGGTTCATATCGAAGAGATTCTCATGCATGAACGTGTAGTGGCAGGCCACTTCGCGGTTCAGGCGGCGCGTCTTGTAATCCTTGCGCTGCGAGGCACCGAGGCGCTTGGGCAAGCGGGCCTCTGCCAATGAGGGGTCTCCCGGAAACACGAAAATCAAACCGTCAATCTCGCGCGCAGGGTAGCTCTTGACGCCGTTGGGCAAACGCTCCTTGCCGAGGTAAGGCACGCTGACGCACTTGCCGGTCTGGCAATACGTCCAGCCGTGATAGTGGCATTTGATCTCATCGCCGCTCACGACGCCCAGATGCAACGGCACCTGCCGATGCGCGCAGCGGTCCTCGAGGGCAAAAACCTGCCCGCTGGTTCCCCGGTATATGGCGATCGGTTCGCCGGCGAACCGGCGACCCAGCACCTTGCCGGCCTTCAGCTCATAAGACCACGCAACCGGGTACCAGAAATCGGGGTGCGCGCCGATCTTGCGCAGATCAAAGGCGGTCGGCGAATCGGCCACGCGCAGGCTGGACAGGTTCGAACTCTCTTCCGGCATCAAAGCTCCCCTTCACTGATGTAGGACAATACAACTTCCCCGTGATGCCCGCACGGGGCTCCGCGCGCCGCCGTGGCCCGGGCTGCGCTTTAAACTCGACCACTCAGCGCACCATGATCGGGCGAGGTTTGCCGACGTCGCAACCAAAAAGACCCAATTGCCGCCCACGCGCGCCTGCTTAAATGGTATGGAATTTGCATAATGACAGAACAATGACCAAAATTTGAGTTTATGATCAAATGTTGACTCTTTGGTTCGCGATTTAAAAACAAGCAGGGGATGACACATGGTCAGAAGAATCGCGGCGCCCATGGCACGCAAGGAAATGACGTTTTTGGCCGCCGCCATTTGCGCCGCGCTGCGCGCATCGGCCGCCAGCGATACCTCCAACTCGGATGCCATGCTCGCGCCGGTTACCGTCACCGCCGAGCGGCGCAGTGAAAGCATCCAGGAAGTTCCCTTGAGCGTCACCGCGATATCCGGAGATACCCTCGAAAAATTCGGTGACCTGGACTTCAACGACTACGCGCACACCATTCCGAATCTGTCCTTCGGCACCGGCAGCGATTTCGGCGTCACCAATGGACGTACCGTCACCATTCGCGGCATCACCGGCGGCCGCTACCGCAACGGCCTCGCGACCACGAGCTTCTACATCGACGACACGCCCGTGCCGCTGTCGTTGGATCCGCGGGTTCTAGATCTCGAGCGCATCGAGGTGCTGCGGGGGCCGCAGGGCACGCTGTTCGGTTCGTCGGCGATGGGCGGCACGGTGCGCGTCATCACCAAGGCGGCGGATGCCGGCGCCGTGTCGGGCTCCTTCGATGTTCAGGGCTTCGACGTCAACCACGGCGGCGGCGGTTACGACATTTCCGGCACCATCAACGTACCGCTGATCGCGGGCGAGCTCGCCATGAAGTTCAGCGCATTCGACTCCTACACACCCGGGATCTTCACCCGCGAGTGGGGAGTCGTCACGACGCCGGGGTACACCATCCCGGCCGGCCAGGTCCCCGGCGAGCAGACTCATGTCGGCAACGATATGGAATACGGCGGCATGCTGTCGTTCATCTACACGCCCTCGGCGCTGCCGGGACTCACCGTCACTCCCATGGCCATCTACCAGTCGTCCCGGGGGAATGGGATGCCGCTGGCGGATTTCTCGCCGAACAATCTGGTGCAATTGAGGCCCTTGAACGTCGCCGAGTCCACTGAAGACGATTGGTCCTTCGAAGGCCTCACCCTCAAATACAAGGCGCCCTTCGGCACGTTCATCTCGTCGACCACCGGGTTCCACCGCAAAGCGCTCGACAACGAGGACGGCACGGAAGCGACCACGACGGTATTCGGGCAGAACTACGTGACTCCGCCCATCCCGCCGGTCTACCTCGCAGCGCCCGCGCCGAGCTTTCTCGACATCACGGCGTTCACCCAGGAAGTGCGCTTCGAATCCTCATTCGAAGGTCCCGTGCAAGCCATCGTCGGCGGTTACTACAATCACGGCACCAGCCACACCGGGCAGGACATCACCATCCCGTACATCGACGGTCAACCGGGATATATCCAAGAGGTTCCCCACGCGAACAACGAGGTCGCCGAATTCGGCGACCTCACGTATACCCCGATCGCCCCGATCGAGTTGTCGGCCGGTGTGCGCCAGTCCTCGCTGCAATTCCTGCAGCACAACTATTGGTATGGATGGATCAACGAGGGCCTGGAGGACGTCTACATCCGCCACAGCGAAAGCGCGGTCACGCCGCGCTACACCGCCAAATATCAGATCAATCACGATGCGATGGTGTATGCCAGCGCTGCGAAGGGGTTTCGCAACGGGGGCGCCAACGCGGTCCCCGCATATTGCGGGCCCGAGGGAGGACAGTTCAAGAGCGACTCGCTCTGGAGCTACGAAGTCGGATCCAAGAACACTCTGTTCGACGGACGGATGAACACGCGCGTTGCGGCCTACCGCATCGATTGGAGCAACATCCAGCAAAGCATTCTTCTGCCCTGCACCTACAGCGTGACGCAGAACGCCGGCGCCGCCACCAGCACGGGCGCGGAAATCGAAGCCGACATCGCCCCGATACACGGACTCAATCTGAGTTTCGGCGCGGGCTACGACAACGCCAAGATCACCTCGGTGCCGCCCGGCGCCACGGGATTCGTCGTCGGGCAGGCGCTCAATGGCGTGCCCAAGCTGACCGCATCGCTGCTCGGCGAATACACCGTACCGATGAGTTTCGGCGCCGGCTTCGTGCGCGGCCAGTACAGCTTCACCGGCCGCAGCGTGAGCTATTCGGTTGTCGACGTACAAGACGGCGGGCGCGTGCGCGACTCCTACAGCATGGTCGACCTGCACATCGGCGGCGCGTCGGGTCCGTACGAGGTCTCGCTATTCGCCAAAAACCTGTTCGACGTGCGCGGAAACTTGGGCGATGAGCAATCGGAGACCGTCGAGCTTCAAAGTCCGCAAGTGCGGCCTCGTTGGATGATCACCCAACCGAGGACCATCGGACTCGAATTGAAATACCGGTTCAAGGCGCAGTAACCCTAGGCATCCTGCGGCACTTCGACGCCGCTGTCTCGCAAGGCGCGAATCAGCGGCTCGAGGTGCCGGCGGTAGCTGCGCCACCGTCCGGATGAGGAGCCATAGATGGGCCGCCGTACCTGCGCGGCACTCGCGGTAAGCGATACCGATGCATTGTGATGGATATCGACCGCGCCATCCGTCCACTCCAATCCGCAATGCTGCGCCATCTCTGCGCCATGGCGGCGCGGATCGGCAACCAAATCCTCGTAGGAAATCTCGTGGAGCCCGTCTCCCAGCACGCTCCGCCAGTGATCCATGAGCCGCTCGAAGGCCGCTTGGTAGCGCGCGAGCTCGTGAAAATCGTACGTGAAAGGGTACGCGTCGCCGAAGAGCGTTCGAAACATCGCAAAGCAGCTGTCGAGCGAAGATCGTCTCACCCACACGATTTTGGCCTCCGGCAAAGCGCGGCGGATTGCGCCCAGATACAAATAGTTCGTGGGCAGCTTTTCGATCACGGCGCCGCTCGCGGCATCCAGGCGCGCAAGCTGCGCGTAGCGGGCGCCAACCGTCCGCCAATCCGCGGCGGCAGCGCGCGCGAACATATCCCCGCTACCCCGGGACCCCGCCGTCAAAGCCTTCGAGAAATGATCGGTCTCTCCGTTCGATCGGACATTCGCGAGCCCGCTCAATATCCGTTCGACCAGCGTTGTACCTGACCGCGGCAGGCCGACGACGAATATGCAGCGCGCACCGCCTCGAGGCACCGCCGACCCGAACGGCGCCGCGCGCGGAAATGCGGCCGCCACCCGCTCGAGCCGGGCCACGTCTGCGGCGATGTCGTAGGTGATCTGCGACCGGCGCGCCTGAGCGCCGACGGTGAACGCGGCAAACGCCTCATCGAAGCGACCCACGTCGTCCAATTCCTTGGCGAGCGCGTAGCTCAGGTGCGCTATCGCTTGGGCATTCAACCCCGGATCGCCAAGGCGAGTCTTGAGCGCGCCGATATGATTCGCCGCGGGCGTCTGAACGCGCAGCTCCGAACGCAGCAAATAGGTCGGATGGTTCGCCGGGTCGAGCGCGATGCATCGATCGCAGGCCTCCTCCGCCTCGGCCAGCCTGCCGAGGCTGCGCTCACTGCACGCCAGGTTGTACCAGGCTCTGGGGGTCTGCGGCGCAATCCGCACCGCCCGCCGGTACAGCTCGTTCGCGCGCTCGTGCAGATTCAGGGTCATCGAAACATAGGCGAGCCCGTCGTACGCCTCGGCGCTTCCCTCGAGCTCTGCGGCGAGCGTCACGACCTGCACGGCCTGCTGCTCGCGGCCAAGCTGCAGCAAGATCGACGCAAGCAGGCTGTGTCCCGGAAGACAGGCGCGCGCCCCACTCACGGCCCGCTCGGCGAGCGGCAAGGCCTCTTGCAGACGTCCCGCGCGGACCAGGCGGTAAGCCTCGGGATCGACGGATGAATCTGGGACCGCCATACGTGACGGCAACTGTAGCGCGCCACCGCCGCGGGGCGCACGAAAAAACGGCCCCCCGAGGGGGCCGCTGAGTATTGCCGCGGCCCGCCGCCGTGAGACGGCGAGCCGGGGCAAGGGATCAGAACTTGAGCGTCGCGCCGACCAGGAAGAAACGGCCGACGGCACCGTCTTGATCGAGGGTGGAATACGCGAGTTCGGCGCCGCCACCGTAGGTCTGCAGATCGACCGGCGGCTGCGAATCGAACAGATTGGTGATCGCGCCGTGCACCTGGAAGTGATCGTTCACCTGATAGCTCGCGTACAGGTTCGCGCTGGTGAAGTGGCCCACGGAGCAGTACGGATACCATGCGGCCGGAAGCGTGGTCACCTCCGCGGAGATCGCGGACCCGTACGCCGACGGCGAGCGGCCTTGCAACGCCTGCAGGCAGGTCTTGTAGCCGGATGATGGATCGACGATCGAGAACGAGCTCTGGTAATTCACGGACAGCGTGCTCGAGAACGCTCCCATGTCCCAGGTCAAGGACGCGACGGCCCGCTGCTTGGGATTGCCCGTATCGCCCGAGATGCTCTGCGGCCCGTGCGTACCGGCCAAGTCGAACACCGTTCCATTCGCGATGAGCTCGTATTGCTGGATGATGGTGTAGTTGAGGTCAGCCTTCAAATGGCCGAATCCACCCATATCCAACTGGCCACGCACATCCGCATCGTAACCGGAGGTCTTGGTGCTGCCCGCATTGACATAGGGCACAACCGTGTACGAAGGATAGCCGACCGGGGTGAGCACCGAGACCGTCGGACACGGCGTACCCCCGGTAGTCGTGGCGGTGCATTCCTTCAGAGTTGCCGGTGGTCCGCGCACGAGCTCGATGGAATCCACATAGAAGCCGCCGGCCGAAGATGCCGAGATGATGTCGTTCTTGAGCTCGATGTGGTACCAGTCCACCGATGCGCTGAACGCCTTGAACGGCTCGAAAATGACGCCGAATGTGGCATTCGTCGACTTGACGGCCTTCAGATCCGGATTGCTGGCCGCCACGCCCACCGCGGGATACGAGCACAGCGCGTTGAAGGTGCCTTTGACGTTCGCAATGCCGCCGGGACAGAGCACCGGATCATTGGTGTTGCCCTGTCCGAATGCCAACCCGGCGGTGCCCGCTTCGGCGATCGATGGCGCACGGAATCCCTGGCCCCACGTGCCGCGGAATGCGAACTGATCGACCGGCGTGAACTTGAAGCCGAACTTGGGAGTCGCCGAGCCGCCGTAAGTATCGTAGTGGTCGTAGCGCACGTCGGCGTTGAGCTCCAACTGCTTGATCGGGTTGCCGGCGAATTCCAAGAACCCGGCGGCATCGTCCTGAGAGCCGATCGCAAAGAGGATGACGCCCTCCTGATAACCGTTGGTGACGGAGGGCGGCGCCTGCGCGTTCAGCGCCTTGTGGATGTACTGTCCGCCGACCGCCATGCTCAAGGGCCCGCCGGGCATCTCGAACAGATCCCGCGAGCCGTGCAAGTCGACGACGCCCAAGGTGCTCGAGGGGTGATCCGAATCCTCGGGCGCAAACAGCGCTTGCCCGTTAGTGCTGACGCCGGGAACGTAGGAGCCGTTGTTGAGGTCGGCCTGCGCGAGCGACGGGATGATGTTTCCAAAGATCTTCTGGGTCATGCTGGCATACATCACGCCGACTTGACCGTCCACGTCCCAGCCCGCGGCGTGCCCTTTCAAATCGCCGAACAGACGGTACGTGATGGTATCGACATCGACTTGATAGGGGCCGATATCGGGGAAGCTGTACACCAGGTTTGCCGCGGCGCCGAACGGATTGAGCGCCGAGGTTCCGGGCAGCGACAGCACGGGATACACCGCGGTCCCGGCGAGCCCGCCGGGCGGAAACGTGATGTTGACGATGGACCCTTGTTCTTGACCGGTGTTGCTGAACGCATGACCGAAGGTCGTCGCCGCGATCTGCTGAGCGCTCGAATCGAATACCGAGCCGGTGAAGGTCAGCGACCAGTCGTTGGCGAGAGCCTTGGTGAATTTGCTGAGGAGGTTGATTTGGGTCGTGGGGGACTGAAGGGTACCGGGAAACGCGAACGTGCACTGATCCGCCATCTGCTTCGCCGCCGTGCAGCCGGGCAGAAATGCGTAAGGAGCCCCGCTCGCGGTGTTGGGGTTGATCAGGTAGCCGGTGACGCTGTCGGGGTAAGTGAGTGCCGAGGCTCCCACCGCACCCGGTTGCGTGTTTTGGCCGCCTGGCAAACTACTCCAGTTGGTCGTGGTGAACGCGCCGTCGCGGTTCGATCCGAGAATCTTGTCCTGGTGATGCCAATCGAGTGCGACGTAAAAGTTATAACCGTCGCTGCCCAGATCGCCCATGCCCCAGATGCCGGATGCATGCTCGGTGGTTCCGTCACCGTGCTGGGTCGAGCCGCCCTCGACGGTGAATTCGGACCCGACGAAGGTCTTTTTCAATTTGACGTTCACCACGCCCGCGATCGCGTCGGCACCGTACACGGCCGATGCGCCGTCTTTGAGCACTTCAACCGATTCGACCGCATTGATCGGGATCGCCGTCACATCGACGAAGCTGCGTTCCCCGTCGTCGCTCAACGGGTAGGAGACCATGCGCTCTCCGTCAATCAAGGTCAGCGTGTCGCCCACCGACAAACCGCGCAGCGCGATGCCGCTTCCGCCGGCCGCGAATGCTTGACCGAAGCCCTGATTCAGCGTGCCCGATCCGTTCGCCGACAGAGTACGCAGCACATCCGCCACGTTCGTGTAGCCCGAGTTCTGCAAATCAACGGAAGTAATGACCTGCACCGGACTCGGCGTCTCCGTGTCGGTGCGCTTGATCAAGGATCCGGTGACGACGATTTCTTGAAGTTCGTTCGAACCGTTCGAGGATGACGCCGGTGCCTGTTGTGCGCCGGCGGTTGCGCTCAAGAAACAACTTCCCAGAACGGCTCCGACCGCCGTCGACAAACACAGAGTCCGCCGCGCATTCCATAGATGCGGCTGAAAGCGCTCGCGCGCCTGTCCTTCGATCTTTTCCATGAAATTCCCCCAAATAATGCTACGGGAGCGATGTTGCGAATATGTCGCAGTCGCTTGCTATGGACCGGGAGAATAGTAAATAAAAGGGATAATCGCCATTAAGAAAATGCAGCTAAAACGCTACACACTGTTAAGAAGTGTCACGGAAGTTTCAGGAACTGTAGCAGCGGCTTAGAAGTGAACGCGTTGCGCGTACCACCATCGCGTCCATAGCCCCATCACGACGAGGGAGCCGGCGATAAAAATGCCCTTCAGCACCGTCGGCACTGCCGTGAAACCACCGCCGGCGAGCAGGTTGAAAACGGGGATCGCCCAGCCGGCGGCCAAAAAGACGATGCCGAGACGCCAGGCAATCATGCGCCGTCGATAGATCCCCAATGCCAGTGCAAGCTGCAGCAGCGCTTGCGCGCCTATGATCAAACGCATCGTTGATTCCGGAAATGCGGGCCGCGCCGCGATGAGGGAGGGCGCATGAAAAATCCTGGATCCGAAGAATATCAGGGGCAGAGCCATGAGCGCCGTCAACGCCAGAAACGCAGCCGTAATTTGCAACACCGCCGGAACGCGATTCGGAGAGCTTTGCGCGCCGTCCGGCGCCGGGCCGCCGGAAACCACCGCAGACGCCGGCGCCGACAACGCGGTGGAGATGAATCGCGACAACCACGCGGCATCATTTCGGGAAAACCATTTTCCGATACGCAGGAATATGATGCCGGCGACGATCATGCCGAAGGGTCCGACGGCAGCAAATCCAAACGGGCCGGGATTCGCGAGGAAGACCGTCAGCATCGCGAGCGCAATCAGCAAGAGAATGCCGAACCAGATCGACATGAATATTTTTGTGAACGGCGGCGCCGTGAAGTCGCCCACGAGGTAGGTATCACCTCCTCTGAGCTCGAATCTGCCGATAAAGAAGGGTTTGAAGGAATTGCGGACCATGGGAATGACCCGCTGCAAGCTGACCTTCGACTCGGTCACACGGCCGACGGCCGCCTGCGCGGCGAGCACCGAGAAACTCGACCGCCGCGTGGCGGATCTTAGGCGACCGATGGATTCTTCAAGCGAAAACGCGCTCTTGAATTCGGCCGGAACCCGTTCGTAGAGCAGATCATAGAACCAGCGGAACACGGGCCCTCTCCTCGGCCATAGCCGGCGCACACCACCGTGCGATGGTGCGCCCTGCTTCGCCACGGCTTGCGTGACGGATTTGGCTAAAGGGAAACGTGTGGAGGCTAAGGTCGGAATCGAACCGGCGTACACGGCTTTGCAGGCCGCTGCAT
>Ga0302320_10027586_pt1 | contig 10941 bp, 8 predicted proteins | sample Bog_T0_3_FD_202130 | JGI IMG/M metagenome (GOLD analysis project Ga0302320, IMG submission 202130) | Peat permafrost microbial communities from Stordalen Mire near Abisko, Sweden - Bog_T0_3 | ecosystem: Environmental > Terrestrial > Soil > Wetlands > Peat | place: Sweden: Abisko, Stordalen Mire... | reverse complement strand
CCAAGCACAATGGCGAAGACCTCGACATCCCCACCTTCATCCGGCGCGGAATATTGCTGAACTGAAGAACTAGAACACTTCCGCGTGCAGCCCGGCGACCTGGCGCACGGTTTGCGCGATTTGCGAAAGCACCCGCAACGGCAGATGGCCCCATTCCGCGTGGACGCCGGGCCGAGCCGCCGAATAAATCTGCACCAATGCAATTTGCGCGCCACCGGCCTTGAGTTCCTTCAAGCGGAGGGCGTATTCGCGAATTTCTTCGAAGGGCGGTTCCTCCCCGTGAATCGCCGGGAACAGGCTTTGAATGACCACCGGACGCTGGCACCCAATCAGCAGGATGTTCGCGAGAATTTTTTCCAGCGGCACGTTCGGCCCGTTGACCTTGTCCACCAACGCCTGGGTACCCCCGTCAAGCTTGATCCAAATCTCGTCCGATTTGGTCAGGATTTCCAGACCGCGCACCACGTCTGGCTGGTCCAAGCCGGTGCCGTTGGTCAGCAAAACGATCTTGAAAAAACCGCCCAACGCCCGCACGCGGGCGACCGCCTGCACGGCTTCAACAAAGTTTGGCGCCAGCGTCGGCTCGCCGTCGCCGCTCAAGGCGACATGGCGTAATTGCAGCAGTTCGGCCGGCAAAGACGGTTGCCATTGGCGGGAACGAAGATTACCCTTTCGCACTGCCAGCAATGCCCGGTGCAACTCTCCGGCCATCACGTCCACTAACAGCTTTGGTTCCGGTGAGGCTGACCGCCGGTCCACTTCGCAATAGGAACAATCAAAATTGCAATTCCGGTCGGGATTCATATTGACTCCCAATGACAGCCCGCCTGCGCGGGACGAAATTACAATATAGACAAAGCGGTTCCCCAGCCAGTCACGCGGTCGGTCGAAAGCCGTCTCGCGTGCGGGCGGATGATAAACCGAAGTTTGCTTCCGGTTAGTGGCCGGCGTGGCCAGCGTTGTTTTGGAGTCTTCCACAAATCCTGATTTACACTAGGGTTGATATCCATTCGCAACTACACAAGGTTTGCTAAACCTCGGACAAATCTTGCATAAAACCAGCTTCATTCGGATTGGCATTTTTTGCGAATCATTCCTCCTATTTTGGGAAACCGGCCGGGAGCTATTTGAAGAGCTTAAAAATGTGTTATTATGTATGCATGAACGTAAACGTGATTTCCTCTGAGAATACGTTGGTCCCACCCCAATCCGACCGCAACGCCTGGCTCAAGGGCGGGCGGGCGCTATGTAACGTGCCGACCCCCATCCCCCGGGGCAAGGTCTGGCGCATTGTGTTGCTGGGCGCCCCTGGTATCGGTAAGGGCACGCAGGCCGAATTGTTGTGCGAACGTCTTTCCACCTGCCATCTTTCCACCGGCGATATATTTCGCACGGCCAAATGTTTGCAGCCAGACGAGCAGACCCCGTCCATGAAGGACGCCTTGCGGTTTATGCGTCAGGGCGCCTTGGTGCCGGATAAAACCGTGTTGGGACTCATCCGCGACCGGTTGGGCTGTTTGCGCTGTTCCGACGGCTTTATGCTCGACGGATTTCCCCGCACCGTCCCCCAGGCGGGAGCCCTGGAGAAAATCCTCACGGAACAAGGCGTCGAGTTGTCCGCCGTATTGAATTACGAACTGCCGATCGAACGGATCGTGACCCGCATTTCCGGCCGGCGCACCTGCGCCGGATGCAAGGCTGTTTATCACGTCGCCACCCGTCCGCCCAAGGTCGCCGACCGTTGCGATCAATGTGGGGGCGCCCTCTTCCAACGCGAGGACGACCGTCCGGAATCCGTCGAAGTGCGAATGCTAGCCTACGAAACCAGCACCCGCCCGCTGATCAATTTTTACCAGCAGCGCGGCCTCCTCGTCACGGTTTCCGCCGAAGGTTCGCCCGAGGAGATTTATCAACGCACCCGTGTCCTCGCGCTCGGCAGGGCGAAGTAAGGCTTAATTCCGAAATCCAAAACCAGCCCGAAGGTTGAAGGGAGGTTGATTCAGGTAAGTTGTTCCCGCCCGCGGCGCGGCGCCTATCTGGCGGACTTAGCCAATCCGATGGTTAATCCCGCGCGAGGCGGATTTTCCATTGGCCTTTACTTAGGCTCTTGCTTATGATGCCACCCGGCGACCCAAAAGAAAATGCCCCACTGCGGAGGCGTGTAATCGAACCGTTTTGCATGTTATGACAAGAAAGCTTAAAGTTGGTCTGTTTGGCATTGGCCTGGACACTTACTGGCCGCAATTCAAGGGGCTCAAGCAACGCTTGGAAGGCTATGTGCGGGTGGTGGAGCAAAAGCTCGAGCGACCCGATGTGGAAGTCGTCAATCTGGGCCTCATTGACAATCCGGTCAAAGCCCTCGAGGCCGGCCACCAGTTCCGCGCGGCCGATGTGGACATCATCTTTTTGTATGTGACCACCTATGCCCTGTCATCCACGGTTCTGCCCGTGGTGCAGCGCGCCAAGGTTCCGGTCATCATCCTTAACCTGGCGCCGGCGGCCGCCATTGACTACGCCAGTTTCAACCAGATGGGGGATCGCACCGCAATGACCGGCGAATGGCTGGCGCATTGCACCGCCTGTCCCGTCCCCGAAATCGCCAACGTGTTCAGCCGGGCAAACATTGATTTTCACCAGGTCACCGGCATGCTGCAGGATGATCCTGATTCCTGGCGCGAGATCGATGCGTGGATTGAGGCCGGACGGGTGGCGCATGCGATGTTCCATAACCGGCTTGGGCTGATGGGGCACTATTATTGCGGCATGCTGGATATTTATTCCGACACCACCTTGCAGTGCGCCACCTTTGGCGGCCACATGGAAATTGTGGAAGTGGACGAGCTGGCCGCCCTCCGCCGCGAGGTATCGGCCAAGGCGATCAAGGATCGCGTGGCCCATTTCAAAAAAGTTTTCGACGTGCAGGCCGATTGTTCTCTGGAGGAATTGCAACGCGCTGCGCGTACGTCCGTCGCGCTGGACCGGTTGGTGGCGGAACATGATTTGGGCTCGCTCGCCTATTACTATATGGGCACCGGCAATGTGGACAATGAAGACGCCATCAGTTCCATCATTCTGGGCAATTCGCTGCTCACCGCGCGTGGCGTGCCGGTGGCGGTCGAATATGAAGTCAAGAACGTCCAGGCGATGAAGATTATGGATGCCTTTGGAGTGGGCGGCTCGTTCACCGAGTATTATGCGATGGATTTCAAGGATGATGTGGTGTTGATGGGGCACGACGGTCCGGGACACATCAAGATCGCCCAAGGCAAGACCAAGGTTCGTCCGTTGAAAGTGTACCATGGCAAAGTGGGCCGGGGGCTCTCCGTGGAAATGTCCGTCAAGCATGGTCCGGTCACGGCACTTTCCGTGGTCGAGACCCGGGACGGCAGGGTGAAGTTGCTGGTGGCGGAGGCCGAATCGGTTCCCGGTCCGGTCATGGAGATAGGCAATACCAACAGCCGGTATCGTTTCAGCGTGGGTGCGGCGAAGTTCGTGAACGGCTGGAATGCGCAGGGCCCCGCCCATCATTGCGCCATCGGCATTGGCCACATCGCCGACCGGATCGAAAAATTGGGCAAGCTGCTGGGCGTCGAAGTTGTCAAAGTGGGTTGAGCCTTCCGGGCTGGCCGAAGGCCACAGCGCCAAAGGCTGCAACGGCCTCCTGCCACCGGTCGTTGCCGGGCGCGTTATTTCTTGCGCGCCGACATGGCAAACCAGAACGGGCTCATTGCTAAAAGACGGCGCTGGTTTAATTCGGATTTTGGCGGCCCGGATTTCGCACTTCAATTCCGGTTTCAGCAGACCACGGCGGAGGTGTGCTGGGTCTTTGGCTTGGAAACGGAACGGACTTTCGGCCGCCGCATGATAAGACCGGCTTTGTAGAGGGATTCCAGCACGAGCCCGGCCTGCTCATGGCCCTTGTAGGCGGCGGCTTTCAACCATTTCTCCGCTTCCAAAAAATCCTCCGCCACGCCATATCCGTCGCGATAGAGGAGGCCGAGGCTGTAGTGTGCGGCCGCCACGCCGCGTTCGGCTGCCTTGCGATACCACTTGGCGGCCTCGGCATAATCCTGATGCACCCCATGGCCTTTCTCGTAGGCCTCGCCAAGGCTGTGCATGGCGGGTGCATGATTTTGCCCGGCGGCGAGACGAAACCAGCGCAGCGCCTCAAGCGCATTCTTGTCCACCCCGATTCCGCGATGGTACAGGGTGCCGATATTAAACTGCCCGACCGCGATCCCGGCATCGGCGCATTGGCGATACAGGCGGGCGGCTTCGCATGGGTCCAGCGGCACGCCCCTTCCGCTTTGATACAGCATGGCCAGATAGTTTAGCGCCAGCAGTTTGCCGCCCTCCGCCGCCCGGCGATAGTACCCGGCGGCTTTTGCATAATCTTGCGTCAGGCCCCGGCCGCTGGCAATCAGAAGACCAAGGTTAAGCAGGGCATCTGCGCTGCCTTGCCTGGCCGCCCGTTCGTACATTTCCGCGGCTTTTGCCAGATCCTGCACCACGCCCCGGCCGCGCTCGTACAAGACGCCCAAGTTATATCGCGCCTCCACGGAGCCATTGTCGGCTGCCAGAGTAAACCATCTAACCGCCTCGATCTCATCCAACTCAACGCCGGTGCGGTTGAGATAACATAAAGCGGTCTGCACGGCGGCCGGAGCGTGTCCGCCGAGGGCCGCGCGATGGAACCACTCAAAGGCCTTGACCGGTTCAGTTGGTACTCCCAAGCCGTCCCCATGGAGTATTCCCAGTCCGAAGGCGGCCTCGCTGGAACCTCTTTCAGCCCCCAGTTGAAACCATTTGGCTGCTTCCTGGTAATCCCGGGCCACTCCCAATCCTTCGCAATAGAGGGCACCCAACCGCCCGCACGCTTCGGCGTGGCCGCCGCCCGCGGCCTGCTGATAACGCCTGGCGGCCTCAACTGGATCCCGGGGCACGCCATGACCGCTTTGCAAGTAAGTGGCCAGTAAATATTGGGCGTCGGCGTGGCCTTGATCCGCTGACCGCCTTAACAGGGCGGCTGATTGGGTCTGGTCCGGCGGTTCAATGGCCATGAAGAACTTATGCGTGCCCAAAAGAGCGATCTCGGGATCACTTGTTTCTGGTTGATCCTGGGCTGCCGCCACGGACTTCCGCACCGATGCGGGCCTGGGCCTGGGGAACTCGAAGCCCCAGATTTTCTTGAACAGCAGTGGAAATTTCTGCGGAAGCGTGTTGTTTTCTCCCTCCCATTGGCCGCCCGTCATCTTCCTCGCCGAGCGCTCCCCGACCAGTAGTTTCCTGCCGGTCTTCGCCAGATAGGCTTTGGCGGACACTTGCAACAGCGATTCAAATTCCATTGAGCCAGCGAGGTCCGTCAAGGTGTCCGGGCTGGCCAGAACCCGTTCGAAAACTTCCTTTCCCTGGGCAATCAACCCGGCCCGGAAATGGTCAAACGTCTCGTCCGAACATTCGGCCTTGATGATGTAGACTGCGGCGCACAGGTCCTGAGTGTAGGACCTGGCCATTTGTTCCTGAAACCACCGGTCAAAATCAATAATCTCAGCCTCGAATCGTTGTTCAAGCGTCCGCGCCAGCCATTCCAGCTGGCGCTGCCTATAACCTTGGCCATTCAATTTCGAAGCCTCGATCAAAGACCAGAATTCTTGCTCATGCATGCTTTAACGTCACTTTGTCTTCTGATTTGCGGGTCAATGTCTAGATACTGGACGCAGCTGCACGCCAAGGTTACCTCAACCCTTTAACAACAGCCAATAACCGGCCATGACCGAAAATCGGATCTAACATAAGCATATTTTAGACCATGATATCGGAAAATGTTCAAATATGGGACAGATGAGTACTTAATCGTGTCCAATATTTCCCGAGATGTGGTTTGGATGGTGAGTTTAAGGATTATGAGTTTAAGGTTGGCTTTCCATTGAATTTGCGTATCGTAGGTCAGCGAACACGCGCTCGAAATCATGCCCAAGCAGAAAAAAACCAGGTTTTCCGGCGGGCCGGTTTCCCGGTTCATTCAGCATCATTACCGCCATTTTAATGCCGCGTCACTCGTGGATGCGGCCAAGGGCTATGTCGCACATCTGGACAAGGGCGGTCGGATGATGGTGACGCTCGCCGGGGCGATGAGCACCGCCGAACTGGGCTTGTCGCTTGCCGAAATGATTCGCTGCGACAAGGTGCATTTGATCACCTGCACCGGGGCGAATTTGGAAGAGGACGTTTTCAACCTGGTGGCTCATGATTATTACGAGCGTGTGCCCCATTATCGCCAGCTATCAGCGCAGGACGAACAGGCGCTGCTCAATCGCCACATGAACCGGGTCACGGACACTTGCATCCCCGAAGGCGAAGCGATGCGGCGCATGGAGAAGGCCATGCTTGAGGTCTGGACCGGCGCGGACCAACGCGGCGACCGATTTTTCCCGCATGAGTTTTTTTACCAGGTCCTCTTGAGCGGCAAATATGAAAAGTATTACCAGATCGATCCCAAGGATTCCTGGATGCTCGCCGCAGCCCAAAAGAATCTGCCCATCGTGGTGCCCGGCTGGGAAGATGCGACCCTGGGCAACATGTATGCCGCAGCCGTTATTCGCGGCGACGTTAAGAATGTCCACACCGTCCGCACTGGCATCGAATACATGACCTGGCTGGCGGATTTCTACACGCGCACCACGAAGAAAAGTCCCTTGGGCATGTTTCAAATTGGTGGCGGCATCGCGGGCGACTTTCCGATTTGCGTGGTGCCGATGCTGCATCAGGATCTGGGGCGGACGGGTGTGCCGTTATGGGGTTACTTCTGCCAGATCAGCGACTCCACCACCAGCTACGGCAGTTACAGCGGTGCGGTGCCCAACGAAAAGATCACCTGGGGCAAATTGGGCTTGAAAACCCCCAAATATATCATTGAATCCGATGCCACCATCGTGGCCCCGCTGATTTTTGCCCATGTCCTGGGCTGGTAGTCCGGCGTGGAGGCGGCAGCGTTGCGAATGTTCAAGCCATGAAACCTAACGACTTTTCCCAGGCACGCGTCCTCGTCACCGGCGGCGCGGGCTTCATTGGTAGCGCACTGGTGTGGGCTTTGAACCGCCGTGGTTGCGACCAGATCGTGGTCTGCGACATCCTGGGCTCCAGCGACAAATGGCGGAATCTCATACCCCTGCGTTTCGCTGATTATATTGAGGCGGCGGACCTGTTGCCGCGGTTGCAAACCGGTGCGCTGGGTAAATTCGACCTGGTGTTGCACATGGGCGCTTGTTCGGCCACGACGGAAAAGGATGCGACCTATCTGGCCCGGAACAATTTCGAGTTTTCCAAGGATCTGGCGTACTGGGCCCTCGCGAACAAGGTGCGTTTTGTCTACGCTTCCTCGGCGGCGACCTATGGCGACGGTTCGGCGGGAATGGAGGATGACGAATCGCGACTGGATACGCTGCGTCCGCTGAACATGTATGGTTACTCCAAACATCTCTTTGACCTGCACGCCAAGCGGGCCGGCATTCTGAACAGGCTGGTCGGCTTGAAGTATTTCAACGTTTTTGGCCCCAATGAGGATCACAAGGGGGACATGCGTTCGCTGGTTCACAAAAGCTTTGATCAGGTGCGGGGAAAAGGGGTCATCCAGCTCTTCAAGAGCTACCGGAAGGAGTATCCGGACGGCGAACAAAAGCGCGATTTTCTATATGTGAAGGACTGCGTGGCCATGACGCTGCATCTGGCGGCGACTGCGAAGGCCAGCGGGCTGTTCAATATTGGATCCGGCCAGGCGCGCACCTGGATTGACCTCTCCAATGCCGTCTTTTCCGCGGTAAAAAAGAAACCGGTGATCAAGTTCATCGAAATGCCGGAGACCATCCGCGCGAAGTACCAGTATTTCACCCAGGCCAACCTGCTGCGACTGCGCGGCACTGGTTACGCGGCGCCCGTCACCACGCTGGAAAACGCCGTGTACGATTACATTCGCAAGTACCTCGTGCCGGACCGGCACCTGGATCCTGTGGTGGAGTAGCGACGTTGCGGGGTCAATCCCATCACAGCTCACAAAAACCGCCAACGCTCCACCAGCAGTCTGCTTCAAAAGCCACGATGCCGGTTCCGGCATCATGGCTTTTCAGGACTTACACGCTGTACGAGCCGCTGCTGGTCGTTCCACCACGACCCGTCCAATTAGTATGGAAAAATTCACCGCGCGGCTTGTCCACGCGTTCGTATGTGTGCGCGCCAAAGTAATCACGTTGCGCCTGCAATAAATTGGCGGGCAGGATTGCGGAACGGTATTGGTCAAAGAAGGCCAGGGCGGTGCTGAAAGCGGGCACCGGGATGCCCCGTTTCGCCGCAGTGGCCACCACATTGCGCCAGCCTTTTTGGGCTTGCTTGATTTCACCACGGAAATAATCGTCCAGCAGCAGGTTGGAAAGCTTGGGATTATTGTCGTAGGCCTCCTTGATCTTGCCGAGAAAACGCGAGCGGATGATGCAGCCGCCCCGCCACATCAGGGCGATGCCGCCGTAGTTCAGTTTCCAGCTGTATTCCTTGGCGGCCGCGCGCATCAACATATAGCCCTGGGCGTAGCTGACTATTTTCGAGGCGTAGAGCGCGCTCTTGATGTCCGCAATGAAAGCCTTTTTCTTTTCCGCATCGGCGGCAATGCTGGTGAGGGCCGGGCGGGGGCCTTTCAATTTGCGGGCGGCCTTGATGCGCTCGTCTTTCAAGGCGGAGACGCAGCGGGAATAGACCGCCTCAGCCATGAGGGTGATGGGAATGCCGAGTTCCTGCGAGTTGATGACCGTCCATTTGCCGGTGCCTTTCTGGCCGGCGGTGTCGAGAATCTTGTCCACGAGCGGCGTGTTGTCCTCGTCCTTTTTGGCGAGAATATCGCGGGATATCTCGATCAGATAGGAATCGAGTTCGCCCGTGTTCCATTCGGCGAATACCTGGTGCATCTCGTCGGCGCTCAGGCCCAGCCCGTTTTTCATGATGTTGTAGGCTTCGCAGATCAGCTGCATGTCGCCGTATTCAATGCCGTTGTGGACCATCTTGACATAATGGCCGGCACCCGCCTCGCCCACCCAGTCGCAGCACGGCGTCCCGTCCTCCATTTTGGCGGCCACGGCCTGAAAGATTTCCTTTACGTGGGGCCACGCTGCGGGCGAACCACCAGGCATGATGCTCGGTCCCCGCCGGGCGCCTTCCTCACCGCCAGACACCCCGGTCCCGATGTACAGCAGGCCCTTGCTCTCCACATATTTCATGCGGCGGTTGGTGTCCTCGAACAGGGAGTTGCCGCCGTCAATGATGATATCGCCGGGTTCGAGCACCGGCAGCAACTGCTCGATGAATTCATCCACTGGTTTCCCGGCTTTGACGAGCATCATGACGCGGCGGGGCTTCTTCAGTTGCGCGACCATTTCCGCAATGGAATGCGCGCCGAGCACCTGGGTGCCCTTGGCCTCATTGGCCAGGAAATGGTCCACCTTTTCGGTGGTGCGGTTGTAGGCCACCACGATGAAGCCGTGGTCGTTCATGTTGAGAATCAGGTTCTGGCCCATTACGGCCAGACCAATCAGCGCGAGATCTCCGGTAGGTTGCATAAAATCAACCAGCAACATACAAAATGTTCCCGCCGCCGCGAGCAAAAACCATTGACAATTTTCAAACCGAAATGGCGATTGACGGCACTGCACCGTGCCATTCAGTCCTCACGCACCACGGGTCAATTGCCGGCGGCCGGGGAACCCGGAACCGTTCGGTCGTCCACGCGGCCTGGCGACCGGTTGTCCCTTGCTTGATTTTCTTCGTCTGACAGTGAACAATTGCCTCCAATACGTAGGCACCATGAATATCACGGCTGAAACCACCGCTGTTCCTCTCAAAACGGAGAATCACCACCACCGCCGCCATACGCTCAATCCCCATCAAACCTGGCTGGGTCGTTGCGGGATCGCCGTGCAGAACGCCATGGAATGGACCGTTGCCCGGGTTTCACCTCTGGGCGATCCCCATATCTACAACCGCCGTGATTTTCCATGGACGGCGGTGCTTGAGCGCGACTGGCAGCTGATCCGGGAGGAATTGGACATGGTGATGACCTATCGCGATCAGATGCCCAGTTTTCAAGAAATTCTCAAAGAGGTGGGGGCCATTCAATCCGATCACCTGTGGAAGACCTTTTTTCTCGCCGGCATCGGGATGGACTGTGCGGAAAACCGGCGGCGCTGTCCGGAAACGGTTCGCTTGCTGGAGAAAATCCCCGGGCTGACCACGGCGTTCTTCAGCATTTTGTCCCCGGGCAAGCACATCCCCGCGCATCGGGGCGCCTGGAATGGGATCTTGCGTTTACATCTTGGCCTGCTGGTGCCGGAACCGCGGGAGCGGGTGCGCATCCGCATCGGCAACGATTTTTATTCCTGGCGCGAGGGGGAGGCGTTGATTTTTGATGACACCTTCAACCACGAAGTTTGGAATGACACCACGGGATATCGCGTCGTGTTGTTTGTGGATTTTGCGCGGCCGCTCCATGCGCCGTTTCACTGGCTGAATCTTCGCCTGCTCCATCTGGGGACTTTGGCGCCGTTTTTGCGGGAAGCGGGGGAGAAGCAGAAGCGCTGGCAGGACGCTTTTTGGAAAAAGCTGCCGGGCGGAGACGCGGCCGCAAAATAAACCCGGTTATTGTGGCCATGCCCCTGGCTGACCTCCGCTCCCGCCACCACCCTGGGAGGCGAAGACGCGGCCGAGGCCGGGTCACTGGCAGGACGCCGATGGGGCCGCCTGGCTCGCAATGAGGTCGATTTCAAGCCGGGCCCCGTCCCGTCCTGCCCGCGAGATTATTGGACTAACCGGTCCCGACCGTTTAACGTTTGGTTCCGGAATTAACATGTTTGGATTATTCAAGCCGCCGATCTGGATTTTTCCCGTGGTGATCGCGGGTTTGGT
>Ga0302320_10027584_pt1 | contig 10941 bp, 9 predicted proteins | sample Bog_T0_3_FD_202130 | JGI IMG/M metagenome (GOLD analysis project Ga0302320, IMG submission 202130) | Peat permafrost microbial communities from Stordalen Mire near Abisko, Sweden - Bog_T0_3 | ecosystem: Environmental > Terrestrial > Soil > Wetlands > Peat | place: Sweden: Abisko, Stordalen Mire... | reverse complement strand
GTGGTTTTGCCGGTAACGCCCTCAATGAAGGGCAGTCCGTTGGGCTCGCCCCAGCCGGTGACGTTGTCCCAGCCGTTAGTGACAGTCAGTGACGAATCGGTTCCGAAGCTGACCGCAACGTTGTAACCGGCAATCCCCCAGGAGTTGGTGTAGATCGCGCTCAGGAACACGGCCTGCGAATACAGGGATAGGTCGTATGGTAAGTTGTTTTCATCCTCCGCATTGGTAAAAATCTGCCGGAAGTTGGAGTAGGTGAGGCCATAGGAGTCTTCGATCAAGCCGATCACGTTGTGCTGATAAATGCTCGATGCTGGCGGGGTCACGTCGGTGATGTCGCCGGTCGCGAGTGCGGAGACAGCCGGAGCCGCCTGCCCCAGCGCCTTTCCGTTGTACTGATCGGCAATGGCCCAGGTGGCGGTGAAGATGGGACTGGCCAGGCTGGTGCCTCCATAGACCTCGCCGAATTGCGCCGCGCTGGCTCCAGAGCCGACGGTGACGACGATGGGGAAGCCGGTGTAGGGATCGGCCAGCGCTGAGACATCCGGTACTTGTCGCCAGGTGCCGGGGAGCGCTTTCTGCCATGTGGGCTTGCTGAAGAATTGGCTTTGGCCGCCCCCTGCGCCGCCGAAGTAGTATCCCTCCCGCGGGTCATAAACAGAACCGGCAGCGTAGAGATAGGCGATGTTGGTGCCCCATCCGGTGACGACCTGGCCACCGGCGTAGGGGTTGTTGAGAACACTGGTGCCACCGACTGCTGTGGCGTAGGGCGAGTTGGAGGGAACGCTCACGGCTCCGACTGGCGTGGCAAGACCGAGATCGCCGCCGTCGCCGCTGGAGAATTGGAAGGAGATTCCAACCGCCGAGCCGGTCTCAAGAACGGTGTTGAAGGCCTGCTCCTCCAGACCGCCGGAGAGTATCTCGTCGTCGTTCTCCCAACTGCTGGAGACGGTGTAAGCCAATGGGACCGGGGTGGTGGCATTGGTTGGGTTGATAATGTAGCTCAGAGATGCGAGTTGGTCCTCATTATCCTGGCCTGGGGAGGCCACGACAACAATTTTGGCTCCCGGCGCGATGGCGTGGGCGGACTGGATGTCCAGGGCAATCTCTGTGTTCCATCCCGACAATATGCCGGCATTGGCGTTGATGGGATGGCCGCTGGGGTAGAGGACTGAGAAGTTTGCAGAGGTCAGCGCGGGCAGTCCAAAGATTGAGGCTGCCTCATTGGCATCCGCTTCAGCTGTGGGGTAACCGTAGGCCTCAACCAGCGCGATGGTCTGCCCGGTGCCGTCATATTTGACCCCGCCCTGCGTGAAGGGCACGCCGTAGTGAGCCTGCAGTTGAGCCGGCGTGAAGGCCGCGGTCTGGCCATTGGCTGAATATTGGAGACCGGCGTAATAGGCGGCTGTAAAGCCATCGCTCCATAATTCGGGAGCAGCCACGGTCAACGGCGTGTCGGTCAGAGAAGCCGTGAAGGCCGACAGATCGGCCTTGGTTTTGAGCGGCTTCTTGAAGACCGGCTGCCCTGTCTTGGGGTTTTTCAACTGGGTCAATTGGGGTCTCGACTGATGCAACTCGATACCGGAAACCGACTCCACCAGTTCACCCGCCGCGCCGGCCAGTTGGGCATTGCGGACGTGCGCCTGGAAGGTTCTGCCCTGATAAGTGAAGGAGTGCAACTCGGTTTGGAAGGCATTCTCCACAATGGCCGCCGTGCCATGCACGCGGATCGAGATGCGCAGGGGATCGGAGGAGAGCACATTGAAGCCCTGCTTGATCAGCTCGTTTTTGACCTCCTCATACTCCTTGACGGTGGGCGCGAATTTCTCGAATTCCGCCCCGGTGAACCACTGGTGGAAGGTGGGAGAGGCGGGATCGTATAGATCCTCGACGGCTTTGTCGAAGCCGGCGCGGTCATGCAGCGTGAGTACCACGGTGAGATTCATCTCCTGGCTGGGGGCAACGCGGCCTTGATCGGTGGCAATGGCAAGGCCCTCCGGTACATTGTGAGAGGGAAGCGCAAAGGCCGCGAACGGTGAGAGAGCAAGCAGAGCCAGGGCGGCAACGGCAGCCTTGGCAGTCAGGTTGCGATACGACATAAATCCTCCTTGGTTTTGGTGTGCGGGGGTTGGGTGTGCAAAAGCGGCGTCAGACTTTTCGCGGCTTGGCTTGGAGTTGGCGGGAGAGCGCTACGCCGCGGTGAATAACCCCGAAGAAGGAAGAGAACTCGCCCATTCTCGCATGCAATTGCGCGCCGACTTTGCTGAGGCAGCTTTTCTGGTTATTGATCCGGCCCGTTAATAGTGTTAAGGTATCCCCTCCATTCCGCAAAGAACGCGGAATGGAGGGGCACCCAGATCACAGTATTTATGGGCCGGATCCTTAGTGGTTGGTACGGTATGGACGGAGAAGATTCCACGCCGAGAGGAATCCGGCGGGGTCGAATAGGGCTTCGCGCTTCCAAAGGCGACACGAATCAGAGGCCGATTGGAGGCACACTATGGGTAAAAGATCGGGGAATACACATTGGTTTTACTCCGCAGTTACCGCAGTGATTGGAATTGTACCCGCTTAAGGGATTTGCGGCAAATTCATTTTTAAAAGCCGCGTCCTGGGGGGGCCGAAAGGGCGGTTCAGGATATTGGGAAGGCACATCCTCATTCGTTGCACTGCGTTCATCGAAGGTTAACAATTGCAGGCACGGCTCTCCGCTAGGATAAAGGCAGACCCTGCCCCTGAAACGGTCTGGAAAGGCAGTTGCGCGCAGCTATCGACAAACCCCATTGCATGAGATCACTTCAAATAGGCGCGCACCAGGTCGATGAGGTCTTCGGCCAGTTCGGGGGCGATCTGTTCCTTGGCGCCATCGGCAAGGTGAAAGCGGATGTGTGTCTCAAGCACTTCGCCCATGAGACCGTTGATACCGCCCCGAACGGCGGCGAGCAGCATCAGTTGGTCGCCGCAGTCTTGATCGGCGTTGAGAGAACGCTCGACGGCATCCAACTGGCCGCGCAATTTTCTCAATCTCTGCAACAGCTTGACCTTTTCGCGCTCATGACCGGACATGGAAGACCATCCTCTTTTTCCTATACCCACCCCCGGTATGGTATAAACCGATTGGGGGTATCCTTGCATCCCCATTCTATCCCCAATTCTCCAGGCTCCGCCCTGGATTGGAAGACACTTTGATGCCCCTGATCTGGCGCGCACATTCGATGCTGTTTTATACAGGCCGCGCGGCTGTCTGTTTGCCGGCTGTTGTTGGCCTATTGGTGGCGGCTACAGTTGTACGCGCCCAGGGGATGGAAGCGCTCCCATCTGCGCCGCAGCCGCAAATGGTGCTGGACTCGGCTGTCGGCGATCATGAGGACAGCGCACGGCAGACCGGTTCCGGCCCTTCCAAGACTGAGAAGACGGCGCAAGTCGAGCCAATTGTCGACGTTTTTTCGCACCATGGAAACGAGCGCTACTGGGTTTCTGGCCAGGCCAATATTATCTTTCAAGGGCGCTTGCCTTTTCATGCACTTTATCAGGGGACGAACAGCTTTCATAACTCGGCAGAGTACAAGACATCCTTGCTCGGCACACTCTACACGGCGCTGCGGCCGACGCGATCGATCAGGTACAACACCGATCTGATTCTAGATGTTGAGAGTTCAGGCGGGCGTGGTTTGAGTCAGGCGCTGGGTCTGGCCGGATTTACCAACCTGGATGTGGTGCGCAATCCCAACCTTGGCTCGGCCCCTTATCTGGCTCGCTATGGTGTTCACCAAGTTATCGGGCTGACGGGGGAGACGGCCAGCCAGGAGCCAGGCTTCTTTGCCGTTGCGCCCAGTGTGCCAGTACGGCGCCTCGAATTCCGCATTGGCAAGATGACTCTGCCGGACTTCTTCGATGTGAATGGCCCTGGCTCCGACAGTCATTTGCAGTTCATGAACTGGACCGTGGATAACAATGGCGCATGGGATTACGCCGCCGATACACGCGGCTATACGGTGGGAGGCATGGCCGAATACGATGATCGTTCGTTGAGCGTACGCTACGGTCTCTTTGCGATGCCGAACGCGGCCAATGACCTTACCTTGGACTGGGCCTTCAGCCGGGCGCACGCGCAGAATGGCGAGTTTGAGCTGCGGCACAGCTTCATTGCACAGCGCAAGGGCGTAACACGGATTTTGTTCTACGCCAACCGCGCACACATGGGGATTTATCGCGAGGCTGTTACGGATTTTTTGAATGGCACAGACACTGCGAAATATGGAATCACCGTACCGAGCATAGTCCTTCACGAACACTACAGCGCGTTGAAGTATGGATTTGGTTATAACACCGAGCAGGAACTGACAGGGAATTTGCGCGTCTTTGGGCGCTTTGGCTGGAACGAGGGGCAGCACGAGTCCTTCGTTTACACCGAGGTGGACCAGACGGTGGAGGCGGGCGGCGACTATGCCGGAATCCGCTGGCATCGACCGGATGACAAGATCGGTTTGGCGGTGGTCTCGAATGCGATCAAACGCGATCACCAAAACTATTTGAAATTGGGCGGTCTGGGATTTATTCTGGGCGACGGAAATTTGAATTACGGACGCGAGAATATCGTGGAGAGTTACTACAGCTTTCATGCATGGCGCGGCTTGTTTTATGCCGTCGATGTGCAGCACATCGATAACCCCGGCTACAACCGCGACCGCGGACCGGCCTGGGTGGGGTCGGTTCGGGCGCACATCGACTTCTGAATGGCTTGCCTTTACTTGGATGCTGGCGCGAGCTGCACTTGCGTCCGCGGCTCGGGCGGGAGCTTGACGATCACTTCATTGGGCTTGGCGTAATGGAGCTGGTCATGCGCGACCATGCCGATGGCGTCGGGGTCGGATTTGAGGCGCTCGACGCGATCGCGCAGGCGGGCATTCTCCTGATTCAACTCGTCGATTTCCTTGCGCAATTGGCGGTCTTCGGCGCGTTTTTCCATCCAGACGGAAAGGCCGTTCTTGCCGTTGACAACATGCCATCCGAGCAGCAGCGCCAGCATGACGGCAACTGCCGTGCCGAAAGTGCGCCACCTGCGCATGGTCCAGTCGAGCGCGCGGCGGGGCATGGCGGCCTCTATCGCACCCTTCTCGTTCTGTGTTGAATTACCCGACATAAAACCTCAATCTGCGCACTTATTGCGTATGAACCAAACAATCTGCGAAAAAACAACTCGAATCCGCAATAATCTTGCATCAGGGGCTAAAGAGGCTGCGGAAAAACTCGGAAAATCAGGTAAAACTGGCTGAAAGTGTCCCTCCGCGGCTAAAGCCGCACTCATTCTATGGGCTTTATACGGGGGTTAAAACCCCCGTCTCCCTCCGGATTGAGTTTTTCCGCAGCCTGTAAAGCCCGGCCTCTATTTTGGCAGCGTTGCGGCACGACTGAAGTCGTGCCCTTTCAAAACATCGACTCTTCAAGCCAACCCAAATACGAGACTCAACTCTTATTGAAGAACAAACTTCTCCGCCGCGGCCTTCAGCGCTTCCGTGTCGTGCTCACTGCGCGCCTCAGTGTAAGCCCGCACCACAGGCTCGGTGCCAGAGAGCCGGTAGCAGACCCACGAGCCATCTTCCAGAATCAGCTTGAGGCCGTCGGTGCGGACGATGCCGGTAACCTTGCGACCGCTCAACTCTGTTGGATCGGCCTTCAACTTCTCAGTGAACGCGGCCATACCCGCCGGGGTCAAGCGAAAGTTCTCGCGAACAGGATAGAAGGAACCAACCTTGGCAAATAGCTCCTTGAGTTGCGCGCCCAGGCTCTTGCCGCGATTGGCGACCATTTCAGCGACCAGCAGGCCGGCGAGCACACCATCCTTCTCCGGCACGTGGCCGCGAATGGTGAGGCCGGCGGACTCCTCGCCGCCAATGGCGATCTTGTCCTGGTTGATTAACTCGCCAATATATTTGAAGCCAACAGGTGTCTCGTAGAGCGGAACTTTGTGGAAGTCGGCAAGGGCGTTGATTAGATTGGTCGTCGCCACGCTTTTGGCCACGCCATTGCGCCAGCCGCGGGTCTCGACCAGGTAGTCGAAGAGCAGGGCGATGATGTAATTGGGTTGGATGAATGTACCGTCCGCATCGACAATGCCGAAACGGTCCGCATCGCCGTCGGTGGCTATTCCGAGAGCTGCGCCCGTCTCTTTCATCTTGGCGCGGGCGTCGTTCAGCAGCTCGCCGTCGGGCTCCGGCGCGTGGCCGCCGAAGAGAACGTCGCGGTAATCGTGGACGGTTTCAATAGCCACGCCCGCATCGCGGAGAATCTGTGAACTGTAGCCTCGACCCGCGCCCCAGAAGGGATCGTAGACAATTTTGATGCCCGATTTGGCGATGGCCTTGAGATCGACCAGTTCGGCGAGACGCGCGAGGAAGGCCGGCTTGACGTCGGCGGTTTCGAAGCCGCCGGCGGGTGGGTCGATTTGCGGAACAGGCGCGCCGCTGGCTTGCAATGCGGCAACGGCGGCTTCGATCTGCTTGGTCACTTCAGGCAGCGCCGGAGCGCCGTCGTGTGTGGAGAACTTGATGCCGTTGTACTCGGGCGGATTGTGCGAGGCGGTGAAGTTGATTGCGCCGGAGGTCTTGAGGGTGCGCACGGCATAGGCGATGGCCGGCGTGGGCGCTGCCTCGGGAATCACAATCGGCGTCACGCCTGCCCCAGCCAGCACCCGAGCGGCAGTGTCTACAAAGCTCTCGCCGAGAAAGCGCGGGTCGCGGCCGACGAGTACGCGATGCGGTTCGGGCTGCGTCTTCACGAAGGCGGCAATGCCGGCCACGGCCAGCCGAATGTTGGCCACGGTAAACTCGTCCGCGACAACCGCCCGCCATCCTGAAGTCCCAAACCTGATTGCTGTCGTCATCGCATTCTCCCTAGGCCGGGTGAACCGGCCCCAACTTCATAGTGCCTCAGTCAAGTTTAACTGGCAAGCTACCTGCGGCACCGGATCTGTGATTCTGTGATTACAATCGTTGGCAGCCTTTGTCATGATTGAGAGATTTCCGCAACTGACCCTTGACGAATAGTGTCCAATGGAGTAGAAGGAAGTATGCAGACTGTCGTCGAGATGCCGGGGTATCTCAACTCAGCCGAGTCCATTTTCAGTCAAGCGGAACGGGATCAGATCGTCGATATCGTTGCCGCAAACCCGGACTGCGGCAAGGTCATACAGGGAACCGGCGGCTTTCGCAAAGTTCGAGTTGCACGCAGTGGCATGGGAAAGCGTGGCGGAGCACGAGTGATTTACATACTCCGCAAGGATGCTTTTCCGATTTTTCTCGTAGCGGTCTATGCCAAGAATGAGAAAGAGAACCTCTCCAAGCTGGAACGCAACTTGCTGGCTAAACGGGCGGATGAAATATTTGCAATGTATAGGAGATAGGCAATGGTAGCCATGTTTAACGACCTGATGAATGGACTGGACGAAGTGGAAGCCTTTCTGGCCGGAGAGACGGCTGGCTACAAAGTCAACCTTCCCGCTGAAGTCGATGTGAAGGGCATCAGAAAAAGACTGAAGATGACGCAGGCACGATTCTCCTCGACCTTCGGCTTCAGTCTGGACGCGGTCAAGCACTGGGAGGGCGGAAGGCGCACCCCGGAATCCTCTGCCAGAGCCTTCCTTACCGTCATCGCCAATAACCCCAACGCCGTCATCGCAGCGTTGCACCCGCAGCATCGGCAACTCCATTCCAAGTGAGTGAATAAAGTGGCTAGGATCATCCATGGAACTCTTGGCATAACGAGCTACCCGCTCCTGAAAACAGGCAATCTTGGATGAAGTTGGGATATTATGCCCTCACTCACCCCGCCAATCCGCCTGATCCTGACCACCACCGCCAACCCCGAAGAGGCCGCCCGTCTGGGCCGTACGCTGGTCGAGGAGCGGCTGGCGGCTTGCGCCACGCTGATTCCGGCGGTGCAATCAATTTATCGCTGGAAGGGCGAGATTGAGACCTCGACAGAGACGCTGCTGCTGCTCAAGACCGGCGAGGAGCGGCTTGCGGCTCTGGAAGCGCGGCTGCACGAACTGCACAGCTACCAGACACCGGAGTTTCTGGTGCTGCCGGTGGAGGCGGCTAGCCAGCCTTATCTGGAATGGCTTCAGAATACCTTGCGGGGGGATTGACCGCACGGGGCCGCGAATCTGCCTCCCAGGTAAACCCTCAGACCCGGCTTGGCGTCCAACGGACAGGGGAAAATCTTGGAAACTCGATTTCGGTGTCCGTGCTGCGGATTGAAAACGCTGGAGGCGCCCGGCGCACTGGCCTTGTGCCCAGTCTGCTGGTGGGAGGACGACGGGCAGGAGGATGTGGATGCCTCCGAGGTGCGGCTGACAGTCAATGGCGCTCTGAGCCTGGCGGAGGCTCGGGCGCACTACGCACAGTGCGGCGCGGCCGATCCGCGGTTTCTGCCCTACGTACGCAAGCCGGTAGGGGCTGAACTCTGAGTCAGCGGTTCTGAAGATGGGTGTCTGAATTGGAGTTTTTGAGCAGCGCCTCTGCGCAGTAACGTACCTTTCTGGTGCCCTCTGGCGCGGAATCCCGCGCGGCGAGTTTGACCCTGCAAGCAAACCCTCTTACCATGAGATGAGGCGGCCATTCGGCAGCCCGGAGTTGGGTTGTGTCCATTCCGGCTGCGAAGGCCGGTTTGGCGCGGAAGTTGGCCGAAGATGGCCCGAAATTGGTAGTTGGCATCCCAATCAGGTAGTTTGTTTGGCGCGCAATGCGCATGGAAGGCAAAACCTTGAGTTCTAGCAGCACAGTCGAAGAGACCCCCCAACCAAAAGCGGCCGAGGCGAAGGACGCCTCCGCGGAAGTCAACGATCACGCGGCTCACGATCATGAAGGCCACAGCCACGAAGGCCATGACCACGAAGGCCACGAGCATGGCCCGGTTCTGAATCCAGAATGCACACGCGAATTGGTGCTGGATATTTCCGTCGAAGAGGTCGCGAAGGCCTATCGGACGGTGACCGCCAACTATCGCAAGTACGCAAAAATTCCCGGCTTCCGCGCCGGCAAGGTGCCGGAGACGGTGATCCGGCGGCGCTTTGCCGATGGCATTCGCAAAGACGTGGTGGATGGATTGCTTCCCGAGCGCTTCAACAAGGCGGTGGCCGATCTGGGCGTGAGGCCGGTGGGCGAGCCGCGCGTGACCGAGTTGACGATCGAGGACGGCCAGCCGCTGCATGTGAAGGCGGTCTTCGAGTTCATCCCGGATTTTTCCATTGACGGTTATGAGACGGTCACCGTGGCCAAGCCGCCGGTGGATGTGACCGACGAGGAGTTCCAGCGCGAACTGGATCAACTGCGCGAGTCGCGCGCCGTGATTGAGCCGGTGGAGGAAGAGCGCGCCATTGTGGACGGCGATTGGGCCGAGATCACTTACAAGGGTGAGATTGACGGCGAGGCCGAGGCTGCGCCGATTGCCGGTGAGGATACGCTGGTCGAGGTGGGTGGCAAGGATACGGTCGAGGCATTTTCAGCAGTTCTGCGCGGCGCCAAGGCCGGACAGGAGCTGAAAGCCGAAGTCATCTATCCGGCCGATTATGCCGAGCCCAAATTGGCCGGTAAGACCGTGGCCTACGAGGTTGAAGTCAAGGCGATCAAGAAGCGTATTCTGCCCGAGCTTGACGACAATTTTGCCCAGGAGTTGGGCCAGTACGAGGATCTGGCTGAACTGCAAGGCCGGGTTCGCGACCACCTGGCCAGCCGCAAGCGCCGCAGCGTGGAGGGTGAGACCAAGGACCGGCTCTTTGCCTCGCTGGTAGAGCGCTACCCCTTTGCGGTTCCCGAGTCGCTGGTGCAGCAGCAGATTGACACCCGTCTGGAGCGAGGTTTGCGCGCGCTGGCCGCCCAGGGAATGAATACCGAACAGATGCGGAAGCTTGACTTTGGCCGTCTACGTGCAGCACAGCGGGATGGCGCTTTGGCCGAGGCCAAAACAAATCTTTTGCTGGACCGGATCGCCGGAGTGGAGAAGATCGAGGTCAGCGACGAGGAATTGGACCGTGAAATGCAGCTAGCCGCCTTGCAGGCGGGCGAGCCGCTGGAGGCTCTGCGGACGCGATTGACGGCCGACGGCGGACTGGCAAGAATTCGGGAGCAATTACGGCGCGAGAAGACCGCATCGGCACTTTATGAGCGGCTGCCCGCGTAGTATAGCAGGAGGACGGATTGGGCCGGGCAGGCCGGGGCGAAAGCTTCGGGAAGTGGCCCGCAAACGTGGATTGACCGGAAGGTTCACTGTGAATTTGAGTGCGGTGGGCTGAAGACGAAACTTTCAGGTGGCTTTTTCTAAGGAATGAGTCATCTCTCACAAAGTGCTGAGAGCACTTGAATCGGAGAACCGCTCGAATGGCATTGGTTCCCATGGTGGTTGAGCAGACGAGTCGAGGCGAGCGCGCCTACGACATTTACTCCCGTCTGCTACGCGACAACATTATTTTTCTGGGTACGCCGATCGACGACCAGATCGCCAATCTCATCGTGGCGCAGTTGCTCTTTCTCTCCGGCGAAGACCCGGAAAAAGACGTGCATCTTTATATCAACTCGCCTGGCGGCTCGATTACCGCGGGCCTGGCCATCTACGACACGATGCAGTTCATCAAGAACAAGGTGGAGACGATCTGCATTGGGCAGGCGGCCAGCATGGGTGCGTTTCTGCTGCTGGCCGGCGCCAAGGGCAAGCGGTTTGCGCTGCCCAACTCGCGCATTCTGATTCATCAGCCCTCGATGGGCGGGCTGAGCGGCCAGGCCACCGACATCGACATTCATGCACGCGAGATTCTGCGCATCCGCGAGATTACAAATAACCTGATTGCACGGCATACCGGGCAGCCGCTCGACCGCATCGAACGGGATGTGGAGCGGGACTTTATCATGAACGCGGAACAGGCCAAGGAATACGGCATTGTCGATGAGA
>Ga0302320_10027579_pt1 | contig 10942 bp, 7 predicted proteins | sample Bog_T0_3_FD_202130 | JGI IMG/M metagenome (GOLD analysis project Ga0302320, IMG submission 202130) | Peat permafrost microbial communities from Stordalen Mire near Abisko, Sweden - Bog_T0_3 | ecosystem: Environmental > Terrestrial > Soil > Wetlands > Peat | place: Sweden: Abisko, Stordalen Mire... | reverse complement strand
CCAGGCACCGGAATCCGCGGCGTGTGGGCCACCAGATCCATGTTGATACTGCCGGCCACAACGATGGGTTTACGGGTTTCTTGCATAACTTCGACCTTGGGCTCCAACATGCCTTGCGCGCACGGAGGAAAGATGGGTACCCAGACATTCTATTCGATTTTGAAACGTTTCAGAAGAGGGGGGCTAATGCCACCGCGGCAAGCCCGAGGGCGAAGAAGACAAACATGAATACCAGATAGCGCCGCGCGATGGCGGGCGCTCCCGCGAATTCCCGCCAGACAAAGACGCCCCAGAAGGCGGAAACCATGGTTGCTCCCTGGCCGATGGAGTAAGAGACGGCCGGGCCAACGAGGTGCGCGCCGGAGGCAACGAAGTTGGCGATCGCGCCTGTGGCCCAGATGGCTCCGCCGAGCAGCCCGGCAAGGTGCCAGCGGAACGGCGCGGGCCAGTAGCCGGAGCCCTTGACGGGCGGTTTGCCGTCGAGCGGCTTGGCCATCAGCAGCAGGTTGGCAGGAATGGTGGAGAGCAGCACGCCCAGGGCGAAGAACAGGGCCACGGCGTAGGGGCCGACCGGGGGAACGCCGTGCTCGCCGCGCAGCGAGGCGGCCACCAGCGGGTAGAAAGTGCCCATCAGCACCCCGGCCACCAGCGAGAGCACAATGCCCCTGGTGGTTGCGGCCTGCGCCTTGGCCTCGCGCTTGCGGTAGGCCGCGGCGTCAAACAGGATGGCCACGGTGACCAGCGCGACCCCGCCGAACAGCAGCAGGGGATTGCCGGCCGGGCGGACCAGGTAGCTGGAAACTGCGCCCACAATCAGCGCCAGGCCAATGCCGACCGGGAAGGCCACGGCGAGACCGGCCACGTCGATGGCGGCCACCAAGAGCAGGTTGGCAATATTAAAAATCACCCCTCCGAAAAAAGCGAAGAGGATGGCCGTTGTGCTGGCCTGGGCAATGTCGCTCAGGAAGGGCGTGCCCGTGGAGCCGTGGCTGCCGGCAGTGAGTCCCCAGAAAGCCGTGCATGCCGCCAGGCCAATGGCGTAGTCCCAGTAAAAAAGCTGAAAGCGGTAGCCGGGGCAGAGCTTGAGGGTGTTGGCCCACGACCCCCAGCACAGCATGGTCAGGATCATGAGCAGCAGCGCGCCGACGTACGTTTCAGGAAAAAACATGGCTATACCCCAATCGAAGAACGGTTTATCTGGAACTTCGAAAGATAATGCAACGGGCTGGGGGTTGTATAGGACGGTGGAGACTGCGAAGTCGCGAGGAGCCTGCGGTGTTATCTGCAGAGCGCAGGCTCAGGAAATAGCGGGTCGATGGCCTCACAAGCGCGAAGGAGTTGCTTGGCCGGAACTATGCTTTCGCGGCCTTCACCGCTGCGGTCAGCGCCGGCACCACCTCGAACAAATCCCCGACAATTCCGTAGTCGGCAACCTCGAAGATGGGCGCATCGGGGTCCTTGTTGATGGCCACGATGCACTGCGAGCCCTTGATGCCCACCAGATGCTGGATTGCGCCGGAGATTCCAACGGCCACATACAGCTTGGGCGCGACGGTCTGGCCGCTCGAACCCACCTGTCGCTCCATCGGCAGCCAGCCGTTGTCGCAGATGGGGCGCGAGGCGGCGATCTCTGCGCCCAGCGCCGTTGCCAACGCTTGCACCAGCGGCAGATTCTCTGCTTCCTTGATGCCGCGGCCCACGCTCACAATCCTCTGCGCGGAGCCGAGATCGACCGTCTGCGACGAACCGCGGAACGGCGCGCCTGGCGTGGTGCGAATCTGCGCGGCGTCGATCTGCGGCTCGAAAGGCAGAATGGTCGTCGTGCCTGCCACGGGCTGATCGGCGGGAAAGGCGCCAGCCTGGATCGAGACGAAGCAGGGCCCGCCGCTCAGGGGCCGGTAGGTGCCGGTCATCTTCCCCTGAAAGACCTGCCGCACAAACGTGGGGCCAGCTTCCATGGCGACGATGTCGCTGAGGAGGACCTGACCAAAGCGCGTGGCCAGGCGGGGCACGTAGTCGCGCGATTGATAGGTGTGCGGAAAGACGATGTAGGAAGGTTCCAGCTTCCGGATCAACTGCTCGAAGGCGAGCACGTAGCCATCGGACGTGTACTTCTCCAGAAGAGGGTGCTTCACCGCGTAGGCCACCGCAGGCGGTTGCCCAGAGGGCTCAACAAACACGGCTGCATTTGGGTCGCCGACAGCGGCTGTCTCCACGGGAAGGCCCGTGAGTTCCGACAGGCGGCGTCCAGCGGCCAGGGCTTCGAAGGAAATGCGATTACGGCCCGCCTCTTGCACAACAAGAATTCCGCTCATAGCACACGCACCTCGAACTTCAGCTTTTCGACCAGCGCCGCGGCAGCTTCCTTGGCGTTACCGGGCAGTATCTGCGTCGATTTCTGCTTTTGCGGCAGCGCCAGACGCTCCAGAATCACGACAGGCGCAGCGTCCGTGCCCAGTTCCGAGGCGGCCAGTGTGCGCACTTCCTTCAGCTTGGCGCGCTTGATGCCCATCAGCGTGGCGTAGCGCAGCTTGTTGCCGCCGGACTGGATGGTAAGCACGGCCGGGGTGGGCATTTCGATCTCCTGGAACCAGCCTTCTTCCAGCTCGCGTTTGACCTTGATGTGCGCTGAAGAGCCTGCGTCTCCCTCGACGTCAATGTGCAAGATCAGCGTGGCGTGCGGCAGGCCGAGCAACTCGGCCAGGATCACGCCCGTCTGGCCCAGTCCCAGGTCCTCCGATTGCAGGCCGGTGAGCACCAGGTCGGGATTCTCCGGCTTCACGGCGGCAGCCAGCAGACGCGCCACGCCGAGAGCGTCCCGCGTGCCCAGGTCGTCGCAGGCCACATGGATGGCGCGGTCCGCTCCCTTGGCCAGAGCCTCGCGGATGGTCTGGCCCACACGTTCCGGTCCGGCGCTGACGACAATCACTTCGCCGCCGTGCTTTTCCTTCAGTTGCAGCGCCTCTTCCAGCGCATACGCGTCGGACTCGTTGAGCGCAAACTGAATGTCGGACTCTTCAATCCACTTGGCCGCGGCGTCGATACGCACCTGCGCATCGCGATCGGGGACTTGTTTAATAGCGACGATGATTTTCATAGGGTGCGAACCTCGTACATCTTAACCTTCCTGGTCCTTCGCGGAGCCAGTCTCAGGCAATCCGCGCGCTGCCAACTGGGCAATATCGAGCAACTGCGGCGGCGCATCCCCGGTCGTGGCGAGCGCATCGCGGAACATGGAATTGCAGAAGGGGCAGGCCGTGCCGATTGTCGATGCGCCGGTAGCCACAAGCTCCGCCGCGCGGTTGTGGCTGACGCGCTCGCCGGTCTCTTCGCCCAGGAATGCCAGCCCGCCGCCGGCACCGCAGCAGAAGCTGCGCTCATGGTTGCGTGGTGCCTCCACCAGTTGCCCGGTGGCCTTCACAACTTCGCGCGGCTCCTCGTAGACATCGCGGTAACGCCCCAAATAGCAGGGATCGTGGAAGACGATCTTTTCCTCGTTTTGGACGGAGGGCAACTGGCTCAAATGCCGCGCCAGAAACTCGCTGTGATGCTCAATCTCCGGCGGCGTGCCGTACTCCTTCCAATCCTCTTGAATCGTCCGCACGCAATGAGGGCAGATGGATACGATCTTCTTCACCTTGTTCTGCGCCAGGGCTTCGAGGTTAGCCTCGGCCAGTTGCTGAAAGACCAGGTCGTTGCCCAGCCTCCGGACCGGGTCGCCGGTGCATTTCTCCTTGCGCAGCACACCGTAGGAGACGTTCAGGTATCGAAAAACCTGGACAAGCGAGGAAACAATCTCGCGGCCCTTGGGGTCGTATCCGCCCATGCAGCCTAGCCACAGGCAATACTCCTGTGTCCCGTCAAAGATCGGCAGCTCTTGTTTCTGGATGAACTTGTCCCGCTCCGCCGGGCTGATGCCCAGGGCGTTGCTGCCACGCTCCAAGGCCAGAAACAGCTTCGAGCCGTAGTTGTCTTCCCAGGTTCCGGTGTTGACCGCGCCGCGCCGCAGGCCGACCAGGATCGGTACATGCTCAATGCCTACCGGGCATTGAAACTCGCATGCGCCGCAGGTGGTGCACTGAAACACAGCATCCTGCGCGTTGTATTTGCCCAGCAGCGGCTCGCCGGACGCTGGCCCAAGGTCGTTGAGATAGGCGCGGACGCCCAGAACGATTTCTTTGGGGTTGAGCAGCTTGCCGGTGTTGGCGGCAGGGCAGTGCTCCGTGCAGCGCCCGCATTCCACGCAGGAGTAGGCTTGCAGGCTCACCAGCCGCGTCAGATCCGTGCCGGCAACCAGGCCGAAGTCCTCGTCGCCGCTCAGCGGCGGAATCTGCGCAAAACTCCCGCGCGACAGAAAGACAGTGGCCGGGCTCAGAACCAGGTGCAGATGCTTGGTGTGCGGCAGGATGGGCAGGAAGATGAGCAGCGCCAGCGTATGCACCCACCACAGGACGCGCGCGGAACTGTCGGTGTCGGCCACGAAAAACGAGGCCAGGTAGGTGGCCATTAACGTGAAAATCAGAAATGCAATGAAGCCCGACTCCCACGAGAGCTTGGCGCCAAGCCACTTGGGTCGCACCAGGAACCTGCGGACAAAGAGGCCGAGAATGCCCACGGTGCAGGCCAGTGCAAAGACGGCGGCGAAGTAGGAATAGAACCGCCCGGCAACACTTTTCGGCGAAAGGAATCCGATCCCCAGTCCGACAGCGCAATGGTTCAGCGTGACCAGGGCGAAAGCCAGGAAGGCCCAGAACACGCAGGCGTGGGCCAGCCCCGGCAAGGGCCGTTCGCGAATGACCTTCGCCTGGCAGAGAACCTCCCAGAAGAACTCCCAGACGCGCTTGCCCACCGGGGAGAAGCGGAAGCTGGCATCTTTTCTGGATTTGAGGATTTTGTCGAGCACCACGCCAAAGCGGCGCCAGAAACTGTATGCCGACACAAGAACCAACCCAGCGAAGGCGATCTTCTCCGCAACAGAGAAGTTCTCGGGCTCGGCCAGGGTTGGGAGAAAAAGAAGCATAGCGTACGAAGCGCGAATACGGTCCAACAATACAAGATGGGCCGACGGGTTGTCGCGTCTCCGGTCACGGCAGGGGACCGTAGGTGAGCTTCCCGCTACGCATCAACAAGGCCGGATTGCAAATCGGGAAGAAATCCCGGCGTTTATGCAGGTTCTTCCCGTACTTTTTGCGTTTACTGGGATAGGCGCTTTTAGCCGATGAAGACAGGTTGGATTGTGGGCAGAATGGTGTGTCTGGGCCGATAATCACTTCGATTTTTGGATGTGCCGCGTTGACTCAAAGGCAGGAGGAGAAATTGTCCCGTTCGCTGCTTTGCTCCAGGGTGTCTTGGCTGCTATTCCTCGGTTTCGTGGCTCTTTGCACAGCTCCATATCTCGCCGCGCAAGCCAGTGAGGCTTCTGTTTCGGGACTCGTGAGAGGACCTGCGGATGAGTTCATCGCTGCCGCTGAGGTTGTCGCTCGCCAAACAGAGAGTGGCGTGGAGCGCACCGCCCGGACCTCCGCCTCAGGCCAGTACCTGCTCGTGGACCTGCCTTCCGGTCCCTGGCAAGTCACCGTTCGGGCAACCGGCTATTCCAGCCCCACTCCCGTTCGGTTGTGGCTCATACCGGCTTTGAGGCAAACCCTGGATATTCAACTTTCCGCCCAGGGAGCATCTGCAAAGCAACAGGCGGCGGGCTCCACTCTGTTGGCCCGCCTTCCTGTTGGAGTCATGGACTTTGGTGGTTCGTGGCAACGCCCCATTCGCTTTTCTACCAGGGTAGCCGGCTCTTCCGCATTGCTCCTCGACGGCCTTGACGTCAGTCCGCTGATCAGTCGTTCCCAGCCGGGGTTATCTCGCTTCCTGCTTGTACCAACGTCCTATCAGGAGGTCCGCTTGACAGCCGCTCAGTTTGCCGCCGACTCGGACATGACCCCCGGCGGGCAGCGCGCCATCGTCTCCCGCTCCGGAACAAATCGGTGGCATGGCGACCTCTTCGGAATCCCGATGAACAACTTGCTTTCGGCCAATGCGGGGTTCGCCACGGGCAAGCTGCAACTGCAATCGAACCGGTATGGCGGATCGCTCGCCGGCCCTCTGCGCAAGGACCGCAGCCATATCTTCGTGGTCTATATGGGCCTCCGCCAGACTATCGGCGAGACGCTCACCGGCTACGTGCCAACACCGTCCTTTGCTGCTGCCGTAGCTGCGAAAAGTCCGGAATTGGCCCCATTGATCGCCGCTTACCCTGCCGGGACACAGCCAATCTCCGGTTCGCCGGATGCAATGACATTCCTGGGGGCCGGGAACCAGCTGGACAACGAAGATGCCCTTTCCTTGCGTCTGGATGAACAATTGCCTCCGCTCTTGAGTGGATTGGGAGGCGACTCTCTCTTCTTCCATGGCAGCCTCGACGCAGCGCAGACCACGGCTCCCGTTGCCCAGTCCGGCACATATCTTCAGGATCTGCTGACACGGCGCGCGCATCCGCTCAGCGGCGTATTGGGTTTGGGGCATCGCTTCAGCCCCGTGCTCACCGATGAACTTCGCCTCGGCTATGTTCGCGGCACCTTCGAATCGGCCTACCAGGGAAAACTTAACCTGCCCTTCTCGCTGGCGGTCTCGGGACTGACAACTTTGAATGGCAGCCAATACACCTATGGGGCAAGCAATGTCTACTCCGCGCAGGACTCGCTTGCCTGGGTGCACGGAAAACATACCCTCCTGGCCGGCGTGGACCTGCGCCGGCAGGAACTCAACCAGCGCAACTCGGATGCAGGAACTGTTGCTTACGCATCTTTCGGCGCGTTTGCAGCGAACCATGTGAATACGGCCAGCTACAGTGAAGCGTTGCCAGGCAACAGCCTGCGCGAGTTCCAGGCTTACGGGTGGGTCCAGGACAACTGGCGGCTTCGGGACAATCTGCAGTTGGGCGCCGGACTACGTTACGAGGTCTTCAATCGGCTCCATGAAATGCATAGCAAGGCCATTCCGTTCGATTTTGCCACCTGCGGGAAGCGAGGCTTTTGCTCCGCCGGAGCCGACTTCGGGCGCCTGAATCTTGCCAATCTGGACCCGCGGCTCTCTGCTGCTTGGACGCCCGAGCGCGGCCCGGAGTGGTTCCGCTCCCGCATTGTCGTTCGCGCCGGAGCTGGCATGTACCACTCCAACGGCCTGCTGAGCGATCAGAGCACGCCCATCTATAACGAGGTCAGTAACTTCTCACTCAGTTCAGCCACCCAGGCAGGACTGAGGTATCCCATCGCTCCATTTCTTGCCAACGCCAAGGGTATTGCTTCCGCGCAAGGCATGGACCGCAAACGGAAGGATCCCTATGCCACCGAGTGGGGCCTTTCTTTGCAGGGCATGCTCCCGGAAGGACTCTTCGCAACCGCAACCTACTTCGGTTCGCAAGGGACGCACCTGCTTTCCAATACCTATCTGAATCTCATCGATCCTGCGACCAAATCTCGACCCTACCCTGCATTCGGCCAGATCGGCTATCGGAATAATGACGGCTCCAGTTCATTGAACGCCCTGGCCCTGCTCTTCCAGCGCGATCTGCGCAACGGACTGCAGGTCACAGGCGGCTTTACCTGGGCGCATCAGATTGATGACGGCGCTTCAGGGGCGGGCGAAGCCGACGCTCCCCAGAATCCTGCTTGCCCGCGCTGCGACCGCGCCTCGGGTGATGGAGATCTTCGCGATACAGCTGGGGTTTCAAGCGTCTATGTCATTCCCTTCGGCCCGGGCCGCAGGCACAGCTTCCAGCCGCCCTGGTTGAACCGCGTGACGGGTGACTGGGATCTACTGAACGCTCTGAGCATCCGCACCGGCTTGCCTGTGAATGTGACCCTGGACCGCAGCGCATCGCGAGTGGCGACGGGCTACACCGTAGCCCAGCGCCCGGATCGTGTGCCGGGCGTTAGCCTCCGCCCGCGCGGCGGACCCAGCATGAAGGAATGGTTGAACCCGGCCGCATTCACCTGGGTTCATGGTCTCTATGGCGACGCCGGCCGCAATCTTGCGCGCGGGCCCGCGGCGTGGCAGTTGGATGCAAGTTTGCGCCGCACCTTTCCGCTTCCACGCAAGATTCGCCTGCGTGTTCAGGCGGATGTGCAGAACGTGCTCAACCACGCGGAGTATGGACAGCCGCTCAGCGACTGGTCGACTTCCCAGTTCGGCGAGATCGTGAGTCCGTCCAATACCAGCCGCGTGGGAGCAGGCGGCGCTCGTGCGCTCTTCATTTCCTTCGGGGCAGACTATTGAGCCGGACGAGAAGGCTTTGTCATTCGTTTCCGCCGTCCTGATCCATCTTCATGATCTCTGTGCTCCACTGAAAGCAGATTCGGAATCCGTCCGGGTCCTCCAGATAGAGCTGCTTCATGCCGTACCAGGCAACCTTTGGCTCCTTGATGTCGAGGCCTTTTTCGTGAAGATGCCGGTAGGCCTCGTCCACATCCTGGCAGCCAATGTACAGGCAGGTGTCGTCGTGCGCGGCCACCGCCGCCGGATCGGGCGCCGTTGGCCGGCTGCCGGACTCGTAGCGCGTATTCAACATCAGCTCAGTGCCATTCAGTTTCAGCCACACCCAATCGGAGTCGTCCTCCGAACGCGGTTTCGATGCGCTGAAAACCTCAAAGCCCAGTACGTCGCGATAGAACCGCACCGAGGTGGGCATGTCGTAAACCTGTAGTAGTGGACAAACGCCCCGCATTTGGATCGCCATGGAACACTCCTGACAGGGAGCACCTGCGGGGAAATCCTACTTCAAAACGCAGAATCAGTCCATCCCGTGCAGCCAGGGACGCACCTCCAGGTTTCAGCAGCGCACGATCTTCGGCGAGTCGATCCCCTTGGTTGCATTGCGCGTGTCCACCACCAGTTGCGACTGTTCCACGATCGCGGCGTAGTCGTAGCTTGAATGATCCGTCACAATGATCGCTGCGTCGAACTGCCCCAAGTCCTCCAGCGGCGTGCTTGTCATGTTCAGATCGTAATGGCGGCCATGTCCGACGGTGGGGAAGTAGGGGTCGTTGTAGACCACATCGGCGCCCTTTTCGCGAAGCAGTTCGATGATCGTCAGCGAAGGCGACTCGCGCAGATCGTCGATATCGCGCTTGTAAGCCAGACCCAGCACCAGCACCTTCGACCCCTTGATGGATTTGCGCTGCTCGTTCAGCGCCGAGCCAAGACAGTCCAGCACGAAATAGGGCATGGAGGTATTGATCTCGCCGGCCAATTCGATGAAGCGGGTGCGAAAATCGAATTCCTTTGCCTTCCACGAAAGGTAAAAGGGGTCGATGGGAATGCAATGGCCTCCCAACCCGGGGCCTGGGTAGAATGCCTGAAAACCGAAGGGCTTGGTCTTTGCGGCGTCGATAACCTCGTGAATGTTGATGCCCATCCGCATGCAGAGCTGCTTCAGTTCGTTCACCAGGGCAATGTTCACGCAGCGGTAGATGTTTTCCAGAAGTTTGGTCATCTCCGCCACTGCCGGTGTGCTGACCGGGATCACCCTGCGGAAGATGGAACTGTACATGGCTGCCGCCAACTCCGTTGCCGCCGGGCCGCATCCACCAATCACTTTTGGAATGTCATGCCGGGCCACCTGGTCGTTGCCCGGATCTTCGCGCTCTGGAGAGAAGGCCAAATGCACCCCAGGCTCGTCCAGGCTGCGCGAAATCCTCAATCCTCCGGAGTTGCCGGCTTCAAGCAATGGCAATACAATCTCTTCGGTTGTGCCGGGGTAGGTGGTGCTCTCCAGCACGATCAGTTGTCCCTCGTGAATGTGCGGCGCAATGGACCGCACCGTTCCCGTCACATAACTCAGGTCGGGCTCGTGGTGTCCGTCCAGCGGCGTTGGAACGCAGATGATGACCGCATCCATTTCGGCAATCTGCGAGTAATTCGCAGTTGCCGTAAAGCCCGCCTCCCGCGCCTGCCTAACCGCCTCCGGTGAGATGCGCACAATATAGGAGCGGCCCTCGTTCAGCGCGTCTACTTTGTCCAGTGCTATGTCGAATCCTGTGACGCGAAAGCCCTCGCCGCTGAACAGCAGGGCCAGCGGCAGCCCGACGTACCCCATTCCAACAATGCCTATGCGAGCCTCGTGGCTCTCCATCTTCTGCTTGAGTCCAGAAAGCCGGTTCTCGTTCACCATGTTCATGAACTGATTGTAGAACCTCACCGGCTTTCGGCAGCCTAGCCTGGCCGCCCACCGCCAGCTATCTTCCGGTCAATCGGCTAAACTAGAGAGTTATCGACACAGAATGCTTTCTGGAGGAACCAGGTGCCAAGATATTTGGTTACAGGTGTTGCCGGGTTCATTGGCCGCTCCATCGCGGCAGCGTTGCTCGAGCGCGGCGAGACCGTGCGCGGTATCGACAGCTTCATTACCGGCAAACGCGCCAACCTCGCCGGTCTTGATGCCATGGAGTTCATAGAGGGCGATCTCACCGATCCAGCCGCGTGCGCCAAAGCCTGCGCCGGTGTCGAGATTGTGTTTCACGAGGCAGCCTTGGCGTCGGTGCCGCGTTCGGTGGCCGATCCAGTGGGGACCAATTCCAACTGCGTCAACGCAACGCTCAACCTGCTCGTGGCGGCGCGCGAGGCGAAGGTACGGCGGGTCATCTACGCCGGATCGTCCTCGGCCTATGGGGATACGCCAACCCTGCCTAAACTCGAACCGATGCTGCCGAATCCCATCTCTCCCTACGCGGTTGCCAAGCTCACCGGCGAGCATTACATGCAGGTGTTCGCGCGCGTATACGGACTGGAGACGGTCGTCCTGCGCTATTTCAATGTCTTCGGGCCCTATCAGGACCCCACTTCGCACTACTCCGGCGTTTTGGCCATCTTCTGCCGCAAAATGCTCGCCGGCGAGCAGCCGGCCATCTATGGAGACGGCGAACAGAGCCGCGACTTTACCTACATCGAC
>Ga0302320_10027578_pt1 | contig 10942 bp, 9 predicted proteins | sample Bog_T0_3_FD_202130 | JGI IMG/M metagenome (GOLD analysis project Ga0302320, IMG submission 202130) | Peat permafrost microbial communities from Stordalen Mire near Abisko, Sweden - Bog_T0_3 | ecosystem: Environmental > Terrestrial > Soil > Wetlands > Peat | place: Sweden: Abisko, Stordalen Mire... | reverse complement strand
CAAACTGAACGGCACCTGGATGGAACGCATCCATATTCGGTTCTGGAGTAGCCCCATGCCTTTCGCCGCTCACCTCACCTCCTGGCCCCCCTACCTGCTCCTGGCCCTGATCACAGCTGTATTCATCGGCCTCGCCTGGCTGGGCGTCAACCTCAGGCACCGGCTCCTGTCCCGCGAGACCATGGAGGCGAACAAGGAGGTGATTGCCGCCGTCTTCAACAACACCGCGATCCTCTACACCGTCCCAGCCTGATGTTGTCGACGGAAGACAACTGGCCGCAACGGCTCACCGTGGGCGGCTTCGGCCTGGCGGTGGCGCTGGTGCTGTTCGCCATTGTGGAACTGAACTACCCCTTCATCGGTGAGGTCTCGGTCCACGAGGAAGGCTTCCACGCGGTGCAGGAAGCCCTGCAACCTGTCCTCAGAGGGCGGGATTCACCGAGCACTTGACCGGGCCCTTGCGGATCGAGGCGAAACAGGCGAGGCACTCGCCACAGCGGTTGATCTCCTGGTCCCGGCCGGCCAGCAGCTTTTCCGCCACCAGCGGATCGGCGATCAGGGGCCGGGCCAGCGCCACCAGATCCGCCTGGCCCCGGTCCAGCACCGCCTGGGCCGCGCCCGGTTCGGCCAGCTTGCCCACGGTGATGACCGGAATGCCCACCGCCGCCCGGACCCGGCCGGCGGAAGTGCCGAAGGAACCTCCGGGCGCGCCCTTGGGCAGCAGCGAGCTGGAATTGAGGTAGGGCTTGCCCTGCCATTCCCCCAGGGAGGACTGGCCGATGCCCGAGAGGTCCAGGATGTCCACCCCGGCCGCTTCCAGGGCCTGGGCGAAATAGATCGAGTCCTCGGTGCTCATGCCGCCTTCCAGGTTCTCCTGGGAGTGCAGCCGGCAGAAGATCGGGTAGTCCGGGCCCGTGGCCCGGCGCACCGCTTGCACCACTTCCACCGCCAGTCGCGCCCTGCCGGCCAGGTCTCCGCCCCAGCGGTCCGTGCGGCGGTTGCTGTACGGGGACAGGAACTGGGAGAGCAGATAGTAGTGGGCGGCATGGACCTCCACCCCGTCGAACCCGGCCTGCACGGCCCGGCGCGCGGCCTGGGCGAAGGCCTCGATGATGTCCAGGAGTTCCGGTTCGGTCAGCTGCCGGGGCGCCGGCCCCGGCAGGAGCGCCACGGGGGAAGCGCCGACCCGCTCCTGGGACGGATCCTCGCGGACGGCGCGGGCGCCGCCATGGACGATCTGCACCACCGCGGGCACCCCCTGGGCTTTGATGGCCTGGGCCAGCCGGGCCAGGCCGGGCACCTGGGCGTCGTCCCAGATCCCCGGCTGCAGGGCCAGGATCATGCCGTCCGGGGCGACGGCGCAGGACTCCACCACCACCAGGCCCACCCCGCTCCGCGCATGTTGGGCGTACCATTCGACATGGGCCTGGGTGGGCAGCCCATTCTCGGCCATGCCGACCACCATGGGGGCCATCACCAGCCGGTTGTTCAGGGTCAGGCCTTTGACCAGGAAAGGATCGGACAGTTTCGGCATCGCATCTCCCGTGACGGCCATGAGCCTCGGCCGTCATTTTACGCAAAGCCTATGATTGCATCAAATGAGATGTAGTCTCAGCACCGCGCCGGATCACGGCGCTGACGCAGTCGCCGCCTTGACCTCGCATTCGAAGGTGAGGGTCCGGAGGTTGTCCGACAGTTTGAGGGTCAGGCGGGGGCTGGCGGTGGTCACGTCCACGCTACCGCCCGCGGCTTCCCGGAGGGCCTCGCCGCCGCTGTAGATGCACATGGCGGGATGGGTGAGGGCGTCCCAGACGATGCGCACCCGGTCCTTGCCCAGGGCCACGGCTCGAGGCTCCAGGCCCGCGACGATGGGCGCCGCGCGGTGCAGCTCCGTGGGCGCCGCGGAGGCCCCCCAGGCCGTGGACCGCAATTCGCCCAGCCGGCGCCCATCCTTCAGGACCTGCAGGGCCGCCGTCCTGGCGGTGAGCTGCTCCGTCATGGGCACCAGCAGCAGGAATCTCCCCGTCTCGATCAGGTCGCAGCCCGTGGTTGTGCTGGCGAAGACCTGGGTCGTCGCGAAGGGCACGGCGTGGAGCACGGTCCCGGCACCGTCCAGGAAGGCCAGGGTGTAAGGTCCAGGCGCCGGCGCGTCCCCGGCCAGATGGTCGACGCTCCAGACCGGCTCCAGCACGGCGCCGGTGCTGGTGATGGCGCCGTGGATCATGAAGGCCGCGCCCTCCCCCGGCAGCGTCGCAAGGGCGAGGAGGACCGGCAGCATGAACTTGGGCAGGGCTAGGTGGATGGACATGGCGTCTCCCGCGATCCAGGGGGCGCCCCCGGGCTTCGAAGGTTGAGTGGGGCGGCCAGGGGGAAAGTTACGGTTGCCGCTTTTTTTAGGTTCTGGCAGCGTCCTGGGGTGGCAGGCCGCATCAAAGTTCCCAGGCCCTTGACGCACGTCAAGGTGCGCAGCCGGGAACCTGGGGATGCTTGATCCAGGCAAAGACTCCTGGATCGATTCAGGTGCCGAAACGCCTCCCCATTCAACCTCCAGGAGAAGCCATGTCCATGTTCTGTTTCCAGTGCCAGGAAGCCGCCAGGAACGAAGGCTGCAGCGTCAGCGGCGCCTGCGGCAAGCAGCCCGAAACCAGCAATCTCATGGATCTGCTGGTGTTCAACCTCAAGGGCCTGGCCCTCCTCGAGGAACTGGCCGGCGCCACCCGCCCGGCCAGCAAGGAAGTGGGCCTGTTCATCGCCCAGAGCCTGTTCCTGACCATCACCAACGCCAACTTCGACAACACCCGGATCACCAACCAGATCCTGCAAACGATCCGGATGAAGCGCGAGCTGCGCGCCGCGCTGGGTGCGGCGGAGCTGCCGGAGGTGGCCACCTGGGAAGGCGACGAGGCCAGTTTCGAGGCCAAAGCGGCGCAGGTCGGCGTGCTGGCGGAAGGCAACGAGGACCTGCGCTCCCTGAAGGAACTGATCGTCTACGGCCTGAAGGGCATCGCCGCCTATGCCGACCACGCCGCGGTGCTCGGCTTCGAAAGCGAGGAGGTCTACACCTTCCTGGCCAAGGCGCTCGCCGCCACCACCCGGCAGCTGGAAGCCGGCGCACTGGTCGACCTGGCCATGGAGACCGGCAAGGTCGCGGTGGCCGGCATGGCCCTGCTGGACCAGGCCAACACCAGCACCTACGGCCACCCCGAACTCACCCAGGTCAAGCTCGGCGTCGGCCAGCGCCCCGGCATCCTGATCTCCGGCCACGACCTGGCGGACCTTGCGGAGCTGCTGGAGCAGACCGAAGGCCTGGGCGTCGACGTCTACACCCACGGCGAGATGCTGCCCGCCCATTCCTACCCCCAGCTCAAGAAGCACAAGCACCTGGTGGCCAACTACGGCGGCGCCTGGTGGGAGCAGGACCGGGAATTCGCCAGCTTCAACGGCGCCATCCTCATGACCACCAACTGCATCGTGCCGGTGCGGGACTCCTACCGGGACCGCATCTTCACCACCGGCCTGGTGGGCTATCCGGGTGTGGCGCACATCGCCGACCGGCCCAAGGGCGGCAGGAAGGATTTCAGCGTGGTCATCCAGCGCGCCCTGACCTGCGCCGCTCCGCAGGAACTGGAAAACGGAACCCTGCTGGGGGGATTCGCCCACCAGCAGGTGCTGGCCCTGGCCGACAAGGTGGTCGACGCGGTGAAATCGGGCGCCATCAAGCGCTTCGTGGTCATGGGCGGCTGCGATGGCCGGCACCAGTCCCGGGACTACTTCACCCAGGTGGCCCGGCAGTTGCCCCAGGAAGCCGTGATCCTCACCGCCGGCTGCGCCAAGTACCGCTACAACAAGCTGGAGCTGGGCGACATCGGCGGCATTCCCCGGGTGCTGGACGCCGGTCAGTGCAACGACAGCTATAGCCTCGCCATCATCGCCCTCAAGCTCAAGGAGGCCTTCGGTCTGGAAGACATCAACGAATTGCCGCTATCGTTCGACATCGGCTGGTATGAGCAGAAGGCCATCGCCGTGCTGCTGGCCCTGCTGAGCCTCGGGGTCAAGGGCATCCGGGTCGGGCCCACCCTTCCCGCCTTCCTCAGCCCCAACGTCGCCAAGGTGCTGATCGACACCTTCGGCCTCAAGCTGATCACCACGCCTGAGGCCGACATCGCCGAGATGATGGCGTAGTTATTTCCACTCTTCGCAGGCCGTCTGGATCAGCTTCAGGTGTTCCGGCTGATCGATCCAGTAGGTCGCGAAGGCCCTGCCAAAGCGCTGTCCCGCTTCCGCGTCGCTGGGATAGTGGACGCCGCCCAGGACCCGGTCGGTGCCGATGAGCGTGCCGGTCGCCCGGAACGCGTCCTGATCGGCCGGGTCCCACTGGCGCAGGATCTCGGCGTACAGTGCGCCCACGGCGGCGTGGGTGCTGGGATAGGAGAAGCTCGCCGGCGCGGGCAGGGCGGGGGTCAGCGCGGCATTGAGCACGTAGGGCCGGGGCCGGCTGAAGGTGGCCTGGAGGGAATCCAGCGCCGGCGCCATATCCGCCCGGGCCTGCTCCAGCACGGCTTCGGTCCTGGGAAAATCGCGGAGATCGATGGGCCGGGCGCCGGCGCTGACGGAGGGGTCGGAACTCGCCGCGGGCAGGTGGATGTCGGCCGCGTAGCAGCCGAAGGTCAGATGGTTTTCACTGACGGCCCGGACCACGTCCTGATTGGTGCGCGCCTTCTGCAGCCAAAGCAGGATGGCCTGCTCCGACTGGCCCGTCACGGAGCCGGGCTGGGGATAGAGACCGACTACGGTCAACCAGTCCGGCTCGCCCGCGCGCAGCGGGGCGAAGCTGAGGCTGACCAGCGCCAAGGACAGCAGGGAACTCGTTTGAAACATTTTCATGGTGACCTCCGGAAAGAGGAGTGAGTCTGTCACCCTTTCTCTGAAAAATGGTCGTAAATTTTGTTATAATTGATACTTATAATTGCTTGTTGGGAGCGCTCCTTCTTAAGCGCACGGCCGGGCGGCGTCAGGCGCTGGAGGGCGGCATTCCATCAGGCCTGACTGCGTCCTAAACCGCCGGCTCCCGCGGTTCCCGGCCAGATGCTATGGTTGGGGACCGTGATCATGAAACTCCTCGATTTCCGCGACAGGCGATACTATTCGGAACTTTTGCGGATCGGGTTCCCGATCATGGTGCAGAACCTGATCCTCAGCGGACTGCTCCTGATCGACAACGTCATGATCGGCGGGATGGGCGATGCGGCCATCTCCGCGGTGGGCATCGCCAACAAGCTGGGCTTCGTGTTCATCCTGCTCCTGTTCGGCGTCAACAGCGGCGCCAGCGGGTTCAGTTCGCAGTTCTGGGGCAAGGGCGACCTGGCTTCGGTGCGCAAGGTGCTGGGCATCTCCATGCAGATCTGCCTGGTGGCGGCCGTGCCGTTCTTCCTGGTCTCCCAGTTCCTGCCGCGCCAGGTGATGACCTTCTTCATCCGCGACGCCCAGGTCATCGAGCAGGGCGCCGGGTTCCTGCGGATCATCGGCTGGAGCTTCCTGCTCCAGGCGATCTCCGGCACCTACGCCATCCAGAGTCGGGGCGTGGGGCGCACCCGGCCGCCCATGTACGCCAGCGTCCTGGCCCTGATGGTGAACACGGTGCTCAACTATGCGCTGATCTACGGGCGCCTGGGCCTGCCGGCCATGGGCGTGCGCGGCTCGGCCCTGGCCACCCTGATCGCCCGGGCCCTGGAACTGGGTCTGCTGCTGGGCATCATCTACGGCCGCAAGTACGAGCTGGCGGCCTCCCTGCGGGAAATGACCGGCTATTCCCGGGAATTCGCCCGCCGCTACCTCGGCCCGGTGCTGCCGGTCATCGTCAACGAGGTCCTGTGGGCCACCGCCGTCAGCATGTACACGGTCTTTTACGGCATGCAGGGGGTGAACGCCACCACCACGGCCCAGATCATGGAGGTGATGACCAGCCTGTTCTTCGCCGCGGCCTTCGGCCTGGCCAACGCCTGCGGGGTGATGGTGGGCAACCGGATCGGCGCCGGCCAGGAGGCGCTCGCCCGGGTCTACGCCAAGCGCAGCGCGCTCCTGGGCGTGGGCCTGGGGCTGGTGATGGGCGCCTGCCTGGCCGCGGCGGCGCCCTTCTTCCTCTCCTTCTTCCGGGTCGGACCCCAGGTGGCCGCGGCCTGCCGCCTGGCGTCCTTCGTCCTCGCCATGACCCTGCCCATCCGGGTGATCAACCTGATCATGATCGTGGGGGTCTGCCGCAACGGCGGCGACACCCTCTTCGCGGCGCTGGTCGATGTGCTCTCGCCCTGGTGCGTGGGCATCCCCATGGCGGCGCTCGGGGTGATCGTGCTGCGGTGGCCGATCTACCTGGTCATGGCCCTGGTCAGCCTGGAAGAGGTGGTGAAGGCCGCCTTCGGGATCTGGCGGCTGCTTTCGGGCCGGTGGCTGAACAACCTGGTGCGCGGCATCCACGCCGGGGTGGTGGTGGACGACCAGGCGCCGGCCGGGTGATCATGGATGGGCGACACAAAGGAAGCGAGGCTCATGATGGCGAAGGTCCTGGTCACTCGACGCATTCCGGAAGCGGGGCTGGAACTCCTCCGGTCGCACTTCGAGGTCATCCTGAACGAGGCGGATCGCGCCTTTACCCGCGCCGAGCTGCTTGAGGCGGTCCGGGATGTGGACGGCGTGCTCTGCCTGCTCAACGACCGCATCGACGGTGAGGTCATGGCGGCCGCCGCGCGCGCCCGGGGCTTCGCCAACCATGCGGTGGGCTTCGACAACATCGATCTGGCCGAGGCCACCCGCCTCAAGCTGCCGGTGAGCAACACCCCCGGGGTGCTCACCGACGCCACCGCCGAGATGGCCTGGACCCTGCTGTTCGCCGTGGCGCGGCGCATCGTGGAATCCGACGGCGTCATGCGCTCCGGGCGCTGGGGCGGCTGGGGTCCGCTGCAGTTCATCGGCGGCGACGTGACCGGCAAGACCCTCGGGGTGGTCGGCGGAGGGCGCATCGGCCAGGCCTTCGCCCTCAAGTCCAGGGGCTTCGAGATGCCGGTGCTCTACGCCGACGAACGGGCCAACGAAACCCTGGAGCGCGAACTGGGCGCCCGCAGGGTGCCCCTGGACGTGCTCCTGGGCGAAGCCGATTTCGTGAGCGTGCATGTGCCCCTGACCCCGGCCACCCGGCACCTCATCGATCCCCGGGCGCTCGGCCTCATGAAGCGCACCGCCTACCTCATCAACACCTCCCGGGGGCCGGTGGTGGATGAGGCGGCCCTGGTGCGGGCCCTGCGGGACGGCGTGATCGCGGGGGCGGGGCTGGACGTCTACGAGGACGAACCGCGCATGGCCGAAGGCCTCGCGGGGCTGGTCAACGTCGTGCTGGCGCCGCACACCGCCAGCGCCACCACCACCGCCCGGAATAACATGGCGCTCAAGGCCGCGCGCAACCTCATCGCCATGGTCGCCGGCGAGCGCGCCCCGGACTGCCTGAACCCGGAAATCTACGGCTGAACCCCTTTGCACAGGTGCTGCGATGGCATACCGACCCGACCCTGCGCGCTACCAGGCCATGCCTTACCAACGCTGCGGCCGGAGCGGGTTGAAACTGCCGCGCATCGCGCTGGGGCTCTGGCAGAACTTCGGCGGCTCCGACCTGTTCGAGAACGGCCGGGCCATGGCCCGGCGCGCCTTCGACCTGGGCATCACCCACTTCGATCTCGCCAACAACTACGGCCCCCCTTACGGAAGCGCCGAGGAGACCTTCGGTCGCATCCTGGAAAAGGATCTGGCGCCGTTCCGGGACGAGTTGGTGATCTCCTCCAAGGCCGGCTACGACATGTGGCCCGGACCCTATGGCGACCGCGGCTCCCGCAAATACCTGGTGGCGAGCCTGGACCAGAGCCTCAAACGCATGGGGCTGGGCTATGTGGACATCTTCTACCACCACCGGCCCGATCCCGAGACGCCTCTGGAGGAGACCATGGGCGCCCTGGATTTCATCGTCCGAAGCGGCCGTGCCCTCTATGTCGGCCTCTCCAACTATCCGCCGGAAGCCACCCGCGCGGCGGCGGCACTGCTCCGCGACCTGGGCACCCCTTGCCTCATCCACCAGCCGTCATACAGCCTGTTCAACCGCTGGGTGGAGGACGGGCTGCTGGATACCCTGGACCTGGAAGGCATCGGCTGCATCGTCTTCTCACCGCTATACCAGGGCCTGCTCACCGACAAGTACTTGAGGGGAGTCCCCCAGGATTCCCGGGCCGGCCGCAACCAGGGCGGTACCCTCAAAGGCAAGTTCAGCGAAGCCAAGGTGGAACTGGCCCGCCGGCTGGACGTCGTGGCCCGGCGACGGGGGCAGAAGCTGTCCCAGATGGCCCTGACCTGGGTTCTGCGCCAGCCGGCGGTCACATCGGCCCTGATCGGCGCCAGCAGGGTGAGCCAGATCGAAGATGCCGTGGCGGCCCTGGCCGCCGCGCCGCTCACCGGCGAGGAACTGGCGGCCATCGAGACCATCCTGGCCTAGTTTTACTGTGGCGTCCGCTGTTCCAAATTTGGGCCGAACCATCGTGAGGATGAAGGGTTTTATCAGGCCTGCCGTTCGTCCCTACGGTGTGGCGTTACATGGAACACTCGGAATTCGGTGTCCGGTCAGGATGTCTTCCCAGGGGAAGTGTATCGATTGAACTTGGTCGGATTTGGTCCACGCAAACCCGCACCCTTGCTGTGTCTCGTTCTGTCGCAATCAATGTTTGATCCGACTGATACAGGCTGGTGCATGAGTGGCTAGTTTTGATCCCTGGTTGCACGAACGTTGGGGTACCCCCCGATTCGAGGTTCTTCCTGAAGTAATCAAGAACTGTAAGCAGCCTAGCGCACGATCGGGAAAAAAAGACTGAAAAGAATGGCTTGACTGTGCAAATGTGAACGCTCACAATATTCTTCCCATCCTGGATATTTCATGGCGCGATGTCGCGCAAATTACGTCCGACAGCAATGGTTTGCGGCCAGGGCTGAACAGATGAAACACTCCACCCACTTCTGAGCCAAGGCTTGGCGGCTTAATCACTGGACACCCCGTCCGGGGATACCAAAGGAGAAAAACATGAACACCTGATTGTTTGGCGCTAAACAGGCTCCGTTGCAGGATTTTTCCCGCATAATTTCTCATGGAAGGAGAGTTTAAGCATGAATCGTTTCGGAAAGCTAATCTTCACCCTGTCTGCGACCCTGCTCTTCGGAACCAGCCTCTTCGCCCAGAAGACTGTCGGCATCGCGATGCCCACCCAGTCTTCCGCGCGCTGGATCAAGGACGGCGGCACCATGAAGACGATCCTCGAGTCCCGCGGCTACAAGGCCGACCTCCAATTCGCCGAGGATGACATTCAGGCGCAGGTAGCCCAGGTAGAGAACATGATCACCAAGGGCGATAAAGTCCTCGTGATTGCAGCTATCGACGGCGCCGCCCTCTTCAACGTGCTCGAGAAGGCCCACGCCGCCGGCGTCCAGATCATTTCGTACGACCGCCTCATCATCAACAGCCCCTGGGTTTCCTACTACGCCACTTTCGACAACTTCAAGGTCGGCGTCCTTCAGGGCGGCTACATCGTCAAGAAGCTCGGGCTGGAAAAGGGCAAGAAGGGACCCTTCAATATCGAGCTGTTCGCCGGTTCCCCCGACGACACCAACGCCGGCTATTTCTTTAAAGGCGCCATGTCGATGCTCAACCCCTACATCAAGTCAGGCGTGCTCAAGGTTCGCTCCGGCCAGACCGACTTCGCCAAGGTCGCCACGCTCCGCTGGGACGGCGCCGTGGCCCAGAAGCGCATGGACGACATCCTGACCTCCAAGTACACCGACGCCAAGGTCGACGCGGTGCTCTCCCCCTACGATGGCCTCTCGATCGGCATCCTCTCCTCGCTCAAGTCGGTCGGCTATGGCACTGCGAATAAGCCGCTCCCCGTCGTGACGGGCCAGGACGCCGAGATCCCCTCGGTCAAGTCGATCCTCGCGAAGGAGCAGACCCAGACTGTGTTCAAGGATACCCGCACGCTGGCTAAGCGCGCCGCCGACATGGTCGACTCCGTCCTCAGCGGCAAGCCCGCCGAGATCAACGACACCAAGACCTACAACAACGGCGTCAAGATCGTTCCGTCCTACCTTTGCAATCCGGTCGACGTGGACATCACGAACATCAAGCCGGCCCTCATCGATACCGGCTACTACACTGCGGCTCAGCTCGGGATGTAAAATTAGGGAACCGAGTCGTTCCAAGGAGAAAGACTTCGGACACGGGACTCGCAAGAGCCCCGTGTCCTTGGTTGCTCGGACGTTTTTGGAAGGCGGAGACATGTTGGATACAATCCTGGAGATGTGCAACATCACGAAGACCTTCACTGGCGTGAAGGCCCTCGACGGGGTGAGCCTGAAAGTGGGCCGCGACGAAATCCACGCTCTCGTTGGCGAGAACGGGGCCGGCAAGTCCACCCTGATGAAGGTCTTGAGTGGGGTTTACCCGCACGGGGACTATTCGGGCTCCATTCACTACGAGGGCTCGGAATGCGCTTTCAAGAGCATTCTCGATAGCGAAAAGCTCGGGATCGTCATCATCCACCAAGAACTCGCCCTGATACCTTATCTCTCCATTGCGGAGAACATCTTCCTCGGCAACGAGAGGGCTAAGGGCGGAGTGATCGATTGGCATCGGACCGTCTCCTTGGCGAGCGAGCTCCTGGCGAAGGTGGGGCTCGACGAGAACCCGAATTCCCTCATCATGAACATTGGTGTCGGCAAGCAGCAGCTCGTCGAGATAGCCAAGGCCCTGGCCAAAAAGGTGAAGCTACTCATACTCGACGAGCCCACCGCAGCCTTGAACGAAGAAGAAAGCAGCAAGCTCCTCGACCTCCTCCTTGAGCTGAAGAAGCATGGTGTGACGTCGATC
>Ga0302320_10027575_pt1 | contig 10943 bp, 9 predicted proteins | sample Bog_T0_3_FD_202130 | JGI IMG/M metagenome (GOLD analysis project Ga0302320, IMG submission 202130) | Peat permafrost microbial communities from Stordalen Mire near Abisko, Sweden - Bog_T0_3 | ecosystem: Environmental > Terrestrial > Soil > Wetlands > Peat | place: Sweden: Abisko, Stordalen Mire... | reverse complement strand
CAGAAAATGTCAGATTACAAGATAGTCGATATTGGATAGTCTATTCTATGGCCAATCCTTCAGCACGAATCCAAACTTGGCACTGGGTAAAAAGTAATTGGAAATGGCTGAAAGATACAACTGGTAATGATGTCGGTTTTACTACATTACCAATACAAGTTGCCCGCGCTTTTAGTAATCGATCTTTCCTAGAACCATATAAGGCTTTTTTCAAAAAGGTATATGAACCTAGTTTAGACAGGTCAATTAAACAAGGATTAGAAACCATAAAGATGCAAGCAACCTGGCATGAGCGTGATGAAAAAGAATTAAGAAATTGGCTGCTTAAGAATTATTCTTAAAAACAAATAATTTTAACTCTTATTAATATAGACTTGGCATGGTTTATAACTTATTCGGTGATGTACCGTTAATCCATGACTTGCCAGGGCCTTTTGATGGATTTTTGTGCCATACCCAACATGTGTTTCAAAACCATAATGTGGAAATTTTTCGGCTAACCTTTTCATATATTCATCCCTAGCCACCTTGGCCACAATACTGGCAGCACTGACCGTAGGAATAGTTTGATCGGCTTTAATTACGGGCTTTGAGTTATATTCAGGAGCATAGTTAATTGATCCGTCAATAATCACTTCCTCATTATCAATTGGATTAACTTGCTTTATGGCAATCGACGTCGCAAGCACCATGGCGGCAGTTAAGCCAATATTATCGATTATCTTTGGTTCTACCCAACCAAGTCCGATATCGGCTGTTAGTTTCAATTTATCAGACAATCTTTTTCTTGAGACAGGGCTTAACTGCTTTGAGTCTTTCAATCCGACTACTTGCTTGTGGAGTCTAATAGCACATACCACTAATGGCCCTGCCCATGCTCCTCGTCCAACTTCATCTACACCGATCATTTACATTAGTATATAAAAAACCTCCGGAATATACTCGGAGGTTTTTCTTTTTTCGACTGTAAACTTATTCTTTATCGACGGCTTCCGTTGTTTCTTTGGCGGCAGCTTCATGTGCTTTAAATTCACTTTCATGCTTCTTGGCTTCTTTTGCTTCTGCATCTGCAGCTGCTTTAAGTTCAGCTTCGTGAGCTTCAAGTGCTTCTTCCCTTAATTTTTCCTCTTCTTCTTCAGCTTTCTCATCATGAATAGTGTTGACGGCTTTCTTATCAAAATCAACACCTGTCAATCTAGTAGCTTTACCGGTACGTGAACGCATGTAACTTAGGTAGTTACGACGGACTTTAGTTCGTTTTGTAATTTCAACTTTCAAGACATTTGGACTGTGTAGCAAGAAACTCTTTTCAACACCGACACCACTGGCAATTCGACGTACCACAATACTGGCGGTTAGACTTTTTCCGCGGCTAGTACGAATTACCATACCCTCAAAAATCTGAACGCGTTCTTTATTTCCTTCTTTGATTTTCTGATGGACTTTAACAGTATCGCCGGTTTTTACGTTAACAACCTGCGATTTGGCGTATTTCTTATCAATCTTTTGTATCAAACTTGGCATAAACAGTAGACCTTATATTTTTTAAATACTAAATTTAGAGTCAAAAGAAACTATACCACATCTGTTTATCTTTGAAAAGCATAGATTAGTCTAAGACGCGTAAAATCTCTTCCAAGCTAGTTTCACCGGAAATCGCTCTAAGTACTCCAGCTTGTAATATAGTGACCATACCGTCATCTATAGCAATGCTTTCCAGCGCCTCGGTTGAAGTCTCGCCAAAAGGTTTACGCAGTTCGTTTTGCATGGCTGGTGTCATTAAAAGCAACTCCCTAACCGCAAATTGACCGGAATAACCAAATGGATTTTCTGCAGACTCCCCAGGATGGAATAACTGAATTTTATCTAGATCAGGGATCTGCATATCTTTTGGCAGGTTTTCAACAATATGCCCTAGCCAATTTATAGTCTTTTCATCGGGTTTATAGGCTTGTTTTGTTTTATCGTCTAAACGACGTACTAATCGTTGGGCGGTAATTAACCTGATTGCCGATGCAAAGAGTGGATTACTCTCACCAATAGAATCTAATAATCTAGTGAGAGCGGCAGTAGCTGAGGCTGCATGATATGTTGATAATACTAAATGTCCGGTAAGCGCTGATTGCAAAGCAGTTTTAGCAGTATCATTATCCCTTATTTCGCCAACCATAATCACATCTGGGTCAAGTCTTAGAACAGCTCTAAACTTTTCTGCAAAGCCGTTAACCTCATTACGTGACACAACTGGGATCTGAGTAATTCCTCTAATGTAATATTCAACAGGATCTTCTAAAGTAATAATCTTTCGTTCAGGCTTATTTAATTCATTAATTATGCTATATAAAGTTGTAGTTTTACCTGAACCGGTTGGACCGACAACCAGCACCAAGCCATTTGGGTGACTGATAATATCATCAATGATTTCTTTTTCATCATCTTTTAATCCCAAACTCTCTAATCTCATAAGTTCAGGTCTTAGGTTAAATAATCTAAGTACAACATCCATTCCGTATATAGCCGGTACAGTTTCAACTCGAAGGTTGACAGCAACTTTATTGCCGTCAGCCATTTTATATTCTTTATTGATATGTCCTGTCTGCGCATCATCTGATCTAGTAGATACATTTGCCGCTACAGCTAAACTGGATATTAATTGATGGTACTTTTCACTGCTAATCTCGGCAATCGGATGCAGGACACCATCGACACGAAATCGAATTCTAACTCGATCATTTTGATTCTCCAGGTGGATATCTGAGGCTTGCAATCTATAGGCTTGCGAAACAATATAGGCGAGCATATCATCTGCTCGAACCTGCGTCAGTGTTTGAGATACTGCCGATATTTGGTCTGATTCCTTGGCTGAACTAATATTAATGTCGTTATAGACAACAGCTTTCGGTGGATCGTAACGTCTCATAAGTTCTCGATAACCGCTGTCGGAGATAATAGCAAATTCGAGTCTTTGATCGGCAAATCTTTGGCGCAGATTGTTCATAGTGGACTGCGACGTATTATTGGTTATGCCGAAGTGAATATTGTGTTCATCGGAATACAACGGGACAATTTTTAACTGATACATTTCAACAAGTGAAATTACATCTGGGTACAAGTCAATCTTTTGTTTAGAAGTGTCCTCATAAGGCAAATTCAGCATCCGCGCCCGTCGCAAAGCTGTCTGTTCATCGATTATTCGAGCACTATCGTCCATTTGAACTATTATAGCAAGTAAGCATAAGCTTGGTGATATATTTTGATATCATATTTATTGACATGAACCATCTAGCAATAATCCTTTCAGATATACGTAGTACTTTTAACGTTGGCAATATTATGCGAACAGCCGACTGCTTTGGTATTGAACATATCTATTTCGCCGGTTATACTCCTTACCCAAAAATCGACAACGATGACAGATTGCCACACGAATACGGTAAAATTACAGCCAGTATTAAAAAGACTGCTCTTGGAGCCGAAGAAACTGTAGCTTTTTCCGTACATAAAGATACTAAAACAGCCATACTAGCCGCTAGAGACGATGGCTATCTAATTGCCGCTCTAGAACAAGCCGAAGGCAGCCAACTATTATCCAAATATCTACCACCAGAGAAGTTATCGATAGTATTAGGCAACGAAGTGGAGGGTATTTCAAGGGAGATTATAAGTTTATGTGATGTCATACTAGAAATACCGATGTTAGGTACTAAAGAGTCACTTAATGTCAGTAATTGTGCAGCGATCGCAATGTACGCCATAAAGTTTGGAAACAATTAATGATGAATCAAGTAACCCATAGATTAGGTCATGGCATATTTATCCTTGGTGCTTTCATGTTTCTTATTGGCGTAATTGTTTTAGGTCCGATGGGAAACTCCATTACTAGTGCGTTCGGTGTCAGCGACATTATTAATTTAAGTAATCAAGCCCGGACTCAACTTTCCATCCCTGCCCTGCAAGTCAATAATTCACTGATGAACGCAGCCCAAATGAAAGCTGAAGATATGGCAAGATTACATTATTTTGCCCATGTCGCACCAGATGGTACAACCGCCTGGGATTATTTTAAAAAAGTATCCTATAACTATCAGGTGGCCGGTGAAAATCTAGCTATTACCAACGAAAACGCTCAGGCAGTGATTACGGCTTGGCTAAACAGTCCAGCCCACCGCGACAACATGCTCAGTACAGTTTATACGGATTTCGGTATCGGTATGGCCAATTATGGAGACTACGAGGGACATCAAAACACTATAGTTATAGTTGCCTTTTATGCCAAACCAGCTGCTACCCAGAATATTGCCGCACCAACATTTACATCAGGTACGTATTCATTATTTAAATCTAACTTTACTAATATACCTCCAGCATTTTGGGCTGTAATTTCTGTATTCTTAATGTCCACTGGAGCCTATCTAGAATTCAAGCACTTGCAGCGTATACATCGTCAAAATCTAACAACTTAAATATTTATTGAAATTTCACATTATCTTGGCCAAAGGCTGATTGTAATTCGGTAATTAGTTCAACATCCTCTGCAACATGTTGCGGTAGTTTGATAATCTGTTTGTTTTCACCACCTAGGACAAGTACGGCATCATAATCACCGGGGAATCTATCTAACAAAATTTTTAAGTTTTTTAGCAGTTCTTGGTTGCTAGCATCTAGCATTCTTATATAGAGTCGGCTAGTTACAACAACGTTATCACTATTTTCAACCTTCGCCTTTGGTTTTCGTTTGGAAGCAGTTTTATTACCCAGCGATTTCTTAACTCCAGTTGGTTCATATTCCTTAGCCTCTTCAATTGTCACAATACGCGCACTATCGACAATTATTTTTGCTTCACCTAAATCGTTTCCGTCCTTATCTTTACCATTAATTTTACCCTTGATTATTTGGACCTTATCTTTTTGCCAAACATCCGCATTATCTTTAAAAGTATTCGGGAATACGACTAGTTCACACTCGTCACCTGCTAGATCTTCTATTTTTACAAATGCCATTGGCTGGCCGTTCTTAGTAGTAATTTGTCTGATACTGTTTACTATACCGCCGACTTCTATCGTTTTAGAATCATTTTCAGTATTTACTTGCGCAAGGGGTACTGTTAATTCGGACAATATTTTCTCAAATGCTTCTAGTGGGTGTTGCGACAAATATAGTCCCAGCAAATCTCTTTCCCATTGCAGATAATCATGTTCTTTATATAGACCACTGCTACTTGGCAAGTCGACGTTATATTGAGTCGATGGTTCGTTTTTGCTGTCGCCAAATAGATCAGTCTGGCCATTTTTATGATCTTTGGTTAATTTTGCGCCAACTGCTAGTACCGTATCGAGATTCTCTAGTAGTGCACCGCGGTCAACAAAGCGATCAAAAGCCCCGGCCTTTGTTAAACTTTCCCATACTTTACGGTTTACTAAGTGACTGTTTACTCGCTGAATAAAGTTAGTAATCGATGTAAATGGACCGTCTTTTTCTCTAGACTCTAGAATTTCTGCAACGGCCCCATGACCCACGTTTTTTACGGCATCCAGACCAAAACGAATCTCTGGTTTTTCATTTTTTTTATGCGGTACTACACCGAATTCATGAAATGATTCATTGACATCTGGAGGCAATACCCGCATTCCCATTCGTTTACATTCATTGATCTCTATTGCTAAACGATCGGTATCGTCAAAATCGCTGGTCATTACAGCAGCCATAAAAGCTGCCGGATAATTAGCTTTTAGATAAGCTGTCCAATAGGCAATCATTCCGTAACAGGCAGCATGGCTCTTATTGAAGCAATATGATGCAAAATCTTCTAACTGCTTCCAGAACTTCTCCATTAGATCTCTGTCGGCATTTGAATTTTTTATTGCGCCTTCAATAAATTCAACTTTCATTTTTGCAAGTACTTCAGGGATTTTCTTGCCGATACCTTTTCTTAGCGTATCGGCTTGTCCACCAGTAAAACCGCATAGTTCCTTACTGATCTGCATAACTTCTTCCTGGTAGATTAGCACTCCATAGGTATTTTTAAGGGCGTTCTCCATTTTGGGATGAAGGTAGGTAATTGGTTTAAGTTTGTTCTTTCGGGCAATAAATTCATCGATAAACTGCATTGGACCGGGGCGATAAAGAGCAACCATAGCGATGATATCTTCCATTACCGTCGGGTTCAATTGCTTGAGGTAGCGTTTCATCCCGGCAGATTCAAACTGGAATACACCGGTTGTGTCGCCCCGGCTAAGTAATTGGAAGGTTTTTTCATCATCAAGAGGCAGATTATCGATATCGATATCTTCTCCATAGACTTTTTTAATAATTCGTAGTGCATTCTTAATTATGGTAAGGTTGGAAAGTCCCAGAAAGTCCATTTTAAGCAGACCAAGTTCTTCTATAGGATTCATTGGATACTGGGTTGCAATAACACCTTTTTGGGCCATTTCTAGCGGAACGAATTTAACGATATCATCTGGTGCAATAACCACTCCCGCTGCATGGACTCCGTGACTGCGTACCGTACCTTCCAGTCTAATTGCCATGTCAATTACGGTTTTAGCATTGTGATTGGTCGAATATATCTCTTTTAGCTCGGCATTGTCTTTAATTGTCTGACTTAGGGGCGTATGACGGCCTTGAGCGGGAGGTGGAATCATTTTAGCAATTCTATCGGCTTCGGCGTATGGGACTTCTAAAACTCGAGCTACATCCCTCACGGCGGCTCTGGCAGCCATTCTGCCAAATGTCACAATGTTGGCAACTCTATCGGTACCATATTTCTCTATACAATACTTAATTACCTCATCTCTTCTAGAATCTTGAATGTCGATATCAATATCAGGCATGCTAATACGGTCGGGGTTCAAGAAACGTTCAAATAGAAGATCATATCTAAGCGGATCAATTTCAGTAATTCGTAGCGAATAAGCAATTATTGATCCGGCGGCACTACCACGACCCGGACCAAACACTATCCCTTGGTCTTTACCCCACTTAATAAAATCGTGAATGATCAGGAAATATCCGTTAAAATGCATACTGTCGATAACACCTAATTCAAAAGCGGCCCGTTCAGCTATATCCTTTGGCAATAATTTCTTAGCTTCAGCCACGGTCAGATCAGCCGCCTTTTTTTCATCAATGCCGGCGTAGCGATGAACTAGTCCGCGGTAGACTAGTTTGTCTAAATAACTCTTTTCATCATCCCCCTTGGGAACTGGAAATTTAGGAATCATTATTTTCCCAAGCTCGATTTCTACATCACATCGATCTGCAATTACTTTGGTATTGGTTATAAATTCCGGATGCTGTTTGCCCCATCTTTTTATAATTTCTTCTGGATCTTCAACATGCAATGGATATTCCTTTAGAGACATTCTTTTGGTGTCGCTTAGGAATGAACCGGTGCCTACGCATAATAATATCTCATGGGCTTCCTGGTCTTCGGGGTGTAGATAGTGGGCGTCGCAGGTTACAACCACAGGTATATTCAACTTCTTAGCTAGTTCTATTGTCTTGTCATTGACCTGATGTTGCATTTTGTTGTAAAGCGGATTTTTGGGATGCCCATGGTCCTGGACTTCCAGGTAGTAACGATCGCCAAACACTCCCTGATACCATTTGGCTATTTTCTCGGCTTCAGCATCCTGTCCGCTCTCGAATGCATTACCTAGCTCGCCTCCCATACAGGCGCTCATCGCGATAAGACCTTCGTTATATTTTTCAATCAGTTCATGGTCAACTCGCGGATGATAATAAAAACCTTCTAAGTTGGCTATGGTAGATAATCGCATAAGGTTTTTATAACCCGTTTCGTTCATTGCCAGTAGTATCAGATGAAAACGATTTTTATCCTTGCTTGGTTCTTTATCGGTATGTTTTCGGGTTGCAACGTAAGTTTCTAAGCCAATGATCGGCTTAATACCCTTACCTTTGGCTTCCTTGTAGAACTCAATAGTACCTGAAAGTGTGCCATGGTCTGTCTTAGCTACCGCACTCATACCGGATGTTTTTACAAAATCAACAAGTGGACCTAATTTAGTAAGTCCGTCTAATAAACTGTACTGGGTATGATTATGCAAATGAACATAATTTGCTGCAGTCAACTCGGTAGGCTTTGCCATCTAAGACCTCATTAATTGTTACTTATAACTATTATAAAAACGCTGGGGCAAAAACCCCAACGTTTTCTGGTGTAAAATCTACTCTATTAATATTAATTTTCGGATTTCTTAATGTATTTATATAGATGTTCTTTGGATTCTTTAGCTTGTTTAACAGCTGCTTTTAGATCTGGATCATCAGCATTACCTTCTCTAATGGCACTTAAAACTTCTTTAACTTTGGTTCTAGCAGCTTTAGCGTTGTCTACCATTTCAGATACTTCTTTGGAACCTTTTTGTCCGGCGCTTTTAGCTTTAGAAGTAGCCGTATTCATAGCATCCGTCAATTCGACGTAAAGTTCTTTAAGTAATTTTTCTGTTTCACGAAGCGCTTTAGCACTATTGTTTTTAATGTCTTTACGGGTTTCCTTTCCACTCTTTGGTGCAGTAAGAATACCGGCAACATATCCGGCGGCTAGTGCTACAGCTGTACCTATTGCGAATTTCTTAACTTTTGCCATATCTTTTTAACTCCCTTATTACTTCTTCTTAGATTTCTTTAAGTTAAATATACTGGTTAAAATCTTAACAAATGCGATAGGGGTCGCAACACTTTTAAGTGTATTACTGAAAGCTTCAATATTTTCGGCTGTATTTTCAGCCTTTTTAGCAACTTTTTTGGCTTCCATTAGCAAGGCTATCATCATCCCGGCAGCCACCATAGCTAGTACTAAAAATATTATAAGTGCGATTGATAAAATGATTACAAGTATATGATATGCATTCATATCTTTACTATATCATTATTCCTGTTCGAGTCTAGAATATAAGTACTTCCTAAAATCCGGACCAAGTTTTGGGTCGCAAAGTGCATGGTCAACTACAGCATGCAAGTAGCGAGATTTATCACCGGCATCGTGAAATACACCTTCTATGAATTTGCCGTAGACTTTTCCTTGGGCGGCAAGTTTATTAATACTGTCTCCAAGTACTATTTCACCACTTTTATTAGCTTCCCTTTCCTCAACAATAGACAGTATATCAGGTGTTAGTAAGGCACCTCCTACAGAAGCGTAATTTGACAAGGCGTGCTCTGGTCCAGGCTTTTCAGTTAGATTATCTATCTTAAAAGTTCGGTCATTCAATTTTTCACTTACCGAAGCTATTCCATAATGTTTAGTATCTTCTTTAGATACCTCAATTAAAGATATCACTGAACATCCCGTTTCCATATAGACATCGCAGAGCTGCTGGGCATGCGGTATTTCGCTTCTAAAAAAATCATCCGCAAAAAACATATAAAAAGGCTCATTATTCAAAAGATGAGCTGCATTAAGTAGTGGCAGAGCATTACCTTTTGGAGAGCCTTTCTGTCTGATATATATAAAGTTGGCGAGTTCAGCAATCGCTTTTATTTGTTCAGCCAGTTCGGGTTTACCCCTGGCTATTAGTTCATTCTCAAGTTCATCGCTTCTGTCAAAATGATCCTCGATGGCACGTTTGGTACTACCGGTAACAATAATAATATCCTGCACACCTGACTTAGCCAGTTGTTCAACTACGATCTGAATAACAGGCTTGTCAATAATGGGAAGCATTTCTTTGGGCATAGCTTTTGACTGAGGTAAAAAGCGCGTACCTAAACCGGCTGCCGCGATTACAGCTTTTGTTGGTTTTTTCATTTTTATACTCCTAATTGTTTCTTTATAAGATCCTGAACGATTCCGGGGTTGGCACTGCCTTTGCTGGCTTTCATTACTTGGCCAACCAAAAATCCGATAGCTTTCATCTCGCCTTTTCTTACGTCATCAGCTGCTTTTTGATTTTCAGATAGCACTTGCTCGATTATTAGTACTAGCTCATTCTCATCTGAAACTTGAATTAGTTTTCTGTCTATCGCTAGCTTCTCTGGATCGATATTTTTAGAAACTATGTCATTTAGTAATTCTTTAGCTGCGCTAGAGCTAATTTTGCCACAGTCAATCATGGCAGCGAGTTTAACAAGTTGCTCGAGAGAGCTACTGACTTGATCCCAAGTTATCTTGCCTTCAATATATAGTCTCTGTAGTTCGCCTAAGCACCAATTAGCAATGGTTTTAGCTGTCTTCTGATCATGCGCTTCTGTAACATACAATGTCAGTTCAGCCATCTTAGGTTCATCTAAAATTGTATTAATTTGTTGCTGATCAAGACCAAACTCGGCAAATTTTTCTCTAATTGCTGATGGCAGCATTGGCATTTCTTCCGCTAATTTGGCAACCAGTTTCTTATCTATGGTAATTGGTGGGATATCTGGGTCCGGGAAGTAGCGATAATCATGAGCTTCCTCTTTGCTACGCTGAGATAAGGTCTTTTGTTTAGCTTCATCCCATCCCCTAGTTTCTTGATTTACGATATTACCTTTTTCTAAAATCTCAATTTGACGCTTAATCTCATACTCAACTGCTTTTTCAACACTGCGAAAACTATTTAAATTCTTCGTTTCAGAACGTGTACCAAGTTTCTTAAAATCTGAACTGACACTGACATTAACATCAAAACGCATATTGCCATAATATAAATCAACATCTGATACGTCCGAATACTTCATTAGCAGATAAAGCTCATAAACAAAGGATCTAGCTTCGATAGCACTGTGTATATCCGGTTCTGAAACAATTTCTAGAAGCGGAGTACCGGTACGATTGAGATCAACAAGCGAATAATTGCTGCCGTTCGGATGAGTGTTTTTACCGGCATCTTCTTCTAGATGAGCACGGGTTATTCTAATTGGCACTAAGCTGCCGTCATCCATTGGAACTTCAACTATACCTTTGCCAACTATAGGACGCTCAAATTGAGTAATTTGGTAA
>Ga0302320_10027569_pt1 | contig 10944 bp, 9 predicted proteins | sample Bog_T0_3_FD_202130 | JGI IMG/M metagenome (GOLD analysis project Ga0302320, IMG submission 202130) | Peat permafrost microbial communities from Stordalen Mire near Abisko, Sweden - Bog_T0_3 | ecosystem: Environmental > Terrestrial > Soil > Wetlands > Peat | place: Sweden: Abisko, Stordalen Mire... | reverse complement strand
GTGGCTGCGAAATATCCTTCATCGTTGAGAAAGAGCTCGAGGTGATCGCGAACGTCGACGTCGTCCTCGATGATCAGCACCGTCCCTCGGCTTGGGCGCGCCGTTTCCGGGGCGCTCAGGAGCTCCGTCAAGAGAACTGCCTGCGGCGTCCGCGCCTTGGCTGTCGTTGGAACTTGAATCGAAAACACCGATCCTTTGCCCGGCAACGAGCGCACATGGATGGGATGGTCCAATAATGCGCCAAGACTCTTGACGATCGAAAGGCCGAGGCCCAGGCCGTGGCTGCGCTGACGGGCGGCATTGTCGACTTGGTAATATTCCTCGAAAACCGCTGCGAGTTCGGCCTTCGGAATGCCCACGCCAGTGTCCCAGACCTCGATGCGCAATGACGTTCCTCGACGACGACAGCCGACGAGTACGCGACCGCGTCGAGTGTATTTGAACGCGTTGGAAAGGAGGTTGCGGATCATCTGCTCGAGAAGCCGCGGATCGCTGCGGATAGACAGTTCGCAAGACATCACTTTCAGGTTCAGTCCGGCCTCTTCCGCGTGATAGGTCAATTCGCTGCGCAACCGGTCGAGCAGGTCATTCACTGGGAACTCGACAAGCGTCGCCTTTATCGCGCCGACTTCTATCTGATTGATATTCAGCAGCGTGTTCAACATCTCGGTCATCGCGCCGAGGGCTTCGTCTATGCCGTCGATGAGCTTCTTGGCTTTCTCGCCCTCGACCCGTTTGGCCAGCAGGCCTTGAAGCAAAGCCAGGGTTTGCAAGGGCTGGCGGAGATCATGGCTCGCCGCCGCGAGGAACCGAGATTTAGCGGCGCTCGCCGATTCCGCTTGCGCCTTGGCGCGCGACAGCGCCTCGGCGGTTTTCCTTCTTTCGGTAATGTTCTCGAACGTGACGACGACGCCCTCGATCTTCTTGTCGCCGGTGCGATAAGGCAGGATTCGGCGAATGAACCAAACGCCAGACTGCCCCTCGATCTCGCGTTCGATTGTTGCGCGGTCCTGTAAGACGCTGAGGGCGTCGGGCAGGAGATCGCCGTCGATAGCCAACGACTTGAGATCCGTCAACGGTCGTCCGATATCGCTGGGAATGACATTGAAGAAGGCCTTGGTCGCTGGCGTAAAGAAGCGAATATTGAAGTCGGTGTCGAGGAAAATTGTCGCCGTGTCGGTGCTGTAGAGCACGTTCTGAAGATCGTCCGATGTCGTGCGCTGCCGCTCCAACGTCTCCTGCAACTGGCTGTTGAGCGCGTTCAATTCCTCGTTCAGAGACTGCAGCTCCTCCTTCGAGGCCAACAGCTCCTCATTGGTGGATTGATATTCCTCGTTGACCGAGAGAGCCTCCTCGTTGATCGCCATTTGCTCTTCGTTCGAGACCTCGAGGTTGTGCAGAGCCTTCTGCAGGTCGCCCTTCGTGGCTTCCAGTTCGCGTTCGAGCTCGGCGACCCTGGGAAGCGCCTCGGCCGGGACCGCGCCGGACTCGACACGCGTAGACGGCCGCGCCTCCAGGAAGCAGACGAGAAACAGGGGCTCGCCGTCGTTGGACACGGGCGTCACGGCGACGCTGAACAATCGGGACTCGGCGCCATCTTTAACCTGTCCGCCGGTTATGACGACACGTTCGCCGCTCTGTTGCGCGCCTTGAAGGGCGGCTCTCAATTTTGTTCGCACGCCCTCCCGCGCCTGGGCGACGACGTCGAACGTCGGCCGTCCCGACGCGACCTTCAGGTAGCGATCCGTAGGCCCTTGTAAGTGGAGGCACTCGAGCTTGGCGTTGACCAGCACCGCAGCCGGCCCATAAGTCTCCACGACGTGTTTGTTGCACAGATCGGCCAGCGCCCGCTGCCGCGACGGCGAGGACGGCAGACCAAGCCGCACCCGCGTGCGTGGGCCATCGCCGAGGTTCGGCATGAAGGCGAGTTCGCTGGCGCGATTTCCGCCGATCCGCCGATAGAGCCGATCGGGCTTTGAGACCACTTCAAATTGGCCGTCGTTCACGCCCACAGCTTCCGCATTGCCGACCAACAGCAGGCCGCCCGAACGCAAGGCGAAATGAAAGATCCCGAAGGCTTTGGATTGCGCTTCCGGGTTCAGATAGATCAACAGGTTTCGACAGGAAATGAAGTCGAGGCGCGCAAACGGCGGGTCGGCGAGAATGTCCTGTACGGTAAACACAACATGGGCGCGCAGGTCCGGCGACACGCGATAGGAGTGACCTTCCCGCGAGAAATACTCAGCCAGCCGGGGCGCAGTGACCATGCCTTCTATCGATCGGGGATAGAGCCCCTCTCTTGCTCTCGCCACTGCGTCGGCATCGACGTCGCTGGCGAAGATCTGCAACTTGACGTCACTCTTTGAGGCGGCAATCTGCTCGCTGAATAGAATCGCGAGCGAGTAGGTTTCCTCGCCGGAGCTGCACCCGGCGACCCAGACCCGCAACGGGCGTCCGGGCGTGTGCCCATTCACGAGATCGGGAATGACCCGGTTGGCCAGATATTCAAATACGCTGGCGTCGCGAAAGAAAGAGGTGACGTTTATCAGCAAATCTCGGGAAAGTTCCTCGAGTTCGCCGCCGTCGCTTCGCAGGACGTCCAGATAGGCGCCCGCATCCGGCGTCCCCGACATGGCCATCCGGCGTTCGATCCGCCGCTCGATCGTGCCATGTTTGTAAAGCGTGAAATCATGAACCGTCTTCGTGCGCAATAGCGTGATGACTTCGGCAAGGATGTGGGCGACGCTGCTCGGCGCAGCCGCCCTGTCCGACCCGGGAGGCCGGTTCTCGCCGCGCTCACGCGTCACCAGCGCGGCGGCGATCTGATCCGTTGTGGCCACGAGATCGACGCCGCCCGTCGCGATGGCGGCCCTCGGCATACTATCGAAGCCGGCCTCGGCCGGGTCCTGGGCGATCACGAACCCGCCCTTGGCCTTGATCGCCTTGAGGCCTATGCTACCGTCGGCGCCGGCGCCGGACAGGATCACGGCGACGGCGCGCGGCGCGAAAGCGTCGGCGAGCGAATTGAGCAGAAAATCGAACGGCAGGCGCGCGCCATGTTTCTGCGCTGGCGCGGAAAGGCGCAACAGCCCTTTGCCGTCGACCGAGAGAAAGAACCCAGGCGGAATCAGATAGACGCTGTCACGTTCGAGCGACGCGCCATCGGTCGCCTGAGCAACATTCATAGCTGTCTGTGCGCTGAGGAGCTCGGTCAGCAGACTTTCGTGGTTGGGATCGAGATGCTGTACGATCACAAAAGCCATGCCGGTCGGCGATGGCAGAGCATGCAACAGCTTCTTGCACGCTTCGAGGCCGCCGGCCGAAGCGCCGATCGCCACCACGGGAAATGCGCTGCGATCACGTGCAGATAGCGGCCACCGAATCCACCGTCGTGATTCCGCAGCTGGAGAATGCGGACCACTCTTGGGCATGTCGATATGTTTCTCAAATACTGTCGGCGCTCACCGACCGACGTCTATTAGCACGAAACACACAAAATGACCATCAAATTAAGTGCGTCTCGCGACAACAGTTGGCGGACCGCCCGCGCGTCATCGACTCGTTGCAATACCCAATTTAAGGGCTGTCTCGGCGGAAACGCCGTAGATCAACTGCGGCGGCGCCTGAGCGACCAATCCTCCGGCGGCTGGGACTCCAAGCTCGCCATAGAGGGAGATCATCAGCGCGGTAGCTGCGCTGCTGACGTTTCCGGTTCCCGACTGCCCGGGATATGTCGCTTCATGGAAGCCCAGGCCTTTGAACCCACGTCCGGTCGAAAGACCGCCAACGCGATCCGCGTTGAGATAAATACGCTTGACGCCGCCGACAAAAATGATCGTACAGGAACTCGCGCATACTTGACGAGAAGCGTCTACAACGGTGCTCAGACCCGCCAATCTGATCTGGCGCGCGATTTCGCCGGCCGAATAGATGTCGCCACCCGGACTATCGAGATGGACGGTCGAGATGCTCCTGGCGCTCGCGATCAGGTCACGGAACCGATCTTGATCTCCAGCGACAATATGTCCTCTGAGCCAGATGGACTTGCCGGCAACTGACATTTCACTGGCCTGAGAGTCCCAACTGCAGAGCGAGACCACGGCGAGAGCCGCGACTGAGCTGACGGTCAACAACGATATGCGCAGGCATCGCTTCATATCACAAAACTTTCCGGGCCAAAGATCAGTCGGTCGAACGCTGTGAGCAGTGTGCCGCTGGACCGAGTCTCCACCGGGCCGTCTGTGCGCGATATAGGCACGGATCAGCCGAGCGCAAGCGCCTGCGTGGGTATATTCCGTCCGTAGAAGCGCTACGAGCCAAGGGCACCAATGGGGCCCTTGCGATTCCGGGCGCAGCGGCGGCCGCAAAGCTCGGCGGGGTTTGCAACCGGAACGGTCGTCCTGTCAGACACGAGGCCGCCCTACCGGTGGGGGACCGCCGACCGCGCGCTGTGGACAGGCGGCGAAACGCAACGGCGCCATATCGAACGCTTGCGAGTTCAGTGTCAGGGCGAACGACTAAGCGCGCGGCGCTGCGTCGATCTGGCGCCTGACGGTTGCCGCCAGTTCCTCCGCGAGACCAAGGGCCGCAGCGAGCACGGCGCGCTCGTTGGCCCATGAAGATCCGCGATCGGCGACGTCGAGCGAAAAGTCCAGCACCCCGACTTCCGCATTCAACCGCGTATTGAACAGCAATCGATTGTCGAGCCGTTCTTCGATCTTTCGGATCTCGACGCGCCCCATCCTCAATCTTCTCCTTGTGACCGTTTAGAAGCTACGGGGCGTAGCCCAAGGCACGCGGCGTCCGCGCCCGGGTCGCATCCGCTCATTCTTGCGGCTCGCCTAGAACGTTTCGCAGCGCGGACAGACGAAGCCTGATCTGATCATCCGGCAATATCAGATTGCCTTGGCTATCGACGATCCATACCGAGGGTGCGCCCTCGCTCAACAACGCCTTCGCGCTCAGCAGCGCTTGAGCGACTGTCGCGTACGTCACGCCACCCGTTTTAGCCCCGCGAGCCGACTTGATGGTGACAAGGAAGTTCGACGTCATGTTGAGAGCTCCACACAAACTCGTCTCCGCCGATAGAGTATCCAAACCAAGCCGGCTCGGGGAGGCTCGGAATCTACGCATTGCCAACGCCGTCGTCGCGTACTCGACGACGTCCTCTCTGCCGGGGCCACCACGTCATCAGTTCAATCTCACGTCCGGCCACTGCGGGCCTGAGTAGCTTCCGGCTCTATCGCCGATCCGTGTGTTTGGTACGCTTCGATTCGAATCCAGCGCGATCGGAATCGTCATGGCGAGACTTTCAACAATTCGACTCACGGCTGCGTCCCTTTGCGTCGCGTTGTTCGCGGCAAGTCCGGCCGTCGCCAAATGGGAGGCCGATAGCCAGGAAGCCGGAATAGCCGGACAGGCAGTGACCGTCGCCTGCGACGTGAGCGACGATGCGATCGTAACCGAGGTTTGCACCGACGTTCTGATGCGCTGGCGGCTCTGCGAGCGTGGATTTGTGGCCGAGCGTCTTTCGACGGCGGGCCTGTACGCGTGCTTCATCAACTGACGCGCGGGCGGGACACCCGATCCGGCGCGGCTTTCGCGACAGAAAATCGGGCGGCTGCTACCCCTTTCGAGGATTGCAACCGCCCGAGTTCGGGCGTCGGCGCATATGGGGGCAAATGACCGGCGCGCGGTTCTGTTGTTGTTAGTTGACCTACCGGGTCGGCCGCCATCGCGATAGATTCGGAATCTACTCACTGAGACCGTCAGTGTGCGATTTCAACGCCCGTGGCGACGGGCGCGACCCCGGCTCCGTTTGGGCGCAGGGATTTGTCGCTCTTCTGGAGGATGTCGATAAACGGCGTCAGGATATCGATAGGCATCGGGAAGATGACCGTCGAGTTCTGCTCGGCGCCGATTTCTGTGAGGGTCTGCAAATAGCGCAGCTGCATCGCGGCGGGAACACTGCCCAGAATCGTGGCGGCGTTGACGAGCGTCTGCGAGGCTTGAAACTCCGCTTCCGCGTGAATGACCTTGGCGCGTCGATCGCGCTCGGCTTCGGCCTGTTTGGCGATCGCGCGAACCATGTTCTCGGTGAGCTCGACAGTGCGGATCTCGACATTGCTGACCTTGATGCCCCAGGTCTCCGTCTGCGCGTCGAGGATGCTCTGCACGTCGGCGCTGAGCTTCTTGCGTTCGGAAAGCATTTCGTCGAGATCGTGCTGGCCGAGTACGGCGCGCAAAGTGGTCTGAGCGAGCATGTTCGTCGCCGGCATGTAGTTCTCCACTTTGATGATCGCCCGTTCGGGGTTGACGACGTTGAAGTAGAGCACGGCGTCGACTTTCATCGACACGTTGTCATGCGAAATCACGTCCTGGCTTGGGATTTCGATGACCTTGATGCGGAGGTCGACTCGGACGAGTTCCTGTATGAAGGGAACCAACAGGACGAGCCCTGGGCCTTTGACCTTCTCGAAACGTCCCAATGTAAACACGACTGCGCGCTCATATTCACGCAGGATACGCACCGAGGCGGCGAGGAGCATGACCACTATCAGAGCGAGCAGCGGAACGAGGTAGGAGGAGAGACTAAACATGATTTCGCCTTTCCGCGCTTCGGCCTCGAGCAGGCGCCCGCGCGCAGTTGCGCGATTTGATTTACTCGAACGTGCGCCGATAGCCTCGGATTCTACGCAGGCCGCGTCAGATCCACGCGGGCCGCGCGTCAGATCGCATCCGCGCCCGCGCCAACCGCTCGCGCAGGTGCGTATGTCTGCTCGGTGTGGTCGAGATCTCTGGCGGCCCGCGCCGTCTCCGCGCGCGCGGCGGCTCAAAACGACGTCGTGGACGCCGACCACGCGGTTCGACGGCAACGGCCTTTGCGTAGCACGCAGTTGGGTCGATTGAGTATATTCCGAACCTATTGAGTTGGATCGCCTGCTTCCAGAGTCGCAAACCGAAAAGGCGTCGGCAGTGTGGAGAGGTCCTCATTGATCGCGTGTCGACGTCGTGACCCGAAGGAGATCCACATGGAAAGATATCAGACGGCTGTCGGCGTGTTCGCCGATCACGACAGCGCCGAAAAGGCGGTCAAGACCTTGAACGCCAGTGGGTTCGACATCAAGCACCTGAGCGTCGTCGGCAACGGCTATCATTCCGAAGAGAAGGTCGTAGGTTTTTACAACATCGGCGATCGCATCAAGTTCTGGGGCGTCCGAGGCGCGTTTTGGGGTGGTTTCTGGGGCCTGTTTCTTGGCGGATTGTTCATCACGACACCCGTGGGCGGACCGGTATTCATCGTCGGGTTTCTCGCTTCCATAGCGATCGCCGCGATCGAGAACGCTGTCGTCGTAGGCGCCTTGGGCGCTCTTGGCGGCGCGCTCTACAGCATCGGCATACCCAAGGACAGCGTGTTGCAATATGAGTCCGACATCAAGGCTGATAGCTTTCTGGTGGCTGCGCGCGGCTCCGAAGCCGAGGTCGCCCGCGCCAAGAACCTACTCGCGAATTCAAATGCCGCGCGCGTCGAGGTCCACTCAAACGTCGACGCCAGGGACTTGGCGCCCGCCACCGTTCCCGCGGCGGCCTGAGACGGTTCCAGCATCCGATCTGAGTTGTGTGTGAAACAAACGAAGCAACATGGGACCGTCGGCGGTTCTCCGTTTCCGGCGGCGCCCTCCGGTCAAGTCCGGAACGTCCGCCTCGCCTTGGCCCGCGAAAAGGCCTCGCTGCTTGAAGCCTGTTTGTGCGAGCGTCGCCGCCAGACCTCCCGCTTCAATATGAGATCGTGGCTTTGCGTTCGAGAGGCCGATCTCCCCAACGACGTGCGCCCGACCGAGACCCTGGACGTACTCGCGTTGTTGATGCGAAGACAGGGTCCTGGATGAAGGCGGCCGGGAAGCGGCGGACAGGCGCGTTGATCGCTCGCTAGGACGAGGTCGGCGCTGCCGCGGACATGGGCTTTGTCATCGCGATTTCCCGGCGGATGATCCACAAACCCGGGAGCATCGGAAGCCACAACGTGAGGCCTCGCAAGATGAGCGTTGCCGCGAAGCTCGCTTCGAGTCCGCCGCCCAAGAGGTGAAGAAGTCCCGTGCAGCTGACCTCGAAGGAACCAAGGCCCAGCGGGATCGGCGACAGCGTCGCGACGATCGACGCGAGGACGAAGCTCGTAAACGTGCGAGCCAGATCCAAGTCCAGGCCAATCGCGCGGCTGGCGCACCAGAGCGTCGCGGAATCGAGCAGAAAGACGGTCAATTGCAAGGTAACCGAACTCATCAGCAGTACGGGGCTTCGCAGCAGGTCGGAGCGAACCCGATCGAGCATCTCCGCGAGTTTGGCGAACGGACGCCACTGCAGAGCCCAATGCGGGATGAGTCGCCCCTGCGCGCGCGAGAGTATGGCCAGCGCCGCTCCCAATGCTCCGATCACGACGGCGAACGCTATGAGAAGCGATCGCCAGGCAAGGTTGAGGTCGCCAGTATGCCAAAACAGCACGAACGCCAGCAAGCCAATGAGAAGATACGCGGCATAGTAGGACACCGTCTCGATCAAGAGCGCGGTCAACGCAATTGCCGGGGCCACGCCGCGACGCGTGAGGCCGTGCATGACCAGGAGGCTGCCGCTAAGCCCCGCAGTGGGAATCGCCTGGTTGGCGACGAGTTCCATCAGTGCGAGCCTGAGCAAGCTCCAGAGCGGCAGCGGCGACTTGGCTCGCTGCAGAATGGCGTACCAAAGGAGGGCCGCGCAAAGATACGTCGCCGACTGGCAAGCCAATGCTGCCCCAAGCCAAATTGGTCTGGCTTGGCGAACTGTCGTCAAGAAGTTCTCGATGTCGCCGAACCGCAAGATCAGAGTGATTAGCCCGACGAAGATCAAGGCGCCAAAAGCCCAACCGGTTCTCAATGCGAACGACGAACCCGCCCAGGGCCACGCGCTTGCGGCGTCTGCCGGATAGTTCGGCGACTCGTTCGTGTGATCTGGAGTCGAGACGTGGTCTTTGCCCGGACTCGTCGTCGATACGGGGGTCGCCATTTCGTAGTTCCGTTCTCCAAAGAGGCGGCTCGACGCGAGCGCAACGCAAACCTGCCTGACGTGCGGCGCCATCGCGGGAATCGGCGCCAAAACCTGTCGAAGATCGAGACTTGATTGCTGGCTATCGAACCTCAAAACGGGCCGAAGGTAAACCCTCATGGGCGTAGGTACTTTCCGAGGCTGCCCGTCGCGCAGCGCCAGGGGTACACGCAACCGAGATATGACAGATAGCTCGAAGTCGGTTCCGAGCTCGGCGGCAATCACCTCGAGTTCCAGCTTGTCCTTCGCTGCTGCTTGTAAGACAGGCGCCATCCCCCCGAGGCGAACATCGAACACAGGTTTTTGCTCGTCGTCTTAGAGCGCGGCCGGCAATCTCTAAGGACTCAGGGCGTATGACGAACGCTCGCGGTTCCTGAAACCTCCCGTGTCGCGATTAGAAACGTCGTCGGAAGTCGCCAGGCGCCAAGATTGCTTTTCGGCGTCCGTAACCTCGACCGAATTGACGACAGCGCCGTTGAGTCGGCGATCCGAGGGAAGAGAATGAGCGTCATTCCAACTGAGGGCAACCAGGAGGCGATTGTACAGGAAGTGGAGATGCCTCTCCCCTCCGACCCGAAGACGGTCTTCCTCGCCGGACTCTTTGCGTTGGCGCTCGTGGCCGCCGTCTACATCGCCCGCGAGATTGTCCTGCCTCTAGTTCTCGCATTCACTCTCAAGCTGTTGTTGCAGCCTATCATGCGTTTCGCCGAGCGCTTTCGCGTTCCGAGGGCGATTATGGCGCTGTTGTTGATCCTGGCTTTCTGCGGAACGATTGTCGGTTTGGTCACGGCCGTCTCCGCCCCGGCTCACGATTGGGCGATCAAGTTGCCCGAAGGGTTTCCCCGCCTCGAAGAGCGCTTGAGTTTCCTGAAGACTCCGATCACCGTGCTTCAGCAGTTCGTGATTCAGGTCGACAGCATCGGCGCGACGGGGCCGCCACAGCCAACCGCGGGCCCACTCGGAGGCGCGGCTCTCCTGACCAGTCTCTTTGGGGGCGCCCGGAGCTTTGCCAGCGGCCTGTTCATGACGATGTTGTTCCTGTACTTCCTATTGGTGTCGGGCGACACGTTCCTGCGCCGGCTCGTCGAGGTGCTTCCGCACTTTCACAGCAAGCGCCAAGCGGTCAGCATTTCGCAACATATCGAAAGCGATATCTCCGTCTATCTGATTACCATCACGATTATGAACGGCGCGGTCGGCGTCGCCGCGGCGATCGTGATGTGGGGCACGGGAATTGAAAATCCTGCCCTCTGGGGGACGGTCGCGTTTCTCTTGAACTACGCGCCGATTCTCGGCCCGACGGTGGCGTTCGTCATCTTCTTGTTCGCCGGCATGCTAACTATCGACGCTCCGTGGCAGGCGTTCCTGCCTGCCTGCCTGTACCTGGGGATTCATCTGATTGAGGGCGAGATCGTGACCCCGATGCTCTTGGCCAGGCGATTCACCCTCAATCCCGTGCTTGTCATCTTGTCGCTGGTGTTCTGGCTATGGATGTGGGGAATTCCCGGCGCGATCCTCTCGGCGCCTATGCTGGCGATAACCAAGATCATCTGCGATCGGGTTCGACCCTTTGCCGCCCTAGGCCACTTTCTCGCGGGATGAAGACAATCCATGAGAATGACAGCGGCGCGGTCGCCTGAAGCCGCGCGCAATTTCGTTCTGACCTTGGGCGCCTGGCGATAGCTCGAGTGTCTGGTGCAAACGGCGCGACGGCGGTAGTCTCGTGCGATGCTCACACCCGCCCGCAGGCTCAGCGTTTCGGTCGAGGCCGAGGGTCGGGTTCACGTGCGCCGAAGCGCGGGTTCGCTACGCTTTGAGTGGTTCAATAGGAGATCGACGACATGGCGGCGCACGCAACAGGCGATCAAC
>Ga0302320_10027567_pt1 | contig 10945 bp, 10 predicted proteins | sample Bog_T0_3_FD_202130 | JGI IMG/M metagenome (GOLD analysis project Ga0302320, IMG submission 202130) | Peat permafrost microbial communities from Stordalen Mire near Abisko, Sweden - Bog_T0_3 | ecosystem: Environmental > Terrestrial > Soil > Wetlands > Peat | place: Sweden: Abisko, Stordalen Mire... | reverse complement strand
CGGCGCCTGTGATCGCCGATGCCCTGCCGGTTTTTGCGTCGATGGCCCACAGCGGCCGCTGACCCAAGTGATCGGTGGTCGCGAACAAGCTCTTGCCATCGCGCGACCAGGCAAAGTCTCCGATCGAGCGGTCCCAGCTCTGAGTCAGCGGGTGCTTGGCGCCCGACTTGAGATCGAGCAGTACCAGGTGAAAGCGGTCTGCCTCGAAACCTGGCCGATCCATCGCCAGGTAGGCGAGCTGCGTCCCATCGGGCGAAAATGCCGGGTGGCCGTCCCAGGCAGGATTGTCGGCCGTCAAATTGCGCGGGGTTCCGCCTGTGGCGGCCACCTCATAAATGTCGAAATTGGTGGACCATGCTTCGCCGGCCGCAGCGCGCACGGAGAATGCCACCTGGCTGCCATCCACGCTGAATGCATAGTCTTCGCGCCCGCCGAAGGGTTTGCCAGGCACATCGCCGATGCCGGCGGTGAGGTTCACCGGCGTGCCGGAGGCCACTTGATTCAAGGGCAGCGCGAACAGCTGCGACCGCCGGCCATCGCCCCAGGTGTCCCAGTGGCGGACAAACAGCTGCGTGTACAGCACGCCCGTGCCCTTCGAATGCGCGGCCGCGTCCAGCCGCTGCTTGGTGCAGGCGAAATCCGCGCAATCCAAGAACACCTCGACGCTCACCACAAGGCGGTCGCCCTTGGGAGAGACGCGAAAGGTGCCGACGTCGAGCGGCAAGTTGGTCACCTGCAAGGCATTCGCGCCGGGTGCATCGCTCGCGGGCGCCGCCGGCGCCCGCCACACTTGAGTGGAGCCGCTGCGGTTCGACAGAAAGTAAACGAAGCGCCCATCGGCACTCCATTCGGCGGAACCGGAATTCGCGGCAAGATCCGTAACACGGACCGCCGGCGCGCCGCGCTTGGTGCTGTCCACCATCCAAACGGCCGTGCGCCCCTTGTTGGCTTCCAAATCGGTGCTGCGCAGCGTGTACGCGAAGCGCGTGCCGTCCGGCGATGCGGCGATGTCCGAGACCCGCTCGAGCCGCACCAGGTCCTGAACCGTGAATGGCTGCGCGTGGTCGGCAGCGCCGCTGTGCGCGGCGCTGCACACGCCGCCGAAGACAAACCAAGCGACACAGGCCGCGGCAATACGATGCCCACTCATGAAGGTTCCCTGATTGTTTTAGTTTGGCGCCAAAGCCCCGCAGGCTAACATGCCCGCATGATCGAGAACACGGCGCCGCGGGTTTTGAGCTTCGATCTGGACGACACCCTGTGGCCGGTGGCGCCGGTGATTGCAGCCGCCGAGAGCGAGCTGTTGACCTGGCTGCGCGCCAACTACCCCAAAACCGTGAGCGGCCACGATGTCGATTCGCTGCGGATGCAGCGCGCGCAGGTGGCCGAGAGGTTTCCGCAGCACGGCCACGATCTCACCTTTTTACGCCATCGAGCGCTCAAGGATTTGTTCGGCGCCGCGGGCCATGAGGAGTCGCTCGCCGACCAGGCGCTGGAAATATTTTTTGCGGCCCGCAATCGGGTGCAGTTCTACGAGGATGCGCTGCCGGCGCTGCGGCGCCTCGGCGCGCGCTATCGCTTGTTCGCCATCAGCAACGGCAATGCGGATTTGCAACGCTGCGGCATCGCCGATTTGTTCAGCGGCCACATCACGGCACGCGCCGCAGGCGCGGCCAAACCCGACCTGCGGATTTTCGCGCAACTCGAAGCGTTGGCCGGCGTCGAAGCGGCCGAGGTGCTGCACATCGGCGACGATCCCTTGGCCGATGTGATCGGTGCGAGGCAAGCCGGCATGCAAGCCATATGGCTCAACCGTCACGCGCGCGAGTGGCCGGCGATACTCGCGCGGCCATCGCGCACTATTTCGACGCTCGCGGAAATTTTTTAGCACCAAGGAGATGCAGCGCGCCGTTAGCAGCCTAGCGCGTCGATTGCTGATTAAAGAAACGCTGAAAATATGGGCATTTTCTGACACTGGTTCGCGCTTTTACGCTTCACTTGTGCGTAGTTTTGTCGCTAGGATGGAATCAGTCGAAGAAGGATGCCGAGCATGCAAGCAGTTTCCGGATCTCTTGTGGCGGTCAGCTCTTTGCGCGAATTTTTTCGTGACGCGTTTCACGCCGCCAGCGAACGCCAACATCTCGACATCGACGAACAGGCGGAACAATACGTCGTCAACCTGCTCACCATGTTCTCGCGCGCCGAGGCGCTGTACGAGCAGACGCCGGAGGGACTGCGCATCAAGCCGCTGGCGCACATGCTTGCCGACGCACTCGAGGCGCCGACGGCGGCGGCGCGGCAGCGCAGCCTGCAACGCTTGGGCGATGTGTCGCTGTTCATTGCCGGGTTCTTCGCGCAGAGCTTTGCGCGCAAATTGATCGACATCGACTACCACATCGCCATGGGCGGCAATGCCTATAGTTCGCTGGCGGATACCCTGCAGCGCTCGGTGTCCGGCCGCTCTATCGCCGCGATCTACGCGCAGCTCGCGAGCAAGTTCCAGCCGCTGGTCGATGCGCTGAACGATGTCAGTGAAATGTCGTACCAGCATACCGATGCGGACATCTTGCGGCTCTACGAAATCTGGATGAAAACCGGCAGTCCGCGGGCGCATGGCCTGCTGAAAAAGCTCGGCGTTCAGCCGGTCGCGGCGGGCGGCGCGCGCCGCGAGCATTGAGCGTGGTTCTGCAGGGACTGCAATCGCTGCTCGAGCGCCTCTACGATGTCGACATCGACCACGACGTCTACGATTTTCTAGTCACGGACCGGGGCCGTGTGCCCGGGCTTGCGCCCGCGGCCCAAGCGCGCGCCACCGAAGAGGAATTGCTGCTGGCGGAAACCGCCGATGGCGCGGGAATTGCGCTGTACCTCGATCCGGATTTGTTGCGGCGCCTGGAAGGCGCGGATCCGGTCGGTGCGCTGACGGAAAACAATCTGGCGGATTACTGTACGGCGCTCGAGGGCGTGAGCCACTTCGTGTATTCGGCGTGGCGGCTCGAGTGCGATTTGCCGGTGTCGCTGCTGGAGCTCGAGACTCAGGCCGAAGTCGATAAATATGCGGTGACGGTGTTTCTGTTGGCGGATCAACAGGGCGGAGTGTATCCCGCGCAGGTGCATGCACGGCTGTTCGATCGGGTGAGCTTCGATGCGCGCTTGGAGCCGGATCAGTATCTGCGGTATCGCACCGCGCACCGTTGCGCCGCGCAGTATTGCCGCCGGCTCGAACGCCGCTTCGTCAGTCGCGGGCAAGCACGTATCGAAGCGCTGGTGCGCGAATTGCGAAAATTCTATCGGTTGGGAAGCGCGGCGAAGTTGCGTCACGCGCTCGCGTGAGCGGAGACGTTCTACTCTTGTTCCTGCTTATTTTTGGCTGCCTGCTTCTTTAGCTTGAGGAACTCGCCGAGGCGGCGCAGATCCTTTTTCTTGCGCGGCGCAGGGTCCACCGCCTTGCCCAGCTTGCCGCTGTCATACGGGTTGTAGCCCTTCTTCTTGCCGAGCGGGTTGGCTCGCACTGCGTCGGAGGAGGGCTGCGGCTCATCGAGGATCTTCAAGGCCGGGTGATCGAGTTTCTGCTGCAACCGTTCGGGAGATGTTTCATTGCCGAAGGCGCCGGTGGAGATGGCCCACTCCCACACCGCATTGCCGCGATCGTCGAATTTGACACGACCGGCCACGCCCCCTCGGTCGAAGCTGGGCTCGGTTGGCTCGTCCGCGCCAAGCTCGTCGGCGTCGGGGTATTTTGGGGTCTGTCCGCTCACAGTCCCTTTTTAATGTCGCCCCAGGTTAAGTTCAACCTGAACTCATCGAAATTTGGCAAACCGTCACAGTTGTAGGTGATGTTGGGCACGCCACAGGGCCATCGCAGTCTTACCGTCGTTGAGTTCGCCGCGCAGCACCATTTCGACCGCGGTCGAGAACGGGCGCCACTGAATCTCCAGTTCTTCGTCGGCGTCGGGCCTTGCGGCGCCGAGGTCCAAATCGCGCGCGAGGTAGAGATGGATGATTTCCGTGAAGATGCCCGGGGCCGGATAGAACTGCCCGAGGGACGTCCAGCGCTTGGCGCTGACGCCGGTTTCTTCGGCGAGTTCGCGCACCGCACAAATCTGCGGCGCTTCGCCCGCGTCGAGTTTGCCGGCCGGGATCTCCCAAAGAAAATCGCCGATGCCGTGACGATACTGGCGCACCAGACACACCCGGTCGGTGTCATCCAGGGCGACCACCGCCGCGGCACCGGGGTGTTTGACGAAATCCAAGTCGAACTCTCGGCCCTGGCTGTAACGTAAACGCTCGGTCGAGACTTCGATAATGCGCCCGCGATGCACCACGGTGCTCCGGGTGGGAGTTGGTTTCTGCATGTGCGAAGTCTACATGTGACCTGGCTCGTGGCGGGGCACCGCGGAAGTACGCGATCCTTAAGGAACTTTATACTGATTGCATCGCAATCTGGATATTTGTACAGTACGCGCACGCCCATGATGAAAGCCAAGCCCACTGCTTTTGACTCGTTGAATTCGTCACAGCGCCGGGCCGCGACTTTCGGCACGGCGGTCCCCGACAAGGGAGTCGACGCGGGACCCATGCTCATCTTGGCCGGCGCCGGCACCGGCAAAACCAACACCCTGGCACACCGCGCCGCTCATCTCGTGTTGCACGGCGTCGACCCGGCGCGCATTTTGATGCTGACCTTCACGCGCCGCGCGGCGCAGGAGATGATTCGGCGCACCCAGGGCATCGTCGCGCAGGTGTTGGCGGACCGCGGCAAGGCCGGCGACCGCAGCGTCACCTCACGGCTGCTGTGGTCCGGGACATTTCACTCAGTGGGCAACCGCATCTTGCGGTTGTATGCCAAACACCTGGGTCTCGATCCGAATTTCACCGTGCTGGACCGCGCCGACGCCGCCGACCTCATGGACGTGGTGCGTCATGAGCTCGGGTTTTCAGCCAAGGACAAGCGTTTTCCCCGTAAGGACGCATGTCTCGCCATCTATTCCTATCGCGTCAATACGCGCCTCTCGCTGAAACAGACTCTGGAAGAACAATTTCCATGGTGCCGCGAATGGGAAGCGGACCTTACGCGCATGTACCGAGAATACGTCGGCCGCAAGCAGAAGAATCACGCCCTGGATTTCGACGACTTGCTGCTTTATTGGCACGTCATGATGCAAAACCCGGCCCTGGCGCAGAGTTTGTCGAAAAATTTCGACCATCTGCTGGTCGATGAATACCAGGACACGAGCACTCTGCAGGGCGAAGTCGTGCACGCGCTCAAGCCCGACGGCAAAGGCGTCACGGCGGTCGGCGACGATGCCCAGGCGATCTACTCGTTTCGCGCGGCGGCGGTTGAGAACATCTTGGGTTTTGCCGACCGCTACAAGCCGAAGGCCGAGATCGTGGTGCTGTCGCAGAATTATCGCTCCACGCAGCAGGTCTTGGATGCGGCCAACGCGCTGATGGCGGACGGTGCCCGCCAGCACCGAAAAACGCTGCTCGGAACGCGCCAATCCACCCAAAAGCCCGTGTACGTGGCGCTGGACGATGCCGTCGGCCAGGCGGAATACATCACCAACAAAATATTGGCGACGCGCGAGATCGGCGGTTCCTTGAAGCGCCACGCCATCCTGTTTCGCAGTTCGCATCACAGCGACGTGCTCGAGGTCGAGCTCACCAAGCGCGACATTCCGTTCGTCAAGTACGGCGGTCTGAAATTTCTTGAAGCCGCGCACGTCAAGGACATGATGTCGGTGCTGCGCTGGGCCGACAATCCGCACAATTCGGTGGCCGGGTTTCGGGTGCTGAAGCTGTTGCCCGGTATCGGCCCGGGCCATGCGAAACAAGCGCTCGACTATTTCGAGGCGCAGAACTTCGCGCTCAAGAGCCTGGCCAACTTCGAAGCGCCGCAGCCCGTGAAAATGGATTGGAAGCGCTTTTGCGCGCTGATCGAGAAGCTCGCCGACCCCGCGACTCCCTGGCCGGGCCAAGTCGGACTGGTGCGCGAGTGGTACAAGCCGCAGCTCGAGCGCATTTACGATTCGGCCTGGACGCGCATGGGCGATCTCGAACAGCTCGAGCAGCTGTCGCTGCAGCACAACACCCGCGAACGGTTCCTCACCGAATTGACGCTGGATCCGCCGGTGGCGAGCGGCGACCAATCGAACGGTGCCTCCAAGGACGAGGATTACGTCATCTTATCGACAATTCATTCGGCCAAGGGCCAGGAATGGGACATCGTGTACGTGCTGAACGTTTCGGACGGCAACTTTCCGTCGGAGTTCTCGACCGGCAAGCCGGAAATGATCGAAGAGGAGCGGCGCCTCCTGTACGTGGCGATGACCCGCGCGCGCAACGAATTGCATCTGTGTGCACCGCTCAAATATGCGGTCACGCAGCAGGCGAAAGACGGCGATAAACATGTGTTCGGCGCGAAGAGCCGCTTCATGACCGACAAAGTGCTCGAGAGCTGCGAACGGATTTCGCTGCGCAACCTGCGCGGGGTCGAGAACCTGAAGGAAGGGGAAACCGCAACCGTCGATGTGGTCGCGCAACTCAAAGAGATGTGGTGAGTACAGCGAGCTGTACCCGATCGTAACGTCGCGTCAGCGGCCTTAAAGTCGGCCGCGGAAAGTCATCGGCGCATCACCAGCGCCGCGGTCCCGAGCCGCCGACACCACCACCACCACCACCACCCGAGGGCTTGGCTCGCGGTGCGCGCTCCTGAGCCTCGTTGACGCGCAGCGGTCGCCCACCCATCTGGAAGCCGTTCGTTTGTTGAATCGCGGTTTGAGCTTCACCTGCTGCCATGTCCACGAATGCAAATCCGCGCGGGCGCCCGGTTTCGCGATCGTTGATGAGTTTGACCGATTCGACTTTCCCGTGGCGCTCGAACAGCGCCCGAACTTCGTCTTCCGTCGCAGTGAATGGCAGGTTGCCAACGTAGATCGTCGTCATTCAACTAATCTCACTAACAGTGTTGCAACATTCAGACGCCGCCGCGCGAATGCCAACACGCCGGAGCCTGCACCCGGTTCGATGCTACGCCAGGGGATTATTGTTGGCAAACGGGCCTTTATTCGACCTCGAGGTATGCGTAACCGTTAAGTTCGAGTTCGTAGAAACGCTTCACGGCCTGTGCCTCGGTGAGCGACATCCGGCCCTCCTGGATGGCCCTCTCGCAGTCCCGGGCGATGGCCGGGTACAGCTCGTCCGTGTCATATTCCATGTACTCGAGGACCTTGTTGGCGGTGTCGCCTTTGACGATCTCCTCGATCCACCAGCCGCCGGCGTCCTGCAGCCGGATGTGCACCACATGGGTATCGCCGAACAGGTTGTGCAGGTCCCCGAGGGTCTCCTGATAGGCCCCCACCAGGAAGGCGGCGAGGTAGTAGGGCTCCCCGGGCGTTAACTCATGGACTTCCAGCGTTCGCTTGGTGGCGCGGGGGTGCACGAAGCGGTCGATTTTACCGTCCGAGTCGCAGGTGATGTCGGCGAGCACGGCATTGCGGCCCGGCCGCTCGGTCAGGCGCTGGATCGGCATGATGGGGAACAATTGGCCGATCGCCCAACTATCGGGGAGCGACTGGAATACCGAGAAGTTGCAGAAATAGATGTCGCTCAGCATGTCCTCGAGGTCTTCGAGCTCTTCCGGGACCCGATCGAGCTTGCGGCAGTAGTCGCGAATCTTGGTGCAGGTCGCCCAATAGAGTTTTTCCGCGAGGGCGCGAAACTCGAGACTCAAATAACCCAAGTTGAACATCTGCAACGCCTGTTCGCGGGCCTGCAAGCCGTCGTGATAACACTCGACCAGCCGCCGCTCGTTGATCGAACGGTAGCTGTCGAACAGATCCCGCACCGGCTGGGGCACTTCTTGGGTGCCGTGGTAATCCTCCTCGAGACGGCCGGTGACCTTGAACTGGTCCAGCGTCGAGGAGCCGAGCGTGTCGAACACCAATACGCTGTGATGTGCGGCAATGGCGCGCCCGGATTCGCTGACGATCATGGGGTGCGGCACGCCGCGCGCGTTGCACACGCTCTTGATGCGGTAGACCACATCGCTCGCATATTCATTGAGCGTGTAGTTCATGGAGGATTCGAAATTGGTGCCGCTGCCGTCGTAGTCGACGCCTAGGCCCCCGCCGATGTCGATGTATTTGAGGCCGGCGCCCATGAGCTTCAATTCGGCGTACACATGCGCCAGTTCGTTGATGGCGTCCTTCACGCGGCGGATGTCCTGCAGCTGGCTGCCCGGATGGCAGTGCACCAGCTGCAGGCAGTCGAGCATGTCGCGTTCGTTGAGCAGTGCATACAGGTCGAGGATTTCGCTGATAAACAGTCCAAATTTGGACTTCTCACCGGCGGACTCGCGCCAGCGGCCGGCGCCTTCGCTGGCGAGCTTGACGCGCACGCCGATTTTCGGCCGCACGTGATAGCGCTCGGCATGCTTCAGAATGAGATGAATCTCTTCGTAGTTCTCCACCACCGGGATGATGTTGCGCCCGAGCTTGGTGGCAAGGATCACCGCCTCGATGTAAGTGTCGTCCTTGAAGCCGTTACACACGACGATCCGGTCGGGGGCATCCTCGGTGATGGACATCACCGCGAGCAGCTCGGGCTTCGAGCCTACCTCGAGGCCAAAGCCGAACTCCTTGCCGTAGCGGTACACCTCTTCTACGACCAGGCGCTGTTGGTTCACTTTGATCGGAAAAACCGCCGCGTAGCGGTTCTTGTAGTCGTTTTCGGCAATCGCCGTGTTGAAAGCCTCGGCAAGATGGCGCAGCCGGTGTGCCAGGATGTCGGAAAAGCGAATCACGACCGGGGTGTGCAGGTCGCGGGCCTTTAGGCCCTGCACGACCTCGAGCAGGTCGATCTCGCGCTTCGGATCCAAGCTCGGCCGGATCACGACGTGGCCTTGCTCGTTGATCGAGAAGTAGCCCTTGCCCCAGGCCTCGACCTGATACAAGTCGAGGGATTCTTCGATCTTCCAGACGTTCGCGGGCAGCGATTTGGCAGGTGTGCTCATGTCGCGCGCACCATAGCAAATTGGCGCTGCTTGTATATGACGCAAACCACAGCTCTAGCCGCGCGCGACCGGGCGGCGCGGATCGCGGATCCACTCACTCCAAGATCCCGCATAGAGTTTGGCGCCGCCGAGACCGGCAACTTCCAAGCTCAGCAAATTGTGGCAGGCGGTCACGCCGGAGCCGCACATCGCGAGCAGCTGCCGGGGTTGCACGCTGCCGAGGCGCGCCTGCCAGCGCCGCTTGAGTTCCTCGGCCGGCAGGAAGCGGCCGTCGGCCCCGAGACTTGAAGTAAACGGATGATTCACCGCCCCCGGAATGTGCCCGGCGACCGAATCGATCGGTTCTACGATGCCCGCAAAGCGTTCGGCGGCACGGGCATCGAGGAGCGTCGTGTCCGGCGACAGCAGCGCTCGCTCCACTTCGTCGCTGCTCACGACGGCTTGCGCTTGCAGTCGCACCGTCAAATGGCGGGTCGGGGCCAGGGTCTCGCCCGATTGCACTTCGCCGCCCAGGGCGAGCCACGCCTTGAGACCGCCGTCGAGCACGGCCACCCGCTTGTGCCCGATCCAGCGCAGCAGCCACCAGAGCCGCGCGGCAAACGATCCGTTGGCCTCATCGTAGGCGACGACCTGGCTATCGTTGCCAATCCCGAGAGCGCCCATGCGGCGCGCGAATACCTCGGGAACCGGCAGCGGATGGCGTCCGGTGTGCGCTTGGATGGGCGAGGACAAGTCATGATTGAGGTCGGCATAGCGCGCTCCCAGGATGTGCGCCCTCAAGTACGCCTCGCGTCCGGCCGCCGGATGCTTTAGATCGGAACGGCAGTCGATGACGGCCAGGTCAGGATTGCCAAGCTCCCTTTGCAGCGAATCCGCGCCGATCAGCGTCTGGAATTCCATGAATCCCAGCTTAACGCGATGCCGTGCGAAGCGCATCCGTTACAATCCGCTCTATGGCACTCACTCTTTACTGGGGCAGCGGCAGTCCGTTCTCGTGGCGCGTATTGCTGGCTCTGGAGCACAAGCGGTTGCCGTACGAATCGCAGCTGCTGCACTTCGACAAGCAGGAACAGCAATCGCCGCAAATGCTGAAGATGAATCCGCGCGGCCGCTTGCCGGTGCTCAAGGACGGCGATTACGTGGTGTTCGAATCGGTGGCGGTGCTCTACTACCTGGACGTGAAGTATCCGCAGGCGCCGATATTCGGCGCCAATCCCGAGGAAGCCGGCGTCATCATGCGCGTGATCTGCGAATTCATGGCGTATGCCGAGCCCTCGCTGCTGAAGATCACCGCGGGAATATTCAGCGGCGCGGTCGCGGAGAACATCGACGAATTGACCGACGCCATGCACATCGTGGCACGCGAGGCGCGCACCATCGAGGGTCGCTTGAGCAAGGAGCAGTGGATCGTGGGCGCCAATTACTCCGCCACCGACATGGTGATCTTCCCGTGGATCCAAGTATTGCGCCGCGCCTTGAATCGCAGCGCGGCGGCGGAGCTCGGCGCGCGGTTTCTGCCCATGGAACGCAACTACCCCGCGCTTGCGCGCTGGATTCATCGCATCGAGTCGCTGCCGGGCTACGAGCGCACCTATCCGCCTCATTGGCGCGATACCTAGTCCTTGGAAACTTGGATTTTGCGGATGCCGCCAGGTAGGCTGACGGCGTCCGCCCGTCGGGCGTCCATTCAAACCAAGCGAGCAAACCAACAATGAGACAGAAATTATGAGTAACCCAGTGCATGTGAAATTTGCGGGCAAGATCGTATTCGTCGGCTTCGGCAGCATCGGACAAGGTGTCTTGCCACTGATCTTGCGTCACATTGGCACTTCCTCCGATCGCATCACCATCGTCACCGCGGAAAACAGCGGACGCAGCGAAGCCGAACAATATGCGGTGAAGTTCGTCAAGACGGCGCTCACCAAGGAGAAC
>Ga0302320_10027565_pt1 | contig 10945 bp, 10 predicted proteins | sample Bog_T0_3_FD_202130 | JGI IMG/M metagenome (GOLD analysis project Ga0302320, IMG submission 202130) | Peat permafrost microbial communities from Stordalen Mire near Abisko, Sweden - Bog_T0_3 | ecosystem: Environmental > Terrestrial > Soil > Wetlands > Peat | place: Sweden: Abisko, Stordalen Mire... | reverse complement strand
ACAACAGCGTTGCTCGACCGCCTCACGCACCACTGCCACATCGTCGAGACCGGCAACGATAGCTTCCGCTTCAAGGCGAGCGCCGCCGCGACAAAAGGACGAAAGCAGAAAGCCAGAAACTTGACCCAAACCTGACCACGAACCATACATTCAGGCGGGTCAGTTCTCAGTGAAAATCCCGGGTCAGTTCCTCGCGGAAATCAACACGATTTCCATCAAAACACAGATTCGCCATCCCCCAACGAGGCGATGAAGTCCAAAAAGAGCGCGGCGATGATAGCTTGGTACGCGCACCTAACGCCGGACGAAGAGCCGCTATTTTTGCAAAGAAATCATGAGCGAGGCCGAGCCGAGACCTCCCGACGTCGAAATTTGAAGCCATCGTTCAGATGCTCAGAGATATTGCCGGGTTAGGCAATTGACGGGAAACCGCGTGGGCGTGCGGACGATCAAACGCCGCCATATCGATTTCCCGGTTTCGGTCGCCGGGATACCCGGCGGCCGATCGGAGCGCACGGTGAGCTCGCGTGGTTAGTTGATCGCGGGCTTGTTCGTCGCTTCCAGCCGGTTCTTGGCCAGATCGAACGGCACCGCGAATACGGCGGCCGTCAATTTGCCAATACGCTCGCTATCCTGGACGGCCGCCGCAATACCTTCCTTGACCAATTTCTGCTGAAGCTCGATGTATTCCGTCGGCGTTTTGACCGCGGATAGCGCACGCATGGCTTCCGAAAGCGTCGCGATGTTCCTTTTCGCCACATCTTGATAGGCTTTCGACAGTTGCTGGAATGCGGATTTTGAGCTTTCGTCGCTCTGGGACAGGGCGCTCAGATTATCCTTCGCAATCGCCGCGGGCGCATCGACACCTTTGTTCAAAGCGGGTCCGTTGGCTTTGCCGATGTCTTCGATGTTTGGGTTAGCCATCAGGTAATGTCCTTTGTAACAACGTATGTTTGCCACGGGAACAACATAGCCCCGCGCAAAATAAAGGGGAGCCTCGGAAAATACCTAAAACAAAGTCAGCCTGGAATACTTACTTTGTGCGCGATGTTCGGCAGCCCGTTTCGGGAGAACGAAGACGAGAATTACGGTGAATTTGGTTCTTAGATCATCGAGCCAACGATTCCGCAAAACCCCAAAAGTCACACAGGGACAGGAAGATGCGCGCCTGAGGCGTCGATCAACAAGGATTGCCGCAAGCGGCAGGCCCGGACAACTTTACACTTTCACCAGGCTCCAAGGACTCGTTAGGTATGCCGAGAACAGAAGAATGTCCCCGGCGCTCCAGACGGAGAATCCCGGGGCCGCCGGCGTCCGCGAAGCGGGCGGGGCGTTGCAGGACTTTTCGCATGCGAAGAGGCGCTCTCCGCGACCCCGCGGCAATCGAAATACCGCTCAGAAATGCGACCCATCTCGCCATCTTTGGTTCGGCTTCAATCCGCCTTCTCGGCCGTGACGGCGGCCGCGGCTTTCGCGTCGGCGACCGAGCTGCGCACTACGTCTCCGCTTTGTGTCGATTCCAGCGGACTATCGATCAACCGGTCCGAAAGCGTCAGGCCGGATTGAACCTCGACGCGATTGCCGAGGTTGCGTCCTAGGATCACTGGCTTCAAATGCACGGTGTCCCTTGCGTCGACGACTGCCGCGCGCATGCCGTCGGTCCCGAAGATCAGCGCCGTGGTCGGAATGCTCAACGTGTTCGGATCGGAGGGAATGTGGAAATGAACCTCCGCGAAAGCGCCTGGCCATAGCTTGCCGTCGGGATTGTCGGCCTGCAATTCGACGAGACTCGTGCGTGAGCTTTCCGCGAGCGCGTTCGACGTCGATATGAGATCCGCCTCGAAGGTGGCTTGCTGACCCGGCAGGTGCAGGGTCGCCTTGATGCCCGGGTGCAACGCGCCGAGGAAGGCCTGCGGAACGTTCACATATATGCGTATGCGATGGATATCGGCGATCTGAAACAAGGCCCGGCCCGTCGTTCCGCCAGCCCTGACAAGATCGCCAATGTCGACGTTGCGGGTCGACACCACGCCGTCGAACGGCGCCTTGACCAGTTCGAACCCCGCCAATTCCCGAAGTCGACTGACCGCCGCCTGCTGCGCCACGACATTCGCCTTCGCGACCGCCAGCGCCGCGTCACGGGACGCGGACGTCAGACGGTCCGTGTCCCCCTGGGCTTGGCTCGACCAGCCTTGAACGACGATCTTCGAGGTTCGCTGATCCGTCACCTTGCCGAGGTCCGCGTTCGCCTGCGCCTGTTGCACCGCCGCGTTCAACTGGACGAGTTGCGCCTTAGCCTCTTCGAGTTGCTGATCTAGATCCGGCGCCGAAATGGTCGCCAACGTCTGTCCCTTGGTCACGTGGGCGCCGATGTCCGTGTTCCACGCGGTCACGTAGCCGCTGGCCCGCGCGAACAAGGTCCCGCTGTAGAAGGCGCTGACGTTGCCCGGCGGCACCAGTTCGTCTTCCACGGCGCTGCGTTCGGGCTGGATGAGCCGCACGGTCGCGACCGCTTGTTGGTTGGGGTTTTGCAAGAGGCTCAAACGTGTGGGTCTAGGCGGGGCCTCAGGCGATTTTCCCTCGTCCACCGAGGTTCTTGGGAGCCCTCAAAAATTAGCGGCTCCAAGCCAGCGTAAAAGCCAGCAGAAGTGGCTCCCGTACCCTGTGGGTGCAAAGCGGATAGGCACGCATCGACGGTTCCAATAAACGGCGGCCAGCACCGAGGTACGTTCAAGGATCGTGATCAGCGCTTTCGAGGTTCGACCGAATTCATCTCGACGGCAATCATGTGACGGCTCGGCGCAGTATCTCGTAAGCTAGCGTAGTATATAAGCCGCGAGGCTTATCCGCGAGGCACGCGGCGTCATACCTCGGCAATAACGACGAGCAATCAATGTTTAGCGCCGGAGCCGACGGCTTGATGATTTCCAGCGCAATCCGGGCCAGGCCCATCGACGCGACATCCCCGGCGCCATCAGCTTGTCCGACATTGGAATAGAGCGCGGCGTTGATCGCGGGCGCGAACAGAACGTCGGTCATCGCGCCACGCCAGCGCTCATCGCTTAAAGGGCGGTGTAGTCTGTAGTCTTGCTCATCAACCGCCGCTGACCGCCGTCAAAATGAAAACATCAGCTCCAGGCGGAAGGCGCTCGTCGAGACGGACGCGCTTGCCTTCGACGAACACGTTGATGTGGCGACGGATAGCCGGGGTCGTGTCACACAGGCGGTCGCGCATCCCCGGCCAGCGCTCCTCCAGCGCGTTCATCACTTCGTCCACGGTTTCCGCATCGATTCGCACGATGCGCTCGGCGCCGGGAAACAACGCCGTCAGCAGAAACGGCAGGCGGACGACGACAGGCGCGCTCATCAGTTTGCCATCATTGTCTCGACCGACGAAATCGCCGGCAGGTCTCGCGCGATGCACTCCCAAGTTTCGCCTTCGTCACGGCTCGCGTAGACCGAGCCGTTGCTGGTGCCGAAATAGACGCCGGCGGGTTCGAACGCGTCGGTCGCCATGGCCTGCCGCATCACACCGAAGTATGCGCCGGCCTGAGGCAACCCTGCGCGACCGTCGCGCCAGTGCGCCCCGCCGTCACGTGAACGCCAGACCGCCGCGCGCGCGTCCGGGGGATAGCGGCCCTTAGTATCGCCGTTGAGCGGCAGAAAGAACAGCGTGTCGGCATCGCGAGGATGGACGGCGACGGGAAAACCGAAACTCGACGGAAGGCCGTCCTCGATGCTCTGCCAAGACGCGCCTCCGTCGTCGCTCCGGTACATGCCGCAATGGTTTTGTTGGTAGAGGCGGTTCGAGTGGCCCGAGGCAAGCGTCAAATTGTGCACGCATTGACCGAGTTCGGGGTATCGTTCGCCCTCGGGAAGATAGTCGCAGCGCGTGCCGGAATTGCGTGGATGCCAGGTCTCGCCTCCGTCCTCCGTGTAGAACACGCCGACCGAGGATATGCCGACCCAAAGACGACGCGGGTCGACAGGATCGGAAACGATGGAATGCAGGACGAGGCCGATGCCGCCCGGCTGCCACTGCGGACGCGAGGGGTGTCGGCGCAGACCCTCCACCTCTCGGAAGCTCTCGCCGCCGTCGTCGCTGACGAAAAGTCCCGCCGGTTCGACGCCGACATAGAGCCGCCCGTGCGCGGCGTGCGCGACCCAAGCGCATTGAACCGGGGTCTCGCCCTGCGGGTACGCCAACCCCTTGCTCGAATGCGTCCACGCCGCGCCGCCATCGTTCGATTTCCATACTGCTGGACCGAACCAGGCGTTTCCGCCCGTCGCGTAGATCGTCTGTTGGGTGGGATCAGCGGCGACATGGGTCAGCGGCCAATGTTCGCAGTAGGGTCCTCTCACGCGCCAGTCGCGCCGCGCGCTGTCGCTTTCGAGAAGGAATGCGCCCTTCTTGGAGCCAATCAGCACCGCGACGCCCATGATCGACACTCCCTTTGGGAATAAGGAAACCGCTTTCGCACAGTCCGTCAAGGGTTTGCACCCGGATATTCGCGGCATCGAATCCGAGCAGTCGAGATGTTTGATTGAATATGACGCATACTTCCGTCAGCTCCTCGCCGCCGTGACTTGCAGGTAAGCGCCGCGGGCGATTTGCCCAAACCAGCTTCGGTGGAACTTGCGAAGGATGGGCTGAGGACGGCGCCAAATTTCGCCGCCAACGCGTTGACAGGGCCTTCCAGGCCCCAACTTCTCCTCATGAATTGCAACCGACTCCCGCGTTTTGCCGATGATGGGACATCCTCAACACTTAGAGGACTTGCGCGCAAATCCTTGCCTCTGTCACGTTCGGATACGCGACTTGCACAGCGTCTTCCGCTGGGTTCAACCCTTGACGGCGCCGGCCGTGAGCCCGGCGACGATATAGCGCTGCGCCAACAGGAACATTAGGATCGCCGGCAGAATGGTCAGCGTAATGAAGGCGAGCACCAGTTGCCAAGAGGTGGAATATTGCCCCTGATAGGCCATCAGGCCCAGCGTCCAGGGGTAGCGGGATTCACTGTTCAGCACGACGAGCGGCAACAGATAATTGTTCCAGCTTCCGACGAACGAGATCACCGCGACGGTCGCGAGGATGGGGCCGGATAGTGGCAGGGTGATATAGAAGAAGTAGCGGAAGTAGCCGCAGCCATCCATCATCGCGGCGTCGAGCAACTCGTCCGGCAGTTCCTTGAAGGCGTTGCGCAGCAGCAGAATGCCCATCGCCAGCGAAAACGCCACCTGGGGCAATATGATGCCCCAATAGGAGTTCAGCAGGCCGAGATCGCGGATCTTGATGAACAAGGGCAGGAACGCGGTCGCGGCGGGAAACAGCAAGCCGAGTTGAATGTAGCTGAGCAGAAAGCGATCGCCGAAAAACCGAAGGTGGGCGAAAGTGAAGGCCGCCATCGAGGATGCCGCCAGCGTCAAGGCGACCGTGAACGTGGCGATCAGCAGCGAATTGCCGAGCACCCGCCAATACCGCGAACTCATGAGAATGTCGCCGTAGTTGCTCCAGACCCAGACATGCGGCAGGCCGAGCGGGTTGGCCCTGAGTTCGCCGAGTTCCTTGAAGCCGCCGAGCACGGTCGCGAGCAGCGGCACGAGCACGATGGCGGTCAGCGCCAGAAGCGCGCCCATGCGCGCGACAGCCGCTGCGCCATCGAGCGAGCGTCCTCCCGCATCCTTCGCGCTCGCGGCCTCAGTCATCGCGCATGAACCAGCGTTTGTAGCCAAAGGCGAAGGCGACGCAGATGCAGAACAGCACGACGCCGACGGCGGAGCCGAAGCCGACGCGCATGCGCGTGATGCCGAAATAATAGAGATAGGAGACCAGCGTGTTGGTCGTGTCGAACGGGCCGCCTCCCGTGAGAGGCACGATCACGTCGAAAAGCTGAAGCGCGCCGATGACCGAGAAGAAGATCGACAGGCGGATCATCGGACCCAGCAGGGGCAGCGTGATGTGCCAGAAGCGCTGGACCGGCGTCGCGCCGTCCATCTCCGCCGCCTCGAGTAGGGATTTATCGATGCCCTGCAACCCGGCGATGTACAGCATCATATGGAAGCCGAAATACTTCCAAAGAATGACGATGATCACCGCCGAGAAAGCCCAATCCTTGCTCGCGAGTAGGAAAACGGGCGGCATGCCGATCAGCGCGGCGGCCGCGGACGCGATGCCGGTCTCGCCATCGAACATGAAACGCCAGATCAAGCCCGCCGCGACGTCCGCGAGGACATAGGGCAGGAAGAAGATCATGCGAAACCAGACCGCGCCTGTGACGCGGCCAGCGACCATCAGCGCGACGCCCATCGCGAGCGGCAATTGCACGAGCAACGAGGCGATGATGATGAGGCCGTTGTTGATGAGGGCCCGGGTAAAGGCGTTGTTACCGACGAGGTAGCCATAATTCTTCAAACCGATGAATTTCTCGGGCCTGCCGTAGCCGTTCCAGTTGAAGAAGCTGTACCAGCTCGCCTCGCCCATCGGCATGGCGACAAAAACCGTGAACAGCAGGACCGCCGGGGGCAGAAACACGAGGATGACGGCCCAGCCATTTAGGCTGAGCCGCCGCCTTGGTTCCACGAAGGAGGTTGGCGTCGCCGTCAAGAGAAAGGCTCCTTTCGCTGTCCGAAGGAGAGCCCTCCCGCCGCGACCCGACGGGAGACGGCGCGGATTACTGTTGGTCTGCGGCGTCCTGGATCGCCGCCGCGGCGGCTTCCGGCGTCATCTGCCCGGCGGCGACGGCGACTGAGATGTCGTTCACGACGCGTCCGACCGAAGGCCCCAGATCTTGGTCGAAGAAGTTCTGGTGGTAGGTCGTGGCGGCCAGATCGCTGGCGAGGCGCTTGACTATGGGATTGCTGATGGACTCTTCGGCGCCCTTGTACACCGGAATATACGCGCCCGCCACCGCAGCTTCCTTGGCGTATTTTTCCTGACTGAAGAACTTCAGGAAATCGACGGCTTCCGGAGGCGCGGTTTTGGTCACGAGGAAGGCGTGGACCCCGCCCAGGGTATCCGTCGCCTTGCCTTTGCCGCCCGACAGGACGGGGAACGAAAGGACGCCGATATTGTCGACGGCCTGACCCTTGCCGTCCGCCGCGTTGGAGCCCTGCATGCCGAGCAGCCATTCGCCCATCAAATCCATCGCCGCCTTGCCGTCGCCGAAGATGGCGGCGGATTGCGCGTGCGTGGTCGAGAGATAGCCGGGCTGGAACGGCTCCAGCGCCGCGAGTTCGCGCAACCGCTTGCCGGCTTCGACGAAGATGGGGTTCTTGTAGCCGCCGTCCTTGCCGGCCTTCGCGTCGGTCAGCGCGTGGTCGCCGCCGATCCGCATGACAAGATAGGAATAGTAGAAGTGCATGGGCCACTTCTCGCCGGCGCCGACGACGAGCGGGGTGATGCCGGCGGCCTTGAATTTCTTCACGGCGCCGAGGAAATCATCCCAGCTCTTGATCTCTTCCGCCTTCACCCCGGCCTTGTCGAAAAGCTTCTTGTTGTAGAAGAAGGTCACTTCGCCGGTGTCGAAGGGCATGCCGACGACCTTGCCGTCCACCTTGAAGGCGTCGACCGCGGTCGGCGACAGCTGGGCTTCCACCGAGGCGACGTCGGCGGTGATGTCCTTGAGGAATCCGGCCTTGGCCTGCGCCTCCATCACGCCGCCGCCCCAGGAATAGAAAAGGGCCGGCCGCGAATCGTCGGATTGCAGCATGGTCGGCAATTTGGCCTTGAAGGCCTCGTTTTCGAGATATTTGAACTCGACCTTGACGCCCTTGTGGCCGGCTGAATAGTCGGCGGCTATCCTGTCCCAGATGGCGACGGCGGCGGCGTTATCGTTGACGTGCAGAACGGTGACGGTAGTGTCCGCGAACGCGGGCGCCGCGAACGCGAAAAGGCAGGCGGCTGCGAGCGCGAAAGGTCGAACAATCATGGCTTCCTCCCAGGAAATTTCGGTCTTGGACGTTTTTGCTTTTATCCGAGATACGAATTAAATCTGTCGCGTCTTGACGGCGCTGTCAAGCCGCGGCGGGATAGATGATAGATAAATGGGTTGTATCGGATTGACAGGCGCTCCGGACAATGGAAATAATTCCGTAGCCCGAATAAAAACAAAGCGCTGAAGCGGAAGCCGCTACCTCCATGAAGACCGCCGACCCCGAATTGATGCGAGCCATCAATCGTTTCCACGTGATGGACGCGATCCGGCGGTTCGGCCCCGTCTCGCGGGTTGAAATCTCGGAGGTCTCCGAACTCAGCACCACCACGGTCTCCGCGATCACGGCCGCGCTGCTCGACGATGGTCTGATCATACCGTTGCAGGTCGGCGCTGTTCGCGATCTCGGCCGCGGACGGCCGCGTGTTATGCTGAAGCTCAATCCCGACGCGGCCCGGGTGGTCGGGGTGAAACTAGCGCCGGATCAGATCACGGTCGCCGTCACGGATTTCTGCGCAGACGTGCTGCGCACCCTCGCGTTGCCCATTCGCATCGACCGGCAAACCGCGACGGTAATCGCTGATCTGGTCGAGGACGGCGTGCGTCGTTGCGTCGGCGACGCCGAACTCGAAATGACCGATATTTCGGGCGTTTGCGTTGGCCTGCCTGGCGTCGTGGAACGCGCGGCGGGCGTCTGTCGGCAAAGCCCGATATTCAGTGAGCGCGACGTGCCATTCGGCGTCGACCTGACCCGGCGGCTCGGCGTGCCGGTCTCGATCGACAGCGACGTCAATCTCGTCACGCTGGCGGAACACTGGTTCGGTCAGGCGCGCGAACTGAACGATTTTCTCGTCGTCAGCGTGGAGCGCAGCCTCGGTCTCGGCATCCTGCACAACGGCGAATTGTTTCGCGGCGCTAACGGCCTCAGTCCGGACCTTGGCGACCTCATGGTCGCGCCGCGGGACAATGGCGGCGGCAGGCTCGGCGACCTCGCTTCGGAATCGGCCGTGCTGATCGAAGCCGAGACGCTGCTGCGCGGCGGCGCGCATGAGGGCGCGATCCGCGCCGGCAGGACCATGAACGTGCTGTTGCAGCGCGCGGCCAGCGGCGACGAGGGTAGCGCGCGGGTCCTCGCGGCGGCCGGCGCCGCGCTCGGCTTCGCTATCGCCAATCTCATCACGTTGTTCGCTCCGCCCAAGGTAATCATTTCCGGCCGCGCCATGGCGACGAGCGAGCTTTTCGTCGGCCCCTTGCGCGAAGCCGTCGCGGCGCAACTTCCGCCCAGTTTGCTCGATGTTTCCGACATCGTCGTGCGCGAATGGAGCGACAGCATCTGGGTTCGTGGCGCCGCCGCGATGACCCTCAGCGACCTCTACGGCGCGCCGTGGGGAACCACCGGGCCGGCCCCGATCCGCGAACAGCCGCTTAGTCAGGGAGACCTGCCATGAAACCTGTCGGAATCGGCGTCATCGGCTGCGGCAACATCAGTTCGGCCTATCTCAAAGCGGCCAAGTACTTTCCCATTCTCGACATCGTCGCGCTCGCCGACGCCCATCCCGCCGCCGCGGAAGCCCGCGCGGCGGAGTTCGGCTTGCGCGCCGCTTCGGTCGAGGACTTGCTCGATGATCCCGCCGTCGAAATCGTCCTCAATCTCACCGTGCCGACCGCGCATGTCGAGGTCGGCCTCAAGGCGCTCGCGGCCGGCAAGCACGTGCATTCGGAGAAGCCGCTCGGCGTCAACGTGGCCGAGGCGCGCCGTCTGATCGACGCCGCCGAAGCCAAGGGTCTGCGGATTGGTTGCGCGCCGGATACGTTTCTAGGCGGCGCGCATCAGACGGCGCGGCAATGCGTTGACCAAGGCCTGATTGGACGGCCGATCGGCGGAACCGCTTTCTTCATGTGCCCGGGCCATGAGCGCTGGCATCCCAATCCCGGCTTTTATTATCAGACGGGCGGCGGCCCGATGCTGGATATGGGCCCCTATTACGTCACCGATCTCGTCAATCTGTTCGGGCCCGTCGAGAGCGTCGTTGGCGTCACGACGCGCCTGCGTTCCGAGCGCGTGATCAGCAGCGCCCCGCTGAAGGGGACGCGAATCCCCGTCCACGTCGCGACGCATGTGGCGGGCGCATTGCGATTCGTCGGCGGCGCGGCAGTCAGCGTGACGATGAGTTTCGACGTCGCCAAGCACCGACACGTCCCGTTGGAAATCTATGGCGAGGCCGGCTCGCTGCTGGTTCCCGATCCCAATTTTTTCGGGGGTCAAATCGAGTTCGCGGCGACGGGCGAACAGTGGCGCGAAATCCCGACCGAACATGGCTACGCCGACGGCAACTTTCGCGTTATCGGCGTGGCGGACATGGCGCAAGCCTTGCGTTCAAATCGCCCGCATCGCGCCAGCGGCGCGCTCGCCTTTCATGTGCTCGAAGTAATGGAGGCGTTCCAGATCTCGTCCGACGAGGGCCGCGCGATCGCCATCGGGAGCCGGCCGCCGCGCCCCGCGCCGATGCCCACGAAATTGAAGTTCGGCGAACTTGATTGAACCAAGAGGTCCCGCAAGGGGCGCTCTCAGGATGAAACCGGAGGATGCGACGATGCGGGAAGCGCTGATTGTCTGGGGCGGATGGAGCGGCCATGAGCCGGAAAAAGGCGCGCATATCGTCGCCGCGATGCTCGAGGAGAACGGCTTCAAGGTCTATATCGAGAATACGACGGAGGCCTTCGCGGACCCTTCGATCGCCGACATGAGCCTGGTGGTGCCGATCGTCACCATGTCGAAGATCGAGAAGGAAGAGGTCATGAATCTTACCAAAGCCGTGCAGGGCGGCGTCGGACTCGCGGGCTATCATGGCGGCATGGGCGACGCCTTTCGCGACAGCATCGACTATCAGTTCATGTGCGGCGGCCAATGGGTCGCCCATCCCGGCAACATCATCGACTATCGCGTCAATGTCGCCAAGCCGGACGATCCGATCATGCAGGGAATATCGCGCTTTCCCTACCGGTCCGAGCAA
>Ga0302320_10027563_pt1 | contig 10947 bp, 13 predicted proteins | sample Bog_T0_3_FD_202130 | JGI IMG/M metagenome (GOLD analysis project Ga0302320, IMG submission 202130) | Peat permafrost microbial communities from Stordalen Mire near Abisko, Sweden - Bog_T0_3 | ecosystem: Environmental > Terrestrial > Soil > Wetlands > Peat | place: Sweden: Abisko, Stordalen Mire... | reverse complement strand
TAATTTAAATTCGTCTTTTTTACAATTATTTTTATATAAAAACAAAAAATCAAGAATGCCGATGGGTATATAATTATATATTAAAAAAATATATTTCGTTAGTTGCACGATTTACAATAAACTCGAACTTTTTAGTAAGTTCACCATCAACTTTCCCTTCCACATTGAGAATCTCTTTCTTTATCCAATCTGCGAGGTGATCTCCCTTGATGATCATCCATCCAGATTCTCCTTTGGCAAGGATTCTATTTGAATGTTAAATGTGTCTCCGCCGTTGAAGAACGTACTTTCTTTCATCTCAGGCATTCTGGATTTTGACATATTCGAGAATTTCACAATGATTTGGAGTTTCCCCTTTGCTCATCAAATCCAATTTATTGCGAATTCCTTTCACGAGTACACAATTATCTAGCCGGCTCTCCCTAATCAAAGCAACCAATTCTGGCATCGCTAGGAGAAGTTGTAACACCACATTAATGTGACATGTGTGACCTTGTCTAAAGATTCCAGTCTTATTGCAACAGTCGGTGATTTTGGAACTCTTCTTTTCCCTGTCTTTGGGGGCTGATAAGTTTTCACTAGACTCTGCAATTCAGTTCACCTGTGTTAAACATACAACTTTCTTTGAAACTTCTTCTTTGAGGACAAAGAATACCGCCGTTTCTCCTCTAATAGGCTCTGCAATTCTTTCAGTCTGTTTTCAGAAATTTTCTAGCTGGTGTCAATTACATTCCCAATTTTTTCTTGTCTGAGCTCGCTGATGTCCCTTTTTAGATCATCGATGCTTTTCAGGCTTAGACTCTTCCCCTCAACCAAATATTTGTTCATTTCATCTAAATTTCTCCTGAACCCTTCAAAGCTACTTTCCCTCTTAATGGAATCAATTTTGAGATTCATTTTATCCAGCTCTTCTTGAATGATCCTTCTGTCATTCTTCTTTTCATCTTCAAGCTCAGCAATTCTGTAGTGGGCATCATTCAGTTGATTTTCCAAGCTTTTAATGTGATTAGAGGTGTAGGTCTCCTGTATTTTTTTTTCTTGAGGGCTCCGCGAAATGAAAATATCTCATCCTGCAAAATTTTGTGCTGGGAGTACGTGAGGGCTCCTTCCCCTAAGGGGTTTTTACCAGTTTCGGTGCCGATGCAGATTCACGCTTCATCTCAGCAAGTTCATCTTGGACCTTCATCTTCATTACAGTTGCAGTTAGTTCTTTGAGGTTGATCATTGTTTCATCCCATTCCCGAGAAGATCACTCATCTGGTCGACTGTCACCTTATTTACATTGCGAGTTTCCTCAATCTGGCATTTAATTCTCTCTTCAAGCATTATAGATGATCAGCTCACGTATGATCTGTGAGAGCATGATCGGTTGAGATGATTGGCAAAGTAAAAACTCCCTGTTTCAAGGGGGCATTATTGGGGACGGCACAGGAATGATAGTATTCACCTTTATATTACAGCACTTCAATGTGCGACCTGAGAAAAAACTATTTTGTTTAATTTTAGTTTTACGCGGTTTTCCTTCAGATTTACGCTCGAAAATCAAGTGATTTGATGAAAAAGCTTGCTTAGGGGTGAAGGTTTGACTATAAAACTTGAAGTTTTTATGTTTGGTAGACTTTTCATACCATAAAAATTTTTAAAATTCTCAAAAGAAGTAAACATTTTTTTAGCTTCTGCCATAAAAATTTTTTTAATTTAAAAATCATATTATTATTTTTTTTAATCTAGTTGACATTTTTTTTTGTTTACTTTCAAGTGATCAACTTACTTATTAATAATATTATGTTATATATTTCATAATGGTTATTTTATTCCCTCAAAACAAAATGTTAGTTTTGCATAACCGATATCAATTCATAACTATCCTTATAATCACAAACTGTTAGTGTGAAGAACAAATTATAGTTCTTTATCAAAACAATGGAATAAGACACAGCTTGATAGCCATCAAGCCAAATAATTACTTTGCCTTTGTTCATGTTTACCTCAAAGGTTAGAATTTTTTTTTCAATAGGTTGAGGTTGATTTAAAATAGCAAACCTTCTATCAGATTTTCCATTATGGCTTCCTGGATATAATTCCCATCCCCAGCTTTCATTGGCTATACCAAGTACATCACTATCTACATTAAATTTGGAAGTAGCTAACCCCACTGCGGCATTACAACCTGAAGTATTAACTTTAATTTGATATTTTGTGTGACCAGTTTGAATTTCAGGAAAAAACATTACAGAAGTATGAGAACAACTAGCTTTTTTGGAAATTAATTTCCCATTCATTACTATATTTGCATTCAGCTTGTATGTCTTCCATTCTAGTTCAACAGGTTGAGAGAGAACTTTTTGGTTTTTTATGATGACATTAAATTTTTCCATTTCTTCATCCAACTTCTTCGTTTTGCCATCCACTTGTTTCCTGTATTCATTTATTTCCTCCTCCATCTTCTTAGTTTTGTCATCCAATTGTTTCCTATATTCTTTCATTTCCTCCTCCATCTTTTTACTTTTGTCATTTATGTATTCTTTCATTTCCTCTTCCATCATCTTACTTTTGTCATTCAATTGTTGCCTGAGTTCTTCATTTTGTTGAACCAAGTTGTTGGTTTGCTCATTTGTCTTTTCAATTTTAACGGTCAGATTGGCTAGGCATTCACTAAAAGGATTGATCATTGCTGAATTTTCCTTTATTAAAGCCTCAAATGCATCTTTTAATGGGATCAAATAACAGTTTTTTTTATGATCAGTATTGTAATATTTTAGGGTCCCTTTCCATGAACATCCATATTTCTGCATTTCACAGTTAATTTTAATTTCTTGGCACTGCTCTCTATGAATGAAAAAGTCTGGAATTAATCCAACCCATTCACAAGGATCATTGATACATTTTATCAGAGCAAGTTTGTAGGTCTTTAGGAAATGTGGGTTGGCTTTAAGGATTCTTCCTGAAAGATCCGAGTTGCAATTTTGGCAAATCAATTTGAATTTTTCAGATTCTAAAGCGCAATCTTTGCAAAAATTTGTTTCCATGCATTCTGGACAACAAACAGGATCCTTAAGAAGATTTTTGCAAAGCGGGCAACTAAAATCAGGTGTTAAGTCCATTATTATAAACAAAATAATTGCAATTATGGTAATATATATTTTTTAATAGAAATTTTTTTTTTGATTTTTTCTATAGAAATACCCTAAAAAATATTTTCCAAAAAGGAGAAAAATTCATTAAAAATAAATATTTGAATTTTAATTAAAAAATATTGTTTAGATTGACTTATTTCTCTTTTTTTTTTTCAAAATATTAAATTGTTTTTAATAAAATAATTATCTATTTTTCTAATTTGCTTGACTTATCATAAATTTCACATCCCCATCCACGTCCTTTTTTAGCACTTCTAAAACCTTGAAATTTTTGTCAGCATCCTTCGATTTATCTTTTAACGCAATGTACGTTTTTATTAAATTGAATCGAACATTCGGGACTTTATCATTAACTAATTTATTCTGGAAATCATTATAAAGGTTATTCAAATGTTGTATTGGGATGATGTCTTTCAATTTTATGAGAGCATGTAAGGCAGTAATTCTGAACAGGTAGTTAGGATTTGTTGCTAAGGCTGTTAACCCAGCAAAGATCATATCTTTTATTTTCTCATATCCATACATCTCATTTAAGCTGATTAAATTATTCATAGCTTGTTCTCTGATTGCGCTAAAATGATCAAACAGAAAAGAATTCATAAAATCCATCAACTTTTCTTTGAACAGATCATAGCCGACTTCTTTGCATAATTTCGGTAGATATTCAACAATTGCTAATCTAGATCTCCAATTTTTCTCATTTGCAGCTTCTAAAATCAAAGGTATGATATAGATCTTGATGTTATTTGACCCCATCATTTGATGAAAAATTCCAAACGTGCTAATAATTGATAACCTAACATCTAATGCCTCATCCTTATAGTTTTGTTGAATAATTGGAACTATATGTTCAATTAAATTTTCGGTAGACAAAAATTTGGCGACTTTCACTAAAATTTGTCCAATTGATTGCCTGACGTGAGGAGAAGGATCTACCGCCAAACTTTTCAATAGAGGAAGTATTGTTTCAATAATTGTTTTTTCAGTGATTTTTTCACAAATGTCAGGTAATTTCAAAATTGCAATGGATTTTACCTCCTGTTCAGTGTCTTTCAGGAATTCAACATATATGTTTAAAATATCCTTTTTGACCACTTCTTTATCTAAAAAAAAAGTATTTTAAATATACACATATAAAAATAAAACCTAAATAGTTGCAAAGACTAGGCAGAACCTCAGCCAATCCATATCTGACTCTCCATGACTTTTTATCATTATCAACGTTTTTTAAAATCCCCAACAAACTATCTGCAATTTCTTGCTTGGAAAAACATCCTATTAATTTCAAAGTGCTTTCCATAGCTTTTATTTTCACACTATCAATATCATCTTTCATCAATAATTGCCATAAGGGCAAGAGATCACTTTTAATAAACTCTTTTTCGAAAACATTTGCCATTGCAGCAATATTGCTAGCAGTGGCTCTTCTTACCATAGGGGTGTCATCATTTGCTAATTCTGAAAACAACTGCCTAATTTCCAGCTTCTCTTGCTGGGAAATATGAGGGTAGCAAGACGCCAGCAAAGAACAAGCTGAAACCCTCGATGGGTAATTATCCCAATTTCCCAATTGTTTAATAATCTGCAAAAAATGGGTCGAGAAAAAGGCTAATTTCATATATATTTTTAGCATAGAAACGATTTTAAGTTAATACTGGAATCTTGATCATCTGCGAGCGATATCAAAGCTTCTATAGCTTTTTCTCTGACAGTGGCCTCCTCCATTGAAGATAGAATTTCCAAAGGAGCCACCAAAGCTTGAGCAAATTGCTTCCCACCAATTTTATTCTTTAGGAGGATCAATTGATCAGACAATTTGATTAGGAACTCATCTTCATTATCGCATTCCTCGATGATTTCAATAACATAAGGAATCAACTCTTCTCGTGTTCTATTTGGACCTGAAAATGGATCTTTAAAAAGGAAGGAAATTACGAATTTTGAACCTAGAATTTCAGCTATTTTGTTGATTTTACTCACTGCGTTGATTTTCAAATTTGGGTCATCACTTTTCAGTTCTTCTATATATATCGTGCAATCATCATCAGCTGGGTCAAAATCCATCTTAATTTTGATTTTGGTTTGTATTTAAAAAGGAAAATTTAATTCAAATTACAAAACTGATATTCAAATAACTATAAAAATAAGAAAAACACATGATTTTAATTATTCAAGGAAAAAAAATTAAAACCCTGGATGTTTTTTTCAATGATAATTTTTTTATTAAAAAGGAAACTATCCAGCTATCAACATTGAAACACAGTTTTAACCATATTTAAGGAAAAAAATATAAAAAGTAAGGCAATTTTTATATTTTTCTCTTTTAAATTTTATTTGTCATAACGAACTTTAATTTAAATAAATGATGATTTTTCTTTCTAAGAAAACCTAAAAATTTTATTTTTTGATCCCCTTCAAAGCTCATTTAACATCAAATTTAGCACTTTTCTCAAATTTTTTTTCCAAATTTCTTATAAAATAAACCGAAAACGATATATTTAAAAACTATGAAGCTACCTTGTTTCAAATCCCGTTCAAGCGAAGGAAAACCACGAGAGCTTTATTTCGGGAACCAAACATTAAATTTCGACAAATCATTCCCTACGAACTTTATAAGTACTTCCAAATATACCTTATTAACATTTTTACCGATTGCTCTTCTCCTGCAATTTCGTCGTTATGCCAATGTATACTTCTTGATAACAGCCATTCTTCAGACAATTCCTCAAATTTCTCCTTTGACTCCAGCCACGGCTTGGATTCCTTTGATTTTCGTTCTGGGACTATCAATGGTTAGAGAAGGCATTGAGGATTATAACCGACACAAGTCAGATTTGGAACTAAATTCTATGATATGTTCAGTCTATAGAGAAGGCAGTTTCCAGAAAATCCAATGGGCTGATGTGATAGTTGGAGACATTTGCCTTGTGGAGGAACAGGAGACTTTTCCAGCTGATTTAGTTGTTTTGGCCACAAGTTTTGCTAACGGTAATTGCTACATTGAGACTTCAAGTTTGGATGGGGAGAAAAACCTAAAGCCGAAACTTGCTCCAAAGGAAACTTCTGATAAATTCGTGAAACATGGAAATAAGTCGATCTTTAGATTGGAAGGAAAGATTAATTGCGAAGCACCTAACCCGTCTTTACATAGCTTTACAGGGACATTTAACATGAAGAATATGAAAGTTAGCTTAGGGGTCAAACAATTGTTATTGAGAGGGGCGGTTTTGAAGAATACTAAATGGATTTTGGGAATTGCAACCTACACTGGTTTGGAATCAAGAATCATGCTAAATTCGAACCCTTCAAGATATAAGCAATCACAAATCGAAAGGAGAACGAATAATTTGATTTTATTGATTTTATGTTTCCAGATGATCTGTTGTTTGATTTGTGCAGTGGCCGCAGGTTATTTCTATATGAACAAAGAGGGAGCTCCTTTTATTTATTTGTTGCGTGGTTCTGCATTAGAAGGGTTTCTTAGCGATTTCACTTATTTCTTATTGATCAACACCATGATCCCAATATCCTTGATAGTTTCTTTGGAAATGGTCAAAATGTTACAGGCATTTTTTATTGAGGGAGATATGGATCTTTATGATGTTGAGAAAAATCGTTATGCTCGAGTTTTCACCACCTCAATCAATGAAGAATTAGGTCAAATTGAATATATATTTTCAGACAAAACAGGGACCTTAACCTGCAACAAGATGGAATTCAAGCTAGCAATGATAGGGAATGAAATGTATGGAGATAAAAAAATCCTCAAGGAAAAATCTGCTTTCTCAAAGAAACCTACATATATTGATAAAAAAGAAGGTGTGATTTTTTCTTTCGAAGATAAGCGTTTGGAGGCATTGCTACGCAGAGAATACGAATTGACCAATTCTGAATATCCAATAGTGCTTAATACAGACCTTTCCTACGAGATCAAAGATAAAGACACCAATAAAACAGTTTATATGATCAAAACTCAATACGATTTGGCTTTGGAATTCTTTAAATTATTATCCACTTGTCACGAATGTGTCATTGATTCTGAAAAAAATAAAGATATGATTAGATATCAAGGTCCTTCTCCTGATGAAATCACCTTAGTGGATACGGCCAGGCATCTTGGGTTCACATTCTTGGGTTCATCAACTAACACTATGCAAATAGAATGGCTTGGCCAACCTAAAACGGTGGCTCTTTTAAAACTATTTGAATTCAACAGTGACAGAAAACGCATGAGCGTCATAATTCGCGAAGATGGAATTATAAAACTTTATTGCAAAGGAGCAGACAGCATCATCAAATCAAGATTAACTAACATGCATCCACAACCTTTCTTAACTGAAATTGACAAAAAACTAGATGAATTTTCAAGAAGAGGATTAAGAACTTTATTGTTGGCTTTTAGGATCCTTTCTGAGAAAGAATACCAAGATTTCGACCAACAATGTCAAGGGTTGGTGGATTCCGAAGATCGAGAAAACGAAATAAGTAAATATAAATTGTTTTAAAAAACGATATTTTTTTAAATAATTTAAGATAAAATCACCGATGTTTTGGAAAAGGACCTTTATTTGCTTGGCGCGACTGCAGTGGAAGACAAATTACAGGACTTAGTGCCTGAAACCATCCATGATTTCCTTCTAGCCAGTATATTATAAAATAATTATTTTTTTTATTCATTTTACCTCTTCATCCACTTTTGCCTGTTAACATTTTAATTTATGAAAACCAATTCCCACAGATATAAAGGTATGGATGCTTACTGGAGATAAGATGGAAACAGCTGAAAACATTGGGCGAAGTTGCAATTTGATTCAAGATCATTTCGCAGTGATGAAATTGAATTTTAAAAAAGACCAAGGTCATGAAGTCTTAAAGATAAAAATGCTTGAACTTATTGAAATCACGCAAAATTACCTTTCCATAAAAAAACCAAAGGCATTCATCATTGAAGGGGATATTTTGGGGGAGATTTTATCCAATCTGGAGACTGAGTTATTAATGATTCAGATAGTGCAACATTGTGAGGCAGTGATTTGTTGCCGTGTGACCCCTAAGCAAAAAGCTGATGTTGTCTCTGTAGTTAAGAGACATTTGAAGAAAATAACTCTTTCAATAGGTGATGGTGCTAATGATGTGAACATGATCCAGGAGGCTCACATTGGCATAGGTTTATATGGAGAAGAAGGGATGAGAGCAGTTCAGGCGAGTGATTTCGCTTTTGTGAAATTCCATTGCCTATGGAAATTGATTTTGGTTCATGGGAAATGGTCGTACATCAGAATCTCAGAGATGATCCTATATTTCTTTTACAAAAATATGGTTTTCACTGTTTGCCAATTTTATTTTGCTTTTGTGTGCGGATGGAGTGGAGAGACCATTTATGATGATTATTATATCACCTTCTATAATTTGATTTTCACAGCCTTGCCTGTTATTGTCAGAGCTGTCATTGAACAGGATGTTTATTATCGTTTCCCTGTGAAACTCAATAAAGAAGACCTTGAATATAATGAAAGTGTTCCTTTTGAAGAAAACAAATTCCTGAAGAAATATTACCCCAAATTATATTACATTGGTCAGAAAAACACTCTTTTCACTTATACGAACTTTTTCATATGGGTCTTCCAAGGCCTTGTCGATGGACTTTTAATCTTTTTATTCAATATGTATATTTTCGAATACCAGATTGTCAACTCTGAAGGCTATACCACAGATATTTGGATTATGAGCATAACGATCTATACTACGATAATATTGGTTTGTTTATCTTTTTTTATAAAATCATTTCGAAATTTAGGTTGTTGATTTGAAAATCGCGGTGCACACTCAATATTGGACTTTGCTTTCCGCATCTATACTGATTTTTTCTAGTCTCATCCTTTATTTCTCATATATCTGGATCAGTGATCAATTCTCAGAATTCCAAAGCTTCAAAACTGCTGATATGCTTTTTAGTGGGGTAAGCTTTTATTTGACCTCTATTGTTTGTGCTGGTGTTATTTTCGCTCAAGATGTAGCTCTACTTTATCTGAAGGTCGATAATCAAACGAATTTGATTGAACGAGTTAAAATTGGAGTGAAAATGGGTTATGATAAAAGTGAAACCTTCTTCAGAAATATTTTCGTGAGCAAAGAACATTTTGGATCAGAAGAATTAAAGAAAAGCGGCCCGAGAAAAGACGTCGAAAAACCAATCATAAATCTAAATTAATCTAAAGAATTTTGGGTTTTAAGGCCATGATTTCTTAAAGAACAAATTCATATTCTCACCAATCTGCTAAAAAAAAAAAAAAAAAATCATTTTTCATGTTTTTTTAAATGTGTTTTTATTAAATAAATTATGAATTGGTTTCAATCCAATAATGTTGTTTATGAACGTTTTGAGTTAATTTTTTCATTAGATCCTGCGCTTGATCAATTGTGGAATATTTTCCTATTATAAATATGTTGCCATTATCGTCTTGTCTTTTTAAGATATAAATAGGTTTTTCTTCTTTATGTTGACTTTGGACAATTTTTGAATAAACTCTATGAATCTTGAAAGTGATTTCATTTATTTTTATAGAGTAGAAGGATAGTTTTCTCAATGCAAATAATGAGAGCATTTTTTTAAGAATATTTCAAATTTTGTTTTTTAAACTCATTGATAAAAAAAAAAAAAAATAAACAGATTTCCTCTTTATGAAAATAAATGTTTTTTTTCAAATTTATTCCCTATGAAACTGTATAAATCACATAGGTTCATATTAAAGGAAAAAGTTTCCTAATAAATTGTGGAGATGGCTGTCAAAAAATTCGGTAACCCATTTTAAAAGAAACAAATAGGAATCTTAAATATTTTTTATAGATGGTTAGCAGAAGTTGCAATGCTTCGCTTTGATAATCTATCTGGAATGCTCACAGGCTTACCAAGAGCATTGAGGTTTGAAGAAGGAAATATATTAAATATGGACGGAATAGTTAATGAGCATATACAAGATGAAGCCCATGTTTGGGTGATGCTAAAAGGTCATTTTTCAAACAATAAATTTTTAAATTCTATAACTCAGATGATTATGAATCAATGGGTTCTGATATAAATAAGAAGAAGGATCTTAAAAAAGGCACAGCAAAAAAACTTTGAAATGAGACATATAATAAAAAAAAATTTTTTGAAATTTTGTTTTGATCGTTAAATTTCCTCAGAAAAAATCCCAAAATATTTTTTAAAAAAAAGGAGATTTTGAATTTTAAAATGAAAAGAGGAAAATTATTTGTTTTTTTGAATGAGGACGAAAACTTCATTAAAAATAAATATGAAAAAAGTCAAAAAACATAAATGTATGGATTTCCATTTTTTTATTGAATTTAAAAATGAAGCATCTTTTTAATTTCAATTTTGAAATTAAATTTTATTTCATTCACGACAGACTAATAAAAAAAAAAAAAAAAATTGAACAAAAAAAAATATCCTTCAAAAATTAATGTCATTTGTAAGTGTTCTTATCCTTCCCATTCTCACTTTTTTTATCTTTCAAAGCAACCCTTTGAAGACGCACCAGAACAAAACAATCTTAAGACTAAAAAATCTAAAGAAGAAGATGCCCTAAAGAAATATTTACAACGTAATTTGAAATTATTCCCCTAAATAATTTTTTTTTAAATCTTCAAGTCCTCTCATTGAATAACGTGAAAATCAAGGACATTTATGATTTTTACACAAAAGATAAAATCGAACAACTCCAAAAAGGTCCAAATAAAATTTTAAAGGAAGAAGAAAAAGGGCTGAACAAGGAAATCAAAAGAGATCGGGAATTATTTTATGAACAAT
>Ga0302320_10027561_pt1 | contig 10947 bp, 7 predicted proteins | sample Bog_T0_3_FD_202130 | JGI IMG/M metagenome (GOLD analysis project Ga0302320, IMG submission 202130) | Peat permafrost microbial communities from Stordalen Mire near Abisko, Sweden - Bog_T0_3 | ecosystem: Environmental > Terrestrial > Soil > Wetlands > Peat | place: Sweden: Abisko, Stordalen Mire... | reverse complement strand
AGAGTGGGAGAAGCTGGACTACTTCGAGGGCTGTCTGCCCATTGAAGTGATTGCCCGGCGCGGCCGCGACACGCTCCGTTTTGGGCCCATGAAGCCGGTGGGGCTGCGCGATCCGCGGACGGGCAGAACGCCCTGGGCGGTGGTGCAACTGCGCAAGGAGAACCTGCGCGCGGACAGCTACAACCTGGTGGGCTTTCAGAATCACCTCAAGTTCGGCGAGCAGGCGCGGGTGCTGCGGCTTATCCCGGGCCTTGAGAACGCGCGCTTCCTGCGCTATGGGCAGATCCACCGCAACACGTACATCCAGGCGCCACTGCTGCTGGATGCGTGTCTGCGCCTGAAGGCGACGCCGCGGATCCTGTTTGCCGGCCAGCTCTCGGGCGTGGAAGGCTACACGGAGTCGATCGCGACCGGGCTGCTGGCCGGCCTGTATGCGGCCGCGATGGTGCGCGGCGAAGAGCCACTCGCGGCGCCGCGCGCGAGTGGGCTGGGTTCGCTGGTGCACTACATCACGCACGCCGACGCCAAGAATTTCCAACCAGCAAATATCACTTTCGATCTTCTGGAAGCGCTCGAAGAAGAGCTGCGCAAGAAAGTTCGCGACAAAAAGGAGCGACATCGCATGGTGTGCGAGCGCGCGCTGGCGGCTTTTGACGCCTGGTGGAGCGCAGCGCCGCACACAGCGTCCGGAACTGCGCACGTAGAATTTGCGTAGGTTTGGACTGACGCCGTGCTTTCCCCCGGAAAGGACTCCCCATGCCCGCCATCTCCGCCGTGAACGCTGTTTCGCCAGCAATTCAGCGTACGAAGGAATTCCTGTTCAAGCCGTTCAGCTGGGCCACCTATCTGAAGCTTGGCCTCGTTGCAATCATCACCGAAGGCTCGAGCGGGAGCCTCAACTCCGGTTCGCACAATAGCTCGTCCTCTGGCTCGTCCTCCGGGCACATGCCCAGCTTCCCTGGGTCGTTTCATCTTGAGCCGCAGTGGATTGCGCTGATTGCGGCAGCGGTTTTGTTTGCGATTGTGATTGGCATGGTGGTGGCATACCTGATTACCCGGCTGCGTTTCGCTTTTTTCTATTGCCTGATCCACAACACGCGCCAGATCCGGCCCGGCTGGTGGCTTTATAGCGCGCAGGCGGCGCGCTTCTTCTGGCTCAACGTGGTGGTTGGGTTCGCGTTTCTGCTGGTGCTGGTGGGGATCGCGCTGCCGTTTGTGTCGGGTTTCATGCGCCTCTATCACGAGCGTCAGCAGACCGGCTCACTGGATGTGGGCCTGATGCTCTCGCTGGTGTTGCCATTGATTCCGATCTTCACTTTGTTCCTGATCGCCGGCGTCGTGACTGACATTGTTCTGCGCGACTGGATGCTGCCGCACATCGCCCTGGACGACGCCACGGCCGGCGAGGCGTGGGCCCAGGTGTGGGCGCGGGTGCGGGCGGAGAAGCAGCAGTTCCTGGCTTACGTGCTGCTGCGCCTGGTGCTTCCGGTGCTGGCGATGATTGCCCTCTTCATCCTGCTCATCGTTCCCGGGCTGGTGCTGGCCGGCTCGCTGGCCGCAGTCGAGTTCGGCCTGCACTCCGCGTTCGCCGACGCCCACGGCGGCGAGGCGTTTGTCGGGTTGATGCTGGAGATTTTCTTCGGAGCGCTGGCCTTCGGGTTTGCGCTGCTGGCGAGCATCTGCCTGGGTGGCCCCATCAGCACGGCGAAACGCGAGTATGCGCTGGTGTTTTATGGGGGGCGCTATCAGCGGCTGGGCGAGACGCTCTATCCGGCTGCCATGCCTTTGCCGCCCGAGAACGGTGCAGCGCGTTTCGCCTGACGCGCGCAGGTGGCCGACGCGGTTATGGTAGGCTACGGCAGTCGCCGAGCCTATCTGATGAACGCCTACTCCGCCTCCGAAGCAATCTGGCCTGCACTGGAGCGGACGTACGTCTATCTTTTCCGGCCGTTCAAGGTGGAGAGGTTTCTCAAGCTGGTTGCGGTGGCAACGCTGTCTGAGGGGTTTCTGGTCAGCTTTCGCTTCGCTGTTTCAGGGGCAGAACCGTTGGCAGGGAAGGCTACCGGGCTGCAGGATTTTCTTCTTGCGCCGAAGGGTTTGCCGGTAACCGCTGTTGCGGCCGTGGCGTTGCTGGCACTTGGCGTTTATGGCTTTCTGCTGGTGACGCGGCTGCGCTTCGCCTTTGTTCACTCGCTCATTCACCACACCGACGCGTTTCGATCGGCCGCCCGGCTCTACGCGGACGAGGCAGACCGCTTCTTCTCGGCTTCCATGCTGGTGTGGCTGTCGCTGCTGGTGGCGGCGTCATTGGCGTTTGCGGCGCTGGCCGGGCTGGCGTTGGCGCTGGGGGTCACGCCGGGCAGCAAGTTCGGCCCGGGCGCGTTCGTCATCCTCTACATTCCTGGCGCTCTGATGGGGCTTGTGCTGTTGCTCGCCGCCGGCGCGGCAGAGGTGGTGCTCAATGACTTCATCTTGCCGCACATGGTGGTTGAGGGCGCGGCGTTCCGCAAGGCCTGGGCCGATGTGCGGGCCTTGATGGCGGCCAACCGGGAGAGCTTTGTGCGCTATTTTCTGCTGCGCATGGGGCTGCCGCTGGCGGCCGGGCTGGTGCTGGGGTTGCTGGCGTGGGTTGTGGAGTCGGTGGTGTTTGGCACTCTCGGGATATCAGCTGCCGGCTTTACCGCGATGCTCAACGGCGCGCCGGGCTGGAGACTCTATGTGTCGGCGGTTGTGCGGGCGATCTTTGCGCTGCTTGGCCTGGGCGCGGGTGCGGCCATTGCGGTCAGCTTCGCCGGGCCGCTGGGCGTCTTCATGCGCAGCTACGCGCTGGCGTTCTACGGCAGCCACTACAAGGCATTGGGAAACCTGCTCGATCCGCCGACGCATGCGGCGGAAGTCCATGCGCAATCTGACTGAAACGAATCGGCGAATCGAGAATGAGGGAATTTTGAAGGGAGATTCCTTAGGCTTCAGGACGGCGTACGCGCGCCTGCAAACGCGCTCCCAGCGCGCCGCCGCCTACGGCGAAGAAGACCAGCATGGAGACCAGCAGCAGGATGGCGCTCAGCATGGCTCCGGCGCGGCCTTCGGCAGAGAGCAGCCAGCCTTTGTAGATCGCAATCGTCTGCGCATCCACGCCTGCGGCGGCCCACTGCGCGGCCACCTCGCCGGAGACGATGGTGGACCAGGTCTGGTCGAGCGAGTTTCCCTGATGCAATCCGAAGCGCATGGTGAACAGGGTGATCCCCGAAGCCGCGGCGGCTGTCCATCCGCCTACCAGGCCGGTGACCAGGCCGATGCGCGCGCCGGCTCCGGTGGTGATCCACGCGGGGCGCTGGCTGCGCAGGTAGAGCGAGACGACCCAGGCAGAGGCGACCGACATCCACAACAGGCCGAAGATGCTGACCGGGGAAAACAGCGAAGACAGAATACCTGCCGGGACCGCCAACACAACACAGAGCCGCAGAGCCCGTTTCCAGTCCACTGTGCCGGCGTCGCGGACCGGCTCGGTGAAGCGCTCAGGAGGCGCCTGCCCGGGCACGTTCTCTGCCGAGTACTGGAGCTGCGGCAGGCCGCAGGCGGGGCAGAAACAGGCTTCGGCCAGAATGGGCTGGTGGCAGCGGGTGCAGGTGATTTCCATACAACTACGAGCCTATAGCATTTGGGCGCGCAGATGTGCCGGTTGGCGGGGTCGATTGGGCGGCCAGAACGGATTGCGGAAACCGGCTATGCGTCTTCGACCGGCAGGTGGACACGGGCAGCGACGATCTCTTCGGCGGCGGCGACGGCTTGCTCGAGCGTCATGTGGGTTGAATCGAGGGGGATCGCGTCGGGCGCGGGCTTGAGGGGCGAGTCGGCGCGGTTGCGGTCGCGGTAGTCGCGGGCGCGCAGGTCGCGGATCACCTCTTCAGGCTGGACGGCGGGGCCGGGGCCGAGCTGGTCGAAGCGGCGTAGGCCGCGGACCTCCGGCGCTGCGTCGAGAAATATTTTAACGTCGGCGTGCGGGAAGACGACCGTGCCGATGTCGCGGCCTTCCATGACCACGCCGCCGTCGGCGCCTAGCTCCTGCTGCAGGCGGACCATCCAGGCACGGATGGCGGGAAAGACGCTGACCCGTGAGGCGGCGTCGGTGACGGTTTGATTGCGGAGCAGGCCGGTCACGTCTTTGCCGTCAAGCAGGACGCGATTCCCGTCATTACCGGGTTCGAGGCGAATGGTGGTCTGGGCGGCGAGCGCTTCGAGGTTAGCGCTGTCGTCGAGGGAGATGCCGGCGTGGAGGGCCTTCAGGGCGAAGGCGCGGTACATGGCTCCGGTTTCAAGGTTGAGCAGGCCGAAGTGGCGGGCCAGGTGGCGGGCAATGGTGCTTTTGCCCGCCCCCGATGGGCCGTCGATGGCGACAATGACTTTCCGCTTGGAAGAGTGGGCGGGCAAGTGGCTTTCCTCCGCACTCATCCGCGCTTCTTCGTCTCCTGCTTGGGCCGGGCGGTAAAGCCGTAGCGCTTGCTGTTGCCGGCCTTGGCGCCGGCGGCAAGCGCGGGCTTGCGGCTGGGCCGGCTTGCGGGCCGGCTGGCGCGGGCATCGGGCCGCGCATCCTTGCGGACGCCGCCGACGCTTCCGGCGCCGCGCGTGGAACCGGTGCTGCGCGCGCCATTGCCGCTGCGGGCGAGGCTGCTGCTGCGCCCGTTGGCCACTGGCTTGCCGTTGCTGCGCGGAGCCGGTTTGGCGCTCTTGGTTTGGCCGTTGGCGCTATGACCGTTGGCGCTATGACCGTTGCGGGCGCTGTTGGCGGAGACTTTGCCGTTGCCATTGTGCTTGACTTTGCCAGCGGCGGAGCCATTGGAGCCCCAGCGCGATGAGCTGCCGGCAGCCGGCCGTGACCCTGAAACAGGGCGGGAGCCAGACGCAGGACGAGAACCAGATGCAGGGCGCGCGCCCGAGAGCGGTCGCGATGCAGTGGGCCGGGCAGCGCTCGAGCGGGTGTCCGCAACCGGACGGCGGGCGGGACGGCTCGCGGCCTGGGCCGGCTTGCGGTCGCGCGTGTGGGCGGCAGGGCGGCTGAAGTGAGGCCGCGCCGCGGCTGGTTTGCTGCCCGACGCCGGCTTGCGCGCCACCGGGACACGCGGGGCGTGGGTCTCCGCAGCGGCGTGAATTTCAACCGGCGCGGCGGGCTGCGTGAGCTGCGGACGAGGAGCCGGCGGCCGTGGGGCTTCGGGCTCCGCATGCACGTCGTCGTGGTCATGGTCGGGCCGACGCAGGAAGTAGGAAGCGCCGCCCATGGAAGAGCTGGCATAGAGCGTGGGGGCAACGGAGAACTCGGGCAGCGTGCCCGCCACATAGAAGTGCGGGGCGTGGCCCATGGAGATAGTGTGCACCTGGCGGGTGGCAACCAGGCCGCGCAGAACTTCGCGCACCTTGCTGCGGGCCGTGAGCGGAGCCAGGAAGAGCTCCACTTCTTCCATGCTGGCGGCGATGACCGCTTGCAGGTAAATGGAAGCGAGCACGGAGATGGCCGTGACCTGCGAGGTGGATGCGCCCTCCGCGATGGCCTTTTGGAAGCGATGGCGGAGCAGTTGCCACTTGGCCGGAACGCCGGGTGCGGCGATCACCGGGATGATGCGCAACTGCTGCCAGAGCTCGGTGATAGCGCGGACTACGGCGGTCTCGGAGACTTCCCTGCCCAGGGCGTGCTTGAGCTCGGCAATGGTGGCGTCGCCCGCTTCCAGGTGCTTATAGGCCTGGACGGCGAGCTGCGAAACCTGGCGGGAGCCGGTCAACTGCGGGCTGCGGCGCCAGTCGCGATCGCCACGGAGGGCGTACACGTATGGTAGAACCCAGCTGGCCACGACAAAGTCGGGCTGCTCGCCGGGCTGGCCCAGCAGGTTCAGCCGGACCGCTACGTCGTCCAGCTCCAGGCGAACCAGGAGCTCTTCCGACAGTTGAATATGCTTGGGATCGGGAGTTGCATTCTGGTGGCCGGCAACGGCCTCGACAAATGAAGGCGCGATCGATGAGGAAAATTGCCGCCGGGGCAGAAAAAGACACAAACCGGTCTCTTCAATCCACGTCCGGGCATCTTCCAGAGTCAGTGCTCCGTGTCCGTTCTGACGCATCCGTTCGGCGCGTGATGCTTCCAATTGCTCTGCTGTCAAAGAAAAACCTCACTTCCAGGCTGGCAGTATGCCAAGACCATTGATTCTGCGTCCTCATCTGCCTCAAGGAGGATGGTCGTACGCGCTTCCCGGCGGTCGATCAAGAATCAGTGCGGGAGACCCTGGTTCTCAGGGTCGCGTCGTCCAATGTGCGGTGGCTTCGGGATACATGGTCCCTGGTTCTGCCTTTTCGCCGGGCAGCCCACCGCCTGAGCGGAGCAGGCTGACCCTCTTTCTATGTTACCTGTGATTCAGATTCGATGGAAGGCCCGCTGAATATCCTTCCAGGAATAGAGCAATGCTATTGGACGTCCGTGTGGGCAACTTGTTGGGTGCGCAGTCTTTGCAAGTTCCGACAGTAACCACTCCATGCGCGTCGGGTCGAGGGGGGTGTTCACCTTGATGGCGGAATGGCAGGCAATAGACGCCGCGATGCGCCCGCGCAGAGCAGTAAGATCCTCATTTTGCTCAACTTCGCTGGAATCCTGGGAAGACTGTTCAATGACTTCCGCGAGCATTCGCTCGAGTGCGGCGCCCTCCAGGCCCACGGGGGCAGCCTTTACGGCAAGTGTTTGAGGACCAAAGGGTTCCACCTCAAATCCGTTGCGATCGAGTTCCTCCGCAATGCGGGCGAAAACGACCATCTGGGCGGGCTTGAGCTCCACCAGCATGGGCATGAGTAACCGCTGGCGCTGGACGCGCTCGACCTGGCGGTCGCGCAAAATTTTTTCAAAAAGAACCCTTTCGTGGGCAACATGCTGGTCAATAATCCACAGGCCGTCGTCTCCTGAGGCCAGAATGAAGGAATCGCGGAGCTGCCCGAGAGGACGGAGCGAACCCAGGTGGTTGAGCGTTGCGGCGGCCTGCTCGGCTTCAACAAGGGCGGTGGCGGTGGCCGGGCTGGGATCGCCGGCCAGGCTCTCGAGAGGGTGGGAGCATCCGTTGCCGGCTGCCGCCTGATTGGCGGGCTGAAAGAGCGCGGCGGCGGCTTCGCCCCATGCCTGCTGGTTTGTCCAGGCTCCAGCATTGAAGCCGCCGGCAAAAGGCAGCTTGCCGGGAACCGGAGGGGGCAGCCGTGGGGTGAGCTCAAAGGCCCCGGTTTCCGCGGCTGCTGTCGCAAAGGCTTCCGGGTCGGAGTCGGCGGGGCGTTGCGCGTCGGGGACGCCGGGCAGGGGCGATGCAGCCGGCGGCATGAGCGAGGGGCTGGCCAGGGGCGCGGAATCGAGCGCTGCCAGGAACGCGGCGGCCGGGCGTGCCTGGATCAACGCGGTGCGCAGGCTGTCGCGGACAAAGTCGTGGATGAGGCTCTGCTGGCGGAAGCGGACCTCCGTCTTGGCGGGATGGACATTGACGTCGACCTCTTCTGGCGGCATCTCCAGGAAGAGCAGGACCACCGGAAAGCTGGTGGGCGGAATGACATTGCGATAGGCCTCGGTGATGGCGTGGATGAGCAGGCGATCGCGGATAAGCCGCTTGTTGATGAAGATGTAGATGGAGTTGCGGTTGAGCTTCTGGAGCTCGGGCTTGGAGTAGAAGCCGCTCAGGCGCAGGACGCCGGGGTCGCGCGCGGGCTCGTCCGGATCGCGCTTCCAGGGCGGCGGCTCGGGCAGACCGGCGCGGGCGAGCGGAGCTTCGGCAGCTACCGGCAGCAGAGCAGCCAGCGTGTCTTTGCCGAAGATCTGGTAGATGCGCTCGGCGGTTCGCGTGACCGGCGGCGCGGAGACGATGGTGTGCGTGGCCGAGGTGAGCTCGAAGTGCATTTCCGGATGGACGAGGGCGTAGTGGGTGACGAGTGCCGTTACATGGGCCAGCTCGGTCGACTCGGCGCGGAGGAATTTGCGGCGGGCCGGGGTGTTGAAGAACAGGTCGGCGACGGCCAGGGTGGTTCCGCGGGGCAAGGCGGCGTCGTCGACGTGGAGGATTTTGCCGCCGGCGATTTCGAGGTGCGTGCCGGCCGCGTCCTCGCCGGTGGCCGTGTCGAGGGTGACGCGGGCGACGGAGGCGATGGAGGGCAGCGCCTCGCCACGAAAGCCCAGCGTGGCGATGGAGAGCAGGTCGTCGGCGGTGCGGAGCTTGGAGGTGGCGTGGCGCTCGAAGGCCAGCAGGGCGTCGTCGCGGTTCATGCCATGGCCGTCGTCGGAGACGCGGATGAGCCGCCGGCCGCCGGCCTCGACCTCGACGCGGATGCGGGTTGCGCCGGCGTCCAGGGCATTCTCCAGCAGCTCCTTCACGACGGAAGCCGGCCGGTCCACCACCTCGCCCGCGGCGATCTGATTGGCAACCTGGTCGGGAAGAATGCGGATGCGGCCCATACGGTCTTAGGGTAACGCAATCGAACAGGGACCAGGGACCAGGGAATAGGGAATAGGGTGGTGCCTGGCGCTTTGACGCTGCGGATTTGATTTGCTCGATTTTCAAACTTGCCGGCTGAGCCGAAATTACAATCGAAGGGTTCGAGGAGTTGAGCTGGCAGCGACGGGGAACGAAGGGCGGAAGGTAAGCGTACATACTCATGCATGCGGGTCGCGTCGGACTTCAATTGAATTTTGACGTTGTGCGGCAGCGGACAGGTATGTTCGAAAACGGACGGCGGCGCGGCGGTTGCGCACGCATAGAGATGGCGGGTTCCGGGAGCAAACGGAATGGCCACCGCACGATGCGGCGGGCGTTGCGCTCGGGGTCCGTGGCAGGTAGATTGCAAATAGCAGGTGGCTTCTCCTTGTTTCCCGTGATGTGGTTTTCCCCCTGAGGTCCAGACGGAATGAAGCAGTTTGATTGTTTTGGGCTGGACACGGCCAACCAGTGCCTGCTGCGCGGCGGTGCGCCCATCGACCTTGCGCCCAAACCGTTTGCGGTGTTGCGCTACCTGGTGGAGAATCCGGGCCGTCTGATCACCCACGACGAGTTGCTGGACAAGCTGTGGCCGGAGACGTTTGTGCAGCCGCAGGTGTTGCGCACCTACATGCTGGAGTTGCGCAAGATTCTGGGCGACGATGCGGGGCAGCCGCGCTTCATCCAGACGCTGCCCAAGCGCGGCTACCGGTTTGTGGCGCAGGTGACCGAGGGCGAAGCCGCGCCGCACGGCAGAAGGCACAGTGACCTGGTGCATGGGGCAGCAGGCACGCCGGCGCAGGAGTCGCGCCGTGGCCCGGTGGTGGGCCGGGCTGCTGAGGTTGCGCGGCTGGGTACGCTGTTTGATCAGGCCGCGCGCGGCGCGCGGCAGGTGGTGTTTGTGAGCGGCGAGGCGGGGATTGGCAAGTCCACCCTGGTTGACACATTCTGCGATCAACTGGCCGTGGGGCACGGAACCCGGCAAGATCAAGGCGTGCGGGTGGCGCGCGGCGGATGCGTGCGGGGCATCGGCGGCAAGGAAGAGTATTACCCCGTGGTTGAAGCACTGCGGGCGCTCTGTGCCGGGCCCGACGGCGAGGCTGCATGCCGGGTGCTGACACGCATGGCGCCGGCCTGGCTTTCATTTGGGCCTGAAGCGGCGGCCGGCGAGGGTGCGGAGACGGGAACTGGCGCCAGGCACCAGCGGACTCTGGGCGACTTGTGTTCCGCACTGGAAGAGCTGGCCGCGGAGAAGCCGCTGGTGCTGGTGTTTGAAGACCTGCACTGGGCCGACGACTCGACGTTGCATTTAATTTCGGCACTGGCGCGGCGGCGGGCGCAGGCCAGGCTGATGGTGCTGAGCACTGACTGTCCGCGTCACGGTTCGAGCGAAGATCCGCTGAAGGGCCTGAAGCACGACCTGCTGATGCGCCGGCTGTGCGTGGAGATGGTGCTTGCGCCTCTGGGTCGGTCGGCGGTGCTTCAGCTGATTGCGCGTGAGTTGGACCAGCAGGCGCTGCCCGCTGGCCTGGCCGATTTTGTGATGCAGCGCTCAGAGGGCAATCCACTGTTTGTGATCGCGATGGTCGAGCACCTGATAGCGGAGCGGGTGCTGGCGCGCAGCGCAGGAGGTGCGTGGGAGCAAGGCGCTCCGTTTCCAGAGATGGAGGCAGGCGTGCCCGATCCGCTGATGCGCATGATCGAGCTGGAGATTGGGCACCTGAGCGAAGACGAGCAGCGCATGCTGGAAGCCGCCAGCCTGATGAACGTGGCGTTCCCGGCGTGGGCGGTGGCAGCGGCTCTTGAGAGAGATGCGGTGGATGTGGAAGAGGCCTGCGACGGGCTGGCGCGGCGTCTGCACTTTGTGGTGCGCGCCGGGCGGGATGAACTGCCCGATGGCTCGCACTCCGCGTTCTACTGCTTTGCGCACGGCATCTATCGCGAGGTGCTTTATCAGCGTCAATCTTCGGCGCGGCGGGGGCGGCGGCATGTTCGCATTGCCGAGCGGCTGGGGGAATTATTTGCCGGACGCGAAGCCAGCGTGGCGCGGGAGCGCGCATTGCATTATGCGGCGGCGGGCGACATGAGCCGCGCGTCGCGCGTGCTTGAGGACGCGGCAAACGATGTGGCCGAAGCCGGTGTCTGCTGAAGGGCCGGCCGCTGCTGAATCCGTGAAAAGTTGAGGAAAGCCGCGTCCTGCGCGGCGATTCGCATGGTCAGACAGGGCGCCTGCTCAAAATTGCCGCTCTGCAATTGCAATCTCTCTGTAACCTTGCAACCCTGACGGGCATCGGAGATTCGTGCGGTATTTTTCTCTCCGCAAAAGTTTGACAACTTCTGGACGGGAAGTTGACGACTTTATTTTTCAGCTTCGCTAAGGTGGTCTTCGTAGGCAGGAGGACACACCCATGAAATTCAAGTTCACCACTCTCGTTCTGGCGACCGCCGCACTGGCGACCGCAGCCTA
>Ga0302320_10027559_pt1 | contig 10948 bp, 9 predicted proteins | sample Bog_T0_3_FD_202130 | JGI IMG/M metagenome (GOLD analysis project Ga0302320, IMG submission 202130) | Peat permafrost microbial communities from Stordalen Mire near Abisko, Sweden - Bog_T0_3 | ecosystem: Environmental > Terrestrial > Soil > Wetlands > Peat | place: Sweden: Abisko, Stordalen Mire... | reverse complement strand
CCCTTCATCCCGTCGGCGGCCCAGTGCATCTGGTAGCCGGCCTGGGTCAGCAGGCGCTGGACTAGGCGCCAGTTCACCGGGTTGTCCTCGATGCACAGGATCCTGATGGGCTCGGCTGGGGTCATAGCGCTTCCTGGAGAAGGGGCATTTCCACCGTGAACGTGCTGCCCCGGCCTTTTTCGCTTTCCACGGTGATCTGTCCGTTCATCATAGTCATGAGACGCTGGGAAAGGGCAAGGCCCAGGCCGGTGCCGCCGAAGCGGCGGGTGATGCTGCCGTCCACCTGCTGGAAGGGCTTGAACAGCCTTTCCATCTCCTCCGGGGTCATGCCGATCCCCTGGTCGGTGATGCGGATCCGCAGCCGGCTGGCCACCCGTTCCACGACCATGGCCACTTCGCCGCTTTCGGTGAACTTGATGGCGTTGCCCACCAGGTTGGTGATCACCTGCTTGAACCGCACCGGATCGCCCAGGACCCGCACCGCCCAGGGCGGAGGGGTGTAGGCGAACACGATGGGCCGGCCCTGGATGAGGCCGGCGGCCAGGGCCGCCACCTCGTCCAGCACCGGGACCGGGTCCAGCCCCGACAGCTCCAGTTCGAACTTGCCGGCCTCGATCTTGGAGAGATCAAGGATCGAATCGATCATGCCCAGGAGGTTCCGGCCGTTCTGGTGGATGATCTGGAGATCGTCCCTGACGTCCTCGGGCAGCCGCGCCGGGCCCTCCAGCAGCAGCAGGCCGGAGAAGCCGATCACCGCGTTGAGGGGGGTCCTCAGCTCATGGCTCATGTTGGCCAGGAACTCGTCCTTGATCCGGTCCAGCTCCTGCAGCCGCTGCAGGCTGACGCTGAGGCTCTGGTTGACCTCGGTGAGCTCCTGGGTCTTGTCCCGGACCTTCTCCTCCAGGGTGCCGGCCCAGGCCGCCAGCTCCCCCCGGGACTGTTCCAGGCCCCGGGTGCGGTCCTGCACCAGCTGCTCCAGGTTGGCCCGGATCTCTTCCAGCTCCCAGATGGTCTCCATGAGCTGGCGGGTGCGCTCCTGCACCCTGGATTCCAGCAGCCGGTTCTGCCGCTCGATCTCGTCCCGGGAGATGCACAGCTTGCTGGTCATGACCTCGAAGCTCCGGCCCAGGTCCTCCAGCTCGTCGTGGGAGCGCACCCGCACCGACAGGGCTTCGAAGTTGCCCTGGGCCACCCGCTGGGCGGCGGTGGTGAGCGCCACCACCGGCCGGATGTAGAGGTTGGCCAGGTAGATGGAGGCGACCATGCCCAGCGCCAGGGCCACGATCCCCACCCACAGCCCGCGGTCGAAGTTGTCGCTGGCCAGCTTGCGGATCTCCTCGGTGGAGAAGCCCAGGATCAACGTGCCGCGCTGGTCGGAATCGTCCAGGAAGGAGATGGGGGCGATGGCCACCAGGGTGCCGCCCTGGGAATGGATGAAGGACTGGGTGACCCCCCGCTCCCGGGCATAGGCCTTGGCCCAGGGAGGGGCGGACAGGGTGGCGTCCACCACCCGGCCGCCGGGGCCGGCCACCACGCTGAAGCGGAAGGCGGGGATGTGCTTGACCCCCTTGAGGATCCGGCTGATCTCCGCCTGGTCCCCGGCCTCCAGCGCCGGAGCCAGGGCGAAGCTGGCGGCTTCGGCCACCTGCCGGGCGCTCAGTTCGGCTTGTGCCCGGAAGCGCCGTTCCACCTGCCGCGGGTAGTAGGCCACGTTGAACAGGGCGAAGCCCAGCACCAGAATGGCGATCACCGCACTCAGCTTGGTCTTGATGGAAACCCGGAACATCTAAGCCAGTGTAACTGGCCAGAACCGTCTGAACAGATGGAAGACGGCGGCGCCGTAGCGGCGGGACTCCACCAGCTCGAGCCCCTCGGCCGCGGGCAATTCGGTGGGGTGGCCGGTTTCCCAGACCAGGACGCCGTCGGCGTCCAGCCAGTCCCTGATCCTCGGCGCCAGGGTCTGCCAGAGCTGGGCGCCGGCTTCGTAGGGGGGATCGGCGAACACCACCGCCTGGGGGGGGAAGGCGTCCCTGGGCAGGCGCAGGACGTCCTTGGCCAGGACCCGCAGGCCCGTGCCCCTGGCGTTCACCTTGACGCAGGCCAGGGCCGCGGGCTCGCGCTCCACGCAGGCCACCGGGCCGTAGCCCCGGGACCAGGCCTCCAGGGCCACGGCCCCGGTGCCGGCGAACAGGTCCAGGAACGGCCCCTGGGGCCAGCGCTGGAGGATGGAGAACAGGGCCTCCCGGGCCCGGTCGGCGGTGGGGCGGACCCGCAGGTCCGCGGGCGCCTGGAGGCTCCGGCCCTTGATGCAGCCGGCGATGATCCTCACACCCAGCGCAACAGCGCGCCGCCCCAGGTGAAGCCGGCGCCGAAGGCGGCCAGCACCACCAGGTCGCCCTTGTGGAGCTTGCCCGTTTCCACGGACTGGTGCAGGGCGGTGGGCAGCGTGGCCGAGGTGGTGTTGGCGAACTCCCCGATGTTGCTGGCCATGCGCTCTGAGGGCAGTTCCAGCCGCTTGGCGGCGGCGTCCATGATGCGGACGTTGGCCTGGTGCGGCACGAACAGCGCCAGGTCGCCGGTGCCGATGCCGTTGCGGTCCAGCATGAGCCGGCTCACCTCGGCCATGTCGCGCACGGCGCGCTTGTATACCTCCTTGCCGTCCTGGTGGATGTAGTGCATCTTGGCGGCCACCGTCTCGGCGGTGGAGGGGTGCAGCGAGCCGCCCCCGGGCATGCACAGGAAGGGGGCGCCGGAACCGTCGAGGCGGTGCTCGAAGTCCAGGATGCCGTAGCCCTCCTCCACCTGCTCCAGGATCGCCGCCCCGGCCCCGTCCCCGAACAGGACGGCGGTGTTGCGGTCGCTCTTGTCCATGATGGAAGTCATGACGTCGCACCCCACCACCGCCACCCGCTTCATGCCGAGCCCGGCGATCAGGCCGGCGCCGGTGGTGAGGCCGAACAGGAAGCTGGAGCAGGCCGCGTTCACGTCGAAGCCATAGGCGTTGCTGGCGCCGATCTTGTGCTGGATCAGGGCGGCGGTGCAAGGGAAGAACATGTCCGGCGTGACCGTGGCCACGACGATGGCGTCCAGGTCGTCGGCGGTGATGCCCCGGCGCTCGAGGGCCATCTTCAGGGCCTCGGCCCCCAGGTCCGAAGAGGCCACCCCAGGCTCCACCCAACGGCGAGTCCGGATACCGGTGCGGGTCAGGATCCACTCATCGCTGGTGTCCACCAGGTTGGCAAGGTCGGTGTTGGTGACGATGCGCTCGGGGTAGAACTGGCCGGTGGCTGTGATCCCCACAGGAAGGGCAAGCCGTTGTTTCAAAGGAACCTCCGGAAAGAGAGTGCAGGCCGAACGTTTGATTGTGAAGGAATCCGATGAAATTTTCCATGATGGAGTTCCCGGAGCCCACCGAAGGTGAAGCGCCTCACCCCTATAATGACTGGACCCCCTTGCCAAAGGTTGACCATGCGCACCCTCGCCGTCCTGCCCTCCCGTTTCCAGGCTTCCCGCTTCCCGGGCAAGCCCCTGGCCCTCATCGCCGGCCGGCCCATGATCCAGTGGGCCTGGGAGGCCGCGGCCGGCGCCCTGGGGGTGGACGCGGTGGTGGTGGCCACGGACGACGCCCGCATCAAGGCCACGGTGGAGGGCTTCGGCGGCCGGGTGGCCATGACCGACCCGGCGCTCCCTTCGGGGACGGACCGGGTGGCCGCGGCGGTGGAGCTGGTGGGCGCCGGCTTCGACCTGGTGCTGAACCTCCAGGGGGACGAGCCCGCCATGCACCCCGAAACCATCGCCGCGGTGGTGGAGCTGATGCGCAGCGACCCCGGCCTGCCCATGGGCACCGCCGCCTGCCCCTTCAGCACCCCGGAGGAGCTGTTCAACCCCAACGCCGTGAAGGTGGTCACCGACGACGCCGGCCGCGCCCTCTATTTCAGCCGCAGCCCCATTCCCTACCTGCGCAACAGCCAGGTGTTCCAGGCGGACTTCCGCCCCTGGCTGCGGCCGGAGCAGCTGGCCGTGTTCCAGCGGCACCTGGGGATCTATGCCTACCGCCCCGAGGCGCTGCTGCGGTTCACCCAGCTCCCGCCGCATCCCCTGGAACAGTTCGAGATGCTGGAACAGCTCCGGGCCCTGGCGGCCGGCATGGCCATTGGCGTGGCCAGGACCGCGCATCTGAGCCTGGGGGTGGACGTGCCGGCGGATGTCCCGGCGGTGGAGGCGCTGCTGACCCGGCGCAGGCAATGATCTCCGGCCTCGAAGCCGGTTCGAAGGTCCCCTGGTAGACCCAACATTGCAATTATGGAGGCTGACTCCATAATTGCATACATGCTGCCTCGCCGCCTCACATCCCATCTGAATGAATTGCTTCGCCAATCTCCCGCAGTGGTCCTGCTGGGCCCTCGCCAGGCCGGCAAGACAACCCTCGCATTGGAAATTGGCGAGCAGACAGCTTCAATCTACCTGGACCTTGAGGACGAGAATGACCGCGCCAAGCTCTCCAATCCCAGCAGCTATCTTGCTGGTCACGAGAATGAACTCGTCATCCTCGATGAGGTCCACCGCGCGCCGGAGCTGTTTCAGCAGTTGCGGGGCATCATCGACCGGGGACGGAGGCATGGAAAGGCCAATGGTCGCTTTCTCTTGCTCGGATCGACCGCAATGGATCTGCTCAAGCAATCGGGCGAGAGCCTGGCCGGGCGTATCTCCTATCTGGAACTCGGTCCGTTCGATGCCCTGGAGATCGATCCGGCTTCACTTGAGACACTCTGGGTGAGGGGTGGCTTCCCGCGCAGCTTTCTGGCCGAGTCCGACGATATCAGTCTGATCTGGCGGCGCAATTTTGTCCGGACCTACCTGGAGCGCGACATTTCGCAATTCGGACCCCGGATACCGGCTGAGACCCTGCGACGATTCTGGACGATGCTGGCGCACAACCAAGCCCAGATCCTGAATGCGGCCAATCTCGCCAGCGGTCTGGCGGTGGATGGCAAAACGGTTGCCGGGTATCTTGATCTTTTGGTTGACCTCCTGCTCGTTCGACGCTTGCCGGCCTGGCATCGGAATGTCGGCAAACGGCTGGTCAAGGCGCCCAAGGTGTATGTGCGCGACAGCGGCATCGCCCATGCGCTGCTCGGTATTCGGGACAAGGAAATGCTGCTCGGTCATCCGGTCGTTGGCCAAACCTGGGAGAGCTTTGTCATTGAGACTCTGATCACCGCGGCGCCAGACGGAACCGAAGCACACTACTACCGAACCTCCAGCGGAACCGAGTTGGACCTTCTGCTCACGCTTCCGGGCGGAGAACTGTGGGCCATGGAGGTCAAACGCACTTCGGCGCCGAAGCTTGAGCGCGGATTTCATTCCGCCTGTGCCGATCTGAATCCGCAGAAGCGGTTCTACGTTTATCCAGGCGAGGAGCGATTTCCGCTCGACGATCGAACGGATGCCATCGGTGTCGTCGAACTGGCAAAGGCGCTTCACTCGGTTGCCTAGCGGGACGGTTCCAGGACAGGGGACCGGGCCTGGTTCCCGGCCAGCAGGAACAACCCCAGCGTGCTGGCCAGACCGATGAGCATGCCGCCGTACCACATGGCATGGGGACTGATCCGGTCGTTCAGGCAGCCCCCCACCACCGGCGCCACCGCCCGGGCCAGGCCCCAGGTCATCCAGTAGATGCTCATGTAGCGGCCGCGGAAATCGGCTGGCGCCCGGTTGGCGGCGTAGGCCGTTCCGGTGGGGGTGACGATCAGCTCGCCCAGGGTGAAGATCACCATGCTCAACCAGAAGCCCCAGAAGCCGCTCATGAGGGCCACACTGCCCACCCCCAGCGCGTAGACCAGCATGCCCAGGGTGAGCATCGGCAGCGGCCGGCGCCGGCGGGTGAAGCGGGTGACCAGCACCTGCACGAACACGCACATCAGCGCGTTGGTGATGGGCAGCCAGCTGTACAGGTGCTCGGGGAACTGGAAATTCTGTTTGGTGTAGACCGCCAGCAGGGTCCACATGATCAGTGGGGCGATCATGCCGACCGTGGTGATCAGGGCGAACACCATGAAGCCCCGGTCCCTGAACACCTGCCGGTAGCCGGACTGGGGCTCGGTTCCCGCTGCCGTCATAGGCCTGGTCTCGCGCACCCAGAACAGCAGGAACAGGCTGTAGGCGAGCATCACCAAGGCCGCGCCGTGGAACGCCGCCACGTAGGACCGGGACACCACGAAGCCGCCCACCGCCGGTCCCAGGGCGATGCCGGCGTTGCTGAAGGTGCGCAGGATTCCATAGCCGGAGGCCCGCTGGCCGGGGGCCAGCAGATCGGCCATCATCGCGTCGGAACCCACCGAGTACACCGGCGAGGACGCGGCCAGGATGGTCATGGGCAGAAGGAAGCCCAGGTAGGACCCCGCCTGGCTCATGAGGAACCAGGCCAGGGCCTGGGCCCCCTGGGCCGCGAACATGACCGGCTTGCGGCCGAAGCGGTCGGTGATGGCGCCGGCGAAAAAGGAGACCGCCAGGCCAGTTCCCGAACTGAGGGTGATCAGCGTGGCGACGGTGGAAAGGCTCAGGCCCAGGGTGCGGCTGATGTAGATGAACTGGAACGGCCAGACCATGCTGGAACCGGCCGAACTCACCAGGACGCCGCAGGCGATCATCCAGAACTGGCGGGGGTAGGCATCGAAGGTGCTGTGGAGGCGCTGGAGCAAGATGACAGCCGTGGTGGGTTAGTCCTTAACACTAGCCTATTTGCACAGGGCTGACAGGATATCCTGGGCCAACCCGGTGAGGGACGGGTCGCGCGCCCCCATCACCAGGATCAGGTCCCCCGCGCGCGCCTCGGCCGCCAGGGCCGCCGCCAGCGCCTCCCGGGACGGCGCGAACCGGGCCTGGACGCCCCGGGCGGCGATCTCTTCGGCCACCTCGGCCGAGGACAGGTCCTTGGCGGCGGTGCCGCCGGCATAGAAGATGTCCAGCAGCCAGAGCCGGTCCTGGGGCTTCAGTTCGGCGGCGAAGGCGGCCACGAAATCCGCTCGCAGGAAGCGCATGGGTCCGTAGCCGTGGGGCTGGAACACGGCCAGCACCCGCTGGGCGCGCAGGTGGGCGGTGCGGATGGAGGCGGCGACCTTGGCCGGGTTGTGACCGAAGTCATCCACCACCTCCACGCCCCGGGCGGAACCCAGCACCTGGAACCGCCGGGCCACCCCCTGGAACCGCGCCAGGGGCTCCGCCATGGCCGCCAGCGGCACCCCCAGCGCTTGGCAGCCCGCGATGGCGCCCAGGGCGTTCTCCACGTTGTGGCGCCCGGGCACGCCCAGGCGGAACGCGGTCCCCTCCACCCGGAAGCTGGACCCGTTCCCGGTTTCCACCAGGTCTTCGGCCCGCACCCGGGCCCCGGGACCGAAGCCGAACACGGTGGCCCCGGCGGCGAAGGGCGTCAGGTTGGCCGCCTCGCCCACCACGAAGCCTTCCCGGGCCTGGGCGCGGAAGGCTGTAAACATGGCGGCCACCTCGTCCTCCTCCTTGTGGTCCCGCTGCAGGTTGAGGATCACCCCCACGGCGGGGCGGTAGCGCACCACCGAGCCGTCGCTTTCGTCGGCCTCCACCACCAGCAGGTCGGAGCCCCCGGCCCAGGCGTTGCCCCACAGCCCCTCCCGCTGCAGCGCCACCAACTCGCCGCCGGTGATCACCGAGGGGTCCCGGCCGGCCCCGCGCAGGATCTCGAAGGCCATGGCCACGGTGGTGGACTTGCCGCTGGTGCCGGTGATGGCCAGGGTGCGCCGGTCCGCCACGAAATGGGCCAGCAGTTCCGACCGGTGCACCAGCGGCACCCCCAGGCGCCGGGCCTCGCGGAAATCGGGCACCTGCTCCTCCACCGCGGTGGAATAGACCACTGCCGCGCAGTCCCCGGCCACCCCGCTGCCGTTCTGGGGCAGGATCGCCACGCCGAGGTCTTCCAGCAGGGCCCGGGCGGAACCATTGAGGCCGCGGTCGAAGCTGCGGTCGCTGCCGCTGGCGCGCCCGCCGCGCAGGGCCACGTACTGGGCCAGGGCGCTCATCCCGCTGCCGGCGGCCCCGGCGAAGTGCAGCCGGCCCAGCCCCAGCGGGTCCGCCCCCGGCTCCGCCACCAGGAGCAGGTCGCCTTCCCGCATCCGGTCGAACAGGTCCACCATGTCGGGGCCGGCCAGGCGGATGCAGCCGTGGGAGGCCGGGGTGCCCAGCTGGTCCGGATGGTTGGTGCCGTGGACATAGATGCAGCGTTCCAGGGAGTCGCAGCCGGAACCGCGGTTCACCCCCTGCTCCAGCCCGTCCAGGGTGAGGATGCGGGTGAGGATAAGGTCGTCGGCCCGGTGCTCACCACGCCACATGGCCCCGGTGGCCACCCGGTCCACGAACACCGCCCCCTGCGGGGCCCCCGCCCCGATCCGGGCATGGATCCGGTGCCAGCCCGGCGGCGTGCGCAGGGAGCCTCCGGTCCCGCCGATGCCCGCGGCGGCGGTGGAAACCCGGTAGTCCCCGGTGAGCCGGCCGTCCTCCAGCAATCCCAGACGCTGGCCTGCCAGGTCCACCACCAGGAACCGGGAGGGCAACTCCGCGAGGGGCGCTCCGGGCCGGTTGAGCCCCTTCAGGGCCAGGGCTCGGTAGCGGGCGGCGAGGATGGGGCCGGGCACGGCGCTCAGGCCTTCACCCACGCCCGCACCAGCGCCTCGAAGTGCTCCCCGCGCTTCTCGAAGTTCTCGAACTGGTCGAAGCTGGCGCAGGCGGGGCTGAGCAGCACCTGGTCCCCGGGCCGGGCCAGGGCCAGGGCTGCGGCCACCGCCTCGTCGAAAGGCTGGATGGTCACGTGCGGCAGGTGGCCCAGGTCCCGCTCCAGCAGCGGGATCGCCTCCCCCAGGAACACCAGCTTGCGCAGCTTGCCCTCCAGGGCCTGGGCCAGCGGCCCGTAGCCCGCGCCCTTGTCCTGGCCGCCCAGGAGCAGCACCAGGGGCCCGGGCAGGGCCTTGATGGCGGTGAGGGTGGCGTCCAGGTTGGTGCCCTTGGAATCGTTGTAGGCCTTGATCCCGTCCCGCTCGCCGCAGAGCACCATGCGGTGCGCCAGCCCGGGGTAGCTGCGCAGGCCCAGGCGCAGGCCCTCCAGGTCGGCCCCGCCGTGGCGGGCCAGCACCGCCGCCGCCAGGGCGTTCTCCACGTTGTGGTCGCCGGGGATCAGCAGCTGGGAACGGGGGATCAGCGGGTGCTCGCCGAACTCGTCCTTGAGCCAAAGGGTGCCGTGGCCGTCGCACCAGGCGCCGGGGCCCTCGGGGCATTCCCAGCCGAACCGGGCGCTGCGGCCCAGGCCCGGCGCCAGGGCCTCGAAGGCCGGGTCCGACAGCGGGGTGAGCCGCAGGTCGTCCGCGGTCTGGTGCTGGAAGATCCGCACCTTGGTGGCCCGGTAGGCCTCCATGGTGCCGTGCCGGGCCAGGTGGTCGGGGGTCAGGTTGAGGGCGGCCGCGGCCTCGGCATGGAAGTCCCGGACCGTCTCCAGCTGGTAGCTGGAGCACTCCAGGGCGTAGACCGTGGCGGGCTTGGCCCCGGCCATGGCGGTGATCAGCGGGGTGCCCAGGTTGCCGCAGGCCACCGCGGCCAGGTCGCAGGCCTTGAGCAGGTGGGCGGTGAGATCGGTGGTGGTGCTCTTGCCGTTGGTGCCGGTGACGGCCAGCAGCATCGAGCCGTCCGCCCGCTCCCGCAGGGCGCGGTGGGCCAGCTCCAGCTCGCCGATGACGGAGATGCCGCGCTGGGCCGCCGCCTGCGCGAACGGGCTGCCGGGGGGAACCCCGGGGCTGAGCACCACCTCCTCGCAGTCGTCCAGCAGGGAGAGCGGGTGGCTGCCCCACACGGCCAGCACCGAAAGCTCCGCCAGCCGCGCCGCCACCTGGGCGTCCGGACCGGAACGGCTTTCGGTGACCACCACGTCCCGGCCCGCCTGGGCCAGGTATTCCGCGGCCCCCAGTCCCGAACGCCCCGCCCCCACCACAATGATCCGGCCCATACCGACTCCCTGTGCTTCCAGTGTGGCAAAGGAAGGCCCTGCGCGGGCAGTTTTCCGCCCCTGGGAAGCGGTCTTTTGGGGCAGAATGGCCTCATGAATGAGAACATCCTCCAGAGCATCCTGAGCGGGGAACGCCAGGCGGTGACCTATGCCCATCCCATCCTGGCCCTGAAGAACGGCGACACCAAGGCCCAGGAGATGCTCACCCGGTTCGCCGGCGAGGACGGCCGGATGCACGCCGTGGGCACCCTGCTGGAGGACCTCACCCTGTCCCCGGAGCTGCGGGTGCGGCTGGACATGCTGTGCGTGGGCACGGTGTTCGACGCCCTGGCCCGGAACCCCATCACCGAGCATCTGATCTTCGTCAACCTCAGCCCCCTGACCCTGGAGCATCCCGATTTCTGGCGCCGGATCCAGTCCTGGGTCTGGGACCTGCCCATCCCGCCCCACCGCATCGTCATGGAGATCACCGAGACCAACGCCATGCACGACCTCACGCTGATGGAGGGCTTCGCCCGGCGCCTGCGGGAGATCGGCCTGCGCCTGGCCGTGGACGATCTGGGCTCGGGCGTGGCCTCCCTGTCGCACATGGCCCGGCTGGCGCCGGACTTCATCAAGGTGGACAAGAGCCTGACCCGCGACGTGCACCGCCACCCCTACCAGGCCGCGCTGCTCAACGCCCTGGCCCTGTTCGCCGAGCGCATGCGGGTGGGCTACATCGTGGAGGGCATCGAGACCCTGGAGGAGCTCCAGGCGGTGATCGACGCGGACGTGCCCTGGGGCCAGGGCTTCATCTTCGGCCAGCCCGAACCGCTGCGCTTTCCGACGACATAACTGAGGGGGATGCAACGCATGCGTTGCATCCCCCTCAGACTGCAGTTTGGACTTTTCGTCCGGTCCAATCATTCCCTGCCGGTGGCTCCGGAA
>Ga0302320_10027558_pt1 | contig 10948 bp, 5 predicted proteins | sample Bog_T0_3_FD_202130 | JGI IMG/M metagenome (GOLD analysis project Ga0302320, IMG submission 202130) | Peat permafrost microbial communities from Stordalen Mire near Abisko, Sweden - Bog_T0_3 | ecosystem: Environmental > Terrestrial > Soil > Wetlands > Peat | place: Sweden: Abisko, Stordalen Mire... | reverse complement strand
CCGGCCTATGGTGATTTCATCGCGGCGTCCAAGTGGGCGGGGGAGTGGGCTGGGTGCGGGTGAAAGGCGCGGGGAGTCAGCCACGGGCACCACGGGCCTGGCGCGGGAGGTGGGCCAGGGCATTTCGACCCAATTTCCCAGCACAACTTTGCCACGATAGGGGATTGCGACGGGCTCGCCGGGTGTCAATCTGACCCCATCGACAAAGGTGCCATTCGTGGAGCCAAGATCTTCGACGACGAATCCTGCGCCCTTCCGCGTAAGGCGGCAATGGCGACTGGACACTGTGACTTCCTGCACCTGAATGTCGCATGCAGGCGCACTTCCAATTACCCATGAGTCTTGCGGCTTCAAATCCTGGTGCGCCATGGCAATCTGTATCTCGGAGTGAGAACACTGTAGCACACGAAGGACACATATTAATTGACATGCATCACCGCCGCGTCAGCTACAATGGCACATCCCACCAGGTTTGGACTGAAGGCTTCCCTCTGGCTTCTCGAGCAATCGAAGAAGGGTTGGCGATGAAGGGTTGAACCATGAATGCACGGATTGCAAAGATCGCCCGAAGAACGGCCGTCTTGAGTCTCTGGCTCATTGCCATGGGAATCGCGGGAATGACAACGAACGCAGTAGCCCGCGCCCAACAGGCTGCTTCCCTTTACGGACCCAATGGAGTAAGCCCGCTCGCGGTGCGCCAGGGAAAGCTGGGCAGTTGCTACTTTCATTCTTCGGTGGCGGCGATGGCCAAAGCTGTGCCCGATACGATACGCAAGGCGATTGTGCCGGAAACCGACGGGGCCTACCGTGTCCACTTCTTCGACGGTTCGGAGGAGGTTGTTTTCCCGGAGGAGATTCAGTTCGCAGCGGCGCAGGGTTTCGATCTTTCGGAAGGCGTATGGGTGAAGGTGCTTATGCGCGCCTATGCACAGCGCGTATTGCGCGAGAGCCTGAAGCAGCAGATTGAAAAGTCCGAAGCGATCCCTGTATTCGTGCGGCCAATGGCGCTGACGCTTGTGAACCAGAATGGGGGTATTCTGGTGGCCTACGACCGGGCGATAAGGATGGTTGTTTCGCAGAACGGCGACCTGGATAAAAACGCGCTGAAGGTGCAACTAGCCGAACAGGCCAAGGCGTTGGGTGTTCCCGCTTCGGCCGCGACCCTGGTTTCCGGTTTCCTGGATGAGAGCGGATTTTTTGAAAACCTGGCCCAGACCGTGCGGCAAAATGGAGAGTTCTTCGGCGTGTATCGCAGCCTTGGGCAGGGAGGAATTCCATGGGCGGTGATGACGGCTTTTGTTGGTTCGGCGCACGCGGGCCTGGTAAAGGACCAGGCTCGCACCCTGGCACAATTGCGGCGGTTGGGTCCGCAGAACATTGCCATGGTGGCGGGGACAGTTGCACAGCCAGTGCCTGGTACGTTCGACCCCGGCAACTGGTGGGTGGGCGGACATGCATATACGGTGTTGGGTTATGACGACTCGACACAGAGTGTCAGCCTGCGGAATCCCTGGGGTGGACACCCCGCTCCTGACGGAACATTCAGCCTTCCACTGTCGGTCTTCCTGGCGGCCTTTGAATCCTATACCGCCTCGGGTGACGCGGGGCAATGAGGTTAAGTCTTAAGGTCCAGGCCGGTTGGAATCTTATCTATCCTTTTCGGTTTCCATGGCCCGTTTTACCTCTAAGAGACCATCTCTCGCCGCGACATTTGAGGGTTGGCAGGCAATGACCGCATTGAACTTGCGCTGCGCATCGCGATACAGACTGCGGGCGCGGAGGTTCTCAGCCTGGCTGAGCAGGCTGGGAATCTGGTCGGAACTGAATTGACAACTGGCAGACGGCTGCTCTGGCTTCTTGGATTCAGGAACCGGTACCACCTCGGTCGTTGTCGGGGTCACGGCCTTCGCTGACTCAGCAGGCGGCTGTTTGGGATGCTTTTTATCATGTGCCGACCGGTCGACAACCGGTGGCTGGGCAGGCGACTGTTCGTGCGCCTGAGGTGGAGGCTGACCGGAACCGGGGATTTGCGTTGCGGTGGCCGGGCCCTGAGCAGTGCTCGTACCCAGATCGGCCTGAGCCGTTGGGTTGAGGGCATCCTGCGCTTGCGTGGTGACAGGGGTCTGGTGCCTGAGGAAGAGGACGGCCGAAACAGCCAAAATAGCTGCCGCCGCGACCCCTCCGATCCAGAAAACTGTTTTGCGGTTGAGAGCGGGCCGCAATCCGGCTGAAGCGCTCCCTGTGCTGGGGGCCTGGCCGGCAATGGAGTTTGCCTGGTCAACTGATTCGGCTGGAGATTCCGATCGATTGTAGAGGGCAACGAGCCTTGCAATGTCGGCCTCATCGGCTCTCCGGTTCGTTCGGTCGTCCGGAGCGCGCCATTTCAGGCCGCTTAGATCCCCATGCGCGCCAGGTTCCAGGAGGAATGCGGGCACGGATTCCAGAACCTTGGCAGCAGCTTGAGAGAGCAGGATCTGTCCCGAAGGGGCTTCTTCAAACACCTGCCAGGCGGACCGCTCATCAATTTCGCCGGTGGACTCTTCGCCGGACTGGAGCAAGATGCAGAATTCGGTGGGACGATCGATGGTATCGCTGAATCCCTGCGAAGCCCACTGCAGGCGGCGTGCGGCGAGGGCCGCCGATTGCACGTTTGGGAAGCGAGCCAGCAGGTAGGGGCCCCGGGTATCAGCGGAAGCGCCTCCGGAGGTGGCGATGAGGTCGGTAGCCAGGCAGGACTCATCGCTGGATTGGCGCCAGTCGGGTGAGGTCTCATGCTCGGGGCCAGAGGATAATTTGACTGTAAGGTATGCGCCCACGACGGTGATGTCGCCAGTCGTCTGCACGGCCAGAGTCTGCCCGCGTTCCTGTCCCGGTTTACGAGAGGTCCTGGCTGCGGCAGACCTTGCCATGAGGCCACTCCGCCTTTTCCGCGTTGGATGAAGGGGATTTGGATTGCAACGCTGATTGTGAAGTGGTAGGGTAGCATACGACACCGTCCGAGGTAAACATTTGGCTGTTTTGCTCCCTTCCGGGAAAACTGCGTTTGCCCGGAAGCCACGAGAAAACGCTCTATCGTAATGTATTCCGCATGCGTTTTCGCTTACTCTCGAATTCTCAAATTGCATATTGTTGTTCTTTTGCCGGGGTGATGATGACATCGCAGCTTTGTAGGGAAGAGCGGATTTTGGCGCGTGTGTTGCGGACTCTTTTTGTGGGGCTGGTCTGTCTGGCTGCGGGATCAACCGCGATGGCAAAGGAGCAGGTGCTTACGGCCATTGAACTCTACGACGGGCCCTCGGGCGCAACGTATGTTCTGTTGAATGGCGTAACGATCAGCGGCAAGACCGAGATGCGGATCTGCAAACCCTGCGGAGAAGGTCCGATCGACAAATCAGCCTACTCGAAACTGGAAAAGTTCCAATTGACCGCGGGGGGCAAGCTGGAGCGCGCGGCCGACGGTGTGCTGCGCTGGACAGCGACTGAGGGCGGTGAAGCGGTTATTGTAGTTCCGTTGAACGTGAAGTTCGAAGGCAGTACAGCCCAGTCCCCAGCGGACATTGCCACACAGGCATTGCTGAAGGGTGTTCCGGCCAGTCCACCAGCGGGAGCCGCGGAAGCTCCGGGACTGTTGCCGGGAGTGGTGCTTGTGTTTGTATCGGCGCCGGACGCGGAATTTGCCGAATATCTCCGCGCTAAAAGGGCCTCCGATATTCCGGGCTGGCAAGCCTACCTTTCCAAGTATTCTTCGTCACCCCACATCGCGGACGCGAAAAAGCGGTTAGCGATTCTGCTGGTGGAGAAGGGTGTGGCGGCGTTAGCGGCATATAACAAGCAGGCATCCGGGAGCGCACCCGATTATGCAGGATTGAAATCCGCCAAGGCACTGGATGACCAGGCGAAGGCGCTCACACCCGGCGTGGAGGGGCTTTCCGGACTGGAAAAAGGGATTGACGCGGCGCTGGGTGACATTGCGGACCGGGGACGCGGGGAACTTGAAACGTACCGCGCCGCGTTGAAGGATCGTTCCCCCGGATATGTCCATCTGGCGGAGGCTGGAAAGTATTCATCAACCGGCGAGGGGATTTTGTCGACGCCGAAAGGACAAGCTCTGGCGAGCGACGTAATGCAGGACACGAACGCGGTGCAAAGGGCACTTCGGGATGGAGAATCGGCGGCGGTGGCCAGGCAGTATGAGCAGGCGATGGTGTTCATAGGCCCCTATCGCTCATTTGCGGGGGAAGAGCCGCGCATTGCAGCGATCATAGAAGCCGGTTACGCATATCACCTGGGGAAGGGCAAGGCGAACGTCGAGACCGCGACCTGGCCGACGGCTATAACGGAGTTCGAGAAGGCCGACGCGATCAAGGACACATCGGAGGTTCGCGACCTGCTATCCAACGCGCGGGCCCAGGAGGTGGCTGTCGAAGACAAGCAAGGGGCCGAAAAAGCGTTGGCGGACAGTGCGGAATTCGAAAAGTCGAAGGACATTATCCACGCCTACGAAACACTCGACAACCTTCCTCTAGCGCAGCGCAAGAGCGTAACGGAAACCATCGAACGGCTGAAACCAGAGTATGTGCTGCGGTGTGCGCAGCATGCGAAGGATTTGCAGAGTGCACATCCGCGGCTTAAGGGTCTTGGGGACGAGGAGGGAATCGAGGAGGCGTACGACTACTGGCAGCGGGCTTACAAGCTGAGCGATAGCGACTCGTATCACGACCACATTGATTTGCTTTCCGACGACCTTAGTAAATACCTGCTGAGTCAGGCGAATCTCTACCTGGCGAAGCCGAACGGCTCGGGAACGGAGCTCGGCTGGAACTACCTGGCGGAGGCGCTCGCGTACAAGGCGACGAACCTGGAAGAGGTTCGAGACGCGATGTCCAAGGTGAAGCCGTCGCACGCATATCGCTCAAAGATTTCTATCCGGGTGCAGTTCCGGGATCAGACGTCGCAGCGGGACAGCCTGGGATTCGCGAGCCAGCTTGGAGATGCTGTGATTGGGGGCCTGGAGAACTCGAGGATTCAGGTGAAGGTGGTTCGGGCGGGAGATGGAACGCCTGTCGAACCTGATTACACGCTGGAGGGCAATGTGCTGCGTCACCATCTGACGTCTGTGCCCGTTATTGAGCCAGAGGAGTCGGAGTATCGGGTGGAAACGCGCGAGGTGGAAAGCGAGAATTGGAAAAAGGCCAGCCGCGAGTACGAAAAGGCCAAGAATGATCTGACGACGGCGCAGCAGTCGCTTTCTGGCGCTGAGGCCAAGGGCAACAAGCACGATGTCGCGGAGCTGACCAAAGCCGTGAAAGATGCGGAGAAGAGCGTAGAAGACGCGCATGTCACTCTCGACAATACGGAGGAAAAGCGGCCGGAGGACGTGCTCCGGTCCTACTCTTACTCCAAGAAGACGGTCACGCTTACGGCTTCAATTTCGCTTCAGTTCCAGATTGCGGATTCTTTTGCGGAGGAGCGGGCGGAGGTGGTTCCGATCCAGCGGGAAGACCAGAAGAGCTACGTGCTGTATGAAAACGTGAAGGGCGAGGACACGAAGGGCGTGAAGGCTGGGGGGGCGGAGATCGATTCGAATGATTTTCTGGCAAAGTCCGAGTCGGCGGCGATTGATGCGCTGGTCGAGTCGGCCAAAAAGCGCGTTGAGGGGCTGCCAGGGAAGATCTACGACACCGGGAAAAGCCGTGAAGCCGGGAGCGATTGGGACGGTGCCGGCGAAGCATACTTGAGATTCCTTGAAGTGACGCCGCCGGACCCCAACTCCCCCGAGCAGAAGCACGCGAAGGATTTTCTAAAGAATCAATTCAATATGGAGCCAATTGCGAACGTTGCCCAATAGCCGCGTCGCCTTTGATCCGAATTGGCGAACGGAGCGGGATAGGGCATTGGTCAGGGATAGAGGACGGGGGAAAGAGTGAATCTTGCGGATAAGGTTCGTGCCCGGCTGGTCAAGCGGATCGGGAAATACGACATTATCGAAGAGCTTGGGCACGGCGGAATGGGCGTGGTCTACCGCTGTATGGATCCGGCTATCGGCCGCGAGGTGGCGGTTAAGACCCTGACCGAAGGATTTGCCGAGGATCCGTCGCTGCTGGCGCGGTTCTATGACGAGTTGAGGATCACAGGCAATCTCAGCCATCCGAATATTGTGACGGTGTATGAAGCGGGCGATATGGACGGCACGCCGTTTATCGTGATGGAGTGCGTGAAGGGTCGCCCGTTGGACAAGTTTCTGGACGAGCGGGATTCCAAGCCGCTTTCTGACCGGCTTTATATCATTGAACAAACGTGCTCGGCGTTGGGATATGCGCACCAAAACAATGTCATCCATCGCGACGTAAAGCCGGCCAATATTTTCGTGCTTCCAGACGGGAAGGCCAAGCTGCTGGATTTCGGCATTGCGCGGTTGGAGAAGCGCGACACGGAGCATGGACATACAAGGGTTGGACACCTGATCGGCACGCTACCGTACATGGCGCCGGAGCGGCTGCGCAACGAAACGCTCGACGGTCGAAGCGACATTTTTGCGGTGGGTGTGGTTCTCTACCAGCTTGTGACTGGAGGGCTTCCGTTTACCGGCGTGGATACGGAACTGATGGAGAAGATCCTGACCAAGCCGTATCCATCGATGGCGGAGATGGGGATCGACTGCCCGCAGGCGCTTCAGTACATCGTGGACCGTGCGCTCGCCAAACAGACAAGCGATCGGTATTCAACGGCCGAAGAGATGGCGGCCGAACTGTCGGGTGTGATAGCGGAACTGCGCCAAGGCGAGGTGGAAGATTTGCTGGCGCGGGCCAGGGACCTGGTGGAAGCGGATCAATTGGCGCAAGCGCGCACGGTGCTGAACCAGGTGGTCACAATCGACAGCAAGAACGCCGCTGCCAAGGAGATGCTGGCTCAAATTCAGGGCCAGTTTGCGCGTCAAAAGCGGGAGCTGACCGCACTGCAGATTCGCCAGCAGGCCGAAGATGCATTTGCGTCAAAGCGCTACGATCAGTGTCTTGCGGTTCTCGAAGGCGGGGGGGAGCTTTTTGCCTCGTATCCTGAACTGGGGGCTCTGCGCGACAAGGCGCAGAAAGAGAAGGATCGTCAGAAACGAATCAACGAACTACTTGCGCAGGCCGAGACGGCACGCAGGAGAGGGGATTTTAAATCGGCGATCCTACATGCGGAGAAAGCGCGCAAGACGGATCGGACCGATCCCAGGATCGTACAGTTATGCAAACAGCTTGCAACGGATGCCGATAGGGCGCAGCGCCAGGGGCAAGCGAAGGTGCTTTTGACAGCCGCGCGCGGCGAGATGAGTGCGCGGCGTTTCAACGAAGCGGTTGAGTTGCTGCGGCAGGTTGAGGATCTCGATCCGACGAATCCCGAGCTGGCGCTGATGTTGGGGGACGCAAAGAACGGACTTGAACAGGGCCGACGGCGGGAGATAGTTGCCCGACTCGAGGAAGAGCTGTCGCACGCTTTGGGCATCGAGCAGCTCCAGGAAGTAGCGAAATCCATCCAAGCCTCGATGTTAGAGATGCCGACCGAGTCGGCGCTGTTTCGCTTGAATGCAGAGGTGGAGCGGCTGGTGCGGGATCAGCAGGATCGGCTGCAAGTGGAGGAGACGCTGCTGGCCTGCAAGGTACTAAGGCCGCGCGAGGCGCTTGAGCGTGTGCGTTTGACGCAGGCGCAGGTTCCTGGCGACGAGCGGCTGATGGAACTGGAGACGCTTCTGCTGGAGAAAATGCGCCAGCAGACGGTGGATGAGCGTCGCGATGAATACCTCGCGCGCGCCAGAGAATCGCTTGCTAACCAGCAATATTCCGATGCAGTGCGGGTTCTGGAGCTTTGCGAGGCAGATGGGATTGCATCCTCGGAGATCTTGACGTTGCTGGATTTTGCTCGACGAGAGGGACGCGAGCAGCAGCGGCTAGACCGGCTCCGCAGCGACATGGCGCAGGCAAAGGCGCTGATCGACGACTCGGAATTCGACCAGGCGATTGCATTTTTGGAGCGCACCCTGGGAGAGCGCGAGGACCAGGCGTTGCGCATGCAGTTGGAGCAGGCGGTGGCGGGGCGGGATGCGCTGCAGCAGAGAATCTCGGCTACGTTGGCCTCGGTAGCCAATTTTATTCAGGCGGGCAAGTTGGAGGAGGCGCTACAGCTGGTGCGGGTGCAGTCGCAGCCGGTGCAGCTTTCCGCAAGGGTGCAGCAAACGGTGTCCGCGATCGAGGAGGAGCTGCAGCAGTCGGTGTTTCGTACCGTCGGGCGAGCGTATGCGTCACTGCGATTCGATCTGCCGGCGTCGGAAGCGCTGCTGCGCCAGGCCCAGAATGCGGTCTTCGATCCGTCCCTGTTTGCGGCGTTGGCCGGCCCGTTCCGGGCGCGGCAACAGTCATTCGCGGACGCTGCGGTGTCTGAGGCGGTGCGGGGTTCGCGGAGCCTGGTGAAGGAACGCAACAAAGAGGGCGCTCAAAGTTTGCTGATGACAGTGACAGATGAACTGGCCTTCGTCAGTCCGCAGATTCGGCACGACTGGGAGACAGCGCGCCGGAAGGCGTCCGAAAGCGGCTTGTTCCGGTCGCGCTGAAGAGAGGCTGATGAACCCGGCAGGAGTGGGAAGGCAATGGCCGCAGCAAGCAAGCGGTGGGAACGGACAGATAAGGCAGGCTTATGAACATCGAAATTCAAGTGGTCGGCAAGCAGAACAAGTGGGTTGTGAACCAGTCACCGATCCGCATCGGAAGCAGTCCGAAATGCGAGGTGAGCTTACCTCGAAAACAGTTCCCTTCCGTCGGCTTGTCGCACGGGGAACTGGAAGTCGTAAACGGCACGCTGCGGGTGGGGCCGCGTGAGCCGGGCGTTGGCGATCTCTTTCTGAATGATGAAGCGGCCGAGGACGGAACGGTGATTCTTTCCGGCGACGTTCTACGCGTGGGGGTCAACGGACCGGAGTTGCTGGTGGTGTTTGAGGAGCAGGCCGCGCCGCGTGCCACCTATGAACCGACCAAGGTGATCCAGGCAGCCGATGTCCCGACATACCACCCGACGAAGGTAATGAGTGCTCCGGTTCCGGTGGCCGGCGCTCAGCCGCGCAGTGTTCCGCCGGAGCCGCGGCCGGTCCGGAATCCTATGCCGGCGCCTCCGCCAACTCGCGTCGAGATTCCGCCTGTCCCCGTCCAGCACCTGAAACCGCTGGACGACACGATTGGCTCGGTCGACGTGCGAGACCGCTGGCAGGAACCACGCAAGGCGTCTCCGGGCATACCGCCCAAAGCTCCCCCGGTAGCGCCTGTGGCGCCAATTGCAAGCCCCGGCGAGAGCGGTCTGGATGCCAAGCTGCGAATCATGATGGCTCTGCAGGGTGCCAGCTTTGGCATTATTCTGGTCTTGGTCATCCTGATCTTTCAATTGCGCAGCGACCTGATTAAGAATCGCGAGGAAATTCGAGCGATGCGAGCGCAGGAACAAGGTGTGATGGGGCAGCTAACTCCCGCTCTAGACTCGCGACTGACCGCCTTCGGGCAACGCATGGATACGCTGGACAGCAAGATGAAGGCCGGCGAAGAGCAAATGGAACGCGGCATGGATGCAAAGATGAAGAGTGCCGAGGACCAGCTCTTCGTCAGTCTGGATGCAAAGATGAAGTCAACCGAAGACCATATGGTGAATCGGATGAATACCGATCTTCCGCCGATGCTGGACAAGTACATCGACTCGAAACTGGCCGGGATGAAGCGCTGATTAACTGAAAGGGGCATGCTTCGGCAAATCTAGAGCGGTTTCAGGATAGATATGCCCTTTCCGGATTTGTACAGCCTCGCCGCTTCGTGGGGTCGTGTCGATTTGACGGTATTACCTTCGATGTATAGCAATCCTGGATCCGCTATTGTGGTCCGTCTTTGGCGCTTCAGAGCTGAATCCGCCTAAGCGTGCGCGGGAAAAGTTAGAATCCGATGTTCCTGGCGGCAACTCCATTTGCGGATTCAATGTCAGCGTCCTGAGAGCGCCGTGCAAATTATGTGTTCAATTGGAGTTCTGAGAATATGTCTTAATTTATAGACAAAACACCCGATACAGCAATGTGCATTCGATGAGTCTGGCGGGAGTTTTCATCTCTACTGTTTGCGGCTTGAGAAGATCTTATTTACTCAGGAAAAGTTGGAGGCGCGGGTCGGGATCGAACCGACGCATAAAGGTTTTGCGGACCTACTAGAAGTCCAAGATAACTTCATTTGTTTCTTCGCCGTGGTTCATTCTTGTGAGTGCCGGTCCGATATTTGTCCGACCTGGGCTAAAACCTAGACTTTACCAGTTTGGGCTGCCCACAATTGGAGGGTCGGCTTCCGAAAGATCGGGGCTAACCAAGGGATTATGAGTCCTCACTAACTGCGCAGAAAGAAGAAAGTACGTTGTTCATTTAAATAAATCTATACACAAGGCGCCCGCACGGAACGATGTCGCTGAAGTAGTTCTACGCTATTCGGCTGGCCGACTGACTGCGCCACAATTCGGGGTCCACTTTTCGGAATTCGAGAAGATTGGGCCGAGGGGTGCCCGTTGCGTTTCCGGATCATTCGGCTAGAGTCCGCCCAGAGATTCCTCCCCCGCACTGCGCCAGGATATTGCCCAGATTCGTGGCGCAGCGCTGAGTGGAAAGCACAAGTGCAAACAGAGGCCTCTCGGCGCGTGCGCTGATTTGCTCAGAACTTAATGGTCAAGAATGGAAGACTTGCTTAGAGGGCGTTCATCGATTCCGGCGCGAAATTAAATGGAATCGACAGTGAGCAAACGCTGGCTAGCCGACGAACTTATGTCGCCGGCGCACTGCAGGTCGGGAGAACTTCCCCCGAAATAATTCCCACTCACCCGTTAAACATGGAGAAGGCAATGAACATTACAAATTCGGTGGTAGCAATCTACGACACTCACGAGCAAGCGGAACGCG
>Ga0302320_10027557_pt1 | contig 10948 bp, 8 predicted proteins | sample Bog_T0_3_FD_202130 | JGI IMG/M metagenome (GOLD analysis project Ga0302320, IMG submission 202130) | Peat permafrost microbial communities from Stordalen Mire near Abisko, Sweden - Bog_T0_3 | ecosystem: Environmental > Terrestrial > Soil > Wetlands > Peat | place: Sweden: Abisko, Stordalen Mire... | reverse complement strand
GACGGGAAGCGTGGCAATGGGCGCCAGATAGCCATTACTCCAGAATTGGTTGCCGAGCGCGGTGAAAAGCAGCGGCGCGGTTTCGCCCGCCACACGGGCCAGGTTCAGCATCATGCCGGAAGTCAGACCTGAGATCGCCGCCGGAATCACCACGGTAAAGATGGTTTTTGCTCTGGTGGCACCCAGAGCCATGGCACCTTCGCGAATATTGTTTGGAATGGCGCGAAGGAATTCCTCGGTTGTTCGAACCGCAATGGGAATCATCATAATGCCCAGCGCGGTTCCTCCGGCAAATGCGGAATAGTGGCCCATCGGCCGCACCACGAGTGTATAGGCGACGATGCCAATCACAATGGAAGGGACGCCGTTGAGGAGGTCAACCACATAGCGAATGGCGAAAGCGAAATTCTTCCCGCTATATTCCGCCAGGAAGACTCCTGCCAGAAAGCCAATGGGTACGCCGATCAATGTTGCCAGCAGCAAGACTTTCGCGCTGCCAAGAATCGCATTCGCCATGCCGCCGCCCGTTTCGCCCGAAGGCTTCGGCAGCTTAGTAAAAAAGTCCCAATTCAAGGAGGAAACGCCATGAAGGAGAAGGTAGCCGAGAATAAAGAAAAGTACGCTCACGACCAGTACGGTGCAGACGCCGGAGAGCGTAAGCATGACAGCGTTGACAATCCGCCGGCTGGCGGATATTTCCATCATCATGCCTGCGATCCCTTTTGCTGGGTCGTCATGATAAAGATTCTGGCCAAAGCGTTGATAACAATTGTCAGACCGAATAAGACAAGGGCCATGAAGATCAGCGACGAAATGTAAAGATTCCCATTCGCTTCGGCGAATTCGTTGGCGATGACCGCCGCTATGGAATAGCCGGGCGATAACAAAGACGCCGAAATTTTCGGCGAATTGCCTACCACCATGGTCACCGCCATAGTTTCGCCTAAAGCCCGCGCCAGCGCTAGAAAGATGGAACCGAAGATGCCGGTAGCGGCATTGGGCAATACAATGTCCCAGGTGGTTTCCCACTTGGTGGCGCCTAACGCCAGAGCGGCTTCGCGCTGTTCGGTTGGTACAGCCATCAGGACTTCGCGCGAAACCGAAATGATGAAAGGTACGATCATCACCGACAAAACAATGCCGGCCGATAAGAAACTGAGTCCATAAAATGTTCCTTCGAAGATCGGCAAATAGCCAAAAGCGCTCTTCAGCGGGGGAACCAAGTAGGTTTTGATGGCCGGCACTAAAACGAAAATGCCAATCAGGCCGTAAATTACGCTTGGCACGGCAGCCAGCAGTTCAATCAAGAAGGTGAGGAAGTTTGACAGCTTGGGAGGCGCCATCTCCGCCAGGAAAATGGAAGCGGCGACGCCGAGCGGCACGGCGAGCAGCATGCCGAGAAAGGAGGTGAGGCAGGTTCCGTAAATGAAAGGGAGCGCGCCATATTTATCGGCGTTCGGATCCCACTTGGAACTGGTCAGAAACCGGAACCCAAACGCCGTGAAGGTGGCGCGGGAATGAAACCACAATTCGAAAACAATTAAGCCAACGATGAGGAGAATGGACACGGCGCATGCCAAGGTCACCAGGTAGGCAATTTCATCGCCGCCACGGAGCCGCGCGAAAAATCCGCGGCTCGTACGGCGACCCAAGGTTTCGGCGATGTAGGACGGACTAGTGGCCACAAATGCTACTTAATGAGGGCTACGCGCTTTTCGACTTTTTCGGCGATTACTTTCGGCAGCCGCGCGTAGTCCAAGGCTTCCGCTTGATCTTGCCCTTTGGTCACGGCCCAACTCAAGAAGTTCTTCATGGCAGTGCCCTTTTCGGCATCCTTGAATTTATTGGGCACCAACAGCCAAGTGAACGTAGAGATAGGATACACGCCCTTGCCCGCCGCATCCGTGATGGACACTTGCGTATCGGCGGCCGCTTCTTTCATCGCCGCGGCGGCTTCGGAGACAGACTTAAGATCAGCTTTTATAAATTCTCCAGCCTTGTTCTTTACTTTCCCATAAGGGAGATGATTCTTAACCGCGAAAATTAACTCCACATATCCCAAAGCGCCAGGTTGCGTCTTCAGCAGTCCGGCTACGCCATCGTTCTTAGCCGCGCCCAAGCCCACGGGCCAACTCACAGAAGCGTTGCGGCCGACGGTCTTTTCCCATTCCGGGCTGACCTTGGAAAGATAATCGGTAAAACAGAAAGTGGTGCCGCTGCCATCGGAGCGATGCGCCACCACGATTTCGAGATCGGGAAGCTTCACACCCGGGTTCAATTTGGCGATGGCTGCATCGTTCCACTTCTTAATTTTTCCCAGGAAGATGTCGGCTAGCAGCGGCCCGGTAAAATTCAATTCAGCACTGACTTCGGGAAGGTTGTAGCTGGGTACAACTGCACCCAAAACGGTGGGAAAGGTCAACAAATCGTGGCCGTCGTTCTTTGACTTGAACGCGTCAAACTGCTCTTTACTGAGGATGGCGTCGCTGGCTCCAAAATCGACTGTTCCGTCCGTGACTCCCTTAATCCCGCCGCCCGAACCAATGGGCTGATAGTTAATTTGCACATTGGCGATGGATTGATATTCGTTGAACCACTTGGTGTAGATGGGCGCGGGAAATGTGGCTCCAGCACCGGTCATCTGAACTGTGTTTGCCGCAGATGCGGCCACAGCCGCAAGCGCTAAGAGTCCGGCTGCGCTCGCTACGTTCCGTAACATGTGAGATCTCATTGGTTTTTCCTTATCGAAGTGTTTGCTTCGGAGCAGGCGTTTTTACCCCGTACGCGTGCTCTCCCAGTATCGATAAGGTGTCATCAATAGAATATGAAAAATACATTACAACCGTATGAACAGCTCGTAAGTATCTGATTTCAGGATACTATTTGGCGCGGTCATTGCGGTAAACGGCACCATCTTTCATAACGAAAAAGACGCTTTGGGTGACTTTGATATCGTCCAGCGGATTGCCGGGAACGGCCACTACATCGGCCAGTTTACCGTTTTCGAGGGTGCCGATTTTGGCGGTCAAGCCCAGCAGATCGGCAGCGGTGGAAGTACCGGCGCGCAAGGCTTGCGCGCTGGACATCCCATCGGCGGCCATGAGAACGAACTCGAGCGCGTTGTCGCCGTGCGGGTAGACGGCGGCATCGGTTCCCAAGGCGATTTTCACGCCCATGGCAAGCGCGCGGCGGACCAAAGAATCTTGCGCCTTCATGGCCATATCGGCCTTTTGCCGGACGAGCGGCGGGAATTTGGCTTCGGCAATGCCGCTGCGCACGGAAAGGGTGGGAACCAGGTAGGTGCCCTTGTCCTTCATGAGGCGCAAGGTAGCATCATCGAGAAAGGTGCCGTGTTCAATGGAATCAATGCCGGCGAGGATGGCACGCCGCGCGCCTTCGGAGCCGTGGGCATGGGCGGCGGTCTTGCGGCGGAGCTCGTGAGCGGCGGTAACCAGCGCTTCCAATTCAGCCTCCGACAATTGCGGAACATCGACATCGTCGGTGGGCGACAGCACGCCGCCGGTGGCGCAGGTTTTGATGATATCGGCGCCGTACTTGATGTTCCAGCGGACGGCGAAGCGCGCTTCATCGGGCGAATTAATCACGCCGTCCATGGGGCCCGACTCGTGATTGAGCAGGCCGTATTTGATGCCGGCGCCTTCGTCGCAATGCCCGCCGGTACCACCGAGGGCGTGCACCGAGACCAGCATGCGCGGCCCGGGAACAATGCCATCGTTGATGGAGTTGCGCAAACCGACATCGAGAAAGTCCTGCGACCCGACGTCGCGGACGGTGGTGAAGCCGGCCAGCAAAGTTTTGCGGGCGTTGACCGTGGCGCGAATGGCGCTTTCGGCGGTGGTGCGGTTCAGCGCCTTTAAGCGCGCGGCGTTGTAATCGAGATCGAAATCCATGGTGAGGTGCGTGTGCGCGTCGATGAACCCGGGCAGCAGAGTGGCATCGCCGAGATCGATGAGCTTGGCGCCGGCGGGCGCGACGCCACCAACGGATTGGATACGGCCGCCCGAGACGACGACCAAGCCAGGCTCGATGAGGCGGTCACTTTTACCGTCAAACATGCGGGCCGCTTTGATAACGGTGACGGCGGTTTGGGCGTTCAAGACAAGAGCGCACAGGAGGAGTGAGATGGATAGGTAGGATGGGCGCATAAAAGATTGAGCATAGCGTATGGGCGCTGATTTTAGGCCGCAGCGCTCGCGGTTTTGGGGGTGACGCCGGCTTCCGCGACGGCTTGCTGGAGAAGAGACTGCTCCTGGGCGGGGGTGAGGCGCCGCAAGTACGACTGGAAACGCTCTTTTGAAAAATCGAACCCAAGGCCGGGGACCGGGACGGCGTCGTCATCCGGGTCATGGTGTTCGGCGAGGAGGACCGCTTTGGCGGCTTCGGCGAGTTTGTGCTCTTCGTTGGCCTTGCGGGCGGTTTGGAGGCGGAGAAGTTGGGCGGTTTCGCGTTCGCAGCGGCGCGCGAGCCGGTGTTCCTGCAACTGGAGATTGCGGAGTTCTTTTTCGTTTTGGCGGCGGACTTCGAGGAAGAGGTCGGCGTGCTTGCCGGGTTGGTTCCAGAAATCGGGATTGCTTTCGGTGAGGGCGGCGGTGGCACGGGCGATGACGGCGAATTCGAGGAGCGGTGCGGTGCCGATACGCCAGCGGGTGTCGATGATGGATTGGACGAGGGCGCTTTCTTCGGGGCCTACGGGTTGATAGAGTTGTTGAAAATCGGCGGCGTGCTTACTGTAGCGCTGGGCGTCTTCGGGGTTGGCGAAGAGGACGGTGGCGCCGGTGAGGCCGTGTTTGACGGCGTTGAGGCGGGTTTTCGCTTTACCTTCGTCAGTACGGGGGCCGGAGGATTTTTGGGCGTTGGCTCGATTGGCCTCCAGGCGAGCTTCGGAGAGAGGGGAGGAAGGAGTTGTGGTTTCGGGGGTTTCGGGCTGCTCGGCGGCAACAGTTGGTTGTGGTTCTGGTTCGGGCACAGCGGTGACGGAGGGCGAAACGGCGTTCGCGGATTGGGACTGACGAGCGGCGGCTTTGGCGGCCTGCTTGTTGGCTTTGCGCTCGGCGGCGCGGCGGATGGAACGTGCAGACATTTTGGTACACCTCAAAAAGGAAATGAAAAAGGCCCAACGAGATGGGAAAATCTCGCTGGACCCAATTTGAGAGTAGCATTGGTACCCCGAGCGACGGATGTGGATTTGCGCGGTTTGGAGGCGGGGCAGGGGCGCAAAGCGTTGAGGAGATTGGGGATAAAAATTCTATACTTTGTTTGGTAAAGCTGTGACCGCTGTTTCTTCGCCCCTGGGATATTGGGTTCCCGGCGCACTCACTACAAATCGCGGCGATTGTTGCCGTGTCGCGTGATGTGATGCGGCAATCGGGGATTACGATGCGCGATCTTATGCACATTTGCCATAAGGAATGTGTGATGTTGGTTATGCGCTCTGGGGAATTTAGGCATTTCGGTGGCTGTCCCGGAAAACGCGGAAAACGGAAAACCCGGAGGGCGCACTGGGATAGACTCCCGATATGACTCTCGATGTCGGTTGCGGCACACGTAAGGTCGAGCCAGATGCAATCGGAATTGACGTTCATCCGACTTCCGCTGCCGACACTATCTGGAATCTGGATGAGTTTCCATGGCCCCTTCGCGATGATATGTTCGACAGGGTCCATATGTCGCACATAATTGAACATGTGCGAGACGTCAACCGGACGATGGCGGAAATTCACCGGGTGGCTCGCGCCGACGCCAGTGTTCTCATCGTTACGCCGCATTTCAGTTCACACAACTCTTACACCGATCCAACCCACGTGCGGCATCTGGCTGGGAGAAGTTTCCAATACTTTACGGGCGTCGATTTCGCTACGTTTAGAGGGGCGCACGTACGCTTCGATGTCGAAGCTTTGGAGTTGACTTTCGGCAAAAACTTCCTGCTTGACGGTGTTGGACGATGGCTAGCGCGACGGAATTTGGAGTGGTACGAGCGCCACGCGGCTTGGATCTTCCCCGCCTCGGATATACGTTGTCGCTTGCGGGTGCGAAAATAACTGGTTTTCCGGAGTGTCGTTCGCGAATACTTTCTAGGACGTCCGAAGGGCTCGAACGACCGCTCCGGAAGTATGAGGCTCCTTACGTTATTTACACATCTTTTGCGGCCGCTTTACTGAAGCGATCTTTAGGTATGTCAACACAAAGGGAGACTTTCTTGAATATTTCTTTGATCTGCCCGAGAGCAGTTCTCCGCAGCAGCATGATCCTGCCGTAGGCGGGGCTTGGAAAGAGCCGGCAAATTGAGGTTGGAGGGTTATAAGGATGTTGCGGGCTTTTGCTTCCTTGAAATATACGACATTGGCTGGGACATATAGGCTGTTGGTGTGGGGCGTACTTATTGCAGCCTCTAACCTGGCCCAGGTCGCCTCCAGCGCCAACGGTTCCGGAGGTCGCGCTTTCTCGCGCGTGTCCGGCGTTGTGCGTGACGTGTTTACTGGCGAGCCAGTAAGGGGTGCGAGTATCACCTTGCGCCCAGTATCTTGCTCGTCAGATCTTCACCAAGACTTCGTGGCTACTTGCTCACATGGACGGATCGTTTCTGTTCGGCGCGGTCCCGGCAGGCGGGTACTTGTTGCAGTGCAAATCGGGCGACGCAGCGCTCAGTTTCGGGGCGGATTGAGGTCACGCCCGGCGTTTCGGAGTTGGGGGAGTTTAGTTAGCGTTGCAATTATGCCGTTATTGGGCGAAGTGGATTCAAAAGCGTTGGCGACGACAGAGGCGCCGCTTTCCGATGGCTCGTTTAGGTTCGAAGACCTGACGCCAGGACAGTACCGAGTCGAGCTGCTGCGCCAGTCGCGCGTAAGGGACCAAATGGATGTTGTTCTGAGCCACGAAGACTTATCGGGCTTGCTCCTGTCCCCCTCGCGGTCCTTCGCAGTCAGGGGCCGCTTGCGAATAGAAAATGAAGACGCTGCGAGGTGCCAGGGTGCTCGGCTAGGTCTTTTGAGAGTACCGTCAACGCGTCTGGACGGCGTCGACACGGGATGGATCTCAGCGAACTCCGACGGCACCTTCATTGTCAGTGGCCTTGAGCCGGGCTTGTACCAGGTCGGCTTTTCGCTTCCGTTGAGTTGCTATGTTGCAGGGATAAGCGAAGATGGGCGCAGCGTGACCGGTAGGCGGATCAATCTTGCGTCAGGAACTCGAGAACTGGAGATCGACTTGCGGGGTAGCGCGGCCGCAGTCGATGGTGTAATCGAGACAGGCGACAGCGAGCCGATGTCAGGAACGGCCCTGCTGCTCTCCCAGCAGACCACGGGCGAGGATGTGCGTCTGGTTGTTACGCCGATCTCGAAGGGTAATTTCAGTTTCAATGGGATTGAGCCTGGCGGCTACATACTGTTTGCAGTTGGCCGGTACGACCCCCAGATTTGGGCCGACAGCCGGTTCGTCCAACAGATTTGGAGCGAAGGGCAGAGTGTCAGGGTTTCGGGGAGCCAAAGGACGCAAATTCGGGCATCTGCTCTTGGGTATGAAGATGTCCTCCGCGCCGCTGTACGGGCCGGAGTCACTAGTTTCTAGGTCCCGGCTGGCCGCGGGAAGCGAAGCATCCAGATCGCCGAGGCGGTGATAGTTCCGCATCCTTCGGACCGCCTAGCCTTAGGCTGCAATTCTGCGTCGGCCGGTTGTGGTTCGACTTCGGGGAGAGTGGCGGCGGTTCGTGATGTGATGCGGGCAACCGGGGATTTCGACTCGCGATTCTTCTGGACATTTTGCCAAAGGAGTGTGGCGATGTTGGGTAAGCTCTCTGGGGAATTTCGGCATTTCGGTGGCTGTCCCGGAAACCGGAAACCCCCGGAAACCCCGGAAACCCGTCCCGGAAACCCCAGCCTAGTGTGGGTGGTCCTCGCAGGCAACCTTCCGCCCGGATCACATCATCCTCTACCTAGCCTCTGCCTGTTACCCATAAATAAGGACTGGACAAATTTGAAGATTTCCCGCACACTAGCGGCATGAAGGTACAGAACCAGATCAAGCGGGCGCTGTCGCGGCCGGAGTCGATCGAATACGTCCGTGGGCTGTTGGAAGAGGAGGAAGAGTTTTTTACGCGATCCGAGTTGGCGGAAGCGGTTTGCGAAGAGTTCGGGTTTCAGGACCCGCGCGGGCAAAACCAACTCGGCGGTTGCCTGAAGGCGTTGCGGGAACTGGAGGCCAAAGGCTGGTTCGAACTGCCGAGCCCGCAAATGCAAAAGGGCGGCCCTGCTCCGCGGCGGTTGTCCGCGGCAGTGGAGGAGCCGAAAGGAGTGCCGGCGGAGGTGGGGGATGTCGCCGGACTGGAGTTGATCCTGGTCGAGCAGGAGAGCCAGATGCGCCTCTGGAACGAACTGATGATCGGGGAACATCCGCAAGGCGCCGGGCCGTTGGTCGGAAGGCAGGTCCGTTATCTGGTGGGCTCGGCGCACGGCTGGCTGGGCGGGTTCGGGTTTGCCGCGCCGGCGTTGCAACTGGCCGATCGGGACCGCTGGATTGGCTGGAATAGCGAACAACGGCGCGCGCACCTGCACGGCATCGTGTGCCTGAGCCGTTTTCTGATCCGGCCCAGCGTCGAGTGCCGTAATCTGGCCTCGCGGCTGTTGAGCCTGAGCCTGCAGCAAATGGCGGAGGATTTCCAGCGGCGTTATCATTACCGCCCGTGGCTGGTGGAAAGTTTCCTGGATAGGGCGCGGTTTTCCGGCACTAGCTATCGGGCCGCCAATTGGATTCTAGTAGGACAAACGAAAGGGCGGGGCCGCCAGGATCGTTTCAGCAAGCGGGCGGAAACGAGCAAGGACATTTATGTGTACCCGCTGGAGAAGGACTTCCGCACGCGTTTGGGCTTGCTGGCGGGCAGCGGTTGGGGGCCGCTGGGTCCAGCCGATGGCGTGGCGGGAAAAAACTGGGCGCAACAGGAGTTCGGCGGAGCGCCGCTGGGAGACGCGCGGCTGAGCCAAAGATTGGTGGAGATTGCGCAAGCGAAGGCGGAAAAGCCGGGCCGGGCCTTTAGCGGGGTGGCCGAGGGAGATTGGCCGGCGGTGAAGGCGTTCTATCGGTTCATTGACCATCCGGATGAAGAGGCGGTGAGCCTGCCGCACATTTTGCAGCCGCACCGGGAACGGACAGTGCAGCGCATGAAAGCCCAGCGCACGGTGTTGTGTATTCAGGACGGCACCGATCTGGACTATTCGAGTCTGGCGCAGTGCCAGGGGCTGGGTGTGATCGGCACCAATCAGACCAACGCCCAGAGCCGGGGATTGCATCTGCACACCACTCTCGCGGTGGCCACCAATGGACTGCCGCTGGGTGTGTTGCGCGCCCAGTGCGTGGCCCCGCAGTTGAAATCGCCGGACGATCAGCGTCCCAGTGGGGCCGTCCCCATTGAGGAAAAGGAAACCTTCCGCTGGATCGAAGGCCTGCGCGACAGCATGGATCTGGCCGCGCAAATGCCGCAAACGCGACTGGTCAACGTCTGTGACAGGGAAGCGGATTTCTTCGAACTGTTCGCCGAACAACGCCGCCGCCCGTGTGCCGATCTGTTAGTCCGCGCCAACCACAACCGCAGCCTCATGGACGAGTCCGGCAAACTCTTTGAAACGGTCCGCCAGTCTCCCTGCCAAGCCAGTGTACAAATCCTCGTGCCCTCGCAAAGCGCCCGCCCCAAGCTCAGCAAGAAAAAGGCCCGTCCGCACCGCCCCGGTCGGCAAGCCAATCTCGAGGTGCGTTACCAACAGATTCAACTCCGTCCCCCCAAATATCATGCGGACAAAGATCCTCTCGACATCTGGGTGATTCATGCGCTGGAATCTTCTCCGCCCGCCGGAACCGAGCCCGTCGAGTGGTTCCTGCTCACGACCATGAAGGTCTCTTCCCCGGAAGACGCCGTGCCCTGCTTGCGCTGGTACTGTCTGCGTTGGCGCATTGAAGACTGGCACAGGGTCCTCAAATCCGGCTGCGCTGTCGAGCGAATCGCCCACGACACGGCCGAGCGCATTCGCCGGGCGCTCGCCATCAACCTCGTCATTGCCTGGCGGATCATGCTGATGACTTTGTTGGGACGAGAAACTCCAGACCTGCCCCCCGAAGTCCTGTTTTCCGATATTGAACTCCAGGTTCTGCGCGCCTATTCAAAAAAAACTTTGGCCAACGCCCGCCACCCTGAGCCAAGCGGTGCGCCTGGTCGCGCGCCTCGGAGGATACTTGGGGCGCGCAAAAGATCCACCACCGGGGCACCAGCTGATGTGGCAAGGCTATTCGCAACTCCAACTCATGTGTGAAGGGTTCACTCTCAGGGACTCGGGAGATATCCCATAATATTTTGTCCCGACTTACTTATGGGTAAAAGGCAGACCTAGCCCGGCCGGCTGGCAGAAAAATGGCGTGGACGAAGAGGACGACACAGCTAGCTGTTATCACGATTGCCCAGAGAAGCGACGGACCCGCGGATATCGCCCGTATCTGCTTTCCGACTTTTGCGGAAAGCTTTAACGCACCACAGCTGCTAAGAAAAGCGAACACCCCCGCAATCACTGCGCTGACTGCGACAAAGAGAACGCGATCCCAGTCGTACGGGTAGGGTAAGGGGGGTTTCCGGGGGTTTCCGGGACAGTCACCACAATGAGAAAATTCTATCCAAGTTGCCAGCGCACCACAATTGCAAATTGGCCGCTCGCGTTGCGTCATGTGATGTGGGCAATCGGGGGACGACGCGCGACCTTCTGACATTTGCTAAGGAAGTGTGGCGCCGGAGCATGAACTCTGTGGGGAATTTATGCATTTCGGTGGCTGAAGTGCACCCCTGAGCTGAGACAACGGAATTAGGGACAGGTTGCCATTGGCTGAGTTGTAGTTTACCGCAGCCTGGATTTGGACCAAACTAGGAATACCCGGCGAAGCGGAGGCAGGCTCTGCT
>Ga0302320_10027556_pt1 | contig 10948 bp, 8 predicted proteins | sample Bog_T0_3_FD_202130 | JGI IMG/M metagenome (GOLD analysis project Ga0302320, IMG submission 202130) | Peat permafrost microbial communities from Stordalen Mire near Abisko, Sweden - Bog_T0_3 | ecosystem: Environmental > Terrestrial > Soil > Wetlands > Peat | place: Sweden: Abisko, Stordalen Mire... | reverse complement strand
GATGACCACCGAGGCTGGGGCAACAGCGGAATGGCAGCGTCTACAAAACCGCATGCCAGACCTGCTCGGCAGCCGCCAGCCGGACATCAGCAAGGATCAGCAACACGGCCGAACCTGGTGGCGCCTGCGGACCGGCGGCTTCGAGCAAGCCGCTCAGGCAACGGAATTCTGCGGGCGCGTGCGTGCCAAGGGTCTCAACTGCTTTGTGAGCACGGCCGACTAGACCAATCCGCGTGGCAGGATGGCGCGGGCGCAAAGGATAGCAACGTCGTGTGCCTGCCTCAGATCTGTCCCGTAGCGTCCAGAATCAGGTCCGATATCGTATCGGGCTGGGAAATCAACGAGAGGTGGCTTGCCTTCACCTCAATCGTCTTCGCGCCCATCCGTCGTGCCATGAACCGTTGGAGATCGGGGTTGATCGTCCGGTCATCGGTGGACACCGCGTAGTAGCTCGGCTTCGAGCGCCAGGCCGCGTGGGTTGTCTTGCCGTTGAGTAATGCGCGTTCGAACGGACTCTGAACCGCGTAGAGCACGCGCGCCTTCGCCGCCGGCAGGTCGTCGGCGAAATCGCGCAGGAAAGCCGCCTCGCTGAGTTGCCCGTACTCGCCGGACCAGACGATACCCGAGGAAGCCGGTGGGGTCGGGAATCGCTTCGCCAGTGCCGCGTAGTCCTCGCCCGCATCGGGAGCGCGCGCTGCGACATAGACGAGCGAAGCCACCCTGGGATTGACGCCGGCTTCGGTGACAATCATGCCCGCGAAGGAGTGTCCAACGAGTACTGCCGGACCGTCCTGCCGCGCCAGGGCGCGCTGCGTCGCCGCCACGCTCGCTTGCAGCGACGTCAGTGGATTCTGTACCGAAGTGGCATTGATCCCGGCCGCCTGAAGCCGCGCGATGACGTCTGACCAGCACGAACCGTCAGCGAACAGCCCATGGACCAGTACCACGTTCCTGATCCTCGGCGCGGGCTGTGCGCCGGCCGCGCGCTGAAGGATCGGGCCTGGCGCGCCGGCGGCCGCCAGAATACCGACGAAGGTGCGGCGATCCATCGAGGGTCTCCCTTTTGATCGGGCGTCGGCTACGGCGTTGAGCGGCCAGCGTCAGCTAAAATTGTCGCGGGGTCCGTGCGAGGCGTCACGGGATGAGTCTGAGAGACGCCTGCCGATCCGCCCCCCGACGGGCTGCTGCAGAGTGGGTTTGTCATAGGTTCCAACCGGCATTAGACTGATCCCGGAAAATAAGCGTGAGGGTCCAGAGAAGGGGAAAAAATCCCCTCGGGAGCGGCTTCATATCGTTAGGGCATTGGATTCGTGAAGGAAGCAGTAAAATGACTGAAATCAAGCCGATAACCATCGGCAGCACAGGGCCGTTCGTCGTCACGCCGGCCAAGCTCGGCAACCCCGCGGTCGTCGGACTGTCAGGCTTCGGCATGACGACGCTGATGCTGGCGTTCCACAATCTGGGCCTGTCCTCGATCGGGCCGGTGATCTGGCTCGCTTTCACCTTCGGTGGCACGGCGCAATTGATCGCCGGCTTCCAGGAGCAGAAGTCGGGCAACAATTTCGGCTACGCGGCGTTCACCGGATATGGCGCCTTCTGGATCAGCCTGGCCGCCATGCTCGTCGCCAGCAAGCTTGGCCTGTACACGGTGACGGCCGTCGACACGGCTTGGTACTTCACCTGCTGGACAATCTGGACGGGTATCCTGGTCATCGCTTCAACCCGGATCCACAAGGCGATGTTCGCGACCTTCGCCTTGCTGTTCCTCGCCTTCGTCCTGCTGGACATCGAGAAGTTCGGGGGCGGCGAGGTCTTCGGCCTGGCCTGCAGCTATACGCTGATCGTGCTGGTTGCGGTTGTGTTCTACATGCTGGCGGGCATCATCCTGAAAGATGTCTCCGGCGGCCGTGACGTCCTGCCGATGGGCAAGCCGCTCGTCTGAAGCCTTTGACCCCGGCGGGTGCGCTATCTCGCCCGCCGGGGCAGCTTCTGCAAGCCGCCGCTGCGACAGCCTGCCTCGGACTTTCGCTTAAAGGTTTCGGCCAACAAACATCGAGACCAGTGCCTCGGGAGGCAACAGCGGCATCGGCTGTGCCTGCACGGCGACAGGCACGCCCTGCTTGAACAGCACCATCGCCGGCAAGCGGTGCTGATTGTACGCGTCACGCATCTGATCGTAAGCGTCGCGCGTCATTGGGTTCGCCCCAAGGTCCATTCTGACGATCGTCACATTGCCTTGGAACATCCCCGAGACCTGGGCCAATGCAGGTCCGATATCCCACGGCGACCCTGCCACCTCCGGTACCCAACAATATACGAGCACGGGGTTCTCGGCCTGCAGAACGGCCGTCTCGAACGTGGCGTCAGTGACATCCTGGATCGAACTGGCCATTTCCTGTCTCTCCTCGCGGTTGTTGGTGCTCCGCCAAGTTTTTCGGCCCCCGGATGAATGACGCTGCCCGCAATGGCGGGCAGCACTGGGTGTTGTTAGCTAGATGTTCCGGCCTATGAACATGTCGAGCAAAGCCTGCGGAATCAACAAGGGCATCGGCTGTCCTTGCGCCGCCGCGGGCTTGCCTTGCTTGAACATCATCAACACTGGCAAATCAGGCACGTCGTACGTGCGGTCGTCTGTTTCCCGGTAAGTATTCCATGTCTGGGGATTTTGATCTACGTTTAATCTGACGATTGTCGCTTGGGGGTTATAATCCCCTGGTACTTCACCTTGAGCGAGCCCAAGCCTATCGCCGGATTGCCTTGACCAGAAATAAACGACCACCGGTCCTGGGGCCTGTAATACGTCTGCCTGGAAGCTGGCGTCCGTGACATCTTTGATGGCACTGCCCATGACTGTTCCCTTCTTCGTCGTGAAATTACTACGGCAGGCTAACTACTTCGTGGCGACGCAGCAGTCCAGGGGGAGGTGGTCGTGCGTCCGTCAAGGTCAAGTTGCGGTGGATGCAGCTCGTGCAACCGGGGCTTCAGATAATCGTGACCCTTCAAATTGCGGGCAAAGCGCGGCGGGTCGTTCTCCGATCCCGCGTGAATCGGAGAAATCCCCCGCCATCGCCATCCCGCGCTTGCATCGAACCCCGCGGCCGGTGTATGAAAATCCCATGATCTGTGGCGCACGCATTCTCTGCCGCACCGCGCGTGCTGTTGCACGCGGCTCCGCGCGCCTGATCGCCCTCGGCCTGCTCCTTCGACTTACCCGCCCCTGAGCGCCGCGCCCGGCCGTTGACCGCCGGCATCGCTCAGGGGACACCTGAGGCAAGCCGCGCACGTCATCCCCGAGGACCGCACCCATGAGCTTCGAGCATCCCAGCTTCGGCAAGCTGGACGACAACCGCATCATCATCTTCGATACCACGCTGCGTGACGGCGAGCAGTCGCCCGGCTTCTCCATGAACCTGGCCGAGAAGCTGCGCATGGCCGAAGCGCTGACCGATCTCGGCGTTGATGTCATGGAGGCCGGGTTCCCAATCGCCTCTCCCGGCGATTACGAAGCGGTCCGCGCCATCGCCGAATCGGTCGGCCAGCGCGACGACAGTCCGGTGATCTGCGGCCTGGCCCGCTCCGGGCGGGAGGATATCCAGCGCGCCGCCGACGCCGTCCGCCCCGCCCGGCGCAAGCGCATCCACAGTTTCATCAGCACCAGCCCGCTGCACATGAAATACAAGCTGCGGATGGAGCCGGACGACGTGCTGGCGGCGATCACCGCCAGCGTGACGCTGGCGCGCAGCCACACCGACGACGTCGAATGGTCGGCGGAAGACGGCACCCGCACCGAGCCCGACTTCCTGTGTCGTGCCGTGGAAGCGGCGATCCGCGCCGGCGCCACCACGATCAACATCCCGGATACCGTCGGCTACGCAATCCCCGAGGACATGGCGCGCATCTTCACCATGGTCCGTGAGCGGGTGCCCGGCGCCGACAGCGTGGTGTTTTCCACGCATAACCATAACGACCTGGGGCTGGCGGTGGCGAACACCCTGGCCGCGGTGCGGGCCGGCGTGCGACAGATCGAATCCACCATCAACGGCATCGGCGAGCGCGCCGGCAACGCCAGCCTGGAAGAGGCGGTGATGGCAATCCGCACCCGCCACGACGCGATGCCGTTCCATAACAACGTCAAGACCACCAACATCCTGCGCGTGTCCCGGCTGCTGTCCACCATCACCAGCTTCGACGTGCAGCCGAACAAGGCGATCGTCGGCCGCAACGCCTTCGCGCACGAGGCCGGCATCCACCAGGATGGCGTGCTGAAGCACGCCGCCACCTATGAGATCATGACGCCGGAAAGCGTCGGCTGGACCAAGTCGAACCTGGTCATGGGCAAGCATTCCGGCCGCGCCGCGTTCCGCGACAAGCTGCGCTCGCTGGGCTACGAGATCGGCGACAACCAGCTGAATGACGCGTTCCGCCGCTTCAAGGATTTGGCCGACCGCAAGAAGGTCGTCTACGACGAGGACATCGTTGCCCTGGTCGACGACGAGGTGATCCGCGACAACCAGCGCATCCGCTTCGTTTCGCTGGACCTGCACGCCGGCTCCAAGGCGCCGCCGCATGCCGTGCTGGAGCTGGAGGTGGACGGCGTGGTCCACAGCGCGTCGTGCAGCGGCGATGGTCCGGTGGATGCGACGTTCAAGGCCATTCGGGAAATCTTCCCGCACGAGGCCAACCTGCTGCTGTTCTCGGTGGCCGCGGTCACCGAAGGCACCGACGCGCAGGCGAAGACCACGGTGCGGCTGGAAGAGAACGGCAAGATGGTGGACGGGCAGGGGGCTGATACCGACACGATCGTCGCGTCCGCGCGGGCCTACGTGCATGCGCTGAACAAGCTGCTGGTGAAGCGGACCCGGACCGAGCCGCAGGCGCTGTCCGCCTGATCACCTGTCAGCGACGGCCCACCGGGCCGCCGCTGACAGCGGGATCACCGATCGGGGGCGGCGTTTTCGCGCTCGACCTTGCGGGCGCCGCCGCGGGTCCGGCGCAGTCCGGCCGGCCTGGCGATCCCTGGCGCGGGAGTCTGCTGGACCTGCAGCAACGCCTGGGTGGCCTGGCTGATCGCAACCGATGGCTTGTCGTCGGGTTCCAGGGCGAACAGCAGCAGCGAGCGTCCGGTGACCAGATATTCGCTGCCGGTCTCGAAGGTCGGCTGTTCCTCGCGGTCGGGCAGGTTGGTGTCTACCAGGATACGCCAGGTGTGGCCGCCGACCACCTCGGGCAGCGTGAACCCGACCATGTCGTGATGGGCGTTCACGACCAGCAACACGGTCGGGTCCATCGCCGGCCGCTTGATCCCGGTGGCCTGCGCCCGGCCGTCGATCAGCATGCCCAGACAACGGGCGTTGCCGTCGCGCCAATGCTCGTCGTCCATGTCGGTCGCCGCCGGCGTCAGCCAGCGCACGTCGCGCACATCGAGGTCGGCGTTGTACTCGCCGGTGAGGAACCGGCTGCGGTGAAGGTTTCGCAGCGTGTGGCGCAGCGCGATGACGCGGCGGACGAACTCGACCTGCGCGCTGCCGTCCTCGCCGAAATCCCAATGCAACCAGGAGATGTCGTTGTCCTGGCAATAGGCGTTGTTGTTGCCCTGCTGGGTGCGGCCGAACTCGTCGCCGGCGAGCAGCATCGGCGTGCCCTGCGACAGCAGCAGCGTCGCCAGCAGATTGCGCTGCTGCCGGCTGCGCAGCGTGACGATCTCCGGATCGTCGGTCGGTCCTTCGACGCCGTGATTCCACGACTGATTGTTGTCGTGCCCGTCTCGGTTATCCTCGCCGTTCGCCTCATTGTGCTTGTCGTTGTACGAAACGAGATCCGCCAGCGTGAAACCGTCGTGCGCGGTGACGAAGTTCACGCTTGCCCAGGCTTTGCGGCCGCGGCGGTTGAAGCAGTCGCCGGAGGCGGCGAGCCGGGTCGCGAGGTCCGGCAGCTTGCCCTCGTCACCCTTCCAGAAGCTGCGCACCGTGTCGCGGAATTTGTCGTTCCACTCCGCCCAGCCGGGCGGGAAGCCACCGACCTGATAACCCCCGGGGCCGATGTCCCACGGCTCGGCGATCAGCTTAACCTTCGACAGCACCGGGTCCTGCAGGCAGGCATCGAGGAAGCCGTGGCCTTCGTCGAAACCCTCGTTCTCGCGTGCCAGGATGGTGCCGAGATCGAAGCGGAATCCGTCCACGTGCATCTCGGTGACCCAGTAGCGCAGCGAATCCGTCACCATCTGCAACACCCGCGGATGGCTCATGTTGAGCGTGTTTCCCGTGCCGGTGTCGTTGATATAGAAGCGCGGCTTGTCGGGCAGCAGCCGGTAGTAGCTGGCGTTGTCGATGCCGCGGAACGACAGCGTCGGCCCGCGCTCGTTGCCCTCCGCCGTGTGGTTGTAGACGACGTCCAGGATCACCTCCAGCCCGGCATCGTGCAGCCGCGACACCATCTCCTTGAATTCGGAGAAGACGAAGGCGGGCACGGCGGCGTAGCGCGAGTCGGGGGCGAAGAAGCCGATCGTGTTGTAGCCCCAGTAGTTGGTCAGCCGCTTGTCGAGCAGGTAGCTGTCGTTGACGAAGGCATGAATCGGCAGCAGCTCCACCGAAGTGACGCCGAGGGAGCGTATGTAGTCCACCACTTCCTTGCGCCCCAGGCCGGAGTAGGTGCCGCGCATGTTTTCCGGCACCGCCGGGTGCCGCCTGGTGAAGCCGCGCACATGCGTCTCGTAGATGATGGTGTGCTCCCACGGCACCGCCGGCGGGCGTTCGCGGCCCCAGGTGAAGGAGGGGTCGATAACGCGGCATTTCGGCATGAAGGCGGCGCTATCGCGCGTGTCGAACGACAGGTCTTCGTCCGGCGAGCCGATCGTGTAGCCGAAGCAGGCGTCGTTCCAGATCAGATCGCCGACCGTGGACTTGGCGTACGGGTCGAGCACCAGCTTGTTGGGATTGTAACGCTGGCCGTTTTCCGGGTCGTACGGGCCGTGCACGCGGTAGCCGTATATTGTCCCGGGACGCGCGTCCGGCAGGTAGCCGTGCCAGATTTCGTTCGTGTATTCGGGCAGCTCGATGCGATCAAGTTCGGTCTGGCCTGAATCGTCGAACAGGCACAGCTCCACCTTGGTGGCGCTGGTCGAGAACAGCGCGAAGTTGACGCCGAGCCCGTCCCAGGTGGCACCGAGCGGCGTCGGCGCGCCTTCCGTGATGCGGGTCTTGGGCAGGGCAGGCGGCATGCGGCTTCTCCCAAAGTATGATGTCCGTCGGCGGCGCGGCCGGCGGAAGCACTGGTGACTTCAGGTGGGAGAGTGCCATGCCCCCACCAGACAACAATCATCGACACACCAATAAGGGAACCCGGCTGGGGCGCCAGGCGGACGACAGCGCCGTCCGCATGCCGGAGCGTCCGGGGAGGGCCCAGGAGTGACCGCCCCTCCCCGGTGCAGGCGTCAGGAAAGCCGGCCGAGGAAGTAGCCGATACCGGCGGCAACGAGTGCCGCAACCAACGGTTGTGAGCGTATCACGTCGCGGAAAGTGGCAGCGTTCTCCCGTATCGCGCCGGCCGCTTGCTTGTAGGCACCGCCGGCCTGGGTCCTGGCGTCCCCAACCAGCTCTCCGGCGGTTTCCTGGACTCGGCCGCTCGCATTTCGGACAGCGCCTTCGAATCGGTCGCTCATCGATCGCCTCCTTCAGTTCCAAAGGCAGGATGAACGTCGCCTGCGCGGTACAGTTGCCTTTCGGCTGAAAATTGGGGTCCTAAGGGAGGCTTACGCCAGGGAGGCTCCAGGGAGGAGGCCTGCGCCGCGGCTTACGCAGGCAACTCCCGGGCGGCGGGCCACTCACGGGAAGTTTATCACTGCATTCGTCCTCCTCGGATGAGCGGGACGCCTTGCCGGCGTTTTTTCCCCGGGCGAATAGCCCGTGATATTGCCTGACAGGGCGCAACATTGGGCAACCGAGCGTAGCATTGCGCGCAACATTAGGCGCCGTAGCCTGCCCCAATGATCGACAGCCGAGCGTTCTGGCGCCTTTGGCTGAAACGGCCGGACGCCGAATCATCGGCCTTGCGAGAATATGACGTTTTGCCTCGCGAACTTCTTGACATACCGATGGTCTCTGGGTTCAATCCGATTGTTCGGACTGTCGGGCAGAGCTTTGAGGTTCCAGGGGAGGCGTCGTTAATCTGCCTCCAGGTGGTTCGTTAATCGCCCGTATGAAGGTTCGTTGATCGTTCAGCTTACCGGGATTTTTCAGCTTGCTGGAAAATTGCGGCGCCGGCATAATCGACAGCTGAGACGGCTTGTGGCGTCTGGCATCACTTCGGAGACAGTTTTCGCATGTCTGGATTCGTAACGGTACCCGGCGTCGGCTCAAGCAAGGTCCACATCGCGCTCAATTCCGCCGACACGTTGGCGTTGGCGAAGACGATCGCCACGCAGATGTGGCCCCTCTATGGCTTCGACGAGCTACAGGTCGACACGGTGCCCGGCACGGTGACGGCGCCAAATGGCGAGTTGCTGCTTGTAAACACGATCCCGACCTCGGTGAATCTAACCGGCAAGGGTTACAATTTCGTATCGGACCAGAACGGCGGCAACACCATAACGATCGGCCCGAGCGTGTCCGTTATCGCCGGTGGCACGGCCGGTGATACCATCTTTGGCGCCGGCGGCGACACGATCGCGGCCGGCGGCGGTGCCGGTGGAAGTAGCATTACCGTTGTGGACAACACGCCCGATTCTTTGAAATACAATATCGTTGGGGGCATCGGCAGCGACACGATCAACGCAACCGGCGGTGGCACGATCGTCGGTGGCGCTGGCGCGAACCTGATCAGCAGCGCGAACCTCTTCGGCGAGACCAGTTACGTTCTTTCCAACGGCGCCGACTCGGTTTACGCGACCGGCGGTGGCAACGAGGTCGTCAGCGTTTCCGGCGCTAATGCGCTGGTATCGGTCGCCCAGGGCTCGGGCGGCCAGGCGAGCGTTACCGCGTCGGGCACCGACACCATTGTCGCGGGCGGCGCCGGGAACACCAGCGTCACCGCGTCGGGCACTGGCAATGTTATCATGAGCTCTGGTTCCGGTGCGCTTTACGCGGCCCTCAATGACGCCAATGACACGCTTTCGGCCGCGACCAGCGGGCCAGTGACAATCGACGCGTTCGGCAGCAACGCGTCCGTCGCTATCAATCAGGCCTCGACCGGGACGGCCAGTGTCAACGCGTCGGGCAGCAACATCGGCGTATTGGGCGGCGGCGCCGGTTCGCTCGCGGTCACCGTCTCGGGCTCTGGCGACACGGTGTCGGCAGCGACGACTGGCGCCGCAACGGTCGACGCCTCCAGTAGCCCCGTCATCTATGGCGGGCCGGGCGATCTGACGTTCATCGGCGAGTCCACCGGGACGCCAACCATCGTCGGGTACGCGGGTTCGACCGAGAACCTGCTTATCGGTGGCCAGGGCGCGGTCTATTCCAACAACAGCGCAATAACCGATGTGACAAGCGGCGCGGGCCAAGTGACGATTTTTGGTGCCGATCAGGGTGTCGTCAATATTTTCGGTAGTCAGTCCGGGGCGCTGTTCGTTGCCGGGGCTGGCGGCGAGACGGTCAACGCCTCACAGGCCACGATCTCCGGGGCGAATGGCAATCAGTTCTGGGCCAACACGGCTTCTGGGTCCAACGACGTCTTGATCGGCGGCGCGGGTACCGATACGTTCTCGGCCGGTGGAGGCCATGACACACTGACTTCGGGCTCCGGCAGCGACGCCTTCGTGTTCTTCAAAGCTAACACGAACGGCACCAACGTAACGACAATCAACGCCTTCAACAGCAACGACGGCGTTTTCCTACTCGACTACGGCTACGGATCGTCGACGGATCAGGTTTTCAGTACCGCTCAGGTTATTAACGGTAGCCTAACGTTGACACTCTCCGACAACACGAAGATCGCCTTCACTGGGATAACGCAGGTGTCGAGCCTGTACGGTCACGTCTTGACGTCCGGCTAACCCGTGAAGTAGGCGCCGATCGTTCGCAAAATAGGCTCGGTCCGGTATCCGCTCAGACCGAGCCTAGCATTCCGGAATTAGAGGTAGTGGGCGCCATGCTTGCGATCAACGCTAGCCGCGTCTTTTCGGCTGCAGCATTCGGCCAAGGAACCGCAATGGTGCAGTGACACGCCATGATGTCGAGGCGTGGATCGTTCCAAGCGCCTTCTCTAGTTGGGCGTTGATCGTACGCAGTCGGGCGATCTCGTCCGGCGGATCTGGCTGATCGGGCAGTCCGAACATCTCGGTCGCGGGAAACCGCTTTACCCCGGTCAGCGTGGACCCGCCGGCGATTGCCGTCTTTAGGTCGGGGTGCAGACCGCGCGAGCACGGTAGGTCAATCAGCACCTCGCGGTCGGTATCGATTAGCTCACCCACGGTCAGCGCGGAGAACGCTTGCGCAAGCGGTTCGTTCAACCCATTCCGCCATACGGTCAGCATCCACTGCAACGGCACGGCGGGATGGTGATGCCATCCGATCTCGACCGATGTGATGTCGCAGGATGCCTCGAACAGACTTCGGCTTCCCTCCGGCGTTGCGTTGAAATAGTGATGCGGATAGCCGTGCATGGGGGACATGAAGGGATAGTCGACGATGACCGTCCCCCCGGACTTCAGCACCCGGCACATCTCGCTCGCCACCTGCCAGGGCCGTTTCACATGTTCGAGCACGGCGAAGCAAAGAATAAAATCGAACTGCTCATCAGCAAACGGCATGGTCTCGGCGATCGAGATAACGTCTGTACTGACCGATCGGTAGATATCGAGGTTGACGACGTTTGAATGGTAGATGTGCCGCAAACCGGCTCCGACATCGAGGAATATCTTTTCCCGGTTGTTCCGGATCAAATCGAGGATCGGCTCACCATACGGGTGGGCGGAGATCGGCATTTCGTCGGGGATACCGAACTCCTCGACGAT
>Ga0302320_10027555_pt1 | contig 10948 bp, 7 predicted proteins | sample Bog_T0_3_FD_202130 | JGI IMG/M metagenome (GOLD analysis project Ga0302320, IMG submission 202130) | Peat permafrost microbial communities from Stordalen Mire near Abisko, Sweden - Bog_T0_3 | ecosystem: Environmental > Terrestrial > Soil > Wetlands > Peat | place: Sweden: Abisko, Stordalen Mire... | reverse complement strand
CTGTAGCCAGGTTGGTGGGGAATCCATCGCGGAGCCTGATTGTATTGCACGCCACGTTGACCCCCAGGATAGAGGCCCCGTTTATGGCGTGCAATATGGTGCTTCGGTATTGAACATGGCGCGCATTCCACATTGCACGCCATGATAACACGCCATAAATCGAATAACGCCGCAACGAAGCCCCGATTCAGGCCAAAATCGGCCCCGAAAGCGGCTCCTTACCGTATAAAATCGCAGCACTGCGGGAGGCACACCAAGGTCAAGGATTTCCAGCACGCGCGGAAAGGCGTGCCGCATCTTCGTGTGTCCGGCAAAGGCGGCAAGACGCGGTATCTGCCGCTGCATCCCGGCACCAACGCCCTCATCCATGATTACCTTGCCGCCGTCGGACACGGCGCTGACGAGAACGGCGCGCTGTTCCGCTCTGTCAGCAACAACCGCACCGGCCAGCCGGCGCGGGCGATCACCGGAGACGGCATCTATAAGCTGGTGCGGACCTATTCGGCGTTGCTCGGATTCGAGATCGGCGCGCACGCGCTGCGCGCGACCGCGGCGACGAACGCGCTCGACCACCAAGCCGATATCGCCAAGGTGCAGGAATGGCTCGGCCACGCCAACATCGCCACCACACGCATCTACGATCACCGGAGAACGCGGCCGGAGGACAGCCCGACTTTCAAGGTGGCCTATTGATATGGTGATCCGATTGCATCCGCAGGATGAAGTGCCGCTTGCCTTTGAGCTAGAGGCTGACAAGGCGGTGTTGGAGGAGAAAGCGCTTCACGGCCTCGACATCGCTCGGCGGCGGAAGATTTGCAACTCTGCAAATCTTTTTTATTTTGTTCTCAACGGAGGATGCCTTTGAACCGAGCACGCGCTGAATGGGTGTCGCAGCTCGAAGGCGCTGCAGGACAGCTTTCTCGGCAGTTTCAGAGCTAGATAACTGGGCATCGACTGTGGCAAGCATCTTCAAGACGATGTCACAGAGGCCGACGGCTCCGCGTAAGCTTAGTTTGACGCGATCGCCCAATGCCAAGGGGAGACATTCTACCCGCTCCTTCGATTTCAATGAGGCGGCAGATGACACCGGAAGGAAGTCGTTGAGCGCATCAATCGCTCTCTGGTCCGCGATGCTCCCACGGTGTATCGGGCAATTCCGAATTTCCTTAAAGTACTTGTAGCACCTCAGTAGGTTTTCCTGCTCGTTTACATGGACCTTCCTGTGTTTCATGAAGCTGGGTTGGAACGCGAGTTGCATCATCGATGAGGGTTGCGTCGTGACACGGGATATGAAGGCAGCGAGCCCCTTTGAGGTGCCGTTGCCGACCGTATACAGATCGGAATCGCGCATCCCAGAGACATTCGACAAAGTGAGAATGCGACCCGCCCAACTCTCATATATCGCGAATGCGTTGGTGAGGATGAACTCAGCGAACCGCTCCTTTTGCTGATCCCATGTAATCCGATCTCGCATCGCGCGGATGTCGGCGCCGGCTATGTCGCTACCGAGCACAAATCTTGAGGCAACGTCTTCGTAGGACGCGCCAGGAACGGCGCTCAAGAAACCGTCGACTTGCCATCGTAAATTCCACAGCGCAACGGCGGTCGGCCAGACGAAATCAAACAGCCTTGTGACCTCCGCTGCGGCCTCTTCTGTTTCCCGAAAGGCGAACCCTACCATTGCACCCTCTCAAGGTTATGGCTGCGGCAAAGACCAGGAGCAAAGGCTTCCGGATATTGCCCTCAAGCAATACCTTCCCATTCTGCAAAAAGTAGCTTCTCGACATCGAGCATTGTAACCGGAAACCGTTGGAGAAACTCGGCCAAATGGGTCTGATTCAATAGCTCAACATTATTCAACCCGGCATGCGTCATAGCCGTATTATTAAAGAACTGATTCGTAATGCACACTTTCTTGAAAGAGACGCCGGGATGCCGCATCCGGTACGCGGCTTCTCCAGCTACGACCTCTTTGACAGCGTCCCAACTCAGGGCGGCTTCATCTAAGCTACAGGTCTTGCACTGAATCAAGACGCCCGCCGAGCCGTTGATGGCGACTACATCGACACCGTCATCGTGTTGCGGTGTCCGGTACACCGTCTTGTAACTTTGCTTCTGCCACATCGCGGCAATGAGGCACTCAAAATAGCCCCATTCCATTCGAAGCGCGTCGTTCAGCGTGATGGCCGCGGAAAATGCCCCGTCGCCTGAATCAGGAACGACATCTTCGATTGCGAATTCTCCCGGTCCGACATCGCCGGTTCCGTTCAGCATATCCCCAGCCAACGCCCGCTTGGATGTCAACAGCTGGTCGAGCTTAACGTCAAAAGTGGTAAAATCATCTGCGAAGACGACCGGACAATAGACATTTACCTCTTTGGTTTGGCCGATCCGATAGGCCCTGTCGGTTGCCTGGTCCTCCTTGGCCGGATTCCAGGTTCGAGTGTAATGAATAACGTGGTTCGCCGCCTGGATGTTGACGCCGAAGCCGACGGCGACCGGAGAAAGAATGATGACGCCAAATCCTGGCTTCGCCTGGAATGCCTTGATCCGCTTCTGACGGCTGGCGACATGCTTTGCCGCCGCCGACGTGTCACCGTTGATGATGTCGGGCGCGAATCCGAACACCTCTTCTATGTAGTGGCGCAGCATCCGCTGAATTTCCCGGAATTCGCAAAAGATAATGACCTTCTCATCATTCGTCCGAATTTCCTGAAGCGTCACGAGTAGCCAGGCGAGCTTCGGCGCGCGGGTCCGGTAATCGGCCAGCGGTTCAGGCCGGAAGACGCTCAAGCCGATCCGCCTCGGATCAGTACAGATCAAGCGGAGGTAGTGCAGCAGACCCAGATGGCTTTTGAATGGGGAGACAACATCTGGCTCATGGCGGCTCTTGAAGGCGTTGACGGCATGGGCATAGAGCGAGCGCTGCTGGGCCGATAGGGGCACCTTGCTCGGCACGTCTGTTTTCGGTGGGAGATCTTTGGCGACTTCGGCCTTTGTCCGCCGCAGAATTTGCGGCGAAATCCGCTCGCGCAGTTCCTTCACGCGTGCTTGCTCTTCCTCGGTCTCCGCCTCGATCGGTCGGCGATAGCGGCGGCCGAAATCATTGAGCGCACCAAGCAGGCCGGGCTGGACATAATCAAAAAGACACCAGAGGTCCGCCAGCGTGTTCTCGACGGGCGTCCCCGTACAGGCAACCCGGAAAATCACATTCTGCTTTTTGGCTGCGCGCGTGACCATCGCGTTGGGATTTTTGATCCGCTGCGCTTCGTCGCAGATCATGATCGACCATTTCTCCGCAGCGAAGGAGAATTCGAGGTCACGGAGTGTCTCGTAGGTAGTCAGCACGACCTTTGCTCGTCCCCGCCAGCCTGGCTTCAGGAACTTGACCATACCTTCGGATCGGAGCTGGGCGTCGATGCTGTCGCGTGACACGCGCAGCGCCGTCAGCGAATCGCCATAAGCGGTGAGCAACGACAGCGTGTCGGGTGCGAGGAATTTGGCGGCTTCTTCTTCCCAGTTTTCCAGCAGGGAAACCGGGGCAACGATCAGGGCCGGCGGGAGCGAGGGCGTCGTCTCAAACGCTCCGGCAATGAGCGTCAGCAGTTGCAGTGTCTTCCCCAGACCCATGTCATCGGCGAGAACCGCACCCCGGCAGTGGTGGGGTGCGTTGCCGAACAAGTGCTGAAGCCAGGCGACGCCGGATAGCTGGTGATCCTTCAGCACCACGTTCGGCAGCAACCCGGTTGGCAGGCTTGGCGCCTCCGGGCGGTTCAGCAGAATGTCGCGACGTGCTTCCTCGTAATCGATGCTCTGGATATTCGCTTTGATAACCAGATGCTTGCTCGACCGCGGCGTCGGGTCGTTCCGGGGTTTGCCCGGATCAAATGTTCCCTTCCGAACATCGTCATGCACATCGCTGAAGGTCTGGAGAATGAACTCGGCTTCCCCGACCGGCACCGGCTTGTCGAAGCCTTTGAGGGTAAACGAGGTGTGGCCGGCTTCCCTGGCTTCCTTGATCTTGGCTTGAAGCTGTTCTTTCGCTTCCGGGGTTACCGGCACAGCAACCGGTTCAGTCTCTCCCTCTGGAATCCACGAAATCACCGGAACGATGTTGTCCGGGAACCAGCCGTCATCTTCGTTTTTCTTGGCAATGAACGGTGAGTAAAAAGCCTTCTCTGCACCTATTTGCTCGATGCGCGACGAGTACAGACTGAGGTCATAGATTGTCGCGTAGCTTACGAGGATGCGTGGCTCGCGATGCGCTTTCAGCGCCTGTCTCAACAGGTCGAGTTCGCGCGCAGTCTCCCCCACCAACTCAAAATCATATCCCTGCCAGCCGCACAACTGGCGGCCCGCCGCGAGAGCGGAGTCGATTTGCGCAATGAAATGTTCAAGTTCATTGTCATCGGCAAACGGACGGATTTCGCTTTCAATCTCGCTGACCGCCTTCGAGGTTTCAATTTGCAGGGCAATCACGATTGGATAGCCGAGCGCATCCCCCTCGATATGGGCCACGAACCGTTCGAATAGCAGTCCCGCTTCTGCTCGCGCATTCAGAAATTGCTCTTCTTCTATTGTCTCTGAGGCCGCCTCGCCAAGTGCGGCATAGGGGTTAATAAGGAAGGCCTCCGCCCTGGCGCCGGCGACGCGCCTGCCGTGTAGACGCTTGATATTTTCCAGGACCGTCTTGACATGCGGAGAAAGCAAAACCTGAACGATGCCGTCCGGAGACGGAATATTATACAGGTCTGGCACTGACCCCCGTGCGTCAAACACGTCTAGCCAGTTTGGCGGCGCACCCTGAAAACTCGGTATGATCTCGACGACTCTTGTTCCGCCGGCCTCGTTGCTGCGGAGCCCGATATCGAGCTTTTCCGGTGTGAGGACAACACTGCGAAACAAAAAGCCATCAAGCCGCGCACCGGCCGAAATCGCCAGACGTCTGATCTGTCCCCAATGTCGCCGCTGGCTCACATCATCGCGCTCAGCATCCGGCCGCTGCTGGAACCTGGAAATGTGTGACAGCGTCTCCCAGACTTGACGGGACAACAGCCCCAATCCCGTTTCGGCCTTCGCAATTGCACCGCACACCTGAACGTTGCGCATTCGCGCACCCGCCGGGTCATGCCAATTGGCGACCGCAATCACAAAATCCGTATCCGTCAGGGTGTGATAGCTCTCAAGCGCGGGGACGAGCCCTGTGTCTTCCGGGAGAACGAGCAATTCCCGGCATCCGCTATAATCCGGGTTTTCAAGGATTTGGAACACGTTATCCCACGGAATCAGCGTCGCCGCGCCCTGCGCAACCACCAACCCTTCATCATCAAATTGCGCCAACAGGCCCTCTAACCCCACCGATTCGACCCATCTGGGGTCCAATGAATTGGCCGGAAGATCTGTCTCGCTGTGGGCGAGAACCAGTCCGTCAGCGCAAAACGCACGCGACATTCCAGTGCCTGCGGAAGATGGCGTAGCTTTGCCCCTGAACCAGTTCAGCATGGAGACACCTATTTCCACCACCAGCCCCTACCGCTTCTATAGGCGAAACCCCAGGCCCGAAGCTGGCTGCTGACATACCCATCGGTATCGTCGGTCAACACCCACAAATTGCCGTTCCGGTCGCGAAAATCCTCGATCCGCAACCGTCGGGGATCGCAAAGCCGGGAAAGCTCCCGCTCAGAAAAGGGCGGCCCGCGCGTCGCTGGGACCAGGTCAGGCCGCGGCGACACGCCCGGAGCCGGCGCTCGTGCGGTTGCTCCTGGAGATTGTGCAGCGAAGAGAGTCGGGGCGGCGTCAATGAGTTGGGCAGGCGGTGTCGGCGACACCTGGGCCGGACTCACGCTTCGGATCGGCTGACGCCCCGGCTGCACGCGCATCAGGCCGGCAAGCGTCCCCTGGAACCTACGTTCCCATGTCTCGGAAATCCTGTCAGTGTGCAGGAGCCGCTCGACAGAACTTTCATGCTTGAGTGCTGTACCGTTTCCGGCGATTTCTCCTTCCAACAAAAATGGAAGACGATCGCGCGCAAATATAAAGCAGGCATTGCCTTTGATACCGAATTCGACGACGACGAAATTGCCAATGCACATAATAAAGGCGTTGTTATTCGGCGGTCCGGCGCTGTGTAAATTCAGGAGCCGACCGGCCATCTTTTTCCGGATATCCTGAAAGTCCGTTCCCCGGTGCCAGCGCGCGGTGCCGCCGAGCGCAAAATACATGTCGTCTATACTGTCGTGATATCGCTCCCAGAACTTGAGCCTGCGCGTGTCATTGGTGCCGTCGGCCGCCAGCAGGCTGAAGAATCGCTGGATCAATTCCAGCTTGAGCCAATCGGCGACCATCGCGCGTGCGTCGTCGCCGACCAGGCTCCACTTCGCCCGGTTCAGCGATAGCCACGGATTTCCCCATTGCGCCACAGTGAAATCCCGCAAGCCAGGGTGAATCGTGACGGTCCTGCATGCGCGATAGCGGGTGAGAAGCTTGGCGATCCCGGCATTGGCGGCGAGCGGGTGTTTGGCGAGCAGATCGAGCAAACCCGGAAGGTGTCGCTGGAAAGTGGCGTCATCTTCGTGGGTGGCGCCCTCAATCTGTCCCAGGATCAGTTGCCAGATGAGCCAGGAACTCTCATGGATATCGAGCGCCGCGCGCGCCCGCTCGAATTCCTCGGACTGGCCGGTGAGCAAGGCTTTCCCGTAGAACCCGCCGGGATCATCGCCCAGCAATCGCAGGTTGGCCTGAAGCCCATCGACCCAGGCCGGCTGCAGTCCTGACGCAACGGTATTCGCCGCCCTGTCGCGAAGATAGGTCCGGAGCCGGCCCCAGTTGTCCTTGCCAGCAAATCGCGCTGTCTCAGAGTCATAACCGAAATAAGCATGAAGCAGCCCGCGATAGCATCGCCGGAATGCACGCGGGTTCGGCAGGTAAGCTTCGACACCGCCCAATAGTTTGGGAAACCGGTCACGGTCCTCGATCAACCTGGCTTCGGCCGGTAGAACCGGATCGAGGCAACCGAAGCAGACAAGAAGTGCCTGACGGTAACTTTGCAGTTCTTGTACTTGAAAGAAGGCCCGAAGGGCCGCGACGATCACATCTTGTGGTGGCTTGGCCGACCCGCGATCACCGAGCCAGTCGCGCAATTTGGCGGTCTCACGATCCAGCGGGTTTGTATCGAATGTGAGGCCGTGCAACGACCCGGAAGCCGCCTCCTGAAGTGCCACGCGGAGACGAGACAGGCCGGACATCATCCCCCCAATGCACATTGCCCGAAGCTGCCGCGTGGGGCGGCTCCGGTTGATGGACGGGACTCGCCGATGCCTAGGAATTCGAGCCGCAGTTCGACGCGGCGACTTTCATCATAGGAAGCGGTAATGGCGTTAAATTTGGCTGAGTTGAACGAATAGCCGCCCACGAGGAAGAGGTCCCGGATCTGCTCCAGCTCGCCCTGACTCATCGCGTGTTCGTCCGGAAATGGCGACGCCAGCAAGACGCAAAGAACCCGCTGGCTCCGCTGCAAACTCAGATTCAGGTTATAGAGATAGTCGCCTTCGGGACTTGCAAATCCCTCGACGACCACTTGCTTCAGCCATTTGCGCCCCAAATCATCGCGGGCGATCGCCAAAACCTCGGGCACGAAGGCCCGGAGTAGACGGGCCTGCTCGGAGGTAAGCGTATGCTTCCCTTTGTCGAAATGGGCGCGGTCGCCAAAGTCGATGATATTCTGTCCCTTATCGACTTTAATACCCTGATACCGGCCCGCAGCGCCTGCGACCTCATCAAGAAGTTTATCAATATCCCGGTCGCGTTCTGCTTTTTGCCGTTCAATTTCAAGTTCGATCGGGGTCTTTTGGAGCACACGCAAGGCATCCGCCGTGTGCTGCAATTCGTCATTTTTCTGTTCGATTTGCTTGATGGAGTTCGTGACCGCAAGCATAGCCACCGACATCGCGACCAGGAACAGCACCATCAGGGCCGTCATTAGATCCGCATATGAAATCCAGAATGGCTTTTCGGCCTCGCCCTTCGATCCGCGCTTGACGACGATTTGGTTGCGAAGCATCAATTAGGCCCTCCGCATCGTCGGTTCCACGGTGGACGCCAATTCTTCGATGGCCTGCCGTAACAGGCCGGTAGCATTCGAGAGGCGCTCGTAGAATTCCCGGTAGCCCTCCCCGAGCGTGTTCCGCAGTCCGGTCGCGAACTCAGCGTGCGCACTCGTGAGGACTTCGCTGATTCCGGCCAGATAATCCTCTGCGTCCTTTTGGGCCTGACCGAGCTTCTGCGAGGCGGACTCGATCCGGGTAAGGATATCAGAGGTGAGATTGGCTTCACGCTTGGCGTTCTCGACCGTACTGCGCAGGTCTGCCAACATCGCGGCCAAGGTTTCGCGCGTCGTGGCGTAGTCGGCGACCACGCCTTGCAACATCGTTGATGACGCCGATACGGAACTCGATGCGTCGGCAAGCTTGTTGGAGATGCCGGTAACCTGCTGAAGGACCCCGGAGACCCCTTGCCCGGCCTTGCTGAACTCGTCCGCGGCCAGAAACATGGTCTCGGCACCGCTGTTCATCCGGGACACGACATCCGACGTGACACTCCGCATCGCATCGACCGTGCCGCGCACTTCGCCGATGATAGCGCGGACATCAGCCATGAGGTTTTCGGTGAGTGACCCCAGCTTCGCGACAGTGTCATCGGCTTGCGCCGCCATACGTTGCTCACGCTCAATCTGAGCCGTTGTCGTTTGTTCGGATTGAGCCTGTAGCGAACCGATGGCCGCATCGACCTGCGACCCGAGTTGTCGCAGCATTTCCTGCGTTTGCGCGGCAACTCGCCCCTCCCGCTCGGAGTGTGATGCCGAGGCCTGGTCGCCCTGATCCTTAAGCGCGGAAATTTGTGCCCGGACTGCCTCGCCAATCTCGGCGAGCGTCGTTTGAAGCTTTTGGTTTGTTTCACTTTGAGAGTCCCGAACCAAACTCCTGATCTGCTCCACGAACTCCGTCATGCGCTCATTCATGATGTTCTGACGCGCTTCCATTCCGCCGATCGCGTCGGCAAGCTTTTGCCCCATGGTTTCAGAGGTTTTGGTCCCGGCCGCTTCAACGGTAGAGGCCATCTGATCCAGCTTGGTCACCGCGGCTTGCAGGGCCTGGATCGTCTGCTGTTGCAGTTGGTTGATGCCGGTAATCTGGCCGCCAAACAGTTCCTCTAACCGTTGACTGAAGCCCGCGAGTACGTCGGTGAGCAATCCCGTAACCGCCTGTGAATTGCCCTGCGATGTCTGCTGGAATGTTTCGGCGATCCGTTCCAGCGGCCCCTGCAAACCAACTGTAAGGCTTTGGATAAATTGCTTTGCCAGGTCCTGGCTGCCTTGCGCCTGCGCCTGGATTTGCCGGTCCGTGAGGCTTGAAAGAATGCGATCGAGATCGGTAACCAACGCGTCCTTCAGCAACTTGCTTTGGTCGGCCGAATCTTCCGACGCCTTTACAAGACGTGCGAGATACTCTTCGCCCGCGCCGGACTCGAACATGCTGTCGAGTTCGAAGGTTAGTCTTTCCGCTTGTCGATAGAGCGCTGCGACCAGCATCTTCTCGACGAAGGTCGCAACCATAGCAGCAATGATTGCCGTAGCCGAAACCAGGAATGCGTCAGAGACGTGGTGCATCAGCCCTTCGAGACTGGTTCGTACAACCCCGGCGTCATCGGAAACCTTGAAGGCTTGCAGCCCCTGAATCAGACCCCAGAAAGTGCCGATGATGCCGACGCCGGTGAACAGCCCGGGCAAATGTTTGAAAAACTCCGTCGCGAGGCGGCTATCCACCAGCGCTTCGGTCGTGAAGATCATTGCAGCCGGAACGGTGGAACGCAGCACGGGCGGCTTGAATACACCCGCAGCCGGATCAAACTCGCGCTGCTCATGGAGTGTATCCCGATATTCGGCCCAGAGATGGGTGAGCGTTTTGCCCCGCGCAAAGATCGCCGTCGGATCTCTATCCTCCGTTCTCTTCAGACGCCGCAGGCGACGTACTACCCGTCTCAATCGGAACAAGATAAAGATGGCCGGAAGCACGAAGCGGGAAACGAAGAAGGCTGCAAGAAACACCAGTATGCCAGCCACCACCTGGATGATGAATGGTGCTTCCATTATGAAGTCGATGACGGGCTTCATCTGGATGATGAATGGTGCTCCCACTATGAAGTCGATGACGGGCTTCATGGGGTTTTCATCTTCCCCGGGTCCCCGCTCGTGCGCCGCGATGGAATTCGTGGCGCCCGTTGAGACGTTCGGTCGGACGCCAATCAGCATGTTCCGAAAACGGACCGGTCCTGCCAGGGATGGACATTTTGTTCGTCATTTGTTTGGGGCTTTTGCAAACAGCCCGTCGGTCTCTTCTGCGGTGCCCCGGCGGGCAGTCAACCGCTCATATTCTTCCACTGAGATAACCATGACGACGCCCCGCCCATGCTTTTCGATCAGCACTGGCTCCGCACGCGCCGCATCGATCATCAGGCCGAAGGCATTCTTTGCCTCCCGCGCCGACATGGTTTTCATGACCGAATCCCGTGGCAAGAGATTGCGCTACTATCGCGTTAATATGGACGAAATGGCTCTTTCTGCCAAGCATGGCTTTTACCGTTCGACGTAAATCCGCCAGTTTTTGGGCGCCGCCGTCAGGCTCACACCGATAGCGAGCGCGTCTCCGCTATTCAGGCTTTAAAATGTCGCGCAGCGCCGCCATGATGTCACCGTGCTCATCGTTCGGCAGATGCGGGTCGCGAAGCGCTGCAAGCCAGCGCGCGAATTCCGGCGGATCGTCGGCATGCGAATTCCAACGCAAGGCGGCCAGGTATTCCAATCTGATCGCGGCCAGCCTACCGATTTGATGGCGGCCACCATTCCAATTTGATCCCGGCCACCCTCCGCCAGCCAGGAAGAGGGCGTCCGGGA
>Ga0302320_10027552_pt1 | contig 10949 bp, 11 predicted proteins | sample Bog_T0_3_FD_202130 | JGI IMG/M metagenome (GOLD analysis project Ga0302320, IMG submission 202130) | Peat permafrost microbial communities from Stordalen Mire near Abisko, Sweden - Bog_T0_3 | ecosystem: Environmental > Terrestrial > Soil > Wetlands > Peat | place: Sweden: Abisko, Stordalen Mire... | reverse complement strand
ATGACTACGGTGGCAACTGGGCAATTTCCACCGACGGGACTCTCACCCGCTGGAACAACAGCTAGCATCGCTGCACCTAAACCTTCACTGCATGAAACTTTCATTCACTACACCTCGCCGGTTTTTTACCGGCGCACAAGGAGAACACACCATGTCTGAACTTGTCACGAAATCTGTGGCACAAGAGCGACAAGAACAGAAGATAAAGGCAGTAGCAGCCGTGAAACGTATCGTTGCCTTTACCATCGTTGCGACAGCCCTGGCGGCACTCGCCGTCCTCGGCGCTGTGGCTCTTTACGCGCAGGACAGGTACTTGCTGAAATCGCCGAGCGGAATCGCGTTCTCCGACTTCCGGGGATACGAGGATTGGTCTCTGGTCTCTTCCGCGCGGACCGACGAAGTGCTCAAGGTAATCGTCGCCAATCCGAAGATGATCAAGGCCTCCAAGGCCGGCGTCCCCGGCGACTGCCAGCCTTTCCCGGAGGGCTCCATGATCGTTAAGCTCCAGTGGAAGCAGAAGAAGAGTACGGAGGCCCAGTTCGCCGTGGATGTGCCAGACGTCTTTAAGCAGGCTTTCGTCATGGAAAAGGACAGCAAGAGATTTCCAAAAACCGGCGGATGGGGATACGCGGTGTTCAACTACGATGCCGCATCGGACAAATTCGCGCCCGATCCCCAAAGCCTGTCCGACTGCGGAAATGCCTGTCATACGGCCGTGAAGGCGAAGGGCTACATCTTCCACCCGTACCAGAAGCGTTGAACTGTACCTGCCCCTGATATGAAGTACCAGTCGCGCGCCATTTAAAAGAAAGGCAATTCTTTATGGAAAAGTGATAGATTCTGAAGTAGCAGGCGCGGGTATTGAATGGTACGGAGAGTTCAGACTTCGCGCCATTGCCGGGCGACCCTGCAGCGGTAAAGCCAATAATCTGCGGGGCAATTTAGAAATGCGATACTTCCGATGGATGAAAGTTTTCGTGAATCGAGATTGACGCAATGGACGCACCAGAGAAGCTAAACGAGACCGTACTTCCTCAGAATGTGGTCGCTCCGCTCACGCGCGCGGCGATTTTTCTGGTTGTGTGCATTCGCCAGGATCCAGACGCCTATGCGCTGCTGCGGTCGTTCTGCGCAGACCTTTCCGGGCTCATCCGCGCCGTTGAGTTTCGGGACATTGAGGCGGGTCTTACCTGCGTCGTTGGGTTTGAGGCCGATTCCTGGGACAAACTCTTTGGATCGCCACGGCCCGCGGAACTTCACCCGTTTCGAGAGATTCGGTCAGCCGGCCGCCACGCCGTCTCCACGCCCGGCGACATTCTGTTCCACATTCGAGCCAAACGTATGGACCTTTGTTTTGAGTTGGCGACTCAGATCATGGACAGCATCGGGGATGCAGTCTCGATTGCTGACGAGGTTCACGGCTTCAGGTATTTTGATGATCGCGATGTCATCGGCTTCGTCGATGGCACGGAAAATCCGCGAGGAGAGGCCGCTCGTGAGGCTGCAATGATCGGCGGCGAAGACCCGGTCTTTGCAGGGGGAAGCTATGTCATCGTGCAAAAGTACCTTCACAACATGAAGGCATGGAACGGTCTTTCCATTGAGGCACAGGAGCACATCATTGGCCGCAGGAAACTCTCAGACATCGAGCTGAGCGATGCCGAAAAACCGCCGTCGGCGCACAACGCTCTGACCGTCGTCGAAGAAGATGGAAAGGAACTCAAGATTCTGCGGGACAACATGCCCTTCGGACGGCCGGGCCACGGAGAGTTCGGGACATACTTCATCGGTTACAGCCGCACTCCGCGCATCACGGAAACGATGCTCCAGAATATGTTCGTCGGCCGTCCACCTGGGAACTATGACCGGCTGCTCGATTTCAGCAGCGCCGTCACCGGCAGCTTGTTTTTCGTGCCGTCTGCAACTTTTCTGGATAACATCGGCGGAGATGGACCGGACTCAACAGATACCACCGTACGACAGGAATTTGACCCGCCATCGGCCTCGTCCGCGAACGATGCATCACTCAAGATCGGATCACTCAAAGGAGAGAAGGATGAATAACCTCCATCGGGAATTGGCGCCAATCTCTGACGCTGCATGGTCGCAGATTGAGGAAGAGACTACCAGGACGCTGAAGCGCTTTCTGGCCGGAAGACGGGTTGTTGACGTTCCTTCGCCGGGAGGAATTGCTCTACCCGGAGTAGCGACTGGCCACATGCGATCGATCTCCCCTCCTGAGGAGGGAATCGTCGCAAGACAGCGGGAGGTCAAGCCTCTCGTAGAGTTGCGAGTGCTGTTTGAACTATCCCGTCAGGCAATCGATGACGTAGAGCGTGGATCAGACGACTCCGACTGGCAGGCCGCGAAAGACGCCGCAAAGAAACTTGCTTTTGCCGAGGACCGGGCCATCTTCAACGGATACGCCGAAGCGGATATTCAGGGTATTCGGGAAGGCACCAGCAACCCAATCGTTCCACTTCCTGCGGATGTGCGGGATTATCCCGATGCGGTGGCACATGCATTGAGCCAATTACGCCTTGTGGGTGTCAATGGGCCTTACTCGGTTTTGCTCGGAGCCGATGAGTACACGGCGCTCGCCGAGACCCGCGATCACGGGTATCCCGTCCTCGAGCACGTCAAGCGTATCGTCGACGGCAACCTCGTCTGGGCGCCGGCGATCGAAGGTGCGTTCGTCCTGACGACGCGAGGCGGCGACTTCCAACTCAACGTCGGGCAGGATGTTTCGATCGGCTACCTCAGCCATACTGATTCTCTTGTGCAACTTTATCTTCAGGAAACATTCGTCTTTCGTGTCCTTACCAGCGAAGCCGCGGTCGCGTTGTCCCCGACGCAGAGATCTTCGTAATGAGTACAGGCAGACGGTCAAAACCCATCATCAATGCCAGAGCGTGATTGTGCGGAATGCAAGGAAGACTATTCAACCCGGTAATCCGGGTGAGAGCTCTCGATTCAGCTTTGCGCTTTACACTGAGGAAGAGAGTGTAAGAAAGCCATGGGCGCAGCCATCGAATTCCGTGTCCTCAGCTTTGCGATTCCGCAAGGTCGGCTGTTGCTTGACAAAGTCTCGCTCTCGGTCGAGGAAGGAACTACAACCGCCATCCTAGGTCGGAGCGGATCAGTAAAAACCACTCTGCTCCGTACCGTGAATCGAATGGTCCTGCCGACCGGTGGCGAGATTCTGATCCACGGCAAGAGCGTTAGCGACTTTGATCTCATCAGTCTGCGCCGTAACATGGGTTACGTGATTCAGGAGACAGGTCTTTTTCCGCACTTCACTGTCGAACCTAACGCTGGTCTCGTGTTGGAACCGGAGTTCCGTTCCCGGCAGGATTGCGTGCACCGCAGCCGTGAACTGCTCGAAGTCGTCGGGCTGAATCCAGCTATCCACCTACTGTACGGTTTGCGATCCTGTCTGCAACGCCCACATCATCGAGTACAGAGCTGCCAGCATCGACGAATTCGGCGGTGAGAGTGCAAGACATCCTCGCTCGCGTCCTCCTGAACCCCAGGCCCCCTCGGCCGTTCCGAGAAGACAGCGCACTCAGCATGGAAACAAGCCTTGACGATGAGACAGGAACGGGCGACTGTACTTCGCGTGATCCATTTGGCGATGGGTGACGCGACAGTTGCATTGATCCAGCAACGGAATGGAATGGCGAACGTGCCATTCCATTCCGTTGCTCTCAATACTCTCTTGCCGAATTCTAGTTTTCTTTTTTGAGTTATCTCCTAATGGACCTTGAGCGTTACTACGGCCGAGCTCGTTACCTGGTGAGTCGGAGTGGTCGTTTTGGAACTGGACCCTCCCCCGCCGCAGCCGATACTGAAAGCCGCCGCGGCCATCAGAATCAGACCCAGACTGGCACTGATCCAAATCCCCCGCGCAGTCCACTTTCTTCTCAAGAGCAGCAAAGGCAAGAGAAGAATTGGCAGCAGAATGGATGCTGTGGTCGTGGTGGTAACGGTTTCTGTAAAGACGACTGTGACCTGATAAGTTCCAGACGGCGTTGCGGGGGTTGTGGCGATCGTCAAAGTGCCGGTGGAATAGCTGCACGTCGCTCGAGTGGGAAGATTCAGGCAGGTTACGGTGGCGCTGGCCACATCGGAGGGCAGGGTTACGGTATAGCTGGCCGTCGCGCCGGCAGCCACGGTGGCCGACGTCGAGGTGAATGTCGGCGCCGATGACGTTCCAGACGCAGAATCCACTTCGAACTGCCATGGGTTAGAAGTTCCCCCGCCCGGTATTGGGGCTTGCACCGTAATAGCGGTGGTTCCGGCACTGGTAATCTCCGCCGCTGTGACCGATGCCGCAAGCTGAGTTGTGCTTACGAATGTGGTGGTGAGAGCAGACGCGCCCCAGTAGACGGTCGAGCTTGCCGCGAATCCCGACCCGTTGACGGTGAGCGTGAAAGCCGCGCCGCCGGCATCGGTAAACGTAGGCGACGTGTTGCCGATGACAGGTACGGGATTGTTTGGAATGGTGATGGTGTATGCGGCGGTAGCCATGACACTCAGGGAGTAGCCGGGAGCCATGGCAATCGCGCTGAGCGTTTCTGTCGACGAGACCGTGATCGAACAACTGGTGCATGAGGAAGAACTCGTGGTCGGCGTGCTGCCATCGGTGGTGTAGTAGATGGTGGAGTTAGCCGTCGCATCATTGATGGTCACCGATTGCGCAGCGATATAGGTTCCGGCAGCTACGCTGAAGGTTGGCGTGGCGACGGTGACATAAGGCGAATACTCCCACATGTCATTCAGATCGCCGCCCGCATTATTTTCGTCGAATCCATTGCCTCCGAAGAACCAGAAATTTCCGCTGCTGTCGGTCCAACTTGCTGCCGCGTCGCGGGCATGCACACGCCAAGGGCGTCATAAGTGACGATCGTTCCATTGGCGGGAAGCACAAAGCCTTGCACTCCATTGTTCGCATCGGTGTAGATTCCAGATACATCCCCGGGAGCGTCGAAGGCATCGGGATAGGTTCCCTGATAGGTGGCCGTGCCCGCGCCCGGAGCATCAATGGTGGTGAACGCTCCGCTGGATGCGTTGCGCACAAAGCCATGAATCGCATAGTTCGCATCCAGGTAGAAGCCGATTACGTCTCCTGCCGCGTCAATACCGGTGGCGATGGTTCCCTGTTCCGATCCCGTGGCGGCGTTGGGAGCTTCAAATAAGGTGATCTTGCCTCCGGTGTCGCGCAGGAACCCATGCATTGCACCGACACCATCGATGTAAATGCCTGATACTTCTCCCGATGCATTGATGCCGATGACTTGTGTTCCCGGATTCGTACTTGAAAAGCTGGTGGGTAAGGTCGCCGCGTCAAAGGTTTGAATCGTTCCGTCGGCGCCGCGAACAAAGCCGTGGGCAAATGAGTTGCTGCCAATCGTAGTCGAGTAACTGCCCGCGATCATCCCGGAGCCATTGATGCAGGTTGGATAGGTTCCTTCCATATTGCCCGTGTCTTCTCCGGCAACATCGAGGATGGTAATTACGCCGGTGGTTGCGAGCCGCAGGAAGCCATGCATACGGCTGTTCGCGTCGTTGTAGAGACCGACTAAATCTCCCGCCGAGTCGAAACCGATGGGAACGGTCGCCATCTGTCTTGAACCCGTGCCTGAGGCGTCGAAGGGGGTAACTGCGCCGCTGGCGGAGCGAACAAAGGCGTGCTCAATCTTGCTTGCGTCGATGTAGATTCCGGCGACATCGCCGGCTGCGTCGATGGCGGTGGCGGCGGTTCCCTGAAGTGAACTGGTTCCCGCGCCGGTTACATCGACGGTGGTGAAGACGCTCGTTCCCTGCGCCCAGGCGAGAAGCTGCTGGGGAAGCTGGCGATCCAGGTTGTTTGCGCAGTCGAAGTAATTTGCCAGGTATCTCCGCGCCAGCGCCGTGATCATCCGCACGCGGCCCTCCGCATCGCAGGAGATGACGCCCAGAGCGGCCCCATCCAGGCTTTGCTGAAGCAATTGCAGTTGGCTTTGCATTCCATTCAGCAGCCTGGCGTTTTGCCATGCCTGGGCGAGGAAGGGCCGGACCAGATCGGCCATGCACCGTTCCCGATCGGTGAATTGCCGGTCGCCGTGCCAGGCGATGGTGATGGAGCGGCAAGGCTCGGCGGAGACGCCGATGCACAGGTCGTCTTCAACATCATATTGGCGGTAAAAGCCGGCGTACAGCCCGGTGTCATGAAACTGGCGCCGACTCTGGAAATCGGAGATTCTTGTGGCCGAACCATCCCCGGTGTGCACGTAGTACAGCAGCGAAGAGTGCTCGTGCATGAACCGTTGCAGCAGGATGCTCACCTGGGGGCTGGAACTCTCAGGTTTGCTGCCAATGTTAAAGGCCTCGTTGGTCTCCAGGCAAAGTTCGTTGTAAGTGGTGTGGAGCGAGGGAATCAGCTTGGAAAGCGCCTTGACCAGTTTTCCTGGAAAGCTCTCAAACGGCTCAAAGTCTCGGATTGCGCAGCAATCGCGGACAAAATCAAGCAGGCGCTTGGTGTCGGATTGCCTTAACTGGTCCATATTGAATTCACCATTGAATTCACTGGAAGCTCGTCTCTCAGTTGTTCGAGGCCGGAAAGAGCGCGACTCTTTCAGATCCCAGGAGCTTGCAAAACCTGTCAGGAAATGTCGCAGGTGAGTCTGAGAAAGATTGTACGTTTCACGAGAGGGAATCTTCAAAATAAATCTTGGCAAAGAATGGGTTTCTCGGGGATGGCCCTTCTTTCTCAGTTCGAGGTCTGCAATGCGGGGGCACGGTCTTCGGAGGACGGCGGGCGAGCAACGCCGCCTGACCGCCCCCCACATTCCCAAGCGCTTCCGCCATTCCATCCTGGATGACTATGAGACCGCCTTCGGCGGCACCGACGCTTCACTGGACAAGGCGCATTTAGCCATACGCAGGTTTGCCAGGGAATACTGCGCCTATTCCGTCGGCAATGACCTGCTATTTGCATTCTCCGTTGGCGCGGGCAAAGCCCATCTGGAAGCGGGCGTTCTTTACGCCTCCTATCGCAACACCTTGAGAGCGACGCCTGGGTGGCCTTGGCTATTCTTGTGACCGTGGGGTTGATGGCATCTCATCACATGTTGCTTTCTCATCGTGATCTGTTCGGGACAGTGTGCGATCGTGCGGCGGATCATATGGAATGTATACTCTGGCAATTCCAGTTTTGGTCTCTTACTGCTATATGATCGAAATCGAGCTGAGTTGACGCCCGCCGGACGTATTCAAGGGTGACCGATTTGCGGAAGTTTCAGCACGAAATGTTGCGTGAGATATATGAACAGCCGGCGGCGCTTGAGCGCACGCTGGCGCTGTATCTGGAAGGCAACAAACTCAGGAGCGACGTGGCAGAGCGCCTAGGGGAATGGGCGCATCCGGCGGGCGAGGTGCTGATTGCCGCCAGCGGCTCAAGTCGCCACAGCGGCCTGGCCGGCGAAGTTCTGCTGGAAGACCTGTGCGGCCTGGCCGTGGATGTGGAATATGCGAGCGAGCTGAGCTGCTGGGGCGGGCGTGATCGGCGGCTTCCGGCTGTGATCGTGATCTCTCAATCGGGCGAAACCTCAGACACGCTGGCAGCACTGACTGAGGCGCGGAGGCGCGGCTCGAAGACGCTGGCCATCACCAACGCGGCCGACTCCACTATGGCGCGGGAGGCTGACGTATCTATGCCTCTGGCCGCAGGAATCGAAAAAGCGATTCCAGCAACCAAGAGTTTTACCTGCCAGTTGGCGGTGCTGTTTCTGCTGGGACTTTATGAGGCACGGCGGTTGAGAGCGATGGATGCGGCGGAACTCAAAGCCAACATCGAGCGGCTGCGGGCGTTGCCCATCAGCATCGCTGGGCAGCTCGACGGCTGGAGCGATCAGATGGCCGCGTTGGCGCACAAGTACAGCAAAGCCGGCAACTTTCTCTATCTGGGCCGAGGCATCCATTATGCTATTGCGCGCGAGGGTGCCTTGAAATTGAAAGAGGCCTCGTACGTTCATGCCGAGGGCTACCCGGCCGGCGAACTGAAACATGGGCCCAACGCGCTGCTCAGCGATAGTGTGCCGCTCGTAGTGGTGGCTACTGTCGATCCCGCACTTGAGGCCTCTGTGGTGCGCTATGAGAAGACCGTTCACCTGTTGCGCGAAATGAAGACGCAAGGAGCAAAGGTGATCGCCGTGGTCAATAGCGGAGACCAAGATGTGCCGACGCTGGTGAGCGACTGTGTCGAAGTGCAGCCGGCAAGCGAGTATCTGCTGCCCATCGCCGAGGTTGTGCCCCTGCAACTGTTTGCCTACTTCATGGCGATGGAGCGCGGCGTGGACGTGGACCGGCTCAGGAATCTCTCCAAGGCGGTTCTGGAGACGTAGAGATCCACCCCGACAACCGAAGCAAGAGCTATTCTGCCGGGTCCGTGTTGCCTGTACGCGTCAGGTCGAAGAACGGAGTTCCCTTTTGCTGCACGCATTCAGCCGCGTAAAGGTACATGGCTGCCGACCATGTCTGCCAATCGCGGCCGCTTGGCTTTCCGGTCTGCGCGTGAATCCACTCATTGAATCCCCACTCTGCCGCGTCTTCATGCCAGGGCTTGACCAGTTCTGTCAGCGCCAATAATTTACGCTCCGCCAGATCCATCTGCCCTGCAGCTACGCACGCCGCCACATAGAAACCGCAGATAAAGGGCCACACGCCTCCGTTGTGATAGTCTCCAGGCCGGTTATAGCGCTCGTATCGTGGCAGCCAATCCGCATGATGGGGCAGAATGTACGGAAACAAACACGGCGGCATATCCACGGCAAGTTCTCCGCGGCCCCGCATGGCTTCGCACTCGGCTTCAACCCAAAGCAGCATGTTCGCTGCCCGATGAGGTGATGCAATTCCAGTCAGAATCGCCAAGCTATTGCCCAGCAGATCGAAGCGATCGCTGTTCATGATTTTGTACGAATAAAGTGCGTAGTAAGGAGCGGACGGTTCTACAAGTGCCTCTTGCTCATAGCTGATCTTCTCTTCGCTACTGACTTCCAGGCGGCTCATCAATCCGCGTAACTGCTCGGCCGAGTCGTGTTGTCCGTAAAGACGAAGATAGGCGTAGACGACCATATTCACGTAGAGTCCGTAGCCCATTACATACTGCTCATCGCGCCAGTCGCTGGTGGGCAATTGGGAGACCATCACCCTGTCGTCGGGACTCTGATACTGCATCCATCGCAGGGCCTTCTCTGCCGCCTCATGGAGAAACGCCGGCTGATTCGCCGAAATTCTATAAAGAGCCAGCCCGAAGAGGAAGAGAGGCGTCGAATCGCTGGAGCCTCGATTGGCTGGATCGTGAGCTAGGGATGGGATGTGGCCATGCGGTGTCTGATTGTTTGCCAGCGCTACCAGTGTGCGTTCCAGAGCATCAGCAAGCTTCTCGTTGCCGGTTGCCAGAAAGCCGAGAGCAGAAATCATCAGATCCCGCGTGTAGGGTTCCGGGTATCCCCACCCAGCGGTTCGAGGCAGTCCTTGATAAGGCCCCTGTGCGTTATGCAGCAGGATGTTCAGAGCCGCATCTTTGGCCTGCTCGATAGAGATTCGCGACTTATCGTCGAAAGACATGGACGCCTCGTAGGCATGCTGGGTTAAGGAGACGAGCACACGCGCCTTAAAGCTTCCTAGTGAATACCCAATCGGTCGGAAACTATCTCGACAAATTGCCTGGCAACCTGACGATAGTCGAACAACTCGACCACGCGTTTGCGACCCGCTTCACCCATGTGCTTTCGCAGTGCGCTGTCTTTCATAAGCCGCAGAAGATACTCTGCGATGTCAGGCACACTGGCCCGGTATTCGACTGTTCGCGGATTGGGAAACACGATCCGATGACTGGTCTCGTAGTCGTGGCCTTCGCCGTAGAGCGCCTCGGTGATCTTTCTTTCCTCGGCCACTTTCGCCAGGAATGCCGTCTCGCCGTGGACCATGGTGTCGCGAAATGCCATCGCATCGATTGCGATCACCGGTTTTTCGCAGGCGTTTGCCTCCACCTGAATCATGCCAAACCCTTCAAGCCGCGACGGCGCAGCGTAGATGTCGCAGGCAGACAGCAAATAGGGCATGAAGTTTTGCGAGACAACATTGGTCGAGTAGATGACCTTTTCGCCGATACCTAGATCCGCCGCCAGTTTGAGGTCGATCAGGTTCTGTTGTTCGGTACGGGGCTGAGGCCAAACCTTGCAGACATACTTCCAGTCGGGCGCCTCGGCATCGATCATTGCCAACGCCCTCATGACCTCCTGCGCACCCTTGGATGCTCCATCGCCGCCGGCGGTAAGGATCATCAGCTGGTCGCGCGATATTCCAAACTCGTCGCGGATTGATTGGACTTTCACGTCTTCATGGCTGTGCGGCTTATATCGGTCCGTGCCGCAACCCACCGGCAACACCACGATGTTGTCTCCCCGGATGCCATCCCTGACGTACACCTCCTTTACCCAATTGGAGGTGACCAGAATCAGCGGCAGAGCATTCAGTACGTCACGATGTTCCGCGATATAACCATCGGCTACGAGCCACGGTACGGCCTTCATCCCAAACTTGTGCGAATGCAGGACCAGGTTTGGAAGGTGGCCCCAGAACCCCACGCCGACCACGATGTCCGGCTTGAACCAGCGAAAGTACCATTCCTTTTCCAAAGTCGATTCTAGATGTACCGGGTGGACTTCCACGCCCATTTCCGACAGACCCTTGCATAGCAGTTCGCCTTGCAGGGCCAAGCCTGCCGCCGGCGCCGGGTATTCGCTCAATACGAGTACTTTCACGATTGGGTCTCCCCTAATGCCGTGCGTTCCGCTGCTGCCTGTGCCGAGTCAAAGCACCAAAAGCCTTCTTCGCGGGGAGTGGTCTTCGCTTCCCAACTGTCGGCTTCATATCCGTAGACATCCGTGATCAGCCGATGCTTC
>Ga0302320_10027551_pt1 | contig 10950 bp, 8 predicted proteins | sample Bog_T0_3_FD_202130 | JGI IMG/M metagenome (GOLD analysis project Ga0302320, IMG submission 202130) | Peat permafrost microbial communities from Stordalen Mire near Abisko, Sweden - Bog_T0_3 | ecosystem: Environmental > Terrestrial > Soil > Wetlands > Peat | place: Sweden: Abisko, Stordalen Mire... | reverse complement strand
GCGTGTCGACGCTCCAGATCTTCTTCCCGGTGGCGAAATCGAGACAGTGCAGCACGCCCTCCGCGCCGAAGGTGTAGATCCGTCCACCAGCGATGGCAGGCGTAGCTCGCGGTCCTTCGTCAAAGCCAAAGTCGTCGCGATACTGCGTCTCGTAGCCGAACGACCAGATCGCACGTCCGGTCTCCGCGTCCAGAGCCTCGACCACTTCCTTGCCGGCGAGGCGGTGGAAGAGAATCAACCGGCCTTGCGCCACTACCGGACTGCTGAAGCCCTGTCCCACTTCCTTCTTCCATACGACCGGCGGGCCAGCCGGCGGCCACTTCGCAGCCAGGTCATTGCCGGAATAGACTCCGTTGCGCGCCGGGCCGAGGAATTGCGGCCAGTCTTCAGCGTGCGCACAGGCCGCCATTATCGTGACGATTGCGATTCGAATCAGCAGCGGAGTTGACTCCCCCAGCAACAGTATATACGGCCATATTTGGCCTGTCTGGAAGTATTACACTGTAACAACGTGACACCCACTACTGATAATTCGATGCCGGCCAGAACTTTAGCTGCGCGCGAGGCGCTGGACGCATGGACTCGTGAAATGGTCCAGTGGCACTTCGATCCCGAGACCGGCTGTCCTTTCTGGCTGGATTTCGCCAGCAAGCTCGATTGGGACCCGCGTCGTGAAGTGAAGACCTACGACGACCTCGACCGCTTCGGCTTCTTTGAGGACGAGTGGCTGCGCGGCGGGCCCGTACGGCGCTGGGTCCCGAAGGCGTACGCGAACCGGCCGATTTATGTCTTCGAGACCGGCGGCAGCACCGGCGTGCCCAAATCGCGGATCAACGTCGACGATTTCCGGATCGACTACGAAGCCTTCAGCCATGAACTGCCCGACGAAGCTTTTCCGCGCGGCTCGGATTGGATCAACGTCGGACCCAGCGGTCCGCGGCGTCTGAGGCTCGCCGTCGAGCACCTGGCACAGTACCGCGGCGGGATCTGCTTCATGACCGACCTCGACCCGCGATGGGTCATCAAGCTCATCAAGCGCGGCAAGATCGAGGAGGCCGAAGCTTACAAGCAGCACGTGGTGGAACAGGCGCTCACGTTGCTACGCGCCCACGAGGGCATCCGCTGCATGTTCACCACACCCAAACTGCTGGAGGCCCTGTGCGAGAAGATCTCGCTCAAGAAGGCGGGAATCACGGGTGTGTTCTGCGGAGGCACGGAAATGACGCCGCAGTTCTACCGCTTCGCCGTGGAAGAGTTGTTGGAAGGCGCCTATTTCGCGCCCACCTACGGCAACACCCTCATGGGACTGGCCGTGCACAAGCCGCGCCTGCCCGAAGACAACTACGCGGTGATCTACTATCCGCCCGCGCCGCGCGCCATGATCGAGGTCGTGGATCCGGACGAGCCTTCGCGTGTCGTCGAATACGGCCACACCGGGCGCGTGCGCCTCACCACGCTGACGCGCGAGTTCTTCATGCCGCGCTTCCTGGAGCGCGACGAAGCGGAACGCGAACCGCCCTATGACCGATACCCCTGGGACGGCGTGCGCAACGTGCGGCCGTTCAACCGTTTTCAGAAAGCCGTGGTCGAAGGAGTTTACTGATGGCCTCCCTGCTGCACGTTCCGATTCTGCGTGGAGGGGCTCCCTACCGCAGCCTCGACACGACCCGCACGCCGCATTACCGGACCCGCGAGCCTTTCGTCGAAATCAGCCTGGCCAACGTGGGGCTGATCCGGCGCGATCTGCGCGGTCAACGGGAGGTCCGGGACATCCTCGCGGGGTTCGGCGCACAGGAGTTGTACGGGATCTGCTCGCGCGCGGCCGAACTGTTCGCCGGGTCCTCGCTGCCGCTGGGAGACTCGGCGCAGTCGCCGGAGGACTATGTGCGGCAGGTTTCCGCCACCACGGGTCTGCCCAACGTGATGGTGCGCAGAAACATGCAGAAGATCCGGACTGTACTGGCGGACGTAGAAGCCGTGGTCGACGGCCTGACGCGCAACCTCGACACGGCCGTGTTCGATGCCGGATACTCCGGCGCCATCAGCTATTTTCCGCGGGCCGCCTCGCTGGGTGTCGTGCTGCCCAGCAATTCTCCCGGAGTGCATTCTCTGTGGATCCCGGCGTTCGCCATGAAAATTCCGCTGGTGCTGAAGCCCGGCAGCGCCGAACCGTGGACGCCGTACCGTATCATCCAGGCGCTCAATCACGCGGGCGCGCCGCCTGAGGTGTTCGGCTACTACCCCGCCGATCACGCGGGCGGCGGTGAAATCCTGCGGCAGTGCGGCCGCGGAATGGTTTTCGGCGACGTGTCTTCCACGCGCCTGTGGCAGGGCGATCCGCGGATCGAAATCCATGGACCCGGCTATAGCAAGATCGTGATCGGCGAGGATTGTATCGATGACTGGGAAACCCACCTCGACGTGATGGTGGCTTCGATTCTCGAAAACTCCGGGCGGTCGTGCATCAACGCGTCCGGAGTGTGGGTGCCGAGGCATGCGGAGGCGATCGCCGAGGCTCTGGCGCAGCGGTTGGCCAGCGTGGTCGCGAGGGATGAGGCGGACGAAGCCGCCCAGATCGCGCCCTTTGCCGATGCCGGCGTGGCGGCGCGCATGGCGCGCATGATCGACGACGAGTTGCAGGGCGACGGCGCGCGCGATGTCACGGCTGCGTACCGGCAGGGCGGGCGCCTGGCGGTCTACGAGGGATGCTCCTACCTGCTGCCGTCGATCGTTCTCTGCGATTCGCCCGAGCATCCGCTCGCCAACCGCGAGTTCCTGTTCCCCTTTGCCAGCGTGGTTCCAGTCGCGCAGGACGACATCCCGCGAGCTTTGGGTCCGAGCCTGGTGGTCACCGCGATCACCCGCGACCGCAGCCTCATCGCGCGGCTGCTCTCGTCGCCCGATGTGGGCCGGCTGAATCTGGGCGGCATTCCGACCTGCAAGATCAGTTGGGACCAGCCGCATGAAGGCAACCTGTTCGACCACTTGTACGCCCGCCGGGCGTTTCAGTACGCGGTATGAAGTAAGGGCGTGAAAAGTTTCGTGGCTTTCATTCAGGGCACCGTGCTAACCGGGTCCCTGCTGCAACCGCACCATCAGACGGGTAGCGCATGCGAGGGCGGTTGCGAACAATGTAGGTGGCACATTTGGCCGCTTCATCGGCGGAGCCGATATGAGGCCGGAGCGCTTCGATGATATCCTGCAATTTTCCCTCATCCAGTTCGGCGCAGCGCGCAGTGGCCCATGATTTGGCTTCCGGGCTGCCCCACGGCGAATCACGCTATCATGAAACGAGAACTCTACGGACGAAGACTAAGCCGTCACCTTCCGCGTTGAGGTCCGATTTGACGGAAGGAATACCACATGCAGATCCGGCTCGGCTACGAGCTTATCTATAGCTTCCCCCAACCGACGCCCATGATCCTGGCGTTGAACATCCATTATTCGCGCGCCTCGGACATCATCATTCCCGATTACGTGATCACCGATCCACCGACGCCGGTCGGAGGCTATCGCGATAGCTTCGGCAACTGGTGCACGCGCCTGGTGGCGCCCGGCGGCCGGATCCGCATCGGGACCGATGCGCTGATCCGGGACAGCGGCCAACCGGACGCCGTCTTTCCCGGCGCGGAACAGCACGCGGTGCAGGACCTGCCGGAAGAGACGCTGGTCTTCCTGCTCGGCAGCCGCTACTGCGAGACCGACCTGCTGTCCCAGGCGGCCTGGGACCTATTCGGGCAGACACAGCCGGGTTGGGCGCGCGTGCAGGCGATCTGCGATTACGTGCACCACCGCATCGTGTTCGACTACCAGCAGGCGCGAGCCACGCGGACGGCCTGGCAGGCCTTCGACGAAAGCGCCGGAGTCTGCCGCGACTACGCCCACCTGGCCATTGCATTCTGCCGTTGCATGAATATTCCGGCGCGCTATTGCACCGGTTACCTTGGCGATATGGGGACGCTGCCGCCCTACGGGGTCGGGGATTTTGCCGCGTGGTTTGAAGTCTATATCGGGGGCGGCTGGCACATCTTCGACGCGCGCAACAATGTACCGCGGATCGGACGGGTGCTCCTGGCGCGAGGCCGTGACGCGGCCGACGTCGCCATCGCGACCACCTTCGGCCGCAACGCGCTGGAGAGCTTCACAGTGTGGACAGACGACACCGCGGTGAGCGCGGGCGGTCCGCCGCATTACGGAAGCGAAGCCTGACCCGTGCCCCTCCTCACGGTGCGCCATCTCACGGTGTATCAGTACTCCGATCCCGTCGAACTGGGAGAACACCGGATGATGTTCCGGCCGCGGGAGAGTCACGACCTCCGGCTGCTGCGGTCGAGTCTCGAAATCACACCCCGGCCTACCCGGCTGCGCTGGCTGCACGATACCTTCGATAACTCCGTGGCTGTCGCGACCTTCGATGGCGAGACTACCGAGCTGCGTTTCGACAGCCGCATTACGCTGGAACATTTCGAAGATCCACAGCTCGATTATGCGCTGGAGAACTACGCCAGGACCTATCCTTTTCGCTATTCGGACGACGAACTGCCCAACCTCGCGCGCGCCCTGGAAAACCAGCATCCGAGCGACAGTCTGAGCCGTTGGGCAAGCCAGTTTCCGGAGGCCTCCGGGGACACCGGAACGCTGAATCTGCTGCGGCGCATGTCCCTCGGAATCAGGCGGGACTTCCACTATACGCGCCGCACCGAGAAGGGCGTGCAAAGCCCCGGCGAAACGCTGGAGAGCCGTCGTGGAAGCTGCCGGGACTTCGCCGTGCTCATGATCGAGGCGGCGCGATCGCTGGGCCTCGCGGCGCGCTTCGTGAGCGGTTATATTTTCGTGCCGGGCGCGGACTCCGGGCACACCCACGGCGGCGGCTCAACCCATGCGTGGATGCAGGTTTACCTGCCGGGCGCAGGCTGGATCGACTTCGACCCGACCAACAGTATCGTGGGGAACCGCAATCTCATCCGGGTCGCGGTGGCGTGGGATCCGAGGCAGGCGCTGCCGTTATGGGGCACGTACGCCGGCGAGGCGTCATCTTTTCTCGGCATGGACGTCACCGTGTCCGTGCGCGAAGATGCTTGAACAACACCTTGGCGGCGTGGTCACCGGCGGCGTGGTCGCTGGGGCGGCGTGGTCGCTTGACGTTGAAACGCGGCTCCAGCAAGTGGCCTCTGCCAATGGCAAGGATCCTGAGCAACTGGTGAGAGAGACGGTGAATCGCATGCTTGAAAGCCAGGCCCGATTTATCGCAGAAGTGCAAAGAGGCATGGAGCAAGCCGACCGTGGCGAGTTGGTTGAGCATGAAGTGGTGCCGAGCCGTATCGACAGTCTGTTTCGGTCGTGAGGCAGGTCCGGTGGGCCCGAAGCGTCCGGCCAACTTGTAGCCGCCGTGAAACGCATCCAGGAAGAGAATCCTACCGCTGCACGGAATGTCGCCCAAACCGTTATCGACCGCGTTGAAGAACCGGCAGCCTTCCCCGGCCCGGGCCGGCCCGGAGAGGTGAAAGGAACTCGAGAGCTCGTCAGCCCGCCTTACGTTGTGGTGTCGCGCTGACTACCCGGGCGCCGCTCCAGGCGGTCATGGGTTGGCCTGCCCGAAGCAGTACAGCCGGCCGTCCTGAGAGCCGATCACCACGCGGCCTTCGGCGATCGCGGGTGATGCTGAGAGCGGCGCACCGGCTTCGAAATCCCAGAGTTTCCTGCCGCCGGCCAGATCCAGCACGTAGAAGTGACCGTCATTCGATCCGATGTAGACACGGCCGCTCGCCAGGGCCGGCGAAGAATCCACGCGGGATTTCGTGGGGAACGTCCAGAACGGCTTTCCGGTCTTCCCATTCAGGCAGTACACCAGTTTGTCGCGGCCGCCCAGCACGATCCGGTCGCCCGACACGGCTGCCGACGAGTAGAACGGGAACGCGCGCGCGGGATTCTCGTAGCTCCACAGGACACGTTTCGCGCCCAGGTCCGCGGCCACTACCTGGTTGCTGAACGTGCCGTAATAGACGAGCTTCCCGACCAGCGCCGGCGACGCTCCGGTGTAACCGCCCGACGGGAATTGCAGCGTCTCCCGGCCGTCCGCCAGGCGGATGCCGTGGAAGATCTCATCGCATCCTCCCAAGTAGACGACGCCGCCTTCGATCGCCGGCGTGGCATGTACGAAGTTCGTCGTCGTGTACTTCCAGATTACTTTCCCATCGCGGACGGACAGGCAGTAAAGATTGCCGTCATACGAGCCGATCAACACCCGGTCGCCAGCCACCACCGGAGACGACTTGATCTCACCCTCCGTCTTGAACGTCCACAGCCGCTTGCCATCCGCGGCGCGCACTGCGTGCAGCAGGCCCGAGGAATCGCCGACGTAGACCACGCCCGCGTGAACCGCAGGCGACGATTCGGCGATCCCTTCCTGCGCGCGGTACTTCCAGCGAAGCTTGCCGGTGTAGAGATCGATGGCCAGCAGATCGCCCGTCTGTACGCCAACGTAGACTGCGCCAGCCGAAATAGCGGCCGAGGACTCGATGGAGTCGCCGGCTTCGTAGGTCCAAAACAGCTTGAGGTTGGCCGGAAGCGCGTCCGCGGCTACGCCGGTCAATTGCGGATTGCCGCGGAACTGCGGCCATTCGTCCGCCGCCGCAAGCGTCGTCACCAGGAAAAGCAAGAGCGACCGCATCGGAATCTCCCCTTCTCTCTTTCCGGAGCGCGAAGGCTACTTTTCGGAAAACGCCCAGAGCTGGTTGCGATTCATGACGAACAAAGTGCCGTGGGCCGGGACCACCGTGGCGTACACGGAGCTGCCCACATTCATCACGCCGACCAGCTTCTTCTCCTTGGCGGCTTCCAGTATCACGATATCGCCATCTTCGTCGCCCAGGTACACCTTCCCGTCGATCACCATCGGGGAGCCCCAGACCGCGGCCAGCATGTCGTGGGTCCAATAGGGCGTGCCGGTGTTCACGTCCAGGCAATGCAGAAAACCGCTGAAGTCCGCGTAGAACAGCAGGCCATTATAAATGGCGCCGGTCGAAATCGAGCGGCGGATCTTGTCGTAATGCCAGATGCGGCCAGTCTCGGTGATGTCGCCGCGCCTGGTCGCGTCGATGGCGTACAGATGCCCCACGCCCTCGCCGTGTTCCGGATCCTGCCCATTGGCGAGGTACACCTTGTCCTGCCAGATCACCGGCGTCGCAATGACCTCGTTGCGCGTCTTGGGCCAGACGGCGTTCTTGGGGTTCATGTCGAATTCCCAGAGCTTCTTGCCGGTCAGCGCTTCATACCCGCGCGCCCAACCGTCACCCTCTCCAATCACCACCTGCACCACGCCGCCGATCTTGCCCACGGCCGCGGAAGACCACTGACCGTGCAGAATGCGCTCGCCGACGTTGTTGACTTCCCAGACCAGCTTGCCGGTGTTCTTGTTCACCGCGATCATCGATGGGGCGCGCGGGGACGGGATGTGGACATGACTTTCATCCTGCCCGTTCGAAGTGCTCACGAAGATCAGATCGCCGTAGGACACGGGCGAGGAGTTCGACATGTTGTGCGGGGACGAGCCGACCTCCTCAATCATGTCGAATTTCCAGATGACCTTGGCGTTGCCGTTGCCGTCGCCGTGGGTATCGAGGCAGGCCAACTCGCAGCGGTTGGTCACATAGTACAGGCGGTCACCCTCCACCAGCGGCGAAGAGCAGACGCCCTGAAACGGCCAGTCCAGTGCCCGTCCCGCGGCCAGTTTCTCGTTGGCGTGCTGCCAGAGGAACTTGCCATCCGACTCGCGGAAGCACATGAGCACGCCGCGGTCGCCGGCCTCCTTGGGATTGCGCCCAAGCTCGTTGTTGGTTCCCGCGTAGACCTGGCCGCCGGCCACCACCGGATTGCCATAGCTCTGCGAACCGAGCTCAGCCATCCACTTGACATTCTTCCTGGTCTTGATGTCCCACGAGACGGGAATGCCGGTCATGGGCGAAGTCATGTTGCGGTCCGGCGTGCCGCCCCACATGGGCCAGTCGCCGGTCCCCGGGTCGGCGGCAAACACCAGCCACAACGAGCCAATCAGGAAGACGGGTATCAGGTATTTCATTGGTTTGGGGTCACTTTCAGGTTAGCGAAATACACGCCAAACTGGGCGTCCGTGAAGATGCCAGGACTACCCTGCCGGTTGGGAATGGGATCGACGCGGTCGATCGGCCACGCGGCGGGTTCAGGCTCGGCGGCGGGCCAGGCTTTGCCGCGAATCCGCGTCTTGCCGTCAGGCAGGTTTTCAACGCGCAGCTTGAGGCGGTACCAGGTGTCCGGTTTCCAGGCGAACGGCGCGGACGCGGCGCGCGCTACTTCCGGCTGCCACGAGTTCATCTCGAGGCGCTGATTGTTGCCGAAGGCGAACAGCGTGTAGCGCTGCGCGATGATCCCGGCGTCGCCCATCTGGCGCCGTTTCTCGTTGATGCGAATATCGGCCTCGACCGTGTAGTTCGACCAGCCGGTTGGTCCCATGAACACGCGCATGCGCTTGAACAGCGTGTCCGTGGGCACTTTCTCGAGCACCTTGCGGCCATCCAGCTCCGTAACTTGAAACTTGCCGACCGTGGCGGCGCTGACCCAGTGCGGCGGAACGCTGCCCACGGGGTAGGACTCGAACGTCTCGTTCCAGGGCAGCGGAGGGATCACGCGGGCGCGGGCTTCGCCGCTAATCCCTCCCACGGTAGCCCTAATGAGACCGGCTTGTCCGGTCGTGCCGGCAGCCGTGAACTTGCCATCCGTCACGGTCCCCGCCAGGTTCTGCAACGACCAGGCGGCTTGGTCTTCCCGCAGGAAACGTCCTTTGGCATCGAAGAGGCGAGCGTGCAACTGCACGGTTTCTCCGGGCGTCAGCACCAACTCGGTCGGCGCCACCTGCACCCAGGCAGCAGGACCTTCGCCTGGCTCCAGCGGCTCCGTCACCGGCTTCCAGGGTCCCCCGGTGGCCCGCTTCGGACCGATGGCGTAGAGCGTGTCGCTGGATACGAAATAGACCCTGCCATGCGCGATCGCGGCGGCGGCCACTATCGGTTCGGGCGTCTTTTGCGATGCCAGTCCCTGGTCGCTCAACGGCAGTTCGACCTCGCTCAACACCTCGCAGCGGTCCGCGTGCGGGCGCAGGATGAAAAACTTGCCGCTCTCGGTGCCGACGTAGATCTTGCCGTCGGCGAACACCGAGGACGCTTTCTGAATGACGCCCAGATTCTGCTTCCACAACTGGTGCCCGGTCTCGACATCAAAGGCGTAAAGGTTGGCCCCATTGTCGACCTGGTACAGGCGATCGCCATCTATGACAGGCGAGGAGAAGCCGCCCAGAAACCCTTTCACCATCCACTTGATGCTGTCCATGCCCAGCTTTCCCGTGCGAGTGGCGTCGAACGCGGCCAGCATCCCCATTTCATTGCCTTCCAGGTTCTCATCGCCGTGCGACAGGATGGCGTACTTCCCGTTCACCACGAGGCCGGTATTCATGCCGCGCTTGGCGACCACCAGGCTCCAGACGGGTTCACCGGTCAGCGGCTTCATCGCCAGCGCGGCCCCGTCCGCCCCGCTGGTAATGAGCAGTCGCATGCCGTTGACGGTAACGACGTTCATGGGCCCGTAGCTGGTATCGTAGGGCCGCCCGCCCGGCATGCTGATCCAGACGATGTCGCCAGTGCGCTTGTCCATGGCAATGAACCGTTGCGCGCGGTTGGCCTGCGTTCCCCAGGTGGACGTGGGAGTGCTGACGATCACCAGGCTGCCATAAATAAAGGGCGAAACCGTACGGCCCCCGTGAGTGGTGAAGGGTGAAAACTCTTCGGTGATGGAGCGCTCCCAGATCTTCTTGCCGTCGCGAGTGAAAGCCGTCACCAGGTTGTTGACGCCGAACGAATATACATTTCCGGTTTCGGGATCGGCGACCGGAGACGCCCATGCCACGCGGTGCGCAGGCACGTCGCTCTGATACAGGTTGAATCTGTACTCCCAGAGCAGCTTGCCCGAGTTGGCGTTGAAGCACAACAGCCGCTCCTGCTCGGTTTCGCGCGCGCCCGCGGTATTTTCGAGGTACAACCGGTCGCCCAGGATAACGGGTGTGGAACGGCCCCCGTAGGGAGCCTTCCAAGCCAGATTCTCCCCATTGAGCGACCACTTCTCGGGGAGAGCCTTCTCGGCGGAAGTTCCATCATGATTGGGGCCGCGCCAATCCGGCCAGTCTCCGGTGGCGGGCGGTTTCTGGGCGAATAAAAGGAACGCCGCGACCGGGATGGCGAACAGGCCCTTCAGTCTTATGCCTCTCATAGTAGCCTCAAGTCGGAACTAATCGATGATACAACAGCGGGGGTGGGTTTCGTGGCCTCGCCGACGGTGGAGTGCGGGTGCGGGGGTTTTGCGGTTCGAAGCCAATTTGGGGCGAGTGGCTTTGGTTTGGCGGAGAGCCGGGATGAAAAAACGAACTCTGCAAGGGCCGTCATGAATGAGTAACCGGGCCGGACAGCTTCCGCGGTGCACAAACGGTTAAAGGCGCACACGATTCTACGGTTCAAAGCCAATTTTGGATAAGTTGTCATGATTTATTCGAGTTGCGTCTCAAGGATTCGCAGTGTGGCGGCGGCGAGCCGGACTGGGCTTTGTGCACATTGTGCACGATTTGCACAAATCGGCGGGTGGAGTAAACGGCCGGCAGAGTGACAGGCGGTGTTTCCTGCGCTGCGGGAATCGCGGTTGGCGAGGGCCGTCCGCTGTGCGGGGCTGGGTTTTAAACGCGGAGACGCGGAGACCCGCGGAGGCCGCTGAGAGCTTGAGGCGGATTTCGCGGTGCACAAACGGGTAACAGCGTACACGTTTTTGCGGTTCGAAGGTGCGCCCCAAAGGCGCAGATTACCAGTGGGTGGAAGTCCCACTCCAGGAGTTGTCGGTATGACTGGATAGCTGACGGGCCGTTTCGGCGGGTTAACC
>Ga0302320_10027550_pt1 | contig 10950 bp, 8 predicted proteins | sample Bog_T0_3_FD_202130 | JGI IMG/M metagenome (GOLD analysis project Ga0302320, IMG submission 202130) | Peat permafrost microbial communities from Stordalen Mire near Abisko, Sweden - Bog_T0_3 | ecosystem: Environmental > Terrestrial > Soil > Wetlands > Peat | place: Sweden: Abisko, Stordalen Mire... | reverse complement strand
TCAGAGCTCTAATGACCCCAATCAAAGCCCAAACGATAAAGCTACCCCAGGAACATAGCTTCGAGTACCTGCGTCATAAAAGAGGGTCGTATTCGCTACGGGTCCATAAATTCTTTTTTTGAAATCTGCCTGTTGATCCCGCACGTCTGACCAGTAAAATCGAAATAACCAAGGTGTAAATGCGGCACCTAATGCAAAAAAAGCACTTCCATCCATCAACCCTCGGGTAGTTGGGTTATTATTCGCAGGCAAAAGATAGGACTTATTCTGAGTCAAAATAAACACAGAAGTAAAAAAGTTGGATGCGATGGACAACCATCGCATGCGCTCACCGGCTGCTGCAATTTTATTAATAGATTCCTCTGCCATCCTTTCCCGGGTAAGTTGTTCTCGAATGGTTCCTTTGGGCAGGGCAGAAATTTCTAGGTTCGCAGAATGATAGGGCTCATAAGTCATTGCTAGCACCGTCGTCAGAGCCAACCAACCTAAGCCAACGCCAATCCCCGCATACTCCCCTGTTGAAATGTTTGGATCATTGTTGAAAATACCCGCTGACATCGTCATTAACCCAGAAAGCTGAATGGGAATATAGGTAGTCCAACGGTGGCTCAGCTCCTTTTGAGCTTCCATCGCTATTCGCTCGCTCGCTCTCGGAGCAACCGAAAGCTCAGGATATTCAAATTGTTCTATACCTGTAGCATGAACCTCGGCTGTCATAAGGAATCCTAGAGCCATGAGTCGTATTAGAATTGTAGAAGTCACACGATTTTTGATTTTCGTTTCCATTTCGAAAATCCCCCTTGCCAAAATTCAATTATCACCATGTAATCAGAGAAAGGGAAATAAAATGTGTAAAATTCAAAATTTAAAAACTAAAATAGGAATATTTGGACTTTTTACCTTTTTCGCATCTTCCACAGCACTCCTTTCCTCCGCTTCGGCCAGTGACCAGGTGGGAACCGTGACGCAAACTCAAGGAGATGTGAAGATATTTTCTCATCCCTCCAAAACTCCTCCTAGCTCTGCAACCCAGAATGGCAAAAAGAGCGTTCATGTCCTATTTGAAGGAGAATTCTACCTAGTCAACGATGCAAAAATAGGAGACAAAGTTGAAAATGGCAATATTGTGAAAACTCCTCCTGGCGCAAAGGCTCGTGTAATTTTTGAAAATGGAGACCAAATCAATGTGGGATCAGGCACTGCCTATCGAATCCACTGGACTCAAGATTCTGCCCAAGCAGAAACTCAAGTCAGTCTGATGTATGGAAAGCTGCGAGGAGTCATTGAAAAAGGAGGCCCTCGAAGTCACCTTCAAGTCCGCACACGAACCGCTGTCATGGGAGTCAGAGGCACCGATTTCTTTATTGCGGAAGGCGCAGGCGATGGAGCCACTGAAGTGTCCATCATACGAGGTTCCGTCGAAGTAACTCCAGTCATTCCAAAACCAACTCCTGAAAAAACTCAAGGCAAGCTGTCAGCAGAAAGAAAGATTTCGCAGGAAGCAGCCCCCGTCGCCGTTAAACCCATTCAGGTTTCCGCAGGTTATTCAGCAGAAGTGGGAGCTCAAACCCCACCGGAAGCAAGCCCTAAAGGAACAAAAGAAGCCTCTCAGCAAGCAGGCAATCCAGTCACTGCAAAAATCACCCCTGCTGTGGAACTCAGAAAAACCACGCAGGAAGAGTTTATCGGAATTCAAAAATCTTCAGTAATCGCAGCCCCTCCTCCATCGCCCACCCAGGAAGTGGCTAAAGCAAACCCCAGCATCCAGAAGATTGCACTTTTAGAAAAGAAAGCCACGGAGACAACATTGCAAGATATAAAAACTTATGACAAAAAACTTTATGCAATGATTGAAAAAAATCCTGAGAAAGCTCGATCGATAGACGCTGTGAATCAGGCGGCTCTTCAAACCCTCATTAAGGAGGCTCCTAAGGCCCCAAAAAAACATAAGCCCTATCAGAGCGAACTGGATGACCTAGATAATAGTGCTTATGAGAAATACTTCAAAATCATCGATTAGGATAGCCATTGATCATTTTGTTCAAGCCCAAAGAATCGATTGTGGAGCATCCGATCACACCCTACAAGCTTACCGACGGGATCTGATCCAGCTTGCATCCTGGATAGAGTCAAAGATGAGGTCGAATGACCCCCGGACTGAAGTCCGGGGTGACTTCTCCATCCAGGATGGCCTTGACTTAGAAGGCATCCAACCCGAAAACCTCCAGGAATTCCTTCGTTTTCTCAGTCTAAACCAAGTTCAGCCAAGGTCTATCGCGAGAAAAACAAGCGCAATTCGACAGTTTTTCAAGTTTTGTTGTCTTGAAAAAGGAATGAGCCTCAACCCTGCCGAAAAACTTCACAACCCCACACTCTGCAAACGCCTCCCCAAATTTTTAACCCAACCCCAGGTAGCAGATCTTCTGCTAGCAGCAGATCAAGGATTACCTTACCCGGGTCAACAAGGGGACAGCCTCAGAGCTCGAGATCGCGCGATGATTTATCTGCTGTACGCCACCGGTTTGAGAGTTTCAGAGTTAATGAGCCTTTCTTTGCACCAGCTGGATCTCGCCTCCGGGTATCTGAAAATTAGAGGCAAAGGAGATCAGGAACGAATTACCCCATTTGCTTCGATTGCTGGAGATCATCTCAACCATTATCTTTCTCAATTTCGCACTCTACTTCATCCAGCTGCGGATTTTATTTTTTTAAATCACCGAGGATATGCAATGACGCGGCAGGCTTTCTGGAAAATTTTGAAAGCCCTAGCCCTACAAGCAAATCTCCCCCTTCCTCTTTCTCCCCATATCCTCAGACACTCCTTTGCTACTCACCTGTTAACCTCTGGCATGAACTTAAGAACCCTCCAAATGCTTTTGGGACATGCGGATCTTGAAACGACCCAAATTTACACCCACATTACCCCCGAACATCTCATGGAAGCCCACAAGAAGTTCCATCCCCGGGGCGACGGCGATTAAATAGCAGCAATTGCATGCCTCAACGCACTCAAGGAGTTGTTGCGGCATGCAACACACTAAGCTAAGAAAGAGAGCATGGATCTATTTGCCGAACGCCTCCAGATACTTTCAATCCGGCTATTGCCCTTTATCATAGCTGTGGTTTTCCACGAGTATGCCCACGGATTTGTTGCCCATCGATGGGGAGACAATACTGCAAAAAATCAAGGTCGACTGACTTTAAATCCCCTTCCCCATTTAGATCCCATTGGTACCATCCTGTTTCCAGTCATCAATATCCTTTCGGGAACAAATTTATTATTTGGGTGGGCAAAACCAGTTCCCATCAATCCCAACCGTTTTCGGAAGATTCGAGCTGGGCTTTTCTGGACATCCTTTGCTGGCCCTGGAATGAACTTTTTCTTAGCGGTTTTGTCTGCATTCATCTGTTGTGCCATTTCTTCATGGGTTCCAGAAAGTTTTTATTTTTTTGAACCGTTATTGAAAATGGCGAGCGTGTCAATTCCTTTAAATTTTGCGTTAGGAATATTTAACCTGGTTCCCATCCCTCCTTTAGATGGGAGCAAGATTATTGAAGCATTTCTTCCTCTCGAACTAGCAAGAAAATACGAAGCTTTGAGTCGCTATGGCTTTTTCATTCTCATTGCTCTACTTCTTACGGGCACGCTCTCTCTGCTGAGTTACCCCATCTATTTTCTTTCAGAAACGACCCTTTTTTGGGTCAGCCGCCTTTTCGGCATTTCATTGATCAATCTTTGAGGAAGGTAAAAAAGTATGATGACTAAGAAAGTAATGCTCTCTGCAGTCCAGCCGTCCAATCGTTTGACGTTAGGAAATTATCTAGGAGCCTTAAAAAACTGGTCAAAAATGCAGGCGGATTATGACTGCCTTTTCTTTGCGGTGGACCTTCATACCATTACCGTACGACAGGATCCCACCGAATTGCGAGAGCAAACCTATCGGGCTGTAGCTACTTATATTGCCTCAGGCATTGATCCAAAAGCGGTTACTCTGTTCGTTCAGTCTCATGTCTCTGAACATGCCCAACTCGCTTGGGTTCTCAACTGTTTCACCTATATGGGTGAGCTCAATCGCATGACTCAATTTAAGGATAAAAGTACCAAGCAAGGCAAAAACATTCCAGCAGGATTATTTAATTACCCAACACTCATGGCTGCTGATATCCTCCTTTACCAAACCCATTTAGTTCCTGTGGGAGAAGATCAGAAACAGCATGTTGAAATCACCCGAGATCTGGCGCTTCGAATGAACCAAATCTATGGCAAAGACCTTTTCGTCATCCCAGAGGTCTACCATCCGCCTGTCGGAGCAAGAATTATGAGCCTTCAAAACCCGATGGCTAAGATGTCTAAGTCAGATCCTGATCCAAACAGTGCAGTTTATCTTACAGACACACCTGACCAGATTATAAAGAAAATGAAACGGGCCGTCACTGATTCTGGAACTGAAATTACTTACGAACAAACAAAACCCGGAATCAAGAACCTGCTCGATATCCAAGCAGCTATACTCAGTGAAACCCCACAAACCCTAGTCCATCGCTACCTAGGCAAGCAATATGGTCAGCTCAAATTGGAGACTGCCGAGCTTGTGGCTCAAACGATAGAACCTATTCGTGTGAAAACGCAAGAACTTGTGGCGCAGAAGGATTATTTGGATATGATTTTAAAGCGCGGAGCTGAACAAGCAAGAGAACGAGCTCAGAAAACCCTAGCCCAAGTTTATGAGCGAATTGGATTTGTGAAAGGTCGAATCTAATGCCCCATCGAGTTCCCATTACTGTAAGACTAGAGAGCTTTGAAGGGCCATTAGACCTACTTTTATATCTTATCCAAACTCATGAATTGGATATCTCAAAGGTCTCTATTTCGAAAATTACGGATCAGTACCTTGCCTATGTTCGTCTCATCCAGGAACTCAACTTTGATACTGCAAGCGAATTTTTAGTCATGGCTGCCACACTGCTCCACTGGAAAAGTCGGGCACTTTTGCCGCAGGAAGAAAAACAGGACGGATCCGCACAGACACCAGAAGATGCCACTTTTTCTCAAGAAGACCTAGTCAGACAACTTCTTGAGCATCAAAGATTTTTAGAAGCAGGTGAAAACTTAATTCAACTTCCTCTTTTAGGCCAAGATGTTTTCACTCGCGCCAATAGCAAGCCTCCTATTGAAAGGATCTGGCGCGAAATGAACATCACGGATTTAACCATGGCCTATCAAGATATGCTCATCCGCTCGCGAAAAAGAACCCAAGTTCTCAGGAAGGAAACAGTTTCTTTGACAGACAAAATCATTGAATTTTCCGATCGTATTCCATTAGGAAAATTAGTGGAATTGAAAACTTTCCTACCAGATGCACCTTCTCGAGGAGAAATCGTAGTTACATTTTTAGCAGCATTGGAGCTTTCCAGGCTAAAGAAAATGCGACTTTTTCAAGAACAGGTCTATGGAGATATCTACATGGAGCTTCTTGAGATTTTAAAAAATTTCGATACGTCTTTAATTACTGGATTTGACCCTATCCGCCAAACCACCGGAACCCTATGAAAAAAGTAAAAAATACTCAAACACCGCCTTTAGTCACTTTCGTTGCAGATCCCTTCGCACTTCCCACTATTGAAGTTTCTGATGCCCAAGTTTCCGAAGATATGTCTTTAGAGGACACCGCTTTAAATGACACTGATTTTGATGACACTCAGCTAGACGATATGCCTGAAATACCATTGGAAAAAATTGCTCAAGCTATGGCTGAACAAGAAGCACAAGAACCACCCTACTTTGAAAACAACGAGAATAATGCACAGGCCATTTTAGAATCCCAAATTCAAGAAGATCAGGCTTTGCAAGCGCAACTGATCCAAGAGGCCCAAGAACTTCAAAAAATGGAGTCATCCTCTCCCTTCACGGCTCAATTGGATGCCTACGAGATTCAATCCTGTTTAGAAGCTCTCCTATTCCTTTCAGACAAGCCACTTTCGCTTAAAAGATTTGAAGAGATGCTATCCTTTGCACCAGAACTGATTAGTCTAGCTATTGAATCTCTCAAGGAGCGTTATCAAGCAGTCCATCACGGTATTGAACTCATAGAAGTCGCTGGTGGCTATCAGTTCCGAACCAAGCCCGGCCGAATGGAGCTTGCCCGAAAACTCGCAAAAGTTCAGACACAAAGACTGTCCACAGGTGCAATGGAAACTCTGGCTATCATCGCTTACAAACAGCCTGTCATGAAAGAAGACATTGATAAAATTAGAGGAGTGGATTCCTCTTATTTTGTTCGGGGTCTGATGGAAAAAAAGCTCATCCATATTTCAGGAAGATCCGAACTGCCTGGACGCCCAATGCTTTATTCTACTGGAAATGAATTTTTAGAAATATTTGGACTAAAAGACCTCTCTTCGCTTCCCTCTTTAAGGGAACTGGAGCAAATGATCCCAGGCTCCCAGTCTAAAAATCCAGAAGAAGAAGATCCTCGAATCCTTCAACTCAGGAAGTTGGTTGGCGCTATGAAAGCAGATCCCACTGCTGCCCTTCACTATAATCCAGAAGAGGATGAAAAAATCCTGAAAGAAATTCGTGAAAGAGTCAGTTCCATCCCCTCTTCCACTCCTTACTTAGATGAGCTAAAGAATGCTGAAATTTTAACTGCTCAGTTGGAAAAGCAAAAGGAAGAACCAGAAGAAGTCACTCCGACTGAACCCATGAGTTCGAAACCCTAGCTCGGCAAATCGAAACTCAACCAGACTGGAATTTGGCTTGAAGAGCTTTTCTTTGACTAAAATCAAAAGTCAAATCGAAAAGAATTGACACACTGCACTTCTTTAACTATTTAAATAAACAATAGGTTAAAAACTAGAACAAGCCTACTCTAGACGGGAGTGGTTTTATGGTTTCTTTACTTAGGGTTTTTACCTTCCTACCTTTAATAGCTTCTATTTGGCTAATACATTTTATTACCTTCAATCCATCGATTGCATTTGCAAACTGTGAAGCTTTTAAAGATATTAAGCATAACAACATCCACTATATTGAAGATAACAACCAATATTCTAAAATTTTTACGTATTCTATTAATTTCAAGGATCTTAAAAAAGAAGATAAAATTAATGAAATTATTAATCAAATAATGGAATTACAAAAGTCTCTCTTGTTACCTGAAAATCCTACCGAAGCTCAACGGACACAAGGGTTTCTGGATCCTAAAGATAGAGTAAAAGATGTTGATTTAGCCAAATGGAGGGGTACGGACAAAAATTTTAGAATCTATGCTGCCTGTATGGAAATTCTAAATCAGAAAGAGCTGCAATTAGTTGGTTACGCAATAGTTATCAGCCCTAAGGAATTTAGAGAATTACTAAGTGAAAGTGAAACCGAATCCAGACCTCCGCCGAAACCTCCTCAGAACCGAAAAGAGTGGGAAAAGTTTCTCAACAACAAAAAAAAGGTTAACTACATACGGGAACTAGGAATTCACACAAACTTCAGAGGAAAAGGAATAGGACGTATTCTCGTAAATGAGTGCAAAAAAGAAAATCAAGCTGGCCTAGTTGTTGATATTCATGATGATATTAATAATAATCAACTTAATAGTACATCGAATCGTCTATTTGAAAAAACTGGTTTCGAAGAAATTCAAACAATAAAAGCCAAGCCTGCCACGGCACAACGTCCAACGGTGAAGTGGGGCCAGCTAAAGATTCGATTCTGGCCTGGTCAAAGCGTAAGCGATCGCTATGCTGATATTAACAAGCTTGGAATTGGTTTTGAAAAGGAGATCAACGATGTTCAAACCAAATTTTGTAATACCCCAGCACCGGAACGGCAATCTGGTCATCTTGAAAAGTGTGTTTTAAACCTGACAAACGCAGCTTTTAAAGCATCTGAGGAACGATACAATGTCATAGTGTTTAACTTAAATCAGGAGTATGTCGCACATTTAAAAGGTATTCAGTTCTTCCAAACAGTAACCAACCATCAAATGACTCCCAACAGTAGCAATTTACGATACGGAATCTGGGTATTTGAAAGAGGGAGCTTTCGAAACAAAGGAGATGATGTAATTGCCAACTGGGCTTTTAAAGGTTCATTTACCCGAGAAGAGAAGAATCCAAAATATGTGGAATTTTCTACCGATAAAGTTTTTCATTATGAAGTTGGAATTAAAAATAAAAAATCAGGAGGTGCGTTAGGTCATCTTGAAGAATCCATTGAAGCTTCTGATGATGATGTTAATCTTACTTATCGTCAGTGGGAGGTAGTACCTACCCATTCTGACTATTTTGGACTAATAAACAAACAATCAGGGAAAGTTTTGGACCTTGATGAAGGAAAATTTCTTCAAGCATCCACTGACGATGTTGAATCTCAGGAAGTCCAGTGGGAAGCACAACCTAATGATTCTGGTTATTTTACATTAAAAAACAGGAAATCAAAAAAGGCTCTATGGCATGACACGAATGAATCAGTGCAAGCAGTGGACCATGAATATAAAGAGGACTCTGACTGTCGTCAATGGCAACTTTTATTGATAGACAAGAAACCTCTCACTATCCCAGGAATGGGTGGAATATATGTTTGTTTTGCGATAAAAAATAGAAGAATAGGATTAATTTTAAAAGACCATGGATTATGGGAAGTTAAACCTACCGATTCTGGCTATTTTGCATTAAGAAATGAAAAATCAAAACTATACCTGAATTCAAAAATCTCGTTAGAACATGGCGGAAAGGAATGCGCTGAACCATCCAATGAATCCAATATAAAGCTCTGCCATCAATGGAAGGCAATTCCTACCGATTCTGGCTATTTTTCATTAGTAAACAGAAGCTCACAAGAACCTTTGGAACATCCCAATGAAGAAGGAACTCGGGAATTACAACGATGGAACAATGATCCTCCTACTAACCAGCAGTGGCAGTTTCTGCTGATTAAACTACAAGGAATCAATCAGCCGGAGTCTTTACCACTAGACAAATTCTATGACAAAGTGGTTTTCATTAGAAACAGATTCTATGACAAAGTGGTTTTCATTAGAAACAGAGCAACAGAATTTCTTCTAGTGAATGACGGGGACAACCATATCCCAACAGCAAGTAAAGATGGTAAGAGCCCCAATTGCCAGTGGGAAGTCATACCTGTCGATTCTAAGTATTTTAAATTTAAAAATAAAGGATCAGGAACATTCCTGGAACACTATAAGGGAAAATCTATTCAAGCATTGAAGAGTGAGGATAAGGATATAGATACTTATTGTCACTGGCAAGATGTTCATACCGATGATTCTAAATATTTTGCATTGAAAAATATAGGATCAGGGATGACAATCGACCACTACTATGAAAAAAGTATTGAAGCCCTCAATGGCGACCCCTCTCACCCCCATCATCAGTGGGAATTTTTACCCACTGATACCAGTTCGGTGCAAATCACGGAAAAACAAGGTAGCAGCTCTTGTTATCTCAGTGCTGTTTTTTCCATTATAAACAAGGATTCCAATAAGGTTCTAGAGTATTGCGATGGAACATGTATTCAAGCGATCCATCAGTTCAATAATATGAATGATAGGTGTCAGTGGCAAGTTGTCCCTTTCGATTCTGATTATTTTGGATTGAAAAATAGAACATCAAAGATGCTTGTGGAGCATTTCAACCAAAAAATTATTTATGCATTTGTTTGTGATGGCGATAACAAGAATGGCAATCATCAATGGAAATTAGTCCCTATCCTCGATCCCAACTTTTCAGGATATTTTGCATTAGAAAACAGAAGTACAGGGATGCTCCTAGAGCATCACGATGAAAAATTTATCCAAGCATTTAATAAGGACCGAAAAAATTTAAGCCGTCAGTGGCAGTTTCGGCTTATTTGTTTTGATAAGGCATCGGAAAAGCGAGATCACACATGGGGTAAAATTCGCACTTTTTTTGCTATTAGAAATGAAGGAACACACAAAGTGCTGGCTCAACCGTATGAGATGCCGTCTGTTAAAGCAGCTGAGGAGGAAATATCCATGTGGGAGCACCAGTGGGAAATAGAGCCTTCCGGTGCTGACAATTTTATACTAAAAAATAGAAAGTCAAAACAACTTTTGAGATATGACACTGAAGCACGTAGCCTTGCTGTCGAAGCAATCAAAGAAGATGGCAATAACGAACCTTATTATTGGAAAATAGTGAATACTCAACCTGGTGTTTTTGTATTAAAACACCACGAGTCCAACAAGACCCTAAAGTGTGTTGTGAACAGTGAATCACCCCTGGCATCCGATAAGAATCAGGAATACTCGATCCAGGTATCTCAGGAATCTGAAGACAACGGGAACACAAACCAGCAGTGGGAGTTTCAACTGGTTGAATTAGAGAAAAAGTAATGGAATTCATCAGCATTGGAGTGTTTTAGGGTGTTTTATATGATACAAAATTAAGCTTATGGCGTTAGAACGTGTTCAGAAAATTTTAGCCCAACTCGGTATTGCCTCTCGTCGAAAGGCTGAGGAACTCATTACAGAAGGTTTCGTCACCATTAATGGAAAATTAGCAAAACTAGGAGACAAAGCCCAGCTGGGAACAGACGCCATTAAAGTCAAAGGAAAACTCCTTCAATCCCAAGGAGGCCCTTTGATTTATTTAGCCTTTTACAAGCCAAAGGGAGTTATTTCGGCACTGAGCGACCCTGAAGGAAGAGCTACCCTTTCTCTGTTTTTATCAAAGGTCAAAACTCGAGTTTTCCCTATCGGGAGATTGGATTTCAATAGTGAAGGTCTATTACTTTTGACTAACGATGGAGATTTTGCTGAAAAAGCGCAGAAGAAAAATGACCTACTTCGAGTCTATCAAGTGAAAGTCAAAGGACATCCGGATCCAGAAATGATGACTCGTCTAGAACGACCCGTAAAATTGAACTCGGGTCGCTTAGCAAAACCCTACTCGGTCCGTCTAGCTCGTGGACTT
>Ga0302320_10027549_pt1 | contig 10950 bp, 9 predicted proteins | sample Bog_T0_3_FD_202130 | JGI IMG/M metagenome (GOLD analysis project Ga0302320, IMG submission 202130) | Peat permafrost microbial communities from Stordalen Mire near Abisko, Sweden - Bog_T0_3 | ecosystem: Environmental > Terrestrial > Soil > Wetlands > Peat | place: Sweden: Abisko, Stordalen Mire... | reverse complement strand
CGCGCAAACGCGAAGGTGGCGAATCATATGATCTTGACAACATATGGTTGCAGAGTAATAATACTAGTTGGACTGGACGGTCGTCTTATGCGACGAATTCGAAGTGGAGTTCGATGCCCTTCACGCAGAAGTGCGAACGGAGTTGCTGGCGATGGCACTGCTTCTCCAGCAGTTCGGGCCGACTCTCGGGAGACCTCACGTCGACACGTTGCAGGGATCCCGTCGCGCGAATCTGAAGGAGCTTCGGTTCAGCGCGGCGGGTGGAGAATGGAGAGTCGCTTTTGCGTTCGACCCGGAACGAAAGGCGATCCTGCCGGTGGCCGGCGATAAATCGGGCGGGAGCCAGAAGCGTTTTTATCGCGAACTGATTCGTAAGGCTGAGCAGCGCTTCGACGCTCATCTGGCGCGTTTGCGGAAAAGAGGAGAATAACTGTGTCCATCATCGTGAATGACTTGATTAGGAACCTGAAGCCGGTGCAACGCAGGAAAGTTGAGGCGCGGGCGGCGGAGCTGATCGCGGAGGAACTGACGCTGCGTGAATTGCGCAAGGCGCGAAAGCTGACTCAGGTCAAGATGGCGAGAAAGCTGGGCGTGACGCAGGACAGCGTGTCGCGACTGGAAAAACGGAGCGACTTGCTGCTTTCGACGCTGCGGAAGACGGTGGAGGCGATGGGAGGGAATCTGTCGCTGGTGGCGGAGTTTCCTGACCGGGCGGCGGTTATTCTGTCGGGTATCGCGGAGAGTGGGCCGGGGCCGAAGACGCGCAGGCGGAAGCAGACGGCGTGATTCAGCCGGGGCGGGCCTTTGTGCCGATCATATGAATTCCATGCTATCGGAAGCCAGGAGCCGAACGTAAGTGAGATGACGGCCCGCAGGGGCTCTTCGGATAGCATGGAATTAGGTAGAGGCATTGCCGCACGCCCCGGCCATCCATCCGCCCGAGGCTATAGAAGATTCGGCGGCGCGCGTTCGCGTACGGAGCCGAAGGCGACGAAGCGGGCGGGCGCCCTCCTCGGTTTTCCCTGGGGACGCAAAAGCCCTCACCTTCAGGCCTTGAAATGTTCAAGGTCCAGCGTCGAGTTCCGCTCGACTGGGCCGATTCACATTCGGCCCGCAGGTTGCCAACCGGTTGCCAACCTGCCCCACAGCTGCCAGGAACACAGGCCGGAGGCCTATTCCACATGCGCGCAGTGCCGGTTTAGCGCACCGGATGCCGGTCCGCCGCGAAGCCGAATCCGTAAACGGTGGCGTCGCTGGTGGCCACGTGGACTCCTCCGTTCATCGCCCACATGCCGGCGGAACGCACAAACGAGGTAATCGTCCTGCCGCTGTTCCACAGTTCTTTGCCTGTGAGGCCATCGAGAGCGTAAAGCACGGCGGGTGAAGTGGCGGACCCGTTGTTGAGTGCGAACACCACTCCATTGACCACTACCGGCGCCGAGGGCGAAGACATGTCGCTCGACGAAGTCCACGCCCGCTGCAGCGTCGGCTTCGCGGCATCTCCCGCAACTTTGAAGGCCGTAATACCACCCTTCGACGCTACCGACGGAACCAGCAGCCAGCGGTTCTGCGCACCGTCTTCCCACGTCGCGAGAGCCGAAGGCGACCAGGTCTTTGATGTTGTCGTCGCCGCGGAGACGGCCAGCGCCGTCTTATGATCCGCTCCGCCGGGCTTCGATGCGTCGAGCAGGAATACGCGCCCGTCCTTCGTTGCGGCCGCAACAAGCTCGTGGCCCGCATGGTCGAAGATAACCGGACCCGTCGCGAACGACGCTCCGGGCAATGTGAACCAATCCCTGACGGTGAGATGCTGCGGATCGAGCGCCACGATGGCGTCCGAGTATCCGTCCGCGCCCGCTGTGCCATCGCCGATTGCGACGAAGAGGGTGCCGTTCGAAGAGAACGCGATTTCACCCACCGGGCTTGCGCCGGTTTTGAACGGAGGGTACGGCTTGGGAAGGCCGATGCCGATTGACCAGACGCCATTGGGCACGCCGCCGCAGCCGTTGATCGTAGTTGCGTACAGGATCTGGTCCACCAGGATTGTGCCTGTCGCGTTGGCATTCGCGGGCAGGAATGGCACGGGTTGCGCCGTTTCCTTGCCCTGCTGCTGGCCGATGGTGTGCAGGACGCCGTCGCTCGAAATCACGTAGGCATTGGCTGCTTCACCCCGCAGACCAACACGACCGCCCGATGCGCCCGCGGCCCCTCCGCCGCCACCCGCGATCACCCCTCGGCCCGAGCCACCACCCGCACCGGCGCCCGCAAGGCCTCCGAGGCCGGAACCGCCCCGGCCGCCGCCGCGACCCGCTCTCACGAAAAATGCCGCAGGCACACCCTCGCCCGGCTGCCCCACTCCGCCGGTGTAGCCAACTCCACCGGCTCCACCCGCGCGCCCGGGCCCGGCTCCCGTTACCGTTTGGGTCAGCATCGTCGGACGCGTCACTCCCGCCGTCATGCCACCCGGGCAGGCCGCCGTCGGCGCTGGCGCTGTCCCGGCTACATCGAAGTGCTTCGTCCACGTCAGGTAGCCGGTATCGACTTCGTAGCCGTACAGATTATTCCCGCTGCCCGCGACGTTGCCAGGCGCTGGATCGAGCTGCGTTGTATTGCCACTGACGCCTTCGCTTAAAACTTCGCGCGGCGAATGGCCGGCCTTCACCGTCCATTCCAGGCCGAAGCCCGGCTTTTGCAGGCTCTCGACCGAAATGAGCGAATCGGTTCGCACCCATCCGGTGCGCTGCGCATCGGCCCGGCTGGTGCTCCAGCCGCCGCCACCGCCGCGCCCGGCCTGTCCGTGAAGGCCCGCCGCCAGAGTCGCCGTTGCAAGAGCAATGATTGAGAATCGCTTCATTGTGTTTTCCATGATTATCATCACCTCCCGCGAATTATTTCGCGACTCCAAAGCAGTAGAATGCTCCATCGAAAGTGCCGATGTAAGCCTTGCCATTGATGGCCGTGATGCCGCTTCCGTGGTTCCATGACGTAATCTGGTCTCCGCTCGACCACAGCACCTTGCCGTTCGCCGCGTCGAAAGCGTAGATGGTCGCATGGCGCGAATTACCCAGGCGATTACCGGTCTGGTTGTTGCCTCCAATCGGCGGCTTGCGCGGCGTTTCGTTCCATGCCACATCGGGATTCGACTGGTACGTGTCTTCGCCCGCGCCGTTCACAAACAGGATGCCGTTCATGTAGATCGCTTCGTCGCCCTGGTCGATATCGCCGTAGCTCCACACCGGGGTCATCTTCCATTTGCCGCCGTTCTCTTCCACCTTCAGCACCGCAACGCCGCCGAGGTCCGGCTTGCCGATCTCGATCGGCGAGTGGTAGACATCGCTCAAGGGCCCGAGGAAAGGCACGGCGATGTACAACTGCCCCGCGGGGTCGATCCACGCAGCCATCGCGCCCCACACGCCGGCGGCATCATACCGCGTGGCCGGGTTGCAGATCTGCACCGTGCGATCCAGCATCTCCTGATGCTTCTCGAAGGGAGGCGCGGTGCCATTCATCACGTCGCGATCCACCATCCAGATGCGGCATTCTTTGCTCGTGCCGAACAGCAGGTGCTTGCCCTTGTAATCGATCACCATCGGGCTGACGTTCACATCGAGATCGCGATGCCACAGCCAGTTCACGTTGGGAGGCGCAAACCAGCCGGTGAGTTGAAGCTGCTTGTTGGCATCGAGCTTCGCGGCCACGATCGAATTGCCCAGGGTCTTGTTATCGGGATCGTAATGCCCGTCGCCGGTGCCCATGTAGACGGTGCCATCGGACGCAACCGCCACGCCGCGCCGTCCCCACATGCCGCCGCCCGCGGGTTGGAGCGCGCTGGCCTTCTTCGTGGCCAGATCGAAGGAAAAGAATTCATTCGGGACGCCGCCGCAACCCTGGGAAGTAGCCGTGTAAATGACGCCGTTCACCAGATTGAGCGACCAGGGCTTGCCGTTGGGCGGCATGAACTTCGCCGGCACCGCCATGTCTTCGCCGTCCGCGACGTTGACCTGGCGGAGGCGTCCATCCCAGGAAACCGAGTAGAGCGTGAACTTGCCCGCTGCCGCGCCCGGACCGATTACAGGCGTCGCCAGCTGTCCACCGGGGCAAAGGGTGCTGCCGCCACGGCCGCCGGTGGCTGAATCGTCGTAAGTGCTGTCGAAATGCTTATGCCAAAGCTGCTTGCCGGTGGCGGTATCGAAGCCCCACAGGTCGTCCGTGATGCCCGATACTACGGCGACTTCTTTCGGGCCGCTCGTGGTGGCAACGTTTTCAATCACCGTCGGTGGAAACAGATTGTGCATCTGCCGGGTCACGCTTTCGAGCTTGACCTTCCACAACAGATGCAGGGTCTTCACGTTCGTCTTATTGAAGACCTTCTCGTCTTTCACCCAACCGGTTCGTCCGGCATCGGGTCCGTCGCCCACATAGTCGGCGGCCCAGCCCAGCATGCAGCCAAACACGGCGATTCCCAGCAGACTTAGCTTTCGCATTACGATTCCTCTGACAGAGAGTTGCTTCTTACCAATGGCGATTCTATAACGAATTGAGTTACATTTTCTTCCGTTTTCTGCCTTATTTTTCTATCCACATGGATGGACCATTGCGCCCCTTGATTGGTCCGGCAAATTCATATGCCGGTACCGCAAAAAAACGTCAATTTGCCCAGCAAAAACAGACCTCATGGGTATATACTTCTCTTCAGTCCGAAGCTGGCACTGCCGCGCGGAAGTAACTTAGACGTGATGAGGAAGACGATGAAATTATCGAAGACATTTCCGATGGCGAGCGCGACATTCGCGGCCGCACTGATGATGACCGCGCCGCAGGCATTTTCGCAGCAGCCTGGCGGCGCTCCGGGCGGCAGCGGACGGGGCGGCGGAGGCCAGCGCGGCGCCGCCGTGGCCTACGACTACACCGACAACACCGGATACCAATCGCTGTTCGACGGAAAGACCCTCGACGGCTGGGAAGGCGCTCCGGGCATGTGGGATGTCAAAGACGGCGCGATCCACATCGACACGGCATGCGAACATCCCACGGGCACCACCTATGCCTACTGGAAGGGCGGCGCGGTGGGCGACTTCGTTCTGAAGTACGACATGAAGGGCACCATCGGCGTGAACGGCGGCATGCAGATTCGCAGCTTCCTCACGGAAGATCCGAGTTCGCAGAAGTATCCGCCGCGCGCGGCTGCTGGTGGTCCCGGTGGGGGCGGTCGCGGTGGTAGTGGACGCGGCGGCGGTGGTGGTGGGGCATTTGGCGGCAGCGGCAGAGGCGGTGGCGGCGGTGGCCGCGGTCCCCAGGTAACCTGCGCGACGCCTCCCCCTCCGCAACCCGACCGAACGGCTCTGCTGAAGTGGAACCTGAATGGTTATCAGGTGGATTTCGATGCCAATAATCAGTGGGGCGGCAACATCTATGAACAGGGCGGCAGAGGCATCATCAGCACTCCGGGCCACGCTCTTCTGGCCGAACCCGGGCAGCCGGTTCGCGTGACCGCGACGCTCGCAGACAAGCCAACGCTCGATTCGTGGTATCACAAGGACGACTACAACCAGATGATGGTCGTCGCCCAGGGCCACACGCTGCAGACGTTCATGAACGGTCATCTGATCATGGTGCTGGTGGATAACGATCCGAATTACTTTCGGGCCAGCGGTCTGATCGCGATCGAGGTGGAAAACACCGGCGGATATTGGGTCAGGAATATACAACTCAAAAGGCTGTAGTTCGGGTATTTGGATTGTAAGTTAGATGCATCGTCGCTGGAATCGGCGGAGTCCCGATCATTCCCGGCACCACTGCCTGACGGTAATTGGGGACCGTGAGTGCCGTCAGTCTTTACACCCTCCCCACGAACCGGTTCGGACTGGTCTGGCGTCAGGTGCGAGGCCCCCGGCGTTCGATTGCGATACTTCCGGGTGCAGGGGGCACGTGCACACAGCCGGTGGTTGGCGCCGCTCCGGCCGAGGGCGCCGTGGTCGTTGCCAGGGGTGGCTCTGTGTGCGCCGAGAAGCCGCGCCAATCGTCAAACAGCAGGCGCCAGCTGCAATCGTTCCGGGGAATGATCGAACTTCCTTTTCAGCCTGAGGAACAGAAATGGCATGTCTGCCCTGGAAGTATGGGTTGACTGTGGATACCCGGAGTGGTGCTGGCCACGGCTCTGGCGTTGATATTCCGGCAACGAAAGTGAAATCGCGCGTGGTCCGAAGCGCGCTATCGCAATCCGCCTGGACGCCATGGCCTTCACCTCCGAACCGAAGCAAAATAATCCCACCGGCCTGCATTTTCCGCCACAATAACCTCCACATCTTCCTTGCGCAGCAACCGCAGCGAAACCAGTCTCTCCGCCGCGCTGCGAACCTTATCCGAGTAATCCTCGCGCCCCCGATACCGTTCCTCAATCGACAGCCGCCCGTCCCCCGAGTTCTTACGTTCCTTCGCGCTCCACGGAAACGGGATGAAACTGCCCACGAGTCCCGCAAGATACCGGAGGTTGGCCATCGCCGGCACCGAATCATTCCAGCCGGTAAATGTCCCGAGCGGCACCGCCACCTCGGGCACTTCGATGCCGCCCAGGTCGTTGCCATCCCGATTGACCCGCGGCACCAGCACCGCATACGGCAACCCAACCTTCGGAGGTTCGTTCGCAATAATCCCGCGTTCCGCAAACTCCGGCCCATAATCCACCCTCCAGTTGCCGGGCAGATACGCCGGAAAAGAAACTCCCGCAATATGAGGAAACTCAACCCGTTCCCGGCTTACCAGATCCTTGTCTAAGCGAGGGTACGCCGAGGCCGGGGGCGCAGTCCCCTTCGTCACCCACTCGTCCAGATCGAGCAGCAACGCGCGGAATGACCAGTCGGCCCGCGCAAAATTGCCAGGGTTCGCGTACGCTCCCGCGCCGCTGCCCTTCACAGGCGGAAACGGAAAGGTCTCGTGCGGCGTCCCCGCGAAGAAATACAGCCGCGCGGTCTCGCTCAGCGGTAACTCTCGCGCGCCATCCACGGTTGTATAAGCCAGCGATCCCGCACGCGCCCAATACTCCGTGGAACTATACGTATAGAAGATCTTCGGCGTCGTATGCGACGCATCCGCCTTCACCAGCAATCCATCGCGCGCGCCGCTGACCGGGTCGTCCTCCACGCCATCGCTGAATGGAAACAGATCCACCGGCCGCAGAACACTGAGCACGGAATTCCCCGCCGCGCCCGGCATCGCATAGCGATGATCGAAGCTCCCCCGCCCCGCCCCGGCGCTGGCAATGAACATGCCGTCGAACACCTGCCTGCCAGCCTCGTCGGCGTTGAATCCGCGGTAGAGAAAGTCGCGCAGGAATCGGGCGCTCTGCGAATAACCGAAACCCAGCACAGACGCCAGCGTCTCCGGATGCTCGCGCGGCGCCGATGCCGGGCCCCCAATCTTTACCCCGCCGTATTTCAGGTAATCCACGAAATCGCTCACCGCAGCCTCGCCCAACCCGGCCAACGCAGGCTGCGCGCCCCGATAAATCAGTTCATAAATCCGGCCCGGCTCAAGCTCATCCCGTGAAAAAACCGCGCAGGGATCGGGCGTCAACTGCCCGCCTTCCACGTGCGCAAATGCCCATCCCGCCCGCGGCAACTCTTTGCCTGCTTCGTCGAATCGATCCCTGACCAGCAGCTTCGCATCCGTCTGTACGGCATCCGCCGCACAATAGGAATTCGGGCCACCCAGTCGCGCCTGATGCCCGCCCGAGCCCATGGCGATCATGCTGTGGCGTACCGGACCGTTCACTGGCGCAACCGGAGCTTCCAATCGTATGTCGCCCGCCGGAAGATCGAACTGCCAGCCCAGCCACGCGACCGTAAACCCCTGCTCAAACACAAACGCATCCCGCAGACTGGTCGCCGAGAGCTTCATCAGATCGAACGACGCCCCGCGTGTGGTCGCAAAAAGCGAACCATTCGCCTGTGTCAGGCCGCGATTGGGAATCTCCAGCAACGCCGTGTGTCGTGCGCGCTTCGGATCTCGGGGCCGCACCAATACGAAATCGCCGGAGAACTCAACCCTGCCCTTTGCATTTCGCGGTGCCAGAGCGATATCGGTAACGCGCTGCCCCTCGGAACTCCCCGGGTCGACCTCGAAGTAAATACGACCCTGCAGTTTTTCGTAAGGGCCGGCCTTGCCCAATGAACGGCCACCCAGCCACGGCGTCACGGTCGCGACGTCAACGCGTACAACTTCTCCCGCTGCGTACGACGGCGACAACGCAGTCCAGACAGTCCACGCGCAGACCACGATTCGGCAAGACCGCGAAAAAACTGTCATGGCGCATCAGTATACACGAACAGGCGGGAACGCCATGCGTCATCCGGCCATGCGTCATCGCACCGGGAGTCGATATTGTCCAGTTCCGGAATCATGTCGAAGTCCGGCGTCCCATCTCCACCGCGGCAATGCATCATTCCCGGCACCATGAACAGCCGCACCGATTCGTTCGTCCGCGTCACATCCATGGCGGGCAACTCGCCGGGCCTCATTGTCCTGACCCAAACTCCCTGACCGCGGAAATCCCTCACAGGGAACGTCACGATTAGCGACCCGGCACGATCATCGTCCGGATCAGGGAACATTGGCCGCCAGCGGTACTCGGTGAAATCGTCGACGCCGAGCCTCACGCCCCGGCCCGCGATGCGGCTTGGCTTGACCAGTGCGATCTTCTTATCGCGAGGTTTCCGGCTCTTCCTTCGGCCTGCATAGAATGCCGTTAGTCCCGCTCATTCCTCCGGGCGCATCTTGCCCGTGCCCGTAATCAGGCGTGCGCCGCGATTCCACGTGAAATAGTCGTATGCCCACTGGATCGCAATCAGGAGCCTACTCTCAAACTCCACGATATACAACAGGTGAATGAACACCCAAAGCAGCCACGCGGGATAACCGGAAAGATGTAATCTGCCCAGTTCCGCCACAGCGCGGTTGCGCCCGATGGTGGCGAGATTTCCCTTGTTGCGATACCGGAACGGCGCGAGCGTGCAGTTTCGCAATCGTGCTTCAATAAGGCGAGCCGCAAACCGTCCCTGCTGCATCGCGGCGGGAGCCACTCCGGGGACCGGCTGCCCGTCCTGATCAATGTGAGCAAGGTCGCCGATGACCAGGATCTCCGGATGCGACGGGACCGATAAATCGTCTGACACCAGAACGCGCCCCGCGCCGTCAAGCGGGGCTCCCGCTGCTTGCGCCAGAATTTTCCCCCACGGTGACGCTTGCACCCCCGCTGCCCAAATGACCGTGCGGGACGCGATCTGCATAGGTCCCTCCGCTGTCTCAAACCGAACGCCCTCAGCGTCGATATTCGTAACTCGCGCGTTGAGATGTGCGCGCACACCGAAACGGATCAGCGCCCGTTCGGCCGCCCGCGACAAATCGGGCGGCCACACCGGCAGCAGACGGTCCGCCCCTTCGATCAGGAGAATGCGCGCATCGGCTGGATTGATCCCTCGAAAATCCTTGCGCAGTGTATCGTGCGCGATTTCACCGAGCGCCCCAGCCAGTTCCACGCCCGTGGCGCCGCCACCGACAACCACAAATGTAAGCAGGGCGAGACGCTCGTCGGAGTTGGTCGACATCTCAGCCCGCTCAAAAGCGCTCAGGATACGTGAGCGGATCTCGGTAGCGTCTTCGATAGTCTTGAGTCCGGGCGCGTGCTGCGCCCACGTCTCGTGTCCGAAGTAGTGATGAGTGGCGCCCGTCGCCACAATCAGTGTGTCATAAGGAATGGAGGTGCCGTCACTAAGAAATACCTCCCGACGGATCGCATCGAGTCCGCCGGCCTCGGCCATTAATACCCTTGTGTTGCGTTGTCCGTTCAGCACAAATCGCAGCGGAGAGGCAATATCGCCCGGCGATAACGCGCCGGTTGCGACCTGGTACAGAAGCGGTTGAAAGAGGTGGAAATTGCGCTTATCGACCAGCGTGATTTCGGTGCTTGTCCGGCCCAGCGACTGAGCCGCGTAAAGCCCCGCAAACCCGCCGCCCAGAATGACGACGCGATGGCGCATTCTGCTTTCAGTGTAGCGGGCCAAGCCACCTGAAGTCAGAAAAGTTGCAAAGTCAGATGCAAAGTCAAGTTGCCTGTCATCTCCACGGTCCCGGCGCGGTCCAATCCCTATCCGGGCCGTCCTCAGCCCCTAATACAGGCGTGACGAATTCTTCAATTACCGCTCCCACGGATTGTAGAGTGGGCAGTTCCAGCCCCGAGCGGTTCCCGAAGGCCTTCCATTGCGTCTGCTTGTTTTCATCGAGCAGAAACACTTCCGTTAACGCCACGGGCGCAGTAGCGGGAAACGGCGTCCGCCGCCGCTCGAAGGTCTGGCTAACTGATCGGTGGAGAGCGTGGAGACGGAAATTGTGGGTTCTGGCCAACGTCCAGATGTCGAAGAAATCCTTCATTCGGCTGTTACCGATACCGAGCATCACCATCGCCTGGAACTTCTCCGCGATGACAGTCTCGGGCGGGTAGCCGCGTACGATGGGCGGTTCGAGCGGGAGAAGGACCGGGAATATGATCTGCGCCGGCGCGGGTTCGACCAAGTCGCCGAAACCCACGTCGATCTGCACCATCACGCGAGCGCCGTCGAGGCTTGCGGGCACGCGCACTCGGACCCCTTCGTATTCAGCGTCCTCTCGAATTTTCTCGCCGCGGATGCCTTCGAGGTCGAAGGCGATTCCGTCGTCCACCGATTCCGCGCAGATCTCGCGAATGCGATGAACGACTTCGCCGACTTCGGGATTACCGTATCCGAGAAGATCCACATCCCGCGTGGGCCGATGTAACTTCCCGTCCCAGGCAACGAACATCATCGCGCCTTTCAGGATGAATTGGTCGCGATGCGCTGACCGCCCAAGACGAAACAGAAACCGCTCCGATATCCATCGGCCCAGGAAGAATTGGAAGCCCTCGCCGCGTTCCTGAGC
>Ga0302320_10027547_pt1 | contig 10950 bp, 4 predicted proteins | sample Bog_T0_3_FD_202130 | JGI IMG/M metagenome (GOLD analysis project Ga0302320, IMG submission 202130) | Peat permafrost microbial communities from Stordalen Mire near Abisko, Sweden - Bog_T0_3 | ecosystem: Environmental > Terrestrial > Soil > Wetlands > Peat | place: Sweden: Abisko, Stordalen Mire... | reverse complement strand
CGCGGCCAGCAGAGGCTGTCCGCTGGCATTGAATAAATGCAGAAATACCACCTTGCCGCTGGCATTCTCCACGGCGCGGAAAGTCTTTGCATCCCCATCCGCCATCAGCCGGTCGAGTTCGTATTTCTTGTAGAAACTCATAGCCGATCCCAGCGGGAAACCGCTGTATTATGATGATGACACCTTCAATGCAGATGTCAACGGCCTTGCCCTCGCTGCCGGCCGTCAATCGAGGAAAGACAGGATGAAGAGTTTATCCAGGGTCGTCTGGTCGGAAGGGATGTTTCTCGGTCCGCACCATTTTCAGGCCCAGAACCGGTACTTTGAAGACTCGGTCCAGTTTTCCACCACCAGTCTCTGGTTTCGGCCGTTTGGCTTCAGCGGCTTCGAACTCGACGCCGAAGCGCTGCGCAACGGTACCGTTTCGCTGCTGCATGCGCGCGGCCTGTTTCCCGATGGTCTCAGCTTCCACCTGCCGGAATTTGACGCGCCGCCCGAGCCCCGCCACATCCTCGATCTGTTCCCTCCCATGCAGGAGAGCCTCGATATCTTTCTTGGCGTTCCCGAACGCCACTCCGACGGCTCCAACTGCGCCCTCACACAGGAGGAGCGCCAACTGCCGGTCCGCTACCTGGCCGAAGACAAGCCTCTGCCCGACGAAAATACCGGGCGCGACGTCAAATCCATTCAATTGGGCCGCAAGAACTTCCGCTTCCTCGTGGGGGCCGAGAGTGTCGAGGGAATGGCGGCTCTGCCTATCGCCCGGGTGCGGCGCCACGGCACCGGGCAGTTCGTTTTCGACGAGCGCTTCGTGCCTCCCATCCTGCAGGTCAGCGCCTCGCAGCCGCTCATGGCCATGTTGCGGCGGCTCATCGAGTTGCTGGAGGAGAAATGCCGCACCGTGGCGCGCCCCAAAGACCTGGGCAGCACGACGGTATCCGGCTTTTCCGCCGAAGGCATCGCCAACGCCTGGTTTCTGCACTGCGTCAACTCCAGCCTGGCGCCGCTGCGCCACCTCTGCGTTTCCAAACGCGCCCATCCCGAGGAGCTGTTCGTCGAGCTCTCCCGCCTTGCCGGAGCCCTTTGCACCTTCAGTTTCGACTCCCATCCCAGCGCCTTGCCGCTCTACGACCACATGCGCCTGGCCGAGTGCTTCGAGGCACTCGACAAGCACATCCGCGCGCACCTGGAGTTGATCGTCCCCAGCAATTGCGTGCAAATCGGGCTCTCGCCGGCGGCAAGATACTTCTACGAAGGCCGCATCCTGGATGAACGAGTGCTCAACCGCTCGCGATGGATCTTCGCCATCCGCTGTGCCATCGGGGAAGCCGAACTCATCGAACGCACCCGCCGCCTGGTCAAGATCTGCTCGCGGGAATTTGTTCCCAAACTGGTGGAACGCGCCTTGTACGGGCTGCCGCTATCCCACATCTCCGTCCCGCCGCCGGCGCTCTCGCCAAGAATCGAGTTTCAGTACTTCGCCATTGACAAGGCGGGCCCATGCTGGGAGCATATGGTCAAAACGCGGGAGGTCGGAATTTACGTTCCCGGAGAATTACCCGACCCTGAAATTGAGTTGTCGGTATTATTAGAATCGTAGAGGACTCTTTCCGTGCCCAACCTGGAAGAGGGCGCCGCGCCGGCGGTGAACCCATGGCCCGACAATCTCGCCCTGTTTTTCCAGGAACTGTTCACCGCCATCGTGCGCCTGCGCGCCGGGCGCCAGGAAGTCAATAATGCGGACGTCTTCCGCAACCAGGTCCTGCACGCCATTAAGAGCGCCGACCAGAGCGCCAAAACGCGCGGCTATACCGACGACGACGTGCGCCTGGGAATCTTCGCCATGGTGGCTTTCCTCGACGAATCCATACTCAACCTCCGCAAACCGGTCTTCAACGATTGGGTGCGCAAACCGCTGCAGGAGGAATTGTTCGGCCGCCATGTGGCGGGCGAAATGTTTTTCGAGAATCTGCAGGAAATCCTGGGGCGCCGCGATTCACCCGAGGTCGCGGACTTGCTCGAGGTCTACTATCTCTGCCTCCTGCTGGGGTATCTGGGACGGTACAGCATCAGCTCCAAGGGCGACCTGCGCGCGTTGATGGGGCAAACCGAGGACAAAATCAAACGCATCCGCAAGTCCGGCGTGGACCTCTCGCCCAACTGGGCATTACCCAATGAAATCGCGGGCCCGCTCCGCTCAGACCCCTGGATGCGCCGCGTGTTGATTCTGCTGGCGGCTTGCGCCATCGTCACCCTCCTCCTGTTTCCGATTTATAAAATGTCGCTGAGCTCCGGCGTGTCGTCCCTGCGCCAACTCTCCACCGGGGGGCGTCCCTAAGCCGGCCATGGGCTACTTCGGGTTCTACATCGTTTCGGCCATCATGGTGGTGGTCTTTGTGGTGGCCGCGTGGCTGGTCACCGACCTTCTGCACCTCTCGGGCTTCGCCGCGATGCTGGTGCGCATGCTCCTCATGAGCGTGGTCTTTTCGGTGTTTGGCCTGGTCTATTATTTCCGCCAAAAGCGCGAGAAGCGCAAGCAGTCCGAGGCCGAGCGCGGGAAAGCCGCCGCAGCCGCGGAAGAGCGGGAGATCGAATCCTTCGTGCGCGACGCCGAGGTCCGGCTGGCTGCTTCCCGCGTCGGTAAAGAGGCCAAGCTGGGCAACCTGCCGATCTATTTTCTGATCGGGGAGACGGGCGCAGCCAAAACCAGCATCTTCGTACATTCCGGCGTGGAGCCGGATCTGCTGGCAGGCCAGGTCTACCAGGACAGCAACCTGGTTCCTACCCGCCCGGTCAACATCTGGCTGGCGCAGAAGTCGGTTTTTGTGGAAGCCGGCGGCCGTCTGCTGTTCGAAACCGGCCGTTGGATTCGCCTGGTAAAACGTCTGCAACCTCCCCGGCGGCGCTTGTTTGGCGGACAGCAGCCCCCGCGCGCCGTGATTGTCTGCGTCGATAGCGAGAACTTCCTCAAACCAGGCGCCGAAGAGGCCTTGGCCTCTACTGCCCGCAACCTGCAGGCGCGGCTGGGAGAGATTTCCCAGGTGCTGGGCATCCGCCTGCCGGTTTACGTCTTATTCAGCAAACTGGACCGGCTGGGCTTTTTCACCGATTTCGTGGGCAATCTCACCGAAGAAGAGGTACACCAGGTTCTCGGCGTCACCCTGCCCTTGCGCAACACCCGCGATGGCGGCGTCTACGCGGAGGAAGAATCGCGACACCTGACAGCCGCGTTCGAAGGCCTGTTCCACGCTCTGTGCGATAAACGCCCGCCCTTTCTGGCTCGCGAAAACGACTGGTCCAAGCTGCCGGCGATCTATGAGTTCCCGCGCGAATTCCGCAAACTGCGCAACGCCGCCGTGCGCCTGATGGTGGACCTGGGCCGCCCCAGCCAGTTGCGCGTCAATCCCTTCCTCCGCGGCTTCTACTTCTCCGGCGTGCGCCCGGTGGTAGTTACCGAATCCATGCCCTCGGCGCGATTGTCCGCCACTCCGGCCCCTCGCCCCAGGCGCGGCGCCACCGGATTTTTCGACGAGGAAATGCTGCACGACGCACCCGCCGGCTTTCCGGGCGGCGGCGCGGTGCGCACCCGCCGCACCCCGCAGTGGCTTTTCCTGGGTCACCTGTTCAGCGATGTCATCCTGCGCGACCGCACCGCCATGGGCGCCAGCGGCCAGAGCATGCGCGCCGAGCAGGCGCGGCGTATCCTGGCGGGCTTTGGCGCCGCTCTGCTGGCGGTGTGGTCCATCGGCATGACCGTCTCCTACTTCCGCAACCGGGGTCTGGAATCGCGCGTCGACGTGGCCGCTCGCGGCATCGCGCAAACCGAGTCCGGGGGCGGCGGCCAGGAACTTCCCTCGCGCGATTCGCTCCAGCGGCTGGACTCGCTCCGCGATTCCGTGGAACTGCTTTCCACCTACGAACGCGAGGGCCCGCCATTGAGCCTGCGCTGGGGCCTCTACGTGGGAAGCGATATGTATCTCCCCGCGCGGGCCGTCTACTTCAAACGCTTCCAGCAATTGCTATTCGGTTCCACGCAGGCATCGCTGCTAAACTGGCTCAACCAGTTGCCCGCCAAGCCCGGTCCCAATGACGCCTACAAACCCACTTACGACACGCTCAAGGGTTACCTGATTACCACCACCCACCACGAGAAGAGCACCCGCGCCTTCCTCTCGCCGCTGCTGTTCGAACGCTGGGCCGCCGGGCGGCAGATCGATCCCGACCGCGCCGAGTTGGCCCGCCGCCAGTTCGATTTCTACAGCGACGAGTTATTCCTCGCCAACCCCTTCCCCTACCACGGCGAAGGCGATTCCGGCGTGGAGGGGGCGCGCGCCTACCTGGCCCAGTTCAACGCCGCGGAGAGCGTCTACCAGTTCATCCTGGCCGAGGCCACGCGGCAGAAGCCTGCCATCAACTTCAACCGCCAGTTCAAGGGGTCGAGCGCCTATGTGGTCAATAACCACGACGTCTCCGGCGCCTTCTCCGTCGACGGCTGGAAATTCGTGGAAGATGCCATCAACAATGTCAAGAAATTCTTCGGGGGCGAAGCCTGGGTGCTGGGAGAACATGCCTTTGCCAATCTCGACCCGGTGGCTCTCGGCCCGCAGTTGCGCGACCGCTATCATAAGGATTTCATCGGCAACTGGCGCGACTACCTGAAGGCTTCCGAAGTAGTGCCATTCCGCGGTGTGGGCGATGCCGCCGACAAACTCAAACAGTTATCCGGTAACCAGTCGTACTTGCTCGGGGTGCTTTGCCTGGCCTCGGTGAATGTCGACGTCGCCTCGCAGGAAGTCAAGGATCCCTTTCAGCCCGTGCAATACGTTACCCCTCCCACCTGCACCGACCGCTACATTCAGGGCCGCGCCGATGCTTACGCCAGCGCGCTGGGGAACCTCCAGGGGTCCATGGACCTCGTGGCCAAGAGCGGGAGCAACGTAAAAGATGAGCTAGTGGCCAAGACCCAGTCGGACGCCACCGACGCCTACAAAGTGACGCGTCAGATCGCACAGAATTTCCGCATCGACCATGAAGGTAATGTGCATGGCATGGTGCAAAAGCTGATGGAAGATCCCATCCGTTACGCCGAAGCCGCCCTGGGGCGCCTCGGTCCGGCGCAAATCAATGCCGAGGGCAAGCGTGTGTGCACCGAATTCGTCGGCCTCGCCGGCAAGTATCCCTTCGACACGGGCGCCAAAACGGACGCTACCCTGGAAGAAATCGACACCATTTTCCGGCCCGACGACGGCAGGCTGGCGGTTTTCTACTCCACCACTCTCAAGAATTACATCGAACGCCGCGGCAACGAGTTTGTGCGCAAAACCGACAGCCACGTACAGGTTACGGATGCTTTCCTGCGATTCCTCAATCGCGCCACCGCACTGACCGACGCCTTGTATAAGGGTGGATCGAAGACCGCCAGCCTGACTTACAACATGAAGGCGCTGCCCGCCGCCATGCCCAGCCTGACGCTCACCTTGGACGGGCAGGTGTTGAAATCCACCGGAGCCGGCGGCGAATCCAAGGATTTCACCTGGCCGGGAACATCCGCCCACAACGCCAACATGTCCGGCACCCTGGGCGGAACGGACGTCGGCCTGGTCACTGTCGGCGACGGTCTGTGGGCGGTATTCCGCTTCTTTGCCGATGCCGACCGTTTCCAGGCGTCGAGCGGCGGCTACACCTTGCAGTGGGTGCCGCACACCGGTCAGGCGCAAACGCCTATGCGCATCGGGGATAAAACCCTCACGCTGCCCTACTTCCTGGATCTGAAGGGCGCCCCACCCATTTTCCAAAAGGGGTACCTATCGGGCTTCCAATGCGTCTCGGAAGTCGCCAGGTAGGCCCGCCATGAGCCGCGCCCGCCGCCTTCGCCGGCAGCAGAAAGAGACTGCGACTGAAGCGAGAGTTTCGCAATCCGCCGCTGCGCCGCAGTCGCCGGTTCCCCACGCTTCGGTGTGGCTGGCTGCCGCCTTCCTGCTCCCCAATCTTGACGCTCTGGCTGGCGGTTTCGTCTTCGACGACCGCGTTCTCATCGTCGAGAACGCATCGATGCACGTCCACTCGCTGGGTCAGCTCGCGCACATCTGGAAATCCGGCTACTGGCCCGACAACCGCGGGCTGGAGTTGTACCGCCCGGTGGCGCAGACGGTCTGGGCCCTGCTTTGGGCAGCCGGCGGCGGCGCGCATCCGGCGCTATTCCATGCCGTCGGCTTGGCGATGGGTTTGGCGGTCGCGCTGCTGCTCTACCGCTTCCTGCTTGCCGCCGCCACGCCGCCGCGTACCGCGTTCATCGCCGCCCTGCTCTTCGCGCTTTTCCCGATTCACACCGACGCCACCGCGTCGGTAGCCGGTTCCGCCGAGCTCATGGCCGCGGCGCTCGCTCTGGGCGCGCTGGTTCTCTACTACCGCGAACGGCCGATTCCCGCGCTGATTCTCTTCGCCCTGGCCGTTTTCTCCAAAGAGAGCGCCGCCGCCTTCGCCGCGCTGCCGCTGGTTTTCCCGCGGCGCGAGCCCCGTAGCCGCAGTTCCGTGGTCACTGCCGGTGGCGCCGCCTGCATCATCGGCGCCGCGCTGGTGGCGCACCAACTGGTCTCGCGCAGCTCTCGAATCCCCGCCATCGATAATCCTACGGCTCTGGTCGACACCGGCGCACGCATCCTGACCGCCCTTTGGGTTCAGTGTTTGTATTTGTTCAAGAGCGTGCTGCCGATCACCCTTTCGTCCGATTACTCCTACAAGCAGATCCGCCTGGTGATGGGGCTGGCCGACTGGCGCGCATGGGCGGGATTGGCGCTCGCCGCGGGCGCGCTCTACCTGGTCTGGCGCCGCCCCGCATTGCGCCCGCCCGTGCTGGCGTATGCGGTCTTATTCTCGCCCACGGCGAACGTCCTGTTTCCCATCGGCACGATCATGGGCGAACGGCTGGCCTACGCGCCCAGCCTGGGCCTGGCGTTGCTGCTGGCGATCCTGCTGGCTCCTTCCCGCCACTGGAAAATCGTGCTGCTTGCCGTGGCGCTGGTATTTGGCGCGCGCACGGTTTTCCGTAATTTAGACTGGCTCAACGCCGAGCGCTTCTATACCAAGCTGGTAGAGACTTCGCCGGAGAGCGCCAAGTCCCACTACTCCATCGGCGTTTTGCGTTCGGCCGACGGCGACGACCCCGGCGCCATCGAAGCCTACGACCGTGCCATCGCCATTTTCCCCGCGTATGCCGAGGCGTATCGCAACCGCGGCAACGCCCTGGCGCGCCTCGGCCGGCGCCAGGAAGCCATGGTCAGCTATCGTCAATGCCTGCGCTTCGACCCTACCGACTTCGCCGCCAACACCAATCTGCGTCAGCTCGAAGCCGGCCTCCCCGTCAATCCACCCCGCGCGCAATTACGGTAGCAGGCACCATAACCTCGAAATTAGTTCGGCGCCCTCACGGCACTTTCGCCTGCCGCGCGACCGCCGCTTCCTTCCCTGCATCGGCGCCGGCCTTGGCGTCTTTCGTGGCAAGCGTCACTTCGTATTTAGACCAGCGCCTGAACAGACCGCTCCACCAGAAGTTTCTCCAGCTTCTCGAATTCCAGCGGTTTGGTCAGGTAGGCGTCCATCCCCGCGGCCTGGCACTGCTCCTGAAAGTCCGTGGTGGCATGGGCGCTCAGTCCGCAAATGAACGGCTGAGCGTCGGCGCCGAGGCGTGCGCGAATCTCCTGCGTTGCGGTAATGCCGTCCATGCCGGGCATTTGGACGTCCATCAGAATCACGTCGTAGGTCTTGCCCAGAGCGGCCGCCACGGCCTGCTCGCCGTCCACTGCCAGGTCCGCGGCGATACTCAGTCTCTGCAGTAGTTTCAACACCACGATCTGATTGATCTTGTTGTCCTCGGCCAATAGCACTCTCAGCCTGCTCAAATCACGCTTGGCCGGAGCGTCAATCCATGCCGGGGCCGGTGCTGCCGCAAGGCCCAACCGGATCGTGAAACGAAATGCCGTGCCCACGCCGGGTTCGGATTCCACCTCGATGTTTCCGCCCATCGACTCCACCAGCCGTTTGGAAATCGCCAGGCCGAGACCCGTGCCTCCGTAGCGCCGGCTGATGGAAGAGTCCGCCTGGCTGAACGACGTGAAGAGATGCGCCCGACGATCGGGCGCAATGCCGATCCCTGTGTCGCGAACCTCGATCCGTATTCTGTGCGGAGCCTCTTCCCCAGGTTCCTTTGCGGCTGAGAGCGCGATTTCCCCTTCCGCCGTGAACTTCAGTGCGTTCGAAATCAGATTCTGCACCACCTGCCGCAAGCGGATTTCATCGCCCGCAACCCAGGCAGGCAAATCCGGCGCCAAAATCACATGCAGACGCACTCCCTTCTCCGCCGCGGTGGCGCCATATAATCCCACCGCTCCCTTTAGGACCGAGCCCAGTGGAAACGGCGCCACCTCCAGTTCCATCTTGCCCGCCTCCACTTTCGAAAAATCCAGAATGTCGTTGATCACGCGCGACAGCATTTGCCCCGAGGAGCGAATCAAGTCGATGGTCTCGCGCCATTCCCGGGCATCGCCCGCATCTTCGAGCAGAGAGGTCAGACCCAGCAAGCCGTTCAACGGGGTGCGGATCTCGTGGCTCATATTAGCCAGAAATTGCCCCTTGGCCGCGCTGGCTGCGTCTGCCCGCCGCTTTTCTTCCATCACTTTGGCGCGTTCGGCCTGTAGTTCGGCCGTCCGCTGTTCCACCGCGCGTTCCAAGGCGGCATTGCGCTGTTCGAGGGTACGGTGCCGCCACAACATGCCGGCATAAATGACTAACGAGAACAGCAATATCGCCAGGCTTCGGAACCACCAGGACTCCCACCACAACGGTTCCACGTGAAACTCCGCCACCGCCAGCTTGGCCGAGAATGGACCGTTGCGAATCCGCGACCGGATCTCCACCCGGTGCAGGCCCGGGCCCACCCCAGCTATGGAGACCGAACGGTCCGGCGCATCGGTCCACAATCCGTCGTCCAGCCGGTAACTGAATTTCACCAGTTGATCGTACCGGTAGTTGAGGGAGGAGAAGGAAATCCGCACCAGCCGCGGCCGCTTGCCAATTTCGAGCGAACTCAGAAACGGCGCGGCGACCGGTTCCGTCATGCTCCCCGGCGGGGGCCGAAAGTGGGCTAGACCACCGCTCGTGCCGATCCACACGCTGCCGTCGGAATCCGCCCAGAATGCCTCCCCGTCACAATCGTCCCAGACCAGCCCGTCTTCCGTGCTGAATTGAGCCCAGTGTCCCTGGCTCAGAACCGAAACTCCGCCGGCCGTGCCCCGCCAGAAGTTGCCCAGGGCGTCGATTCCATGAAACGCCGTGACGTCGCTGGAATTCGGGATGGCCGGGACGATCGCCGTCGATCGCACGATCCGGTCGCCCGCAAACTCCACGCGCTCCACGCCGGCATCGAACCGGTGGCGCAGCCACAGCGAGTTATCGTTCGCGACCACCGCGATGTATGGTTCGTCGGTGAGCAGGCCGTCGGATCTCTGATATTTTCGCCACTGGTTTTCCTTGAGCCTCCAGAGCCCGTCCGGACCGATCACCCACGCCGTTCCCTGCCGGTCCACGGCCACCGACCAGGTCCCTTTCTCGAGCACGCCCGGCGGGTTCACTTTAACAAACCGGTGGGAGGTGGAAGGATCGTCGTTGCGGAACAGGCCCGCGTTGGCCGCCACCCATAGCCGGCCCGTTTGGTCCACCAGGCCCCGGTTCAGAATCTCCCCTAACCCGTCTTCCCGTCCGACCGAGCGGACAATTCCCGTCGCCGGATCGATGCGATGCAAGCCGCCCGGTTTGGCGATCACCCAGATTGCGCCATCGAAGGTCTCACCCAACCAGCGGAGGCTTTCGCCCCCGAGCCCGTCCTTGCTGGTCCAGGTCCGCGTGGGAAGATTACCCTGCATGCGGGTCAAACCCATGCCGGTGGCTACCCACAGCGCGCCCTTCTTATCCCGCAGAATGTTCCAGATCAGGTTCGAGGCCAGTCCTTGCGCCTTGGTCCAACTCTCCCATTCCCCGCCTCCTAATCCGCGAGCCAGCCCTGCTCCGACCAGGCCGATCCACAGCGAGCCCCCACTATCCCGCAGCACCGCACTGGTCATGGAAGTGCTTAGACCCCGCGATTCATCCAGCAGGCTCCATTGGCCACCCTGGTAAATCGCCACGCCCTTATCCGTGGGGATCATTAACGATCCGTCTGTCCCCACCGTCAAGGCGCCCCAGTTCATGCTGTGCGCCATTTCGTTGGGCTCCCGCAAGAATCGGCCGGAGCCTGGTGATTTCCGATAGAGCGTACTGGGACTACGCGCCCAAACCGTCCCATCCGCGGTGATCGCAATCGCATCCCAGGATTCGGCCGGCACTCCCTCTTCTTCTCCGTACTCCCGGATGTGACCGTTCTCCTCCACGCAGAGCTGGTTCTCGCAGCCGAACCAGAGCTGCGGCCCATACCGGAAAATCCCCCTAGCCCGGCGATTGCTCGGTCCCGGCCCGGGCATATACGGTTGCGCCGCAAACCCACCTTTGCCGTCTGGCGCCACTTCCAGCAGGCCTGAGGTTGTTGCCACCACCAGTTTGCCGCGCGGGCCATCCGCCATCGCCTGCGCTCGGCTTAACATCTCGCTCACTCCCGCCACGGCCCGGAAGCGTTGTCCGTCAAAGCGGAAGAGCTTGGAGCAGGTATTGGCCCACAGGTTTCCTTCCTTCGACACATGGAGAGCCTGGACTTCCGTAGTACAAGGCAACCCCTCGGCAGCACCCATCAGACGAAACCTGGTGCCATCGTACCGGTATAAGCCGCCTTCCGTTCCTGCCCACAGAAAGCCCTTACCGTCCTGGGCAAGCGAGAGAGTGGCGAGGTTCTGAAGCCCTTCCGCGGCCCCATAATGCCGGAAGCTGCTCTGCTGGGCCAGGCACACCCCTGCCAGCATCACGATG
>Ga0302320_10027546_pt1 | contig 10951 bp, 10 predicted proteins | sample Bog_T0_3_FD_202130 | JGI IMG/M metagenome (GOLD analysis project Ga0302320, IMG submission 202130) | Peat permafrost microbial communities from Stordalen Mire near Abisko, Sweden - Bog_T0_3 | ecosystem: Environmental > Terrestrial > Soil > Wetlands > Peat | place: Sweden: Abisko, Stordalen Mire... | reverse complement strand
CGCCGCATCAATTGGTCTATTCAGGCTATTGGAATCGTTAGGTTTACCGACGATCCGATTAAAGATTAAGTAGAAACTATGTGGCTTAATTTGCCATGAAGTAACGAAAACTCTTGACCCAAATTAATCGTGTGTGACAGCGTCCGATTCAACCTCCCGCGCGACAACCCTTCATCATGAGAAAGCCCACGCTTATGCAGAAAATCGTGACCTTCGCCGTCAGCCTGTTTGCTTTCGGCTCGCTGACCCTCCACGCGGGCACCGACATGAAAAACATGTCGTCCGCCTCCGAATCTTCAGATGCCGGGTTTTATGTGGCTGCCTTCGGCGGCGTCAACGCGTCGCAAAGTTTCGAGGATGGTTATACCAAGGGTATTTCCCCCTCGGCAGCAACGGCGATCGCGAGCGTGCAGGACGCGGACAGCGTGAGCGGGACGGGCGGCGTCAAATTCGGCTATCGATTCGACTCCTACGACATCGATGGCGATTTCCGCCTGCAGCCCGTCATCGAGACGGAGGCGTTTTACATCGGGGACCGGCTGAATCTTCACGCCAACGTCAGCCAAAGCAATCTTCCCGCCGCCTTCAGCGCGAATGCGAAGGGCAACATGAATGAGGCGGCTTTCTTTGTGAACGGCATCGTCCGCTTCAAGAACAGCTCGATTTTCACTCCTTACGTCGGCGGCGGCATCGGCGGCATGTACATGAGCACGAGCGACGTGAATTTTAACATCCACGCGAACATCCCGGGCGTGGGTGGGACGAATCTGCGGACGTTGAACAACAATCTGACCAGCGACGACTTCGTCTTCGGCACGCAGGCAATCGCGGGCTGCGATGTCGCAATCGCCCGGCACTGGGACTTTTTCTCGGAGTACAAATTCGTCGTGGCTGTGGATCCCTCATTCAATTACTCGAGCATCACGACGCCCGGGGATAATTATAACGTTAATCCCGACTTTATCTTCCAGCATCTGTTCACGGTCGGTATCAAATACGATTTCTAGTCTGCGAGTGAAGCGTGGTTGTCGTCAGGACACGAGGAGGAGGGGAGAATGAAAGTTAGCAGCCAAAAAACCATGATGGATGGGATCAAGGTCGGCCTCCTCGGCGCGGCTCTGGTTCTCACGGTGGGAATGGTGCGCCTCTACGCAATGGAAGACGAGCCAGGCGCTAACCTGCCCGCGCCCAGCGATCCAGGCGCGCCCCGGGAGCCCATGGGCGGGATCACGCCCGGTCATATGGAACCGGCGAATACCGAGCACGGCGAAAACAGCACGACTTACAAGGATCGCGGGGGCCACACAATCGAAACGGAAGTTTATGTTCGGGGTACGAAGAAGGTGGCTGGTTTGACTCGCTACAATTGGTACTATCCGGAAGGCGATATGGGCTCAGTGACGACCTACCAGTTCAGCCCAAACGGGGACATCATCACCACGGTTACCACCTATGATGGACATGGAAAGCAGCGAACCCAGGAAAGCTGGACGACGAATTCATCGGGAATGGTCTCCAACAGCTCATCGGCCATGTATCCCAATGGCGCGAAAAATACCGATCCCACCATCGAGAATTTGAGGGACCAAAATGCCGTCGCGGAACACTCGTCCCTGGCGCCGACTGGGGGCGGAGACTATCACGCCAGCCTGGTCGACGATTATCTCAACGATATCAAGACAACCCCCTCCGGCTGGTCCGCTTCGATCTTCGGCGGGGCGGACGTGAATCAGGGTTATTCGAGCAACTACCTACATTCCAGTAACGCGTCGGGTTCGTCCACCTCCTACGACCAGGGAGAGAACAGCCCGCTTGGGTCAATCGGCGGCATTGAAGTCGAGTACCGCACCGAGCCCATGGTCTTCGACTACTTCAGCGACGACTATTGGGGCTGCGATGATGACAAATTCTGGCACTACGACCCCTTCGACGGTGATTGGTACTATAATGAGGACGAGCCACCCCGGATTTACGATCCCAAAACGGACACCTATCACGAAAGGCCTCTCTTGGGACTCAATAGGTTGGTGGATCTTTTGGAGAAGTATCCGCCGCCCGTCCAATTCGCGGTGGACGTGCAGACCTCCTATAACGGCACCGAGCTCAAGCAATCGTTCGGCGACTTCTGGTCCCGCACCAACCAGGACAATTTCTCCATGATGGTCAATGGCAAGATGTACTTCGACGTCACGCCCCAGATTCGCCCCTACATGTTGTTCGGCGCGGGCTTCAGCTATCTCAACGCCAGCACCCAGCTGACCTTCACGGACGGAACCACGAATATCGGCACCGCCGACGCGTTCGTCCCGGCGATCCAGGGCGGCGTCGGCCTGGAGTACGGCATCAACAAGGATTTTTCCGTCTACGGCCAGTACACCCACGTGGTTGAATTCGGTTCCACTCTCAACTACACGGCGGGCATGACCAACTACAGCCAGAAGCTCGGTGATATTTCCCACGACCAATTTGAGGTGGGCCTCCGCTATAATATCGGATTCGGCAAGCCGTGATTTCGCGAGTCTGGTGATATTGCGAGCCACGAGCCTGCGGGACATTTGAGTTGTACGGGCTCGAAGGCGACGAATAGTGTCGGCTCGATGCAGTGGGAGCGTTATCGCGACATCGTTTTTTACCGGGCCTATGCGGAGCTGAAGGCGGAGGCGCAGCTCAACTACATGGGCTACGTCTGGTGGCTGCTGGAGCCGCTGCTCAACACGGTGCTCTTTTACGTGCTGCTCGCCTTCGTGCTGGAGCAGCAGACGGCCGGCTCGGTCTCGTTCATCCTCGTCGGCGCGATCGTGTGGCAATGGACAAGCTCGTGCATCCTGTCGTCGTCGGGATCGATCTACGACGCGGGCGGGATGCTCAAGCATGTCTACCTGCCGAAGGTCGTGCTGCCGCTCATCGTGCTGCTGACGACGACGTGGAAATTCCTCTTCGTCTTCCTGCTGTTGCTGATCTGGGTTTGGGCGACGGGACATCCGCCGACGATCTCGTACGTTGCGATTCCTCTGCTGCTCATCCTGCAGATGCTGGTAAACGGGGGGGTGAGCCTCGCCGTCGCGGCGGTAATGCCCTATTTTCCCGACGCGCGAATCGCGGTCGACGCGCTGCTGCGTTCGCTGATGCTGGTTTCCGGCATCTTCTTTCCGATCGAGAAACTGCCGGCGGCGTATCATTTTTATTTTTACCTGAACCCGATGGCGATTTTGATCCAGTCATATCGCGACGTGTTGCTGGACAGCCGATGGCCATCGTGGCCGTTGCTCGGCGCGCTGACGGCGGCGGCCGTGGTGGTTCTTTTTCTCGTCCTGGCCCTTTACCGGCGCATTGATCGGTCGGTGGTGAAGACGATTAACCGCTGACAGATATCATGTCCAAGTCGCTCATCACCCTGCAGGAAGCCGGCATTTGCTACCGGCGCTCGCATGGTTTTTTCAAGGGCCAGCGGTCGGAATTCTGGGCGCTGAAATCGGTGAGCCTGGAGGTGAAGCAGGGCGAGACGCTCGGCGTGCTGGGACGCAACGGCGCGGGCAAGAGCACGCTCATGCGCGTGCTGGCGGGGATCATCCTGCCCGACCGGGGCAGCGTGCATTCCCAGCCGGGGCTGCGCACCACGCTGCTCTCGATCGGCGTCGGATCGCACTCGACGCTTTCCGGCAGGCAAAATGCAATCCTCAACGGCATGATGCTGGGCGCATCGCGAAAACAGATGATCGCAAGCCTCGACCGCATCAAGGAATTTTCCGAGCTGGGCGATTTTTTTGAGGAGCCGATCTATACCTACTCCAGCGGCATGCATGCGCGGCTGGGATTCGCCACGGCGATGGAGGTCGACCCGGACATCATGCTGATCGACGAGATGCTCTCGGTCGGCGACAGCAGCTTCCAGAAAAAATCGGGCGATGCACTGCTGGAACGGCTGAAGTCGGGCAAGACGGCCGTGCTCATCTCGCACGACGCCGGCACGATCGCACGCCTCTGCAGCCGCGCGGTGTGGATCGAGGATGGCGTGGCCGTGGCCAGCGGCGCGCCGGACGAGATCGGCCAGCGCTATGAGGAAGCCATGCGGCAGGGTCACGCGTCGCCGGTGGTGGAATAAGCAAGGTTGCCGGCGCTCGTTGCGAGCTAATCGTTTCCCAATTGAAACCGATTTTCACTTGCCCGCGTCATTAGGGTGAGCGAGGCTCATTCTCCCGGCAGGCGTTTCCCGGTCGGCTCGCCCCGTTGGGCGGTTGGCTCGCGACGTGCTTGGCCACAGGGCTCAAGGATATCCATGGCTTCAAAAGAAACCCAATCCCCCAAGCGTAAGCCGCTGCGTGCAGCCGGTTTACAGGTGACAACCCCCCGTCCAACCTCCGCTTCATCCCCTGCCTCGCCGATGACCTCGGCCGCTCCCGGGACTGACGAGGGGGTCAAGCCGCCGACTCCGCTGCCGGCCTACGAATTCCTCGGTTATCTTCCGGATTCTTACGGAACCCGGAAATTGTTTCTCGTGGCACGCGATCCCTCGATGGTTTTCGCCTATTGGGATCTCGACCCGGTCCAGTACCAGGAAGCCACCCGCGCCGCGCACGACGGCAAGGTGTTCCTCGAGCTCTATGTGCCGGGTGAAGGCCGCATCCAGCAGATCCATATCTGGGATAGCCACAAGAATTGGTACCTGCAGGTGAACCGGCCCGACACGGCGTTCATCGCGCAACTCGGCTATTATCGCGCTGACGGCAGCTTCGAGGTGCTGGCGCGCTCGGCCGAGGTGCGGACGCCGCGCGACGATCTCTCGCCCAATACCGATGCCACGTTTGTCACCATCCCGTTCCATCTTTCGTTCCAGCAGCTTTACGACCTGATCGCCGGCCACATCAAACCGGGCGAGGAGCTGGCCGAGGCGCTGGCCCGGCTGGAAAAAAGCGACTTCGCGTTCCCCTTCCAGGCCCGCATCCCGCGCGATCTCAGTGCGAAGGAAACCGACGAACTTTTCGGCTATCTCGACGACGAGGAACGGCGCCGCATGGGCGGTTCGTTCGAGATCACCGAGATGCTGCGCAAGCGGTACGAGAACGCGCTGTCCTCCGGCCAGTGGACCTCGAGTGCGGGCGCGTGGGTGACGAGCGTGAGCAGCCCCTTCGGCGCGTCGTTCGGCAAGCCGCGCGGCTTCCACATGCACGTCAATGCGGAGCTGATTATTTACGGCGGCACGGAGCCGAGCGCGAAGCTCCGCATCGACGGCGAAAAGATCACGCTGAGCAAGGACGGCACGTTCGCCTATCATTTCGTACTTCCGGACGGCCAGTTCCACATCCCGATCGAGGCGACCTCGGCCGACGGCGTGGAAACGCGCAGCGCGCTGCTTTCGTTCCTGCGCATCACGGACACGGTCGGCGACGTGCGCAACACCGGCCAGCCGAAGATGGACGAACCGATCGGCCGCAAGAAGTAGGGCCGGTAGCCGGCGTCGGCTCGACGCCGGCTACCTTCTGCATTCCGCTCCCGTTGGTCCCTCCGCCGCCCGGAGGTCGCCGGCTACCGACTTCACTTTTTAATTCACAATCCGGGCGGCGGAAGCTTGTGTGAACGCATGGCCGCTGTTCATCCCGTCATTGCCGTCGATGGCACGGCCGCGTCGGGCAAGAGCACGTTTTCACGCGCGCTGGCCGCGCGGCTCGGCTTCACCTATGTCAGCACGGGCGAGATGTACCGGGGCGTGACGTGGTATGTGCAGGAACAGGGCATCGACCCGCAGGACGCCGCGCGCGTGGAGGCGCTCATCGCGGCCGTGCCGGTCGAGACCACACTCCGCGATGGTGGGCTGGCGTTTTCCGTTGGCGGGATCGACGCGCTGCCGCATGTGCGCGAGGGCCGGGTGAACGATGGCGTCTCGCATGTCGCGAAGGTCAGCGCGGTGCGACGGCTGCTCGTGGCGCAGCAGCAGAGTCTCGCCAGCCAGTCGCCGCTGGTGATGGAGGGCCGCGACATCGGCACCGTGGTTTTTCCTGCGACGCCCTACAAGTTCTACATCGACGCCGATTCCGAGGTCCGCGCCCAGCGCCGCTCCGCGCAGGGCGAGCCCGACATCATTCACCAGCGCGATGCGATCGATACGCAGCGCGTGGATTCGCCGCTCACCTGCGCTCCCGGCGCGCTGCGGCTCGATTCGGGCCGGCTGTCCGTGACCGAGCTGCTGGATGCGGCGATGGCACACCTCGCCGCGCGGGGGTTGAAAGTTTCGTAACGGGACGGGCGATGCGCCCGGCGCGAAGAAGCGTTCCGTTCCCGTTGGTCGCTCCGCCGCCCGACGGTCAGCGGCTACCGACTGCAACTGCATTCCGCTACCTTCGCTACTTCTTGAAATTCAAGATGCGGATGGGCATGACGACCATCGGGATGCCCTGCAGCTGCAGGCGGCGCGTGATGGCGTAGGCCGTCTCGTTGTGCAGGAGCGGATAGTACCATTTCTCCGCCTCGAAGAGCAGCTTGCCGGCAAAGAAGACCGAGCGCGGGAATTTCTTGCGGACGGCGAGGCAGAGGTGCACCGCCTCGGCGACGGGATCGGTGCCGAGCGTATATTCGCCGCTGGCGACGAGGCCCAGCGTGTGGGCCAGGAGGATGAACTTGTCGAGCGTGGCCTGGCGGTCGTGGCGCAGCTTGGCGACTTCCTCCACGCCCTTGAAATTGCCCGAGTCGAGCACGCCGACCGAGGCGAAGTAGACCTGCTTGTACTGGCCGGGAAAGGTCTTGAGCAGGATGAGCAGCGTGTGGATGCCGAGGCCGCTGTAGGCGTTGACCAGGAGGACGGCGGTCTGCTTCTTGGGATCGAGCGGCGTGGGATCGTGCGCCACCTCGTCGCCGCCGGAGGCGAGCTGCTGCATGTCGCCGAGCTGCGCGTTGAGCTCGGCCAGTTTCGTGCGGATGCGCTGGTAATGGCTGTGGATGAGCAGGCAGGCGATGATCAGCACGCCGGTGACGAAGAGCGTCACCCACGCGCCCTGCGTGAATTTGATGATCACAACCGTGACCAGCACGCCAAAGCAAAGGACGAAGGAGAGCGAATGGATCGAGAGCGGCGTGGCGGCGGGATGCGCGGCGCGGCGGTTCCACCAGAACTTGATCATGCCCAGCTGCGAGAGCGAGAAGGTGACGAACACGTTGATCGAGTACATCGTCACCAGCACGTCGACCTTGCCCCCGGTGTAGAGCAGGCTGGCGATCGCGGCGGCACCGACCATCAGCACGCCGTAGTGGCTGGTGAGCCGGTCGGAAAGCGAGCTGAACCGGCGCGGAATCCATCCGTCGAGCGCCATGTTGGCCATCACGCGCGGGCCGCCGATGTAGCCGGTCTGCGCGGCGAAGACGAGCAGGCCCGCCTCGCTGCCCAGGGTGATCCAGGAAAACCAGTCGCCCCAGTTGAGCTTCTCCACAAGCAGGCCGTTCATGGTCTTGTTCGGGTCGGGCTGCAGGTCGGCGAGGAAGTAGCAGAGGATCAGGCCGCCGGCGGTGACGGCGAGCGAGACGGCCATGTAGAGCATGGTGCGCTTGGCGTTGCGCACCTGGGGCTCGCGCATGGCGGAGACGCCGTTCGAGACGGCCTCGATGCCGGTGTAGGTACCGGCACCGCGTGAGTAGGCCTGCAGGAAGATCAGCAGCACGATCCAGAGGCCGAGATGGCCCTCGTCGGCCCGTACTTCCTGGTGCAGCTGGGCGACGTGCGTCGCAATGCCGGCGGAGCCCGGATGCGTGATGATGATGCCCCCCATCAGCGCGATGTGGGACAGGCAGAACACGAGGAAGACCGGCACGATGACGTTGATCGATTCCTTGATGCCGCGCAGGTTGAGCACGATGAGCATGCCGACCAGCAGCACCTCCACGGGCAGTTTCCAGCCCAGCAACTCGGGAGGAACGTTGTTGAAAACCTGGTCGATGGCCGACGCGATCGACGTGGTGATGGTCAGGATGTAGTCGACGAGGAGCGCGCAACCCGAGATGAGGCCGAAATACCGCCCGAGAAGCTTGGTCGCCACGCCATAACCGCCGCCGCTGTAGGGAAAGTGCTCGATCAGCCCGGTGTAGGACCACGAGATGACGCCGACGGTCAGCGCGATGGCCAGCGCGAGCAGAATCGCGATTTCCGGATGGCTGCCGTAGTTCTGGATGTTGAAGAGCGCGCGGTACGATTCGTCCGGGCCGTACGCGCTGGAGCTGAGCCCGTCGACGCCAATGCCGACCCAGGCCAGGAACGGGATCAGGCTGATGGAATGGAAGAGCGAGGGATCCTCGATATTCCGCTCCCGGCCGTAAAAAAGGCGGTGCAGGACCGAGGTCTTGGGCGGCGGCGTGACCGACCCGTCGGTGTCGATGATCGACTCCGGCAGGTCATTCAGGGGGGGTGTCGACATGCGGGTGGGCGCCCGTACGGAGCGAATCCGACCAGCATCGTTCGTGCCCAACGTTTTGGCAATCCTTTGGGAGGTTATGGGAAGTGCGACGGACTGAGGGTCTTGCGGAACGTGTCGAGGCAATCGGAAGGCCCTCCTCCTGTTCGCCTTCGCTCAGGATGAAAGATGATCGCGCGCCACGCGGAAGGCCAAGTCCTCGATTCGTCGCGCGTGGTGCTTCGGCGTCAATTTCTCGAAATTGGGATGCGGCTCGAGCCCTTCCAGCCGGTCGAAGGTCGAATGCCTCGCCGCCAGGTCGACGCGGCCGCAGAGTGCCCAGATGGGAATCTTCAACTTGCGCGCGAGGTGGGCGAGCTGCGACGGCGCCTTGCCCAGCAGCGAGGTGCGATCGAAGCTCCCCTCGCCCGTGATGACCAGGTCGTGTGCCCGGATGATCGCATCGAGCCCGGCGCGGCGGCGGATAAGCTGGAAGCCATCCTCTCGCTTGGCGTGGAAAAACGCCATCAGCCCGTAGCCACAGCCGCCCGCAGCCCCGGCGCCGGGTTGCGCGGCCACATCGCGACCGAGATCGCGCTTCACGATACGCGCGAGCCGGCGCAAACCGGCCTCCAGCCGGCGCACCATCGCGGGATTTGCGCCTTTCTGCGGGGAAAACTGGTACGCGGCGCCCTTTGGGCCGAAGAGCGGGTTGCTGACGTCGGTGGCGACGATGAATTTGGCGCGTGGGAGCGTCAACGGAGGCTCGATCCGGTCGAGCCGGGCCAGTCCCGCGCCATCGAGTGAAATGGCGCGCCCTCGCTTGTCGAGAAACCGGTAACCGATCGCCGCGGCGAGTGAGATGCCGCCCTCGGTCGTCGCGCTGCCGCCGAGGCCAACGAGTATTTCGCGATAACCCGCGCCAAGTGCCTGCGCGATCAGTCGGCCGGTGCCGAGATTGGTCGTGCGGTCGGCGCGGCGCAGCGCGAGCGGAAGATGAGCCAGGCCGGAAGCTTCGTTCAGGCCGATGACCGCCGTCGTGCCGTCGCCGAGCACGCCCCAACGCGCGCGGCGCGGTCGGCCGGCGGCGTCGACGGTCGCGCTTGCACGCAGTTTGCCACCGGTAAGGCGGACCATGGCTTCGACAAAGCCCTCGCCGCCGTCGGTGAGCACGAGGCAGGTGGTCTTCGCCTTTGGCCAGGCGCGGCGCAGTCCGCGCTCGATCGCGCGCGCCGCCTGCGCGGACGTGAGCGTGCCCTTGAATTTGTCCGGGGCGATGAGGATGCGCTGCGGCATGGATGGGCACAGTAGCGAAGCAGGGATCGCAACGAAAGAGTGGCTTGATTTTGCCCGCGACAAAACGGGCCTCCTGCGTATCTTAAACGACCCCATGAGTTCCGCGCGCCCCTTTCTTTACGTCAAATCCGGCTGCCCCTGGTGCGATGAGGCCGAGGATTACCTGCGCGATCACGGCATCGCCTACGGCAAGGTCGACGTTTACACCGACCCCGCGGCGCTCGAGGAGATGCGCCAGCTTTCCGGCCAGACCAAGGCGCCGACCATGCGCTGGGGCGACGAGATCCTGGCCGACTTCGGCGCGGACGAGCTCGATGCCTTCCTGCGCGAGCGCCAGCTGGTGAAATAACCCCGCGCGGCGATGACCCACAAATCGCCCAAGATCGAGAAACTGCTGGCTGACATCGCCGACGACGGGATTTACGCGCGGCATTACCTGGGTTACTTCGCCTGCTTCAACCGGCAGCTCTATTATGAGGCGCACGACGTGCTGGAGGAATTGTGGCTGCCGTTGCGTGGCACGCCGCAGGCCATGTTTTACCAGGGATTGATCCAGGTCGCGGGCGGGTTTGTCCATTTGCAGAAGACCGCGCAATCGGACGGGCGGTTCAACCGGATCGGGCCGGCGGCCCGGCTCTTCGCGCTGGCGCTGGCGAATTTCGAGTCGTATCCGGCGCATCATGCGGGGATCGACCTGGAGGCCGTGCGTACGCTGTGCCGCGAACAGCGGGCCGTGATCCTCGGCTCGAACGAGAAGGTGAATCCCTGGTCGGCCGAGCGCGCCCCGCAGCTGGCATGGCCGAACGCGGCGAAGTTTGGGCTGTAGCCGTTCCCCGGGCTTGTTCCCGCGGCGGTCCGTCTTCTATCGTGGGGGAACCATGCCCGGACGTTCCATGCGCGAAGTGCCTCCGGCGGAACGTCCGCGGGAGCGGCTGCTTGAACGCGGTGCGGAGGCGCTCAAGACGAGCGAGCTTCTCGCGATTCTTTTGCGCACGGGCACGCAGGGCCGGCCGGTGCTCGAGCTGGCGGAATTTCTCCTGCAGCATTTCGGCTCGCTCGAGGCGTTGAGCCGCGCGCCGATCGGCGAGCTGACGCGCGTGAAGGGCGTCGGCCAGGCGAAGGCTATCGAGCTGAAGGCCGCGTTCGCGCTCGCCGCGCGCATGACGCGGACCGAGGCCGAGTCGCGCGCGATCGAGACGGCCGAGGACATCGCGCGGCTGCTGGGCGATGAAATGCGGCTGCTCGATTACGAGAGCGTGCGCATCGTCTGCCTCAACACAAAG
>Ga0302320_10027538_pt1 | contig 10954 bp, 7 predicted proteins | sample Bog_T0_3_FD_202130 | JGI IMG/M metagenome (GOLD analysis project Ga0302320, IMG submission 202130) | Peat permafrost microbial communities from Stordalen Mire near Abisko, Sweden - Bog_T0_3 | ecosystem: Environmental > Terrestrial > Soil > Wetlands > Peat | place: Sweden: Abisko, Stordalen Mire... | reverse complement strand
TAAAATTTATTTAATAAGAAATTAATCATTGATAATTTTGAAAATTTATAAAAAAAAAATTATAAATTTTTAGTTTTATTGTATTTTTAGAAATAAAAATTAAAATAAGAAGTTTTTTTCATCCAAAATTTTTCCCTAATCAAACTTAAAAAAGAAAAACTTTTAACTGAATTTCTATGAATTTTACCTCTATAATGTTTAATTCTTTATTAATGAATAATCCTGATTTTGTGATGGTTTTTTTATCATCCTCTAAATTATCATTATTTTACAAAATCCATAATAATCTCAATACCCATCAAAATTGACATTTCATGAGTTATCTTATTGTCAAACTCTAAAGTATCATGTTTTGAACCACCATTCTCTATCACATTTCGATATTTTTTAACCAAAAAAATATTATAAACCATACTTTTATTAGAACTTTCCAAATTGAAGTTGTTCTGTATCCATTTTATAACATTTTCTTAAAATATTTCAGGAATTCTTTTCTCCTTTAAAATTTACCTGAGTTTTTTCTTCCAGATTTATTTTCAGAGTTTGTGTATCCTATATTAATTAAATATTTTGGTTTTTTTAATGAAAAAAAAAGAAGAAATCACTCAAATCTTTTGTTGATTTTGCCATGCTACTGGACATAATGATTTTTTTGTTGGATTCGGTCTTTTTATTTTCTAATACAACAATAAAAATTTCATTTTCAAAAGAATTTACCTGAATAAAGATTTTTTTTATTTGAAGAATGCTTTTCAAAATCAGGTTCACAGGATTCCTTCTTTTTTAGTTTATTCGGTGTTTCCACAATCTGTTCTCTTTTATCTGAAAATCTCTTCTTTGAAAATTTAAAACTTTTTTTTTAATTATTACTTTTGCACACCTACATTATTTCCTTTATTAAATTCTATTTTTTTTTCAATTTTTACCTCTTCTAATTCTTTCGATTCACTCTCATCCTTTCTTTGTTCTTTCAAAATATTACCCATTTCCTCAACAAATTTATTCTCTTCTTCAATCTTTGTGTTTTTTTCATTATTTATTATCGCCTCTTTGCTTTCTTCCTTCTCTTTGCTTTCCTCTTCTAATTCTTTTCTGTTTATTCCGACTCCTGAACCATTATTTTCTTTTTCTAAGACATTATTTTCCTCCTCATCCCCTTGAATTAAATTCGGCCTTATTTCTTCAAATGAACTCCTCACCCCTAATCCTTCCGTCTTGAAACTTTTCCTAATTTTATCTTGAAAAAAAGGGTTCTTTCTGTAAAAATCTAAATTATAATTCAGCCCATGACTAGCATCAAAAATTTTCTCCCCTTCTTTAATCCCATCATCATGTTGGCTTTCACAATGATATTCGAAATCACGTAAAATTATGTATTTTTGACAGTATGGACACGTTTTGCTTCGACTACTGCAAGAATAAATGTGATTTGAATAATCATCAAATTTTATATATAAATTGCAAAAGTTGCAAAATTTATCCCGCTTTTGGCAATCCTTTGCATGCAAACCCAATTTTATCTTTTCAATGGTAACTCCACAAAGTTCACAAATTATCTTTTGTTTAGGAATCGTATTAATAGAAAATTTAAAAAATATGCGCAATATTAGAAAGGAACCATTATATGAAAATTTTGCTCATGTTGGGTTAGTTCCTTTTTTTCAAGAAAAATTCCACACTTTTCACATTTAATTCGATTTCTGGAACAATATGCTTCATGCAAAACACTCACAGATTCTTTGATTTTGAGTTGACTAAAATAGGGAAAAAAATGTCTTGTTCAAATTGGCATGATTCATGGAAATGTACCAGTTTGCACACAGTACATATTGTTCTCCTTCAAGATTTTTTTTGGACATTAACAAAAAAATATAGAATAAATAAATACGTTGAAAAAATTATCAAAATTTAGAAACTAGCAAGCTGATTTAAGAAACTTTTGATTGTTGTTTTAGGGAATACTAGAGGAATTTAAATTTTAATAAAGTATTTTTTGTTTTTTAACATCCCAAATTATATTCTTTTCAAAAATTATTTCTTTAACAGAAAATACGGTAAAAATTTCCTAAAAAAAAGGAAGTTTTTTTTAATTTCATAAAGAGTCATAATTTATAACAAATGAAATCCTTTGAAAAATTGAAACTAGAAAAAAATAAATCATTACAAAAACTATAAAATAATTTTTCATTTATTTCTTACTATATTCAGAAAACTGCATACTTAGTAAAAAATAAAAAATCATAAAAATAGCAAAACATTTCATGGACTCATCAATGCAGTCAATTAGTGAGGAAAAAAAAATCGAAACAGGCCACATTGCAGAAACATCATCAAAGAACTCGAATTATTATTACTCAACTGGAAAATCCTATTCTTCTGACATCTCGAACACAAAGGATAATTTATTGAAAAAAGAAAGGAATCAATATCCCCTCATGTCTCCAATTTTTTCACCTGATTTGAGAACAGAGGTTTAAAAAGAAAAATTTTTTTTGAGAATCTTTTGAGGCTTCAAAAGGAAAAGGGATTTGGAAACTCCAATCAACCTTTGTTTGAAAATCTATACAATTTGAATCAGATGAGGAGCAAATTTTTGGGTTACAAGGTGAATTTGAATGAGATAAAAAATAAGGATTGTCCGCTAGCTCTAAAGGTGATAATTTTGAAAGCTTTGAGGCACAACATGGTTCTTATGATCAAACAAAACAAACAACTGATAAAGGAAAGAAAAGTATTTTAGATTGAATTTTTAAAAATCTAAAAAAGTTTGCAAAGCGTTGCCAACAATACACTTTCGAGGAAAATTTAAATATAATAGGTCAATCGATCCTCGAAAATAACAATACTTTTGCTGTAATTTCATTTTTACTTTTTCTTTGCACAAATTTCATTAAATATTAATTTTTTTAAAAAAATTGCTTAAAAAAAATAGAAAAAAAGCCAACATAAAAAGAATGCAAGCACCACCTCACATCAATTGACTAAGCCGAAAACCACCCACCCAAAACAAAGCTCACAACATACTTTGATCAGCAACCAAAGCACTAATGATGGAAATGCGGACGATGAGAAATTTTTCGAAAGTTTGCAAGAAAGTATCGCTGAAGAAGAAGAGAGATTGATCGAAATAAAAAACTTCAAAAACAATCTCACAATTCAATTGGAAGATGTCAAAGAAGATCTCCAATTTGAAAAAAAAATGCTAATGGTATAGTTATTGCTCCCTAGATTTTTAATACATTTTTAATTTTATTTATTATCTTTAAATCTGAATATTTATTAGAAATTTTTCTTGAAAAAGCTTCATGTTCGCTTTAAATTTTTTTTTTTTAACAGGAAAAGCAAAAAAAGGTGGAAGAAAAAAGTATACTGATCGAACAAATCAAAATCAAAATCACCAACATGAGCAAGCAAAAAGATTTTTTGAAAAACCTTCGCAAAACCAAAACCGTCACAATCCAAAAAGATAATTTTTTTACGACGATGACAAATCGTGATTTCGAAAAATCTTCAATGAGCATCAACACTTCCAGGATGAATACTTCCTTTATGGATGATTTTTCACATGGCTTTAACACATTTTGGAACAGTCTTTTGACAAAATTTCATACAAAATCAACAAAAAACAATAATATTTTAGATTCTATTTCTTCTGTTGAAAAATCAAAAAAGTGATATATCGTCTCTTTTTTACATAGAGTGAACAGTTAAATTCTATTATATATTTTTCTTTTGTTTTAGTTGGTTTGAGAATATATTTTATCTGCAAATAGTGGCCCGAACAATTATAAATACATTTCTATAAAAAGAAAATTATTTCCTATTATATATTTGAATTCTTAAATTTTATTTTTCTGAAAGCTTGATCGATAAAAGATCATGAAAGCCTTCTAATTCAGATAACCAAATAAAATTTTTAAATTTTTTCCAGGATAAATGAAGTTCAAAGCTCCAACCTTCCCTCTCTATCTCCTTTTCCTGCTTGCGCTTTTTTTCGTCCTTTCGTCATCGATTCATATGCGAAAAGCCCACAAGCATCAGAAGGTTCTCCATCATGAGAAAATTAGCGGTTTTAAACCCGCAAAGGCCTTGAAGCAAGATTCAGGCAATACCACAAACCCTGTCCCTCCAGATACAAATTCAAGTGTTCCTCCTGATTCAAATTTAAGCAACTCAACTTCGGATAATAATACCAACAACACTTCAGTGATGGTTGATATTATGTTGTGTCCTTTCTTAATGAATCTCACCAATGGAATATTCAATCAAACAGATAATTCAATCGATAACGGAACTCAAAATTCCACATTGGCTGGAGGTGATAACTCGACTAGCAGCAACAGCAGCAACGGCACAATCATTGCCCCTGTTTTCAGAGAGAAAAAACAAGACGCAACAACAACAACGGCAACTGCTACAACAGAAAATGCAACCACAACCAATGCCACAGCAGCTGCTAATGGTACAACTGATAATGCTGCCGCTGCGACTACAGGAGCATCCACGGCTAGTACCACCCCAACAACTGCCTCAACAGATACTACAACAACAGCTGCTGGAACAACCCCAACTACAGGAGCCACTGCTGCAGGAGACAATGCAACAAGTGCAACCGCAGGCAACACAGGCACCATCACACCTACTGCCGATACAACAACTACAGGTACTGGTCCAACAACCACAACAGCTGCAAATGAAAATTCAACTGCGAATGCTGCCACTTCAAATGCAGGCGCAACTACACCAGCCTCAAATGAAACCACAGCTGCTGGCACAGCAGCAACTGGTGGAGCTACTACGACCACTGCCCCCACTGGAGCCCCAGATGCCACAACAAACACTACAAGTGCTAATGACACCACAACTGCTGCCACAACAGCCACTACAGGAGGATCTACCACAACTGCCATTGATACTGCCTCAAATGCAGCTGCTGGAACAGCCAGCACAACCAGTGCAGCAACCCCAGATGCCACAAGCAATACTTCAAGTGCTGCTGCAACCACCACTGCCACCCCAACTGCAACTGATGCTAGCGGGGCAAGCGCTACCACGAACACAACTGCTGCAATTGGTGACAATTCCACTGGGAGTGCTACTGCTAGTACGGCTTCTAATACTTCTACCACAGGCTTAACGACTGATGGTTCTTCGTCTGGTGATAATGCAACTAATCCAGCTCCAGCTCCAGCTCCTACAAACAATAGCAATGGTAATGATAACAATGGATCAAATGCGACTTCAGGTTTTGACATTAATTCAGACAATAATGAAATGTTCAGAAGAGCCAAAGATATCAACATCACAGGTACATCACTCATTTTCATATATTTTATTTAATTCAACAAATAAAGGTCCGAACGGTGAACAATTAGAAAGAGTTGAAATAGTACAAAAGTTAAGTCCTTACGCTGTAGTTGATTACCACGAAAGGGATAGACCAGAATACAAGAACAATTTCATGATTGGAAAGTAAACTTTTTTCACTCTGAAAATTAAAAAAAAACAAAAAAAAGACCAATTTATGTTGAAAATAACATCACTTATGATGAAACTCCCAATATTTTCGATAAAGTGGTCACGGAGTCCCTCACCGGAGTCGTTACGCCAGTGATTCCTGAATACAAACTTTGGAAGAACTTTAACAACAAAGTGTTCCGTCCAGTGCCTTACGTAAGAAAAAAAATTAATAACAAAATAAAATAACCAAAAATTTTTCATAAAGAATGAAAAATTGGAACCAGTCGAACTTACGGATAGGTAACTTTTTAAAACGTTGGGTTGGGACAAACTAATTTTTTTTAAAAGCCCTGTCATTCAAAGTAGACCCGTTAATATAGAAATCAGAAAAATCACTCAAGCCAAAAAACCCAAATCAATTGATTCCCAACTTTTGAATGTTCCCAACCCAGTGAAACCTCAAGTATATGCAAATAAATATGATAGCGTGATCAGTTTGGATGTTGGAATTTTTATCATTTTTAATTGTGAATTCTGAAAAATTTTGTTAGGATTTGCCAGGAGCGGATGAAGCAGTTCATGAGAAGGTGATTTCACACTCAATAAAGAAAAAAATTAAAATTCTGGATGTCGATCAATAAATATGCTAATCAAAAATTTTAATTTATCGAAACTAGAAATTTAGGGTTTTTCTGAGGAAACAAAAACTTTTAATTTTATTATTTAAACAAATATCTTTTTCAATTTCATATTTAATATTTATTTATAATTCTAATGAATTCATTTAAAAAAAAATTGGTAATTTTTTTCTTTTTTCTTCTAGAAGCAAAAAACTTCTTTTAATCGATGCGAAAAAATAACAAGCAAAAAAAAAAAAACAAACAAACAAACCAAAACTCAAAATTATTATATTTTTTCATATAAAAAAAAAAAATTTCCATATTTCAAAACCTTTTTACTATGACCGCCTTACCAATGCTGGACTCTGAGAAAAAAAAGCTCAACACCGAAGACTCATCACAATACAATTCTCTCTTTATAATAAATAATGATTTCAATGATTTCTTAGCATATGATGAGGTCAAGCCAGAGGTTTTGTTGACTCATTCAGCTTCTCTCCCTAAATCCGAGTCTTTTATAAAGCCTGCACCCAGCTCGATTTTTCTTTCTCCCATCTCTCACAACACTTCCCAACTCAAGACTTTAGGCAATCAAAAGGTCCTGCTTAAAAAACATAACAATTTCAATAATAATACTTCATGTTTTTTGGAAACTTCCCAAATATCCTATCACGTGGCTAATCAGAACCATGAGGAGACCAAGAAACAATTTAAAGATAAACCGCCTGAAGAAATTAAAACGGAACGTTATAAATTTCAGGACTCGAACTCTTTACTAAAGGCTTTAAGAAGAACTTTGCAGAAAAAACAAAGGAAAAATCCTTTCAACTCTAGCACTAGTGATAGTCCCGAAGCAAAAACTAAAGTGAAAATACCCTCACTAAACGAGTCCCAAAAAGCCAGTGACACATTATTTGAAAAGCTCACTTTATTTAACGGAAGCGAGTCAAAAACATCCAATGAAAAGACCCCCCAAATAAAAGACCCAAAGACAGCCTTAGAAGAGCAAAACTCGGATAAAAGTCCGAAATTTAGAAAAATAGGCTCAAATGAACTGAAACAACAAAGCCAAGACAAAGATTGTTCAGAGAAAACTCAAACAGAAAGCAATATAGAGAAGAATCTCAAAGACTCTTTGTCCATAAGCCAGTATGAAGCCGTCAAAGAGGATAAGATTTATAATGAAGATGTGGAGAAAAACGAGATTGAGGGCTTGGATTTGTATTTTGAGAGTCATCAATTCACTTTTGCCAAAATGATAGTGCCGATCGATCAATCTTTTCTACGTAAAAAAGGTCAAAACGACATTTTATGGAGCAACGGCTTTGAAGTCGAAACTAATGATTCAAATTCCTCTCTTGCAATGAAAATAAACATCTCACAAGAGATCACATCTCCTTTTGTCCTAAAAGTGCGAAATGCTACTGAAAATATCAAAGATAAAACTCAATACAATTGGCAGTTTGGGGACGTTGTAAATAGCACTTTATTTAATGGGACTATGATTTCTGCGGAGGATAAGGTTTCAGGGCTAAATTTTAACCTTCTGATGTTGAATTATGAGAAAATGACCTTATTGCAACTGTATGATGATCTTTATAAGGTTTTGTTAATTTATTTCCTTAGTGTTAAAAGTCAAAAGAACAAAACCATTGTCTCAATTTCTGACATTTATTACACTGAGCATTTGGATTTGTTGGAAAATGAGAAGAAATTCGTGCTCTGGGTGGTGTTCGAACCTTTCAATGTGCGGCTCGATCAAATCATAGAAATCAGAAGCACCAAAAACTCATTTTACAATGCTTCTGAACTGCTCTATCTTTATAAGGAATTTCTGACTGATTTAGTGAGTTTACATGAAGATTATGGAATCGTATACAATTTTTCAGATACTGTCATTTTCTATTGCCAGGCTGAAAATTGTCTTAAGCTCATTGATTTGAATTTTCTCTTTCAAATAAAGAATAGATTGCCTCATGCAATGATGACATTCAATAATTTAATCGAAAAACTTAAGAGCATTACTGATTTTAACGAGGATTTCAGAATCGCGGCATATTTGAAGAATTTACATACGCATCCTGATAAAATTCTTGAGGAAGTCAAGGCATTGAATTCAACTTTGAAGCGAAATAATGAGTCAAATGTTGATGATTTTCTACAAGAAATTAAAAACAATGAGAGGAATGAGGAAAAAGAACTTTACTTTCATGCGAAATTCCTTAAGAAATGTTTTTGTTATAAGACCAGCAATGAAAATTATAAGAAGTTATTGGTGAAATATGAGATGGACCAGAAAAATGATCATGATATCAAATATAAAATAGGTCTGAACTTTTTTTTGATGGGATCGTTCGAAAAGGCCAAGGGGTTATTAGGGTACATTAAAGAAATTTATATAAAAAATTTGGAGAAATACCATAAACAAGTGATCATTATATCTTTGATTTTTGCATTGATCAGTAAAACAGAAAAAGATTTGGATTCCACATCGAAACATTTTGAAGAGGTATTGAACCTTTTAAAAAAATATGAAGCATTAGGTGCTCATCTCAAAACAAAAATCATTAAATTGTGGGCATTTTGCAATGGTAACCTTGCAAATAACCTGAGTCATTTGAGGAAGGCTCATCGGCTTTTTACTGATGCGTTAAATAGTGAAAATGACGGGGCGCAACACACTGAGGATATCATAAATTCTCTAGCAATTATCAGTGCCAACCTAGGAAATTATGAGCAAGGGATGAATTATTTTAAGCAGATTTATAATGATCAGAACATTGCCACAACTTCCTCTTCAAAGGATCGAATGACCTTGGAGAAAAAAATAATTTTGCTTTCGAATATGGCGCTAGTTAAGATGGAGATAAAGAACTACCCTGATGCGAAGAAGTTTTTGGAAGAAGCAAGGAAAATCACGGAACATCATCCAAAACTCAAGGGCACGTTGAAAATTAAACTTATTTTACATTCGGGAGTTTTATATGATAAAATGAACAATTTTTATGATGCTATGAAGGAATTCAAGCTGGCATTACATTTATTTAAGCAATTTTTTCCGAAAATGAAAGATATTCATGATAATGACATGAAGAGACTTTTATTTGGGATCTGGACGAATATAGCGGGGGTCCATTTGAAATTCGGAGATTATATAAAATCTCAGAAATATCTGGAGAAATGCCGAAAAATATTGAATGATTTCGATAGGTCCAGAGAAAAAATCTCAGCAAGTTGTTTTGCTCACAATCAAGGCATTTTAAACAATGCTCTTGGGAAAATTGATGATGCGGTCAATGACATTGAGAATTCATTGAAAATCAAGAAGAAATTCTTCGAGGAGAACAATTTCAACATTTTCAATACTACAAAGCTACTTTTTAAATTGCATTTGGTTAATAATAACAAGGAGAAAGCATTAGAATATAGTGAGAAAGTCATTGAAATAGCCAAAAAAGTCATGGCTGAAAACATCAAAGAACTTTTCAATTTCATGCAAGAAATAGCAGAAACTTATGAGAACAATAATGAAATATCAGAAGCCATAGAAAATTGGGAAAAGGCCTTAGTTTTTGTAAATAATGAGCAAATTACTGACAGTAAGAGAATAGAATGCTATGTAAAACTTTCTAGTCTTTATGAAAAAGAGAAGAATTTGGAGAAAAATATGGAGATTAATGAGAAATTAATAGAAGTGTATAACAAAAACAAAGATGCAAATCTAGATGTTTTAAAAGATCTCAACACGAAAATGATGGAGCTTTGTAAAAAAACTCGTAAAGATGAATTGATGAAAAAATATCAACTGGAGTTGGAATCCTTGAAGGTTTTACAAAATAACCTGAATTTAATGAAAAAAGTTGGGGGGAAGTTTCTCGTGTCACTTAAAGGAGTCAAGGCTCCGAAGAAGGTCATACCAATGCCCAAACCTTAAGAAAAGTCTTTTAAAAATTAAAAAATAATGTGTTTTTTTGTATATTTTTTAACAAGTTTTACATTTTTTAAAGAACGAAACTCAATGTCAACTCTCCAAAGATGAGCATTTGATTTTTTATTTATTAATTTTTCTGTTTTTGTTTTTATATTTTATATTCTTTTTAAAGAAAATGTCATTTTCCATGTTTTTTTAAACTTTATGTTTTTTTTGTTTTTAATAAAAGTTTGAATTAAACAAATTTTATGTTTTTTAATGAAAAAATTGAAATTTTAGGGTTTTTAATGAAAAATTTCATCTTTTTTGTTTTGTTTTAAGCCTCCAAAAATGAAAAAAAACTAAACACAAACTTTTTCTATTTTAATTTTTCTTGTTTTAACTCCTTTTTGCAAGCGTCTTCCAATAGTTCCGTATCAACTTCATTTGGGGGAATGTGAATATATCGTATGACAGAGCCTCGAATGAAGCAGTTTTTGAGTGAAATCTTCAAATTTTCTTAAATTATCGTTTTTCCTTTTTTTTTAAAAACCAAATGAGGAAAACGTTCCGGGTCATTAACTGCTATATTGGTCAGGTTGAAATTCATGTTGGAATCCACATTGTTCAAGACTCCAGAAACCTCTAAGCCGTTTTTCAACTCGATTTTTAAGGTCACATTTCGATCGACAAGTGATTTGAAAAAGGAAATGAAAAGCTATTTAGAAAGTAGATGAAAAAACTAATAGATTTTGTAAACCATTTTATGATGATCTTTTTTATTTGAATTTAGAGGGTCTTCTAGATTTTTTATTAATTAAAAATAAACATGCAAATTTTATTTAATTAATAATTTTTTTTTTACAAAATTCACTCAAAAATGACAAAAAATAAAAACAAACCTATTATTTTATTGATTAAATAATAATGAAAATAATAAATCATAAAAATGAATACTTTTTTT
>Ga0302320_10027537_pt1 | contig 10954 bp, 16 predicted proteins | sample Bog_T0_3_FD_202130 | JGI IMG/M metagenome (GOLD analysis project Ga0302320, IMG submission 202130) | Peat permafrost microbial communities from Stordalen Mire near Abisko, Sweden - Bog_T0_3 | ecosystem: Environmental > Terrestrial > Soil > Wetlands > Peat | place: Sweden: Abisko, Stordalen Mire... | reverse complement strand
CAAAAACTCACTTAAGCATTGATTTCATTGACTGCAATCTAGATTGGTAGCGCATAGGGGAATCGAACCCCTCTTTCAGCCTTGAGAAGGCCACGTCCTAGCCGATAGACGAATGCGCCATGAAAACGGTGGAGAGTTTAAGGTTGAGCGTTGCGAGGTCAAGCCATGAGTGGCTGGGGCCGCGGATGGACAATGGATCGTATCATTCTGGCATCAGGCGGACTCGATTTCCCAACCGTAGATTGAATCCGGCAACTGGTGATTTTCAGTGGTAAATTTCCCGCCGAAAAGGAACGCCGGAGGTTGCACATCACGATTTTTGCATTTAGTTTTTCCCGGATGCCCGACGACTCGTTCAAGGATTTTGTGCTCGATCAGTTAAGCGCGTTGCCAGACCTGCGCGCGAAGGCGATGTTCGGTGCGCATGGGATTTATTCCGGCGAAACTTTCTTCGGAATCCTGGACGAAGGACGGCTGTTCTTCAAAACGGACGCGGCGGCACAGGCTGATTACACGGCGCGCGGCATGCGACCATTCACCTACGAATCGCGCGGCAAGGTGCTGACAATGGCGTATCACGAAGTGCCACCGGACGTGCTGGAAAACGCTCCGGAACTCACCGCGTGGGCGCAACGAGCCGTGGCCATCGCCGCCACGAAGCCGAAAAAGGTGAAATCAAAGTAACTTCCGTTGCACTGTTTGATTTAGCTTGTGACAATGGAATAACGATGTTTTGCTAAATCAAATCCAATACAAATCATGAAAAGCAGATTCACGGTCATAGTCGGGCTGGCATTGCTGCTGACATCGGGCCAGCGCGCCTTCACCGCTGATGCCGCCATCGAACTCAAAACTTTGGTCGAAATAATCCGGACCGACATGGCCGTCGGCAAAACGACCGAAGTTGCGCTGGCGGACGACTTGAAACAGTTCGATGTCCTGCTGGCCGAGCATCAGGATGAAAAGACGGATGCGGTGGCGCGGATTTTATACATGAAGGCCAGGTTGTATGACGAAGTTTTCAAAAACCCAGCCAAGGCGGATGCACTCATCCAACAGCTCAAAACCGAATTCAAAGGCACCGAATTTGTCGCCGCGCTGGAGAAACGTGAAGCCCAGGAGGCGGCGGCCAAGCAGATGCAGGATGCGCTCGCCGTGGGAACCGTCTTTCCGGACTTCAACGAAAAGGATGTGGCGGGTCAGCCGTTGTCCATCGTAGGCCACAAAGGCAAGGTGGTGCTGCTTGATTTCTGGGCGACGTGGTGCGGCCCTTGTCGCAATGAACTGCCCCATGTCATCGGTGCCTATAACAAATATCACCAGCAGGGGTTTGACATCATCGGCATCAGCCTCGATCAGGATCAGGCAAAACTGACCGAGTTTACAAAATCCATGGGCATGACTTGGCCGCAATACTTCGACGGACAGGGCTGGGGCAACAAGCTGGCCGTCAAATACGGCATTGAAAGCATCCCCGCCACTTTTCTGCTAGACGGCAACGGCAAGATCATCGGCAAAAATCTGCGCGGTGAAGCTCTGGAAGAGGCTGTCGCCGGCGCGCTGGCGAAAAAGTAGACAGCCCGGTCGGTTCAGAAAATCATTTCCGAAGCAAACGCGACGGTTTCTGCTCCGCTCTGTTAATCTGTGGTGTCCTTGGTATAATCGTGGCGCATGAGTTTGAACGATAAGACTCCTTTCCCGGTTTCACCCGCCAAGCGGCGAGCGGGGCGGTTCCGGATGACCGGGATCATCGTGCTGGTGCTGGGCATTGGCGGCGCGGGGTTGATTTACTGGCTGGGGACGCGGGCGGCCGATGTGTCGGGCGACCTTTCGATGGTGGGTTACAACAAAGCCGAAGAGCGGCAAATGGGAATGCTCTACGGCAAACAGGGCGAACTAATCGAAAACTGGTCGAATGATTTGAAACAACCAGACACGCAGGCGTTCATCATCGTTGCCACCTCCATCCTCGTTGCTTCGGGCTGCTTTTACTTCGGCCGCCTGTCGGACTTTGACGACAAAACCGGAGTTTGACCTTGAACCAGCCTGCGGTTCAAACACATCATGGCGTTGAAAGTGCTTTTGATGAGACGATGAATGGCAGATCGAACACATTAAAGCTTATGAAAACCAGCCTGCTAGCTGGCGTTTGCCTCATCGTCTTGGCGGCGCGGGCGGATGAGTTTCTCACCGTCCTCATGGCCAATGGCAATGTCTATTCCAACATTATGGTCACCAAGGTCACGGCCACGGACATTTTCTTTACCTACGCCAATGGTGTTGGAAATGCCAAATTGAAAAACCTCACGTCCGAGCTGCAGGAACACTTCCATTACAATGCCGCCAAGAATGCGCTGGTGGAAAAGCAGCAGGCCACGAACAATGCCGAGTATCATCAATACGTTTTGAGCGTCAAACCGACGCCTACTGTTCAGCCGGAATCAGAATCACCGCCCGTGGTAAATGGCGATGATGATTTTGTGGCCCCGAAACTTTACGCCAAGTCCGTGCGTGGGCAGGTTTCGCCACCGTTTGAAGTCGAGAAATGGGTCACGCCTCAACCCGAATTCGCCGGCAAGTTTGTTTTGATAGATTTCTGGGCGACGTGGTGCGGCCCCTGCCGGCGATCCATCCCCGAACTCAATGCCTTCTACGCGAAATACCACGACCGTCTCGTAGTGATTGGCGTCTCGGACGAACCCGAGGCGGCGGTGCGCCAGATGACCGACCCGCACATCGAATATGCCGTGGCGATTGACACCCAGGCGCGCATGATGAAGGCGCTTGAAATCACCGGGATCCCGCACTGCATCCTGTTGGATCCGCAGCACATCGTCCGGTATGAAGGCATGCCGGGCTTTTTGGACGAACAGAAACTGGAACATCTTTTGGACAAATACAAATAACAGGGAAATCCGGCTCGGATTATTTGCAATGAAACCCGCCGCAAAATTCGCCGTCGTTCTGGTCACTGCGCCGGATTTGAAAATTGCGCGCCGACTGGCAAAGAGCGCATTGCAAATGCGCTTGATTGCTTGCGCGAATCTGATTCCAAAAATTGAATCGCATTACTGGTGGCAGGGGAAGATTGAATCCGGCACCGAAGTATTGCTGGTTTTGAAAACACAGAAATCCAAACTGGCCGCGCTGGAAAAATTAATTCTGGCAAAACATCCTTACGACACGCCGGAATTTTTGGTTATGCCAATGAGTGCCGGCAGCAAAAAATATCTTGCCTGGCTCGCCGCCAGCTGTTCTTAGAAATTTATTGGCACCGGCCCAGCGGACCGCCGGCAAAGCGGCGCAGTTTTAATAGTTGCAGGCACGGAAAGTTTGGCGCAGAGTGCCATTGGAACAGAAAGGATATCCATGTCATACAACATCGAACTCGAACTCCAGCAATTTCCAAAAACCATCACGCTCAAGGATGGCAACCCGGCCACGTTGCGGCCGCTGCACCCGGCGGATGAAAAAGATTTTCACCAGCTCTTCCTTGGCATTCCGGAACCGGAACGGATGTTCATCAAGCATCGCGTCATGGATCTAAGCGTCATCCATGGCTGGTGTCAGCACATTGATTACGGACACAACCTGCCGCTGCTCGGGCTCATCGCCGGCAAAATCGTGGGCGTCGCGACGCTGCACCAGCAGCTCGGCGGCTGGAAACGGCACATCGGCCGCGTGAGCGTGCTGGTGCATCCGGCATTTCGCGGCCGCGGCCTGGCCACCAACCTCATCGGCGAAATCCTCGAAATTGCCCGCAGTTCCGGCCTGGAAAAAGTTGAGGCGGAATTCATCGGCGAACAGGCGGCGGCGATCAAGATGTTCGCCCTGCTCGGCTTCAGCCAGCTTTTGCGGCTGGACGATTACGTCAAGGACATGCAGGCGATCACGCACGATTATATTTTGATGGGACTCGACCTGAAGACGGACGAGGAATACGCCAGCGCAGCAGGCTGAACGGGTTTCGAACAAAAGACTAAACTTTTCCATGTCACCAGAAGTCTGCCCGAACTGCGGTGAAATCCTGTCTGGCTCGGCGAAAGTCTGTCCCGAATGCGGCTCAGATGAAAAATCCGGCTGGTCGGAATCGGCCAATGCCGACCGACTTGGTTTGCCGGACGAGAATTTTGATTACGAAGAATTCGTGAAGGAGGAGTTCAGCCCGAGCGTGGCCAAGCCGCGCGGCATCCACTGGCTGTGGTGGCTCACCGCACTGATCCTGATCGTGCTGTTCGTGATTTTTTGCCTGCATTGAAAACAAAAAAGCCCGCTCGGTGGAGCGGGCTTGGTGTTTGAAACTAAATTTATTTCTTCTATTCCGGCTTGGTTTCCGCCGCCGGAGCCACTTCAGCGGGAGCCGCCGGAACTTCAGCCACAAAATCCACCCATTCCAAAATGGCGCGCTGGGCGGCGTCGCCGTTGCGCTGGTTCATCTTGATGATGCGGGTGTAGCCGCCCTTGCGATCCTTGAAAGCCGGCGCAATGTCCTTGAACAGGATTTTCGCCGCCGCTTCCTGATGCAAACGCGCCACCGCGAGGCGGCGGTCATGGATGGTGCCGCTCTTGCCAAGCGTGACCATTTTTTCGGCAACGGAACGCGCGGCCTTGGCCTTGGCCAGAGTCGTCGTCACGCGCTTGTGTTCGATCAGGCTGCAAACGAGGTTCGCCAGCATCGCGTTGCGATGCTCGGACGTGCGGCCCAACTTGGCCGTTCTTTTAAGATGACGCATAAAATTCCTTACTCGGCCTTCGGTTCTTCCTTCGGCGTGTTGTCAATCAGGCCCGGCTCAAAGGTCATGCCGAGGGCCAGACCGAGCGCCGTCAGCTTGTCCTTGATTTCATTGAGCGATTTCTTGCCGAAGTTGCGATACTTGAGCATTTCCTGTTCGCTCTTCAACGCCAACTGGCCGACAGTGGTGATGTTCGCGTTGTTCAGGCAGTTCGCCGCGCGAACGCTCAACTCGATTTCGTTCACGCTCATGGCGAGCAATTTCTTCTTTTTGGACTGCTCTTCGTCCTGTTTGTCCGCCGCTTCCTCGAATTCAACCGCGTTCTTGTCGTAGCCGACAAACACGTCGAGGTGATGCGCCAGAATCGCCGAGGACTGCGTCAGCGCGTCGTCGGGCGTCAGGCGACCGTCGGTCCAGATTTCCAGAACCAGACGGTCGTAGTCAGTGCGGTTGCCGACGCGCGCCGCTTCCACGGCGTAACGCACGCGGGTGACCGGGGAGAAAATGGAGTCAATCGCCACCACGCCGATGGCCTGGCCGGGCTTCTTGTTTTCGTCGCTCGGGCAAAATCCGCGGCCGACCTTGACAGTCAGTTCCATTTCGAATTTTTTCTTCTTGTCGAGCGTGCAGATGTGCTGGTCGGGATTGACCAATTCGACGTTCTGGTTGGTCTGGATGTCGGCGGCAGTGACCGCGCCTTCCTTGTTTACTGAAAGCAAGAGCGTCTGCTCATCGCGGCTGTGCGCCTTGAACTTGACCTTCTTCAGGTTCAAAACGATGTCGGTCACATCCTCGACGACACCGTCAATGGTCGTGAATTCGTGCATCGCGCCGTCCACCTTGATGGAAGTGATGGCCGCGCCTTCGAGCGACGAAAGCAACACCCGCCGGAGCGAGTTGCCGACGGTGTGGCCGTAACCGGTTTCAAACGGATCAGCGACAAATTTCGCATAGGTTTCCGTGGCCGAGGCTTCTTCCTTCTGCAACCGCTTCGGCATTTCAAAACGTCCGAGTCTTACTGGCATATGTTCCTTTTAACAATTTTAATCTGATTCTTTCGACAGTTATTCCCGCAGCCGAAAAAATCCGTATAATTGTTTTTTGTCCCGCATACGCGGAACGGGTTTAAGTTTAGCGGGAATAAAATTCGACGACGGCCTGTTCGTTGGCGATCGGCTGGATTTCGTCGCGAGTGGGGATGCGCATGACCGTGCCCTTGAATTCTTCCTTGCTCAACGACAACCAGTCCGGCACCGCACGGCTCGTGGCTACTTCCAAATTCTTCGTCGCAAGCTGGCGCGACACGCTGTGATTCTTGACTTCGATCACGTCATTCACCTTCAAGGCATACGACGGAATATTGACCTTGCGGCCCTTGACCGTGATGTGGCCGTGGCAAACCATCTGGCGCGCGGCGGCCCGGGTGTTGGCAAAACCGAGGTGGAAAACAACGTTGTCGAGGCGCGTCTCCAAAATTTGGAGCATCGTTTCGCCGGTGATGCCACGGCGTTTCAACGCCTTTTCATAGACACCACGAAACTGCTTTTCCATCAAACCGTAGTAGTAACGGAATTTCTGTTTCTCGATCAGACCCAGACCGTAGTCGGTCGTCTTGCGACGCGACTTGGGGCCGTGGACGCCGGGACCGTAGTTGCGGCGTTCAAGATATTTCGTCGGGCCGAAAATCGGAATTCCGAAACGGCGGCTGATGCGGACGCGGGGACCTGTATAACGAGCCATAATTAAAAAATAAAATTCGAGTTGTGGACTAGACGCGGCGTTTCTTGCGCGGACGGCAGCCGTTGTGCGGAATCGGCGTCACGTCCTTGATCGTGCTGATTTCCAGGCCGATGGCCTGCAGCGCGCGAATCGCGGATTCACGGCCCGAGCCAGGACCCTTCACGCGAATTTCGACTTCCTTCATGCCGTGCGCCATCGCTTGGCGGGCGGCGTCCTGCGCGACCTGCTGCGCGGCGTAAGCGGTGCTTTTGCGCGAGCCTTTGAACCCAACGCGGCCGGCACTGGACCAACCGATGAGGTTGCCCTGCATGTCGGTGATGGTGACCTGCGTGTTGTTGAACGTAGCAAGAATGTTCGCGACGCCAACGACCACGTTCTTCGCGTGCTTGGCCTTGACGATTTTCTTGGCATTGGCGTCCTCGCCCAAGAGTTCAGCGGCGGTCGGCGCGGCCACCGTGGCCGGCACCTCCGCAATCGGGGCGGCAACTGGCGCAGCGGCAGACGCGGCCTTTTTGTCCACAGCATCGGCTGCGGGTTTTCCCTCTTTTTTCGGGGCGGATTTCTTTTTAATTTCTTCGGCCATAATCAACAATTCAAGTTATCAGGTGATGCCAGCTTTGGCGTTGGGGTTGCGCTGCACACCGACCGTCTTGCGCGGACCTTTGCGCGTGCGGGCGTTGGTCTGGGTGCGCTGACCACGCACCGGCAGGCTGCGCTGATGGCGAACACCGCGGTAGCAGCGGATGCCCTGCAGACGTTTTAAATTCATGCCGAGCTCGCGGCGCAGATCGCCCTCGATGACATACTTGCCTTCTTGGATCGCGTGAACGATCTGGGAAAGCTGCTGCTCGGTCAGATCCTTCGCGCGGATCGAGCGGTCAATGTTCGCGCGCTCGAGAATCTCCAGCGCGTTGACGGGGCCGATGCCGTAGATGTAGCGCAGCGCAATGTCTATGCGCTTGTTCGGCGGAACTTCAACACCAATGATGCGTGCCATAAATTTTTATCAACCCTGACGTTGTTTGTGACGTTTATTCGAGCAGATGACGCGAATGACGCCCTTGCGCTTCACGATCTTGCAGTGCTCACACAGTTTTTTTACCGATGCTCTGACTTTCATCTTAAATTTTTGTTTCAACCAAAATCCGCCCCACGGACAAATCGTAAGGCGTCAATTGCAATTTCACTTTGTCGCCGGCTTTCAGCCCGGCAAAATTCTTCTTCGCCTTCCCGGTGACGAACGCCGTCAGCCGGTGGCCGTTGGCCAGTTCCGCACGCCAGGTGCCGTTTGGCAACCCCTCGGTCACGCGACCTTCGACTTGGAAGGCGTCGGCCATGTCAAAATCTCCGGTTCATTCTCGGTCACCAAGACCGTATGCTCAAAATGGGCTGATATTGAACCATCCCGCGTCACCACTGTCCAGCCGTCTTTCAAGATTTTTACGTCCGCCGCGCCCGCGTTGACCATCGGCTCAATCGCAATCGTCATGCCCGCGCGCAGCTTTTCGTTCATCGTCCGGTCCACAAAGTTCGGTATCTGCGGCTCTTCGTGCATCGAACGACCGACGCCGTGGCCGACAAATTCCCGCACGACGCTGAACCCGTTGCCTTCGACGAAATCCTGCACCGCGCGCGAAATATCCGACACGCGATTTCCCGGAACCGCCGCTTTGATACCCAAATGCAGCGACTGTTCCGTCACGTCCAACAATCGCTGAGCCAAAACGCCGCAACCGCCCACCGCCACCGTCCGCGCGTTGTCACCGATAAAACCTTTATAATTTACGCCGACATCCACGCTCACGATGTCGCCGAACCGCAGTTCGCGGTCATTCGCCAGCCCGTGAACGACTTCCTCGTTCACCGAGATGCAAGTGTGGCACGGATACTTGCGATAACCCAAAAACGCGCTCTTTGCGCCGTAAAACTTAATCCGATCCGCCGCAAATTCGTCCATCTGCCGCGTCGTCACGCCGGGTTTCACAAACCTGATGATGTCGTCCAACACTTTTGCGGCCACCGCGCATGCCGCACGCATCGCTTCCAAATCCGCCCCGCTCTTGAGAATGATCTTGCCCACAAACGCGCCTAGAAGCGCCCGCGCAGGCGGCCTTTTTTCAGGAAGCCATCGTAATGGCGCATCAACAAATGCGATTCAATCTGGCGCATTGTGTCCAGCAAAACACCGACGGCAATCAACACGCTGGTGCCGCCAAAAAATTGCGCCACCGGCTGCGGAATGTTCAACTGCCTCGACAGAATGATCGGAATCGTCGCGATGATGGTCAGGAAAACCGCGCCCGCCAGCGTGATCCGGCTCATCGCCTTGTGCAGATAGTCGCTCGTGCCCTGCCCTGGCCGCACACCGGGAATGTAGCCGCCATTTTTCTTCAAGTCGTCGGCGATCTGAATTTCATTGAACTGCGTCGCCACCCAGAAATATGAGAAGAACAAAATCATCAGCGAGTAAAATGTCAGGTAGCTGAACGAGCCGGGATTGAGCGCCAGCGCAACACTGTGAAACAGGTCTTTGAGGAACGGCTGGCTGACCAGTTTTTCAAGCTGCAAAAAAATCGGCTGCGGAAACATCAAAATAGACTGCGCGAAAATGATGGGCATGACGCCCGCGTAATTCACCTTGAGCGGCATGAACGACGTTCCGCCCGCATACATCTTGCGGCCGACGGCGCGCTGCGCGTATTGCACGGGAATCTTCCGCTGCGCCTGCGTCACCGCGATGACACCCGCTACGACGCTGACCAGCAGCAGCAGCATCACGATGAAAATGCCGTAATTGGTGTGGTTCTCACCGCCACCGGCAGGAACAAACATATCCCAAGCACCCCTGGCCGCCTGCGGCAGCCGCGCCAGAATGCCCACGGTGATGACCAGAGAAATACCATTGCCAATGCCGCGTTCCGTGATCTGCTCGCCCAACCACATGAGCAGCATCGTGCCGGTTGTCATGATCAACACAGTTTGGATGCGATACCACCAGATGTTATATTCGTCAAAAACGAGCGAGGTTTGAATTCCCGGAAACAATTTTTCCGGATGTTCCCAGCCAATGGCGAAAAACAAGCCCTGTCCGAGGCAGAGCAGCACAGTAAGATAACGTCCATATTGGATTATTTTTGACCGGCCACCTTCTTCACGCGCCAGTTTGCTCAACTTCGGCCAGACCGCCGTGAGCAACTGGATGATGATGGTGGCGCTAATATACGGCATGATGCCAAGCGTGCCGATGCCGCAACGCTCCAGCGCACCGCCGTTAAACGTATTCAGCAGGCCGAGCGCGCCGCCGCCGTTCTGCGAATGGGTGGCAAAATAATTGTGCAGCGCGGTGCCGTTCAAACCGGGAATCCGGATCCAGGCAATCAGACGGCATACCGCCAGCACGCCGAAGGTGAACAGAATGCGGGATTTCAGCTCCGGAATCTTGGCGCAGTTGCCGAACGTGTTGAAAATGGAGCGGAACATGTATCAGTCGAACTTCAGGCCTTCACAGCAAGTTTGCGGCTGAACACTTCACAGGTGCCGCCTTTGGCTTCAATCTTGGCCTTGGCCGATGCGCTGAACGCGCTCGCGATCACGGTGAGCTTTTTGGTCAAATCCCCGGTGCCGAGAATCTTGATGCCGTCGGAAGGACCTTTGGAAAGGCCGACGGTGGTCAGCGCCGTTTCATCCACGCGTGCGCCGTCGTCAAACTGGTTCAGTTCGGCGACATTGACCGCATTATACTTGGTCGTGAACTGGGCGTTGTTGAAACCGCGCTTGGGCAGGCGGCGGAAGAGCGGCATCTGGCCGCCTTCAAAACCGGGCCGGATGGAGCTGCCGGAACGGGCCGACTGGCCCTTGCCGCCGCGCCCGGCGGTTTTGCCGCGGCCGCTGGATTCGCCCTGGCCGAGACGCTTGGTGCGATGTTTCGAGCCGGGACGGGGTTTAAGATTGTGCAGTCGCATAAAAAATAAAATCAGGCCGTTGCGGGAATCGCCTCGGGAGCCTTCGGCGCTTCCACTTTTCTAATTTCCAAACCACGGCTCTTGTAAATGGTTTCACGGAGACGCATGCTCAACAGACCCTTGAGTGTCGCCTTCACCACGTTGGCCGCGTTTTTCGAGCCGAGTGATTTGGTCAAAACGTCCTTCACACCGGCGGATTCCAACACCGCACGGACTTTTTTGCCAGCAATGATTCCAGTTCCCGGCGAGGCGGGACGCAGCAAAACTTTCGCGCCGCCATAGGCGCAATAAGCCTCATGCGGAACGGTCGTATCCTTGAGGGCCACCGTCACCATCTGTGCGCGGGCCATTTCGCCGCCGCGACGAATCGCGTCTGCGACTTCCGCCGCCTTGCCCAGACCGATGCCGACGCGGCCTTTTTTGTCGCCGACGACCACCAGCGCGCCGAAACTGAAGCGGCGGCCGCCCTTGACGACCTTGGCGGAACGGTTGATGAACACAACCTTCTCGACCAAATCA
>Ga0302320_10027535_pt1 | contig 10954 bp, 5 predicted proteins | sample Bog_T0_3_FD_202130 | JGI IMG/M metagenome (GOLD analysis project Ga0302320, IMG submission 202130) | Peat permafrost microbial communities from Stordalen Mire near Abisko, Sweden - Bog_T0_3 | ecosystem: Environmental > Terrestrial > Soil > Wetlands > Peat | place: Sweden: Abisko, Stordalen Mire... | reverse complement strand
CACGAGGCGAAACGTGCACGCACACTGCTGTCTCTCCAAGTCCACGAAATGCGAATACGTCAGTGTGAAATTCGTGAGCAACCCGCCGAGAAAACCTACAAACGACTCCTCACCTGCCGCCGGGTGCCTTCTCACGATTCGAGGTGCATTGATCCCGTAGAACCCGGTCAGAACCGCATCCTCGGTAAGCAGGGGCAAAATTCGCTCGGGGGACGCGGCCGCCATGCTGCCGAAGTACTGGCGTTCGACGATATCGATGAATTGTTCGCGAGCCGTCAACTTCATGGTGGGGGTTCACCGTGGTGGAATTGCGCGTCGGCCTGCGGTGCGACCGGCGCGGGCAAGCCGGTATCCTGCAAACAGCGCAGCCTGAGGTCGTCGATGCCCGCGCCGAAATCGAACACGGCCGGGGGCCCTCGCGACGCCTTCAGCACCGCGCGCAGGCGGGCGGTTTCCGCGACGTTCACCGCAAGACCGCTCGGATCGATTACGACGCCGTAAGCGCGAGCGCCGCGCGCGGTCACGAGACCGCGGCGAATCTCGAGGGCGACTAATTCGGGATCGCGTTCCAGAGGGTCGCCCCAACCGCCGCCGCCCCAGGTGATGAAGTGCAGTATGTCGCCCGCCTCCACCGCGAAGTCCTCGATTTTGTTCCCGACGACGACCATCGCTCCGTCGGCCTTCTCGATAAACTTCCGGGCACGCGCGCCCGGTGCACCGCCGTTCACGCCCCACGGCGGCACGAACCAACGGTCGTCATGGATCGCAATCCGGCCAGGTTCCAGGAATCGATACGACATGTGGATCCCGTTGCCGCCGCGGTGTAATCCCGCGCCCCCGCTGTCAGGCTCGGTTTCATAGCGCTCGATGACCAGTGGAAAATACCGCTCGAGGAATTCATTCGGCACGTTGGTAAAATTCGGGAACAAGGAATGGCCGTCGGGGCCGTCGCCCAACGGGCGTCCCGGTATGCCGCCGAAACCGATTTGGAACAGCTGAAAGTATTTTCCGTGACGGTCGGTGCCCGAATAGAACAGGTGAGGAGACGAGGAAAACCCCGCCGCCGTCAAGAATTCCGGCGTCTTTTGGCCGAGCAGGCCGCCGAGGATGTCGAAGATCCGTCCCAGCGCATGGGTACGCCCCGATAGTGCGGCCGGAAAACTCGGTTTGAGCAAGGATCCTGCGGGTATTCTCACATCGATCAGATCGTAATACCCGTCGTTGAACAGGATCTGCGGATCGAACACCATGATCATGTAGATTCCGAAGAACATCCGCAGCATGTTTTCGTTCAGGAAAAAATTGATGGATGCTCGGCTCTGCGGGTCGGTGCCCGCGAAATCGAGGATGACCTTGCCGTTTTCGCGCCACATCGTGCACGTGATCGCGTACGGCCCGCTGCCCACGCCGTCGTCGCAGACATAATCCGTGAAGTTCACCTTCGCTTCGCTGATTTGAGTCTCGATGAGCTGTTTCATCGCGCGGTGGTTGCGGTTGAGCAGTTCCTCGCAGGCAGACACGAAGATGTCGTCGCCGAAGCGGGTGCTCATCTCGATGACTCGGCGTGCAGCCACCCGGCATGCGCCTATCAACGCGCTCAGATCCGCGCGGCACCATTCCGGCGTGCGCACCTGGTGCATGATGAGATCGACGAGATCCTTGTTGTAGACGCCTTTGTCGAATAGTTTGACCGGCGGTATGCGCACGCCTTCCTGGAAAATCGACGTGGCACCGATCGGCATCGACCCCGGCACCATCCCGCCGATGTCCGACTGGTGTCCGAACATCGAGGTATAGGCGAGCAACCGGCCATCTTTGAAAACGGGCAGCAGCACGAGCCAGTCGTTGCTGTGGCTGATGGCGCCCGCGACCGAATAGGGGTCGGACAGCATGAACAGGTCACCGTCCTCGACGGTTCCGGCATAGCCGTCGAGAAACGCACCAATATAGGAGCCGAACTGGCCGACGATCATCCGGCCCTTCGGGTCGGCTATCAACGGGAAGGCGTCGCCCTGTTCGCGGATTCCCGGCGACATCGCCGTCCGCACCAGCGTGGTGTCCATTTCGATGCGCGCGTTGCGCAGCGCATTCTCGATGATGTCCAGGGTGACTGGATCGATCTTGATTTCGTTGAATGCCTTCGGATCCGTTTCGACGATGTGAGCCATGGTAAGGTCCCTGGATACTCTGAGGGCGGATTATGGTGCGCCGGGCTCAAGCCGGGACGATCAGGAGGTTGCCGAAGCCATCGACGGTCGCGATGTGACCGGGCTCGACCAGCGTCGTCGCATCCATTTCAACGACGATCGCGGGTCCCCGCATGACGTCGCCGGCACGAAGCAGTTTGCGATCGTAGATCGCGCCTTCGCGCAAGCCGCCGTCGATCCAGAGTAGATGATCGCGAACCTTCGCCGCACGGGGATTGCCGTCACCCCGTTCCACGGCGATCGCCGGCAACTCCGGCGACGGGCCCATTGCGATGGCGCGCAGATTCACGATTTCGTGCTCAACGTCCATGTTGAACGTGAACAAGCGGCGATGCTCCTCGTCGAACCGCAGAGCGACCGGCGCGAGCCCTCCGACCGACAATTCATCCAGATCGATGCGCAGCGGCACCTCGAACGCCTGACCCCCATACCGTATATCGATTTCGAAACGCGTCGCTATATCGGCGTCCTGCAGCCCGTCCGCGCGCAGGGCGGCGCGCACCAGCGCTTCCATTTCACGGCAGCGTGCAACGATTTCCGCGGCGGAAGTCCGCGTCATGAGCTGCGATACCGAGGCTGCGGTTTCGATTCGCATACGAGTGGTCGCATCGCCGAGCGCGCACAGTATCCCTGGAGATACGGGCGAAACCGCGGGGTAGGAGCCCATCAAGCGCGCCACCGCATTGACGTGCAAAGGTCCCGCCCCCCCGAATCCCATCAGCGAGAATCCTCGCGGGTCGTAGCCTTGCTGTACCGAGATCATGCGCAAGGCGCCGAACATGTTCTCATTGACGAGGTCGATGATACCGCGCGCCGCCGCCATGAGGTCTACTCCCAGGGCGTCGGCGACCGTTTGAACCGCCGTCCGGGCCGCGCGTCGATCGAGGCGGAATGAGCCGCCCAACAGATCCTCGGGCAGGTAGCCCAAGACCACGTTGGCATCCGTGACGGTGGGCAACGTTCCTCCCTTCCCATAGGCCGCCGGGCCGGGAACGGCGCCGGCCGACTGCGGACCGACGCGCAGCGCACCGGTCAGCTTGGGCACATAGGCGATGGAGCCGCCGCCGGCCCCGATCGTCCTGACATCCAGGGACGATGCTCGGACCGATAGGTGACCCACCGCCGTGGTGCGGACCCGTCGTGGTTCCCCATTCTCGACCAATGCGACGTCCGTCGATGTGCCGCCCACGTCCAGCGTAAGGATGTTGCGCATACCCGCATGCTTGGCAACCCATAGCGCTCCGGTGACCCCGCCTGCCGGGCCGGACATCAGGAGGGCTACGGGATGTTCCTCGGCTTTCTGTGACGACATCAGTCCGCCATCCGAGCGCAGCAGCGACAAGCTCGCCTTGACGTCGATCTTCCCCAGACGCGTGCGCAGATTGCGAACGTAACGGCTGACGATGGGCCGCACGGCGGCGTTCGCGACGGTGGTAAGCGTCCTCTCGTATTCCTGCATCTCGGGGAGTACCTGATGGCTCAGGGAGAGGGGAACGTCGGGCATGATTTCCCTGGCGAGTTCGGCGACCTGCAATTCATGCGCGCCGTTGCGATAGGCGTTCATCAACGAGACGGTCAATGCTTCGACCCCGCGGGTTTTCAGAGTGACGAGCTGCCGCCGAATATCGGCCGCGTCGAGCGGTCGCATTTCCCCACCCGCGGCGGACATTCTGCCCGCGATCTCCACCGTATCCTCGAGCTTTGCCAACGGCTCAGGCTTGGGCCAGACGATCCATCCGGCAAGGCCACCCGGCACGAAACTGCGCGCGATGTGCATGATCTGTCGGTAACCCCCGGTGGCCACCAAACCCACTCGCGCACCTTTGCCCTCGAGAACGGCGTTCGTCGCCACCGTGGTCCCGTGCAAGACCACATCGATCTCGGCAGGCGGAATATTCGCAATCCGGCAAATCGCCTCTACGCCTTCGACGATGCCTTCGGAGCTGTCATGCGGTGTGGAGGGGGTCTTGTGGCGCCATATGGCGCCTGTGGCATCATCGAAGAGCAAGAGGTCCGTAAAAGTCCCACCCACGTCAATACCGCAGCGGTAGCGCATCCGAACTATCCTCAGGTTGCCGATCGGATCGCTCCGAGCATTTTCTCACTCGGGTCAGGATAGCGGCTCACGATTCATGGGAGTGGTCGCTTGTCCTGAATATGACTGGTGGCGACATTCAGCTCGCGCAGCGCATGCTTGTCGACCTTGCCGGTCGAGCCCAGAGGCAATCTGTCGGTGAAGATGACGGCATCCGGCAGGCACCAGGAGGCAATCCGGCTCCTCAGAAACGCGAGGAAATCCTCGGGAGAGCCGGACCGACCCGAGTGAAGTTGCAGATACAATATGGGGCGCTCACCTCATTTGGGATGCGGCCTCCCGACGACGGCCGCCAAGGCGACGTCATCATGCAGGAGAACGGCGTTCTCGATGTCGATCGAGCTGATCCATTCACCGCCCGATTTGATCATGTCCTTGGCGCGGTCCGTGATGCGCAAGAAGCCGAAGGGATCAATCGTTGCGATATCGCCGGTGTCGAAATAACCCTCCTCATCCACTACGTCGCGGTCTCCGCGGTAATAGCGCGCCACCACGCCCGGCCCGCGCACGAGGAGCCGTCCCACCGCCTTGCCATCGTGCGGCAAAGTGTCTTGGGCGGGGCCAAGCAGCTTCAAGTCGACGCCGCACGGGGACCGGCCCTGCTTGATGCGCCACGGCATCTGCTGGTCCCGCGGCAGACCGGCGATCTCTGGCGGCAGCGAACACGCGCCTCCCACGGGCGACATTTCAGTCATACCCCACGCGTGAACGACGTCGATCCCGAGCGCGTCGAATTCCCGCACCAACCGTTCCGGACAGGCTGCGCCCCCGACGACCACCCGCTTCAGGGTCGTCGATTCCGGAGCTTGTTGCGCGAGCCATTCCACATAGCCCAACCATACGGTGGGAACTCCGGCGGCGACGGTCACTCCCTCCGAGACGATGAGTTCGTGCAGCGCCGCCCCGTGGAGCGCAGCACCCGGCAGGACGAGTTTCGCCCCGACCACGGGGGCCGAGAACGTGATCGCCCAGGCGTTCGCGTGGTACATGGGTACCGCCGGCAAGATGACGTCACGCACGGAAAATCCGAACACGTCGGCCTGCAGAGTCGTGAGGGTGTGCAAGAAGTTGGAGCGGTGCGAGTAGAGCACACCCTTCGGATTGCCGGTCGTGCCGGACGTATAACAGAGGCCCGCCGCCAGCCCCTCGTCGAACCCGCCCCAGTCGCAGGATGTTCCCTGCCCGCCCGCGAATTCGGACAAATCGACCGCAGGGACATCGAGGTCTGCGTCCGCAGGATAGCGATCGAGATACACGACGCGCTCGACGCTTGGCGCATGCTGCAGCACCCGGCACACCAGCGGTCCGAACGCAGCATCGGCGAAGATGAGCCTATCCTCGGCATGATTGACTATATAGATCAGTTGATCGACGGAAAGCCGCGGATTGAGGGTGTGGCAGATGCCGCCGATGCCGGTAATGGCATACCAGGCCTGGAGATGCGCCGCGCTGTTCATGGCGAGCGTCGCCACGCGGTCGCCCTGTCGTATCCCGTGACCGCGCAATGCATTCGAAAGCCGTTTTGCAGCGGCGTGGACCGCGCCGTAGTTCGTGCGCTCGATGCCGTGCGCGCCGGTTCGCGAGATCACCTCGCGGTTTGCGTGCCATTTGGCGGCGTGATCAAGGAACTTGTCGGTGGTCAGCGGCCACGACTGCATCGATCCCGCGCCAAAAGACTCGCTCATGCGCGTTCGAAGACGGCGGCTATCCCCTGGCCGCCGCCGATGCACATGGTCGCAAGTCCAAAACGGCCCCCGACTCGCTGCAACTCGTACAGAAGCTTGGTCGTGATGATGGCGCCGGTCGCGCCTACCGGATGCCCGAGCGATATGCCGCTTCCATTCGGATTGACCTTCGCCGGATCGAGGTCCAACTCCCGAGTCACCGCACAGGCCTGGGCAGCAAACGCTTCGTTCGACTCGATCACGTCGAGATCGCCGATCGTCACTCCCGCGCGCTCGAGCGCTTGTCTGCTCGCGGCTATGGGACCGATCCCCATATAGGCGGGATCCACACCGGCAAAGCCGTAAGCACACAGACGGGCGAGGGGCTTGAGGTTCAGCCGCACGACCGCGGCAGCGTTCGCCAAAATCACGGCGGCGGCGCCATCGTTGACACCCGAGGAGTTCCCCGCCGTGACGGTCCCGCCCGCCCTGAAAATCGGCCGCAACTTCTCCAGGTCTTCCAGGGTGCTATCCGCGCGAACATGCTCGTCCACCGCAAACGATTCCTCGCCGCCGCGCCGCTGCACGGGCACGGTAACGATCTGCCCCGCGAAGCGACCGGCTGCGATCGCGGCCGCCGCACGGCGCTGGCTTTCCAGCGCCAGACGGTCCTGATCGACGCGCGAAATGCCAAACCGATCGGCGACGTTCTCGGCCGTGACGCCCATGAGAATCCCGCCGAAAGGATCGGTCAGCGCACCGTTCAACGCATCCACCAGCGCGGCATCGCCCATCCTGCGGCCCCATCGGAGCTGCGGAGCGAGGAACGGCGCACGGCTCATCACCTCGACGCCGCCGGCTAGTGCAAGGTCTGCGTCGCCCAGCATCAACATTTGCGCCGCGCTCAGGATCGCCTGCAATCCGGAGCCGCACAGCCGGTTCACGGTCAACGCAGGCGTTGCATATGGCACCCCTGCATGCACCGCCGCGAGCCGCGCGATGTAAGCGTCGGCGGGTTCCGTCGGTATTACCTGGCCAAACACCGTATGCCCTACCGATGCGGGATCGACGCCCGCGCGTCGGATGGCTTCGACCGCGGCCAACGCCGCCAAGCTGGACGGGCGGCATTCCTTCAGCGCGCCGCCGAAGCTGCCGATGGCCGTGCGCGCCGCCGAAATGACGAATACCTCGGTCACGGCATGCTCCTTCAAAATTCTGCAACGGATGTGGCTGCGGCGATGTTGGAGCGCGAGTCGACGATATTCAGCCAGGCCTCGACCCGTGGCAATTCGCATTCAATGAAAAAACGGCAGGCGCGAACCTTACCATTCAAGAAATCGCGGTCCACCCCGTCGTCGATCGGCCGCCGACGCGCCGCCATAGCCTGCTCCAGCCACAACCACGCCACGATGACATGGCCGAATGCCGCCAAAAAACACGATGCATGGGGGAGGACGGATGCGATGGGAACGCGTCGTAGTTCGTCGACCGTTGCTGCGAGGTGCGTCCAGGCGCTCAACACACGGGAGGAGCAATCCCCCAGAGCATCATCGGTCGCCGCTCGGTCGCAGCAGGCGACCACCCTCCTTGCGAGGACGGTCAAGGCGCTCTCGCCGTCGTGCAACAGCTTTCGGCCGAGCAGATCCAGTGCCTGGATTCCCGTCGTGCCCTCGTGGATGCTATTCAGCCGATTGTCGCGATACAATTGTTCGACGTCGAAATCGCGCGTATATCCATAGCCGCCGTGTATCTGAATGGCGAGATCGTTGGCGGCAAGACCGTATTCCGACGACCAAGTCTTTGCTACCGGCGTCAATAAGGCGAGGAGCGCTGCATTTTCCGGCTCGGCGGACTCGTCGACCAGCCTCGCGCAATACAGACACAAGGCCAGCGCTCCTTCCGCATACGCTTTCTGGGTCAATAGCATGCGCTTTACGTCAGGATGATTGATGATGGCAACCGGCTTGGTTTCGCCGGCTCCCGTGAGCCGGCCTTGGATCCTCTCCTGCGCGTAGCCTAGTGCTTGACGAAATCCGCGATACCCAAGCGCCGCCGCACCGATGCCGACGCCGATTCTCGCTTCATTCATCATTTGGAACATTTGCCGCAGGCCTTGGCCGCACTCGCCGACCCGCCAGCCCAGCGCTCCGTCCTTCTCGCCGAAATTCAACAGGCAGTTGACGGTACCCCGGTAACCCATTTTGTGATTCAGGCCGGCGACGGCGATGTCGTTCGAGGAACCGTCTGGAAGAATCTTCGGTACGATGAACAGCGAAAGTGCCTTGCTGCCGGCCGGCAGCGATCCGTCCTCCGCGGGAATTTTTGCGAGCACCAGATGCACGATATTGTCGGATACATTCTGGTCGCCTCCGGAAATCCACATCTTGTGGCCCGTCAACCGGTAGCGTGCTCCGAACTGGTCGGCGCCCGCCTCCGCGGCGCGGGTGCGCACGTCCGCCAAGCTCGACCCGGCCTGCGGCTCGGATAGGCACATGGTTCCGAACCACCGCCCCTCGATCTGCGGGCGGGCGAAGCTCTCGATTTGCGCTGGACTGCCAAAGTTCACGATGAGACGCGCATTCGCGACGGTGAGCATGGGATAGGCCGCCGTGGCAACATTCGCGGCCGCAAACTGGGCAAATGAGGCCGACACGACGAGATGCGGCAGATCCAAGCCACCGAGTCTTTCGGGGAACCCTGCAGCGAACAGCCCGAGTTGTGCGTAATTTCGCAGCGCGGCGCCCATCTCGGGGAGCACCTCGACGCCACGGCTCGACAGGCGAGGTTCGTATTGATCGGCCAGTTTATAATGCGGCAGGAACGTCTCGGCCGCCACCTGTTCGGATAACGCCAGCACCGCATCGACGGCGTCGCGCCCCAGATGCAAGAATCGGGGCTCGCCCAGCAGGCCGTCCAAACCGAGCCAGTCATAGAGAAGAAAATCCACTTCGCGGCGCGGAATCAGCGGGCTGCCGGAAGCCAAGGTTTCCGTCATGTCGCCCCGCCGTTCAGCGAGGCGAAATTCAGGCCGCGCCGGGTCAGATCGATCAACAAAGGCGCTGGAGCCCAAGCCCAACCATTCCTTCCCGTCGCAAACGCCTCGATCCGGGACAGGACGTACGGCAAACCCAAGGTATCGGCAGCGAACATCGGGCCGCCTCGCTCTCCTGCAAGCCCGTAGCCATTGAGGTACACCGTGTCCACGTCCAGGGGTCGCAAGGCAATGCCCTCGCCCACCACGGATGCGCCCTCGTTGACGAGTGCAAACACGCATCGTTCCACGATGGTCTCATCGCTGAATTCGTGCCGTTCGATACCGAGTTCCCGCGAGTAGTCGACCACCATCCGATCGATTGCCGGATCGACCAACGCCGTCCGGCCGCACGGATACAAGTAGTAACCAGCCTTGGTCTTTTGACCGAGACGTCCCAGTTCACACAGCCGGTCGGGCAGTTTCGAGTAGGGACGCTGCGGTTGAGTCCGCTTCCGACGCTGGCGGATTTTCCAACCGATGTCCTGGCCCGCGAGATCCATGGTTCGAAACGGCCCCATGGCAAACCCCCACTTCTCGAGCGCACGATCGACCTGCTGGGGCAGCGCTCCTTCCTCCAAGAGAAAATACGCCTGGCGCAAATATTCCTCGAATAAGCGGTTGCCGATGAAGCCGTCGCAGACGCCCGCGACCACCGCCACTTTGCCGATCCGCTTGGAAAACTCCGTCGCCGCGGCGACGACCTCGGGAGCGGTCTTCGCGCCCCGCACGACTTCGAGTAACCGCATGACGTTGGCGGGACTGAAGAAGTGCAACCCCAAGACGCGGTCGGGCCGGCGGGTGAAGCCTGCAATCACATCGATATCCAATGTCGACGTATTGGACGCCAGAATCGCCGTGGGCTTTGCCACTGCATCCAACGCTGTGAATACCTCGCGCTTGGCCTCGATATCCTCGAACACCGCCTCGATGACCAGATCCGCGTCTCGGGTTTCGGCGACTCCATGTTCGATTGTGAGGAGCGCCCGACGGTCAGCCGCCTCTTCAATGGTCAGCCGGCCCAGGTCGACTTCGCGGTCGAGGCTCCTGCCGATTCTGGCCAAAGCCGCGGCAAACGCGTCAGCCCGCGGTTCGATCAGCGTCACTGGAAGGCCGGAAGTTATCATGGCGAGCGCAATACCGGTGCCCATCGTGCCTGCGCCGATGACCGCTGCCGACCGGATGGCCGGTGGTGATCGAACGTCCGACGCCCCCGGAATGCGCGCAACCTGTCGTTCGGCGAAGAACGCGTGCCGTAGTCCGCGGGCCGCGTCCGACCGCATGAGTTCGTCGAACATCGTGGCTTCGACCTCGAGTCCGGCGCGCAAGTCGAGCGTTTCCGCGGCTTCGACACAGTCGAGAATCCGGTCGGCGGCGCCGTTTCGGACCGCGCGCCGCCGAAGCTCTGCTCGATGTCGGGCGATCGCGCCGGGGTTGGGCTGGAGCGTTGTGGCGTTGCGACGCGGGGCGGGCAGCCCGGCCTTGGATTCAGCCCACGCTAAGGCCGCTTGATGGTCCGCATGCATGCCGTCGATCAAACCGAGCGCAAGCGCCTTGACTTCGTCGATCGGCGCACCGCTGATCATCAAGTCGAGTGCCGCGGCGGTTCCGACCACCCTCGGCAAGCGCTGCGTTCCGCCGCCGCCCGGCAGCAACCCCAGCTTGATTTCAGGAAATCCCAAACGCGTGCCGGCGACCGTCAGGCGATAGTCCCCGGCCAAGGCGAGTTCCAACCCCGCTCCGAGCACGAACCCGTGCAGGATGCTGACCACCGGTTTGCCGGCCGCGCCGACCTGCTCGAACAGTTGCCTCAGGTCGCCTGCCGACGCGGAAGGCCCGTCGAAGTCCGCAATGTCGGCGCCCGCAGAAAAACATCTACCCGCACCCCGCAGCACGATTGCGTGGCAGCCGGCATCCGCTGCGGACACGGCAATCGCCGCGCGCAGATCGCGCACTA